>JACCDW012105258.1_pt1 | contig 128324 bp, 141 predicted proteins | sample 7449781 | NCBI WGS metagenome assembly JACCDW01 (sample SAMN15323449, study PRJNA562643) | freshwater metagenome | isolation source: river surface water | place: USA:Blue River Watershed | collected 2017-08-18 | reverse complement strand
CACTTGGTGGCCCTTGATCGTTTAGTTGAACAGAAACAATAGTTACCTTATCCTTGAAATGGTACTCTGTTATATCTGTGCGGCTTTTTAATTGGAGTACACGGTTTGTATCATGGCCAGTTACCCAGACACTGTCACCGAATGTTCTAGCATAAGCAGGAGCAAAATCACCCAAGTCCCAGGCCAATGCTGCTATTGGAACCGCAGGTGCAATTAGTTTTAACAAACGACGATTATTAGGATCAGGAATTAGTATGCACGGTGCTTCTCCGGGAGGAGTAAACCTGGTAGGATTGCCCAATGGATCAGAAGTAGAATAGATTACATTACTGTACCCAGTGCTAACACAATGAATAATTTTTCCGTCTCTGGTTACAGCATAGGCATTTGTTTCATTTAAACAGGCAATGGCAACAATCTTTTCTGTACCAATTAAAATTTTATTGATTTCTTGGAAATTTTTATTAAGTATGTAAACAGTATCGTAACCTGCTACCCATATGTTTGCACCAAATACATCTAGTGCAGTCATTGGCGGATTTATTCTTTGTCGTATACTATTTCTTCTGGCATCAATAAACGATTGGCCAGTGGGTAGATCAGCTTCGTACCAAATTTCTTCTAGAGATCTTATAAAAGATACAGTAGGGAAAAATTCCCCGCTGGCACTGAATCGATTGTTAAACCTGATACGATATAAAATCTTGTTTACACAAATAACAAACAACTCAGTTCGAATATCACCGAGTTCGTCAGTGTATGTTGATTTTGTGTACTCAACAGGACCCGATGGTAGTGTAACTGATGTTATTAATTCTCTATTAAAATAATAAAAATTAACACGACCGGTAATATGATCGAGTACAATATGTGCCCGATCAATATCAACAATGTTTAGTGTCCTGCCTAGAGGCCTGTCAATTTGAGTATATAGATCTGACTCGTGAAAGGAAACCCTGACTGTTTTAGGAAAGTAATTAAACCATCTCCTCGGAGCATCGTTCTCTTTTACTCGAGGTTGGTAATTGTCTTTATTAACTATAGCAAAAGAATGATCAACACCATCCAATGAATAGTTAATAAATTTATGTGCGCCGTAGGTTGCAGGCGTATCAAGTTCTATCTCGACCAATTCGCCGGACTGTATTGCAATCGGCTGGGAAATAAATTGAGTTCCGTTTACATAAACTAAAACTGAAAATGCAAACTCTGGGTCGTTTACTATTAGAATTTCATTTTTGGTCGCAACAAAACTTACTGTAATTCGACTATTGGGAGTGCACTTGGACACGCTTTTGAACATGGTGCACTCCCATCGGTGTTATAGTCAATCGACACCTCCGTCGATTATTAAACAATATTTACATGGCCGTTTTCTACAGCAATGTTTTGTAGTTGATTTTGTTGTGGTGTTGCGTCTGGGTTATAACCCATCTTAGTAAGGACCATTAGTCGCATACCAGTACCAAATCTTTCAGACGAATACAGTGATGTGTACTCTCTCTTGACTGCCACATTAGCATATGTTTCGTCGTAGACATTGACCAGTACGCTAGTACCTGCACCAATAACCTCGGCGCCAACAGTTCCCAGCATGTCTAGTTCGTCAGCGTAACGATATCTAGGCGTACTCAAGTTGTTTAAGAAAGTTACAACAAACTCGCCGCTTTCAGTTAAAGACTGTTGTGGATTTGGATTCAATAGTGCCGGACTATCTTCAGTATCAAATGCCGCCGGTCTCTTGGAACTTGGATTCAATACATCTACTTCTCTGACAACAAACTTTTGATAGGTTTGCGGTGATCCTGATCCACTGACACAGAAGACAGGACATCTACTAGTCTCTGTTCTTGGATCACTATCGCCAGTTTCAAGTTCGTATCTTAGTTTTGCACCACCGCGAACATGTCCCCATTTACGATCAACACTTCGCTGAATCAAGAACCAACGCAAGGGGCTGTTACCTTGTGTACCATCTGGGTTTTTAATAGTACTGTCATAAGTTGACTGCGGAACTTCTTCTTGGCTTCCTTCCCAGATTGCTAAAAAGATACCTCTGTTGGTCATTGTAAGCATGTAGCTCATTGGGTAAGCTGCTTCTGTGCCTTTGCTAGAATATCTGTTTAACCAAATTTTATTAAATTCAATAGTAGCAGCCGATAAACTAGTTGCATTTCCTGTTACACTTAAATTTCCAATGTTACCGCTAGCTTGAACATAGGCATTACCCCAGTCGCTTCCAATATTACCAATTGGTTCTTTAATAGTAACATTACCACTGGCTTTTCTATCACCCAAGGCTGCAATAAATCCGCTATCTTGCAACTGCAAAGATGTGCCAGCATGTATTGCTAGACGATAGTCATCAATTTCGTGGAAACAAATTCTCCAGCCTGGTTCGGCATTTGATGTATTCATACCCACTGTTGTTGCGGTTGCCAACGGATCAATATTGGCTGTTGTTTTTAAAATTCGAACAGATTTTGCTGTATTTCCACCGTTACTCTGAGCACCAGCACCAGTGTTTGGAATTCCATCAAATACTACATCAAAATATCTAGTAGATGTATTCAACGGTGTAGTTGTACCGGTTATACCAACTCCTGCAGTCATCTCTCCTAAGATATCTGCTACAATTTCGTCTACTTCTAAAAAACCTAATTTTGTTACTGAATAGCAAGCCATTACTTACTCCTATTATTTACGGCACATCTTTTAACACAGCAATTCTCAATCCTGTGTTATATGGGTTGTTCGCTGGTAGAGCTCTATAAACTCTATTGCCAGTTTCGTTGTAGGCTTTAATAGAAATATCATTTCCTGCCATACAAACATCAGCAGATGTCTGACCAATCATGTCTAACTCTTCCGAATATCTGAATCTCGGAGTTGAAAGATTATGAATGAAAGAAACCAAATATTTGCTGTCTTCGGTTAGCGCAACCTGGTTAGTTGTGTTAAGTAATGCAAAACTATCTTGTGTATTTGCATCTGCTGGAACACGATAGCTTGCAGAAGAAGTTACTACCTTGCTGTTAGCAAAGTCCCACGATTCTCTGACATTATCCTTGTCTCCAATGGTTGGGTGTAAAACATCTTCTTCTCTAACAATAAACTTCCAATACTTGTAGCCAACGCTGTTCAAACAGAATACAGGGCATCGACCTCTTGTTAATGTCTTTCCTGTATATCTATTAACAGGACGCTGAACTAAGAACCAGTTAAAGAAGTTATCGCCGCCTGATCCAACAACTTTTTTCTTTTGCAATGTACTCCAGGTACCTTCCCATAACCCAAAGAACACACCTCTTTCAGTCATCGATAAAGCATAATTAAGCGGATACGCTTCTGGGTCAGTTCCCACTCTTGGTGCTCTATTTAAGAAACCTTCAGTGGGATTAAGTGGATTAATTGTTGCGCTTGCACCAGTTGGCAGATCTCCCATGACACCAGCAATATCTGTTCTACTATAAGTGGTAGTTGTAGTAGTACCGGTTGTAGTAGTATTACCAAGCCAAATGTTTGAAATATTACCATTATCTTGTAACTGAACAGGAGTAGCTGCATATATGTTCAATGTCTGAGGCCCGGCACCGGAATATGTTACATTTTCTTTAATATCAAATGCAAGGCGCCATGGTTGCAATTGATCAAAGACAAACTTTAATCCTTCACTAGCTGGAATGCTCTTTGGCATGTTTAATTTTACATTAGCAATTGATGCTGATTCCATTGTAACCGATTCAACAAAAACTGCATCTGCACCAATGCTGCCAGGGCTGTCTAAACTAAAAACAGCTTGACCTTCGTAAATTTGTGCAGGATAACTTGGCTGGGTAGTCATGCTAGTTACCCGTACATACGGAGAGTTGGTTGTTGTTGCAACTACTTCTGCTTCAACGCCAAACGGATCGTTACAAGGGTCTACTGCTCCGCTAGCTTCAGTAATTACTTGCCATGCTTTTGGAAACTGTAAAGATGTATTTTTTATAGTTGCACTAGTACCGTAAAATGAAATAACATCTTTCCAGGCAATTGTTACTGGTTGATCAACTACAATCCATGCACCTATTAATGTGTCTTCAGCATATGTGTCAGGCGCTGATTGTGATGTTATAGTTTTAGCGCCACTTAGGTACCTAAATGTACCAGCATTAACTACTTTGGTACCTGCAGGAATACTACTTGTTTTTCCTTTTTGTTTACCTTTAGCAAAACTGATTGTTTGCCCAATGTAGACATTGGCATTAATTTCAAATGCCTGCGTAGCAGATCTGGTTGTAGGAACAGTGAACCATATCCCAGTCTGCTGAGTTTTTCTTCCTTGCTCACCACCTTGTGGCGGTGTAGGCATAGTGAAGTCAGTATTAGTATTTGTCCCTGGCGAACCGTAGTTTTTACTCCAATCGTCTCTAAGATTTTGAGTTAATGAAGTTGGAGTTTGATCTGACAGTGCAGTTCCAACCGTATTGGTAGTATTACCCCAAATTTCTCTAATTTCAGCATAGGTCTGATATTTTGTTGGTTTTACTGATGTTGGAGCGAGAGGTGTTTTGAGATCTGTGGCATAGACAACTGAGGTTCCGTTAGCACTTGTCTGATCCGCAAAGTATGTGCCCGGCCAATTGACAGTAAATTCTGTAATCTCACCAGTGGATGGTTCCACATTTGAAACTGTTATTTTTATGTTTGGTGCAATAGCTTCGTAGGTGGGCAATGCCAAGTTTGCTGTTAGAGTTAGAGGAATTTCTAATTTATTACCAACTGCGTAGCCAGTTCCGGGATTTGCTACTTCAATTAGTCTTTCTCTCGGCGGCCATTGTAAAGATGGCACATTCATAACAAAATTATTTTTATCAGTTAATTTCATATTAACAACAGTAAACCACTGATAGTTAATCATGTCACCGACAACATCTCGAATGAGATTGCCTACATCTGTATAGCCAGCCCTCTCAACCGCATAAAAACGATCTGTTTGACTTTTGTCAACTTCGTAAATTGTGCTTATAGCCATTGTTAATTTGCTCCTTGCTCAGGTACAAAAAGATCTGAGTATTTTTTAAATATAAAGTTATTTATCACTTTGAAAACTATTGTTCCTATATGCCAATTAAATTGCTACCCATTGCCCGTTGGCATAGATGTATAAACGGTTAGTAGTTGTTAAGAATACAATTTTTCCTTCGTAACCTATGCTTGGGAATGTAGCCATTATTTCTACGCCCGGGCGGCTATCAGTTACCGCTGGATAGTATAACAATGTTAGCAAAAGAGGTGTCGAAGCTTGATATTGATCCAAACTGGATATACGAACATAAATGTTAGCAGTAGGTGGTTCTTCTAGATTTGCCCATATACTGTATTGTCTACTTTGGAAACTGCTACCATCATTTAAAATTACAGTACCATCATCGGTTAAATGATCTGGTGTAGCAATAAAAGTATAAGGGTTTGGATCGCTCCTATTAGCTGTTCCAAAAGCTTCAACTTTACAAGGTCTGCTAACCGACAAATTGTATATAACTGAACTAACCCCTAGTTCAATGTTAATATCTACATTTCCGTAACCTAATAAGGTTGTAATTTCTTTTTCGTATTTTCTGCGTCTTAGAGCACCCTCCGGATTGCCAGGTCCCCAGAAAGTACTAAACGGACCCGACGCACCAAACGCCGAACCACCTAACGAATAAATTGTCTGCCCAGGCCCAGTTGGTGCCACATTAGGAAGTATGTAATTATTTCCCACATTGACATTGCCGCCACCAACAAATAAATTGCCGTTAACAATGTCAACATCGGATGTAATACGAACATTTCCGATTACTTCTAGTGCCGCAACAGGAGAATTTGTGTTTATACCAACTCGTCGTTGGGTAACATCAAAATAAACTAAGTTGCCATCAAAAGATAAGTCGACACCTTGCCTTTCAAGGTTCGGCAGTAGCATCGGTCCTGAAATTCTTCCAATGGCCATCTTTAATCCTTAATCACTAAGTCCATGTATAATTATGATCGTGTGCCCCTGCGGTGGTGCACTAGAAAATTCAATTTTATCTCCGTCGACACTATAAGCAATTCCTGGATTTTGGTGGACATTACCTACAAACACAAAAATTTTTACTTCGTCTCCAAAGTTGTATGCATAACGCATTGGTCCAAAGTTTCTAGTGTTACCATCGCCGTAGAATGTGTCTTTATATAATGCTCGTTCTGTACCATCGAGTATTTTTACGGTGCGCCATCGGTTATTTGAATATACCTGTACTTGGTCTAGTTCAAAGTTATACCTAATTAATCCTTCCACAGGGGCATTAGGACCAATGGCATTTGTTCCCATTGGTAACCTAACGCTATAACTAGCAGTTGGTATTTCTCTATTTTTAAGATGTCGTCCCATTACAATTAAATTCTAATACTGGAAACAGTCGCAATGACATTTGGCAAAGGAGTGCCTGTGGAACTGTAATCTGTTCTATAAGTCCATGTTATTGCGTCTGGACTGGTTGCTACTTTTGAGGTATAACCTGTTATTAAAAATTCTGCTCTTGCTGGATTCCACAGAATAGAAGTACAAGCAATACCTCCCCATGGTGGATTTGTCAATTGATCAACTTTGTTCCAAGTTAAGTTATTTTCAAATATATAAATTTCTGAACTTTGACTTGATGCGTAAAATCCGTATCCGGGTCGATAAGTTACATCAGTTATACCTGGTGTTGCATTTCCAGAAAGGGTAGCTAATCCTGCTTCATAAGTCCAGGTAACTCCACCAATACTTCTAGCAGCCTTGTTATTATCAATCGACAATGCCAAATAGCCCACATCGGGATATCCTGAATATAATAAAGATGTTACTCGTGTACTTGGGCCCCAGGCATTGTTGTTCCTTAAACTGTTTATGTAATTAAAAAATGTGCCATCAACTGTATAGGCAATTCTACCGCCTTCGCCACCAAGTATAAATTCTGTACCTGTCCAAGAAATTGCAGTAACTGATGCAGTTCCCCAAGCCGTTCCTGTTAATCCATTATGAACTGTCCAATTAGCACCATCAGTACTACTAGCAATCAATGACTGATCTCCTACCGCCATGTACAAAGAACCGTTGCTGGCAACACCATTAATGTTAATGTTGCCCCAGGTTGTGGATCTTAAAGAATTTAAATAGTCCCAAATTTCTCCATCGGTTGATGCGGCCAGGTATCCATTATCACCACCAACAAGATATTTCTTTCCTGGAATTCTTGTTATACCTCTAACATGCGACCCTGTTGGCCAACCAATGTTGGCTAATCCGCCGATAAACTTCCAACTTTCTCCTGTTTTACTTGTTGCTAACTTACCGTCGGCACCACCAATCATATACTCTGATCGATCAGTAGCCCAATGTGATGTATATATAGTACCATCGCCAATATCCCATTCAGTCTCAGACAGCGATATGGCTCTTAACGAATAAGGATCAAGAAAATCAGCATACAGCGAATCGCCGTTTTCTAAAATTAATTTTTCAGAGTCGATGACATAGGTGTCATGAGATGTCAATGGAACTCTATAATATATCGATCTGTTATCGGTAACAACATTTCCTGCCGGAATGGCATAGATACTAAATTGTACTTCAATGTCACCAGTATTACAAATATACATTGTAGTAATTGCATTGTTACCATTACTGGTAAAAATGCTTTGAGGGAACACATCTAAAACTGTACTTGTGAATGCCATTTTTTGTCCTGTTATAAAACCAAAGAATAAATTATTGATTTTCTTTTGGTAATTAATTCTTCATTTTCTGACACCGCGTTAGTTACATATAATCCAGAGTAACCAGGTCCTGGTGGCCTTGAAGCTAAAATTGTCGCTCCGTCAACTCTAGTTGCTACATTTGCTGAATGTCTAATTTCAATACTTTCAGCTGGTGCAAGAATTAAATTTTCTCCTGGGCTAGTTGTAATAGTGTAGCCATCTGTATATAAGTTTCCGCCTAGGTGTGGGTCCGGATCGTCTTTGACCCGGACCATTATATTTCCCCAATATATACCATCGTTAGTAAGTTGCCAACGATCTATAGCCTCATTCCACCTAAAACTTACAGTTGGTTCAAAACCCCTACGAACTTCAATACCTGCATCAAGCACTGGTATGCCTGTTGTTACATTTGCACACAGAGTAATGATATTATCTGTAATGTAGGTATTAACCGAACCTATATTAGTCTGACTACCAACGACCACTAAATTGCCAAAAATACTGGTTGTACCAGCACCGCCGGAAGCTTCAATAAAAATGTTGCCGCTGATACTTGTCAAGTACCAATCACCGTAAGTACGATCAACTGTGGTCATTCCCAAATCCTATTATTAGATATTTATCATCTAAAAAAATAGCACCCGAAGGTGCTATTTTATTTGTTGAATAATTGATTAAGTTAAATCAACATTACCTGTAAAGGTTGGGTCTGTACCAGCTTCTTCAACCTGAACTGCGGCATCACTGTTAGAAGCAGTAAATGTCCATGGATACATGTTTCCGTCACTAGCAGTAATTTTGCGTCCAGAAATCTTAGTAACAAACAAATCTGTACCAGCATCATTGGTAACTGTAATGCTCATTTCTCCTAGAGCAATGTTTGCATCGGCTACAGAAACTAGTGTACAAGTTGCTTCTACACCTGCGTCGTCAACGCAGACAAATTTCTTAGATCCTTTTTGCTTGACAATAGCACCAGCTACGCTGGCAGTACCATTATGAAACTGAACACGAAGATTGTTGTTGGCATTAGCACCAAAATTTCTTTTATTTAAAGGGCGTCCCATTTGTTTTCTCCTTAAGTTGGCGTTCTAGGCCTACGCGGTGGGTGCCGCATAAACTCTCTTTCGAGCGAACAATATATTTATGCGTTTTTGAGTTTTGCAAGACCAAACAGTCTGAATACAGTTAGCCACATCCACCCAATATCAAATTCCCAAGTCTTTCTACTTAACTTGGCATTAGCGGGTTCTAAGTGATGGTTGTTGTGAAGTTCTTCACCACCAATAATAATACCAATTGGACTAATATTACGACTATGATCTTTTGTACTACCATTACGGTAACCTGCCCAGTGTCCAATTCCATTTACAACTCCTGCGGCCCAAAACGGAATCCAAATCATTTGTATACCCCAGATTAATAATCCCCAATAGGAAAACCATAGTAAATTTACAAGCAATACCAAAGTAATTCCTAGCAAAGGAAAACGGCTGTACACATTCTTTTCTAACCAGTCGTTGGGTGTACCTACACCGTATTGTTCTATCATTGTGCGATCTTTTTTAGCACTGGCATACAAGAATGCACCACCAAACAATACACGCCAAATGCCATAGACATGCGGGCTATGCGGGTCTCTTTTTTCTTCGCAGAATCTATGATGTGCTCTATGTATTGCTACCCATTCTTGTGTAACCATGCCTGTGGTTAACCAAAGCCAGAATCGCATAAAATGTTCTAATACTGGATGGAATAAGATTGCTCTATGTGCCTGCCCTCTGTGTAGATAGAGGGTAACACATACGATTGTAACATGTGTTACAATCAGTGTATAAATTAATTCTAACATTATTGTTTACCTAACTGCTGGCTTTGTCTTACCATTTCTTCAGCTTCATCAAAGCTAAAGTTATATTCATAATCGCTATCCATTATGAATCCACCAGCAGACATTTCTAAGCCCCCAGTAAAACCTAACTTAGCAAGATTATCTTCGATTTGTTTTGCTAGTCGTTCAACATCGGCCACTGCCTGCTTTGCAGTTACCAGGATACTAGCTAAATTGGTTCCTTCGATTGCATAAGAAATATCTCTTTCGCCAAATCCGCCACCACCGCCAGATTGATAAAAACCATGTGATTCCATTGTTTGGTTGATTACTTGCTCAATATTTTTTGTTCGTTGAGGTATAGAATCATTATTTGGAAATGCATAATAAACATTAACCGTTGCTATCCAGCCATCTGGCGGATTTTCCATTGCTTCGACTAGTTTAATATAATGCTTTAGAGATTTCATAATAATATTTATAAAAAAACAAAAAGGCCCCGAAGGGCCTTTTGTTGTGATTCCGAATAATCGTTGATTATTGGAATGTTAGGTTTTGCATTGCAATTTCACCAACATAGTCACCAGCGTTACCTAGAGACGATGCAGTGTTTGTCAACTCAACATAACCATAACGAGTCATAAAGCCAACTACTGGTTCGAAAGTAGCTGGATCTAGAACAACGCCAGAGCTCATTAGAGGTACATATGGGCAATAGAATGCGGCTGCATCAGCTTCGCTAGAACCCTTGTAACCAACTAGAACAGCTTGGCTGTCGCTTGCATAGCTGTCAACATAAACCTTCATAGCACCGTTTAGAGTACCAACAAACTTAGTGTTGGTAGGAGCTTCAAAAGTACCTTCTGTTGTACGAGCAAATGCGCTGGTTGTTGCGCTTTGTAGTACTGTTAGAGCTGTTGGAGAAACAACGGCCCAGTTAGCAGCACCACGGCGTGTACGCTGAGCGATCAAGTTAGCAACACGGTTAATCTGAACCGCTAGAGCAGCGTGCTCGTCACCAACAAATGTAGCAGTACCAGAAACGGCAGCTTGGTTGTATGTTGCTTCTGTAGCGGCTAGTGCACGAAGAGAAGCTAGAATCTCTTGGTCGATTTCAACTGTGATTTCTTGTGCTAGAGCAGCCATGATTTCTGCTTCAACATCAAGACCGTGCATGGCTTGTGCGTCTTGAGCAGCTTCAAATGTCCAACGAGCACTTAGTTTACGAGTCTTAGCTTCGACAACTTGCTTCAAAATCTGAACATTGATACGCTTACCTGCTACGCCTTCAAGAGTAGCAGTAGAATCTGCACGACTTGTGCCTAAGTTACCAGAGTAAGCAGTAGCAATACGGAATGGGCTTAGTGCTTCGTCACCAGCAGATGCACCGTCGTTAGCATTTGTTGCAACGGCGTTGTCGGCATAACGAACACGCAATGTGTGGATCTGAGCAACAGGTCCAGTCATTGGCTGAACACCAACGATTTCGTTAGCAATAACAGTAGGCATTACACGACGGATAACTGGAAGAATTACACGGTTAAGTGTAGCCATGTTACCAGAAGTTGTAGAACCAGCTGTTGCTGTTTCCATCAAGCTCTTACGAGTGTTTTCTAGGATAACGCTCATCGATGTACGACGAGTACCTTGTAGGCCTTCTAACAGGGCTTCTTTAGTCTCGCCCCAACGGCTTTCTAATAGTTCTTGTGTCATTTTATATTTCCTTTAAGGTTTAACTATTTTATTTTAACCCTGCCAAACGGCGTAGCTCAAAAACATTGTTGTCAACATTTTGACCGGCACCTTTTGCAGCAGTCTTATCTCCAGTGACTTCAACACGACTCTCAGCTAGAACAGTTGCCTTTTCTTTTGCTGGTGCGCCGTTAGTTAGTACAGCAGGTAGATACTTGTCGAATGCAGACTTTAATTTTTCAGTCTGAACATTCTCGAGCAGCTCACGCATGACCGTTTGCTTCTCTTTGTTTAGTGTGCCGAGCAATTGGTTCATAACTTCCTTACGCTCTGCACTTTCCTTGATCACGCGAATTTCGCGATCCTTAGACTCAACAAGTTTTGCAACTTCTTCTTTAGCTTTAGAAGCTTCAGAAATTTGTTCTTGTTGTTGATCAACGATTTGTTTTAGCTTTTGAATTTCACGATTCTCATTTAGATGAGTTAGTGAGAATTCACTAGCAAATGCCTCGAATATACGACGACCAAACATGTTCTCTCGAGCAACTTGGATGTCTTCTTTGAGTTGTGTTAATTCAGCACCTAGTTTAGCAGTAACCGATTCTTTAACTAAGCGAGCACTGTTTTGGATAAAACGGCTGCGTACTTCGTCTAGCTTCTTCTTGCCTTCGGCAACTAAACGAACCTTAGTTTCAACTACTTCCTGCTTGTCTTGTGCAAATTCACGAATTTCCTTTGCCAACGCTGTGACAATGAACTTCTCAAGGCGTTGATAATTTTCCTTTTGAATTTCGCGATCTTTGTGTAGTTCCTTGATTTCTTCGGCTAGCTTAGTAACCATGAAATCACTGAAACGACCTGCACTCTCCATCATGTGCTCTTTTACACGCACACGATCTTCGACAACGGCTTTTTTCTCTGCGGCAAATTCTGCAATTTCCGCAGTTAGTTGATCGGTAACCATTTTGTCTAGTGCTTCGACCATTACTTTTTTATCGTGTTCATAACGAGCTGCCATTTCTTCGCGCAATTCAGCACGAATTTGCTCGCGAGCTTCAACAAGTTTGGATTCCCAAGCTTCGCTGATGGCTACACGGGTGTCTTCGTTAATGATACCGCTGTCTAGCAATGGTTTGATAGCATCAAACATAGCTGTTCCCCTTATAGTTTTAAGTCTTTAATCAGACGAGTTACCTCATCCTTTAGATACTTTTGCACTTTTTTATTGTCTTGAACATCACGAGCTATATCTAGCGCACCGTGTCCTCCACGCATGTTCAACAAACCTTCATAGATGGCTGTTGGATATGCATGTGGTGCACTTGGTTGTGCTACGATATCAACTGTGACTATCTCGAAGTCACTAACATGCCCAGTGGCTTCGTTGACATTACCGCTACCGCGGCTTGAAACACCTAACTTGACACCACTTTCTAACATGGTGCGGACAATTTGTCCCATCGGTGTTGGTAGAATCTTTAATTTTCCGTGTCCACAAGGACCGTCCATCCACATCTGTTCGATCATGTGTGTAACACGGTCTAAATTAATCTTTAAGTCGTCTGGGTGATCTAACTCGCCTAAAACGCTGTTACCACCTTTAAGTTGTTCATTAATGTGGGATACAGCACGGCTAATTTCTTCGACAGGGTAAATTCTCTTATTATGATTTTTTACCCCACCTTCAATGAAGATACCCTTCATGTAAAGATCCTTACCCTCGCCAGATTTCTTGTCCTCGTAGAGGACTTCCATCTTGGCATGATCGAAAGTAAGGTTTTCTTTTAGGTAATAAGCCATTGCTGTCTCTTATTAACGAACTTTGCCGCCTTGTAGGGCCTTAGGATTTACAGGTAATTTACCATCAGTGGTTTGACCTTCGGCGCCTTTGTTCTTTTCATAAGAAGTTTCCTTCTTGCTGAAATAATTTTGTGCGCCTTTGTTACCACCTGGCTTGTTTACATTGCGTTTTGCAACATCAATTTCTTGTGGGTTCTTTAGAAAACCACCAGCTTTACCTTTTGGGCTTGTACCATCAGGGGCTTGCTCGGATCCACCTTTAGCAATATTAGCAGATGAGCCACCCATATCATTTTTACCAGCTACAATAGACTTGGTGTTTGTTGCGCCAGTTACACTGTCAGACTTGGCACCAACTGCTTTGCCTTCGCCTTGGTTGCCGTTTTTGTCCCAGTCGTTACCAACTTTTTCAACATACTCACGGACCATATCGTCGTCGCCGCCCATGTCACCCATGTCGTCTATGCCGCCTTCGTCGCCGCCTTCTTCGCCGGCCATTAATGCTTTAAATTCTGCTTCAAGTTCGCCTAGGGCAGTTTCTAGATCCATTACACGATCTTCGATATCGCCTTCATCGTCGCCCATGTCAGGCATTTCGTCATCAGCGCCTTCTTCGTCGCCCATGTCGTCCATGTCCATTTCGTCATCAGCGCCTTCTTCGTCGCCCATGTCGTCCATGTCCATTTCGTCATCGGCTTCTGGTAAGCCTTCTTTGTCAACTTCAATGTCGTTAACTAGGTCTTCGACTTGATTATCATCGTGGACTTCTTCTTCAAAGTCGGTTTCGTCGATGATATTTTCATAAATTTCGCGACTCTTTTCCACAACGATTTGGTGGAATAGTTCGCTAGCTTTTTCTGTTTCCTCATTGATGATTAGTTCAATGAGTTTTTCAAATTGGTTCATAGGTGCTCCTTAGAATAAAGTATTCGCTTAATGATATTTACATAATATCTTAATATTATGCTTTAAATGGTGGTTTTTTGAATGATTTTAGACTTAAAGTCCAGGAAGACCGCCCGGAGGAGCGGCAGGTCGGTACTGTTTTGATATACTTCCGACCTCTTTTTGATGTTCAAATTTCCTGAGATCCGTCATAATTCTCAGGCGTTTGATTTGTGCTAGGGTTAAACGACTCTTACGAGTGTCAGAAAGTTTCTGCACAGAATTGTCATCTTTTTCTGTGCGATAACCTTCGGATGATTTAAGACTGTAAAATTCGGATAATAGCATATTAAATTATTTAGCTGTTCGGTTAAATTCCCATCGGTCCCGACGGTATTCCGCCCGGTCCTGTAGGAACTCCTCCTAGAGGAGGAGCAATGCCAGCATTAACTCCTGGTGCTCCAACTTCACCGCCCATACCTGCGGCACCAGGTTCTCCAGGTAGTGCTTCTGCACCTTCTAAGTCGCCAGTGATACTGCCCGGTGTTATTCCAACACTTCGTAGACCAACATCGGGTTCAGCAGCACCATTTTTGGTTTCACCTTGTTCTTCTAACCAGAGTTTTTCGTTTTCTTTCATTTCTTCTTCATCAAGACCTAGATATCTTTGCATTAAGAAACGCTTGCTGAAGTACTGGTATTGTTCAAGTTGTACATAAGTTTGTATGCGAGCAGAATCTACTTCACTTTGACGATACTGTGCAAAGTTTTGCGGTTCATTTAGGTCTAATTCAAACAACTGGCTGTCAATGTTAATGCCTCTCCAACGCATAAACATCTTAAATTCTTTGTCTAATGTACCAGCTATCATCTTTTGCAGTCTGATGCAATAGCGATTAAAGCGCCATTCTTGAATTAAGGCTGTACCAACACGACCGTCGTTGTATGTTTGTGTTCCGTCATCTAAGCCAGTAGGCAAATAACTACTTGGAATACGCAAACCGCGGAATAACTTGTTAGTAAAAAAGCGCAAATCAGTAATTTCACCTAAGTTATTACCACCTTGTAGTGTATCTACTTTACTACCGCGTCCGTCGGCTGTTTGTGGAAAGAAGTAGTCTTCGTTGGTGCTCAACGGATTATATGTAGCATCCATCATGTTAGACCCGCCACCTGTTTGTGTAGGTATACGGCGTTGATGTACTTCGTTTTTAACACGCTCAACAAAGGCCATGGCCATGTGACTTGGCATGTTACCCACATCAATATAAAAAATACGGCGTTCTGGTGCTCGTTGTACACGGTAGATAATGATAGCATCTTCTAGTAATTCTTTTTGTTTGAACACTTTGAAAATGTTTTCTAGTACGCTGTTGCCAAATGGCCAGAATATATCTAGTCCTTCAGTCAAACTTAGATGCACTACATGCTCTGCATTAATTGCACTTTCATTTTGACTTTGTTGAAACCTGCTGCCACCACTAAAAGGAGCATTTGGTTGTACATAAGATCCACTAGGGCCGCCAACTTGCGGATGGTTAGCATAGGTGTCTGTTGTTGAAACTGTAGTTGCTGTTAAATTCTGTAAATTTGGTGCTATTTCTTTTACAATATACTGCTCTGGTTCTTTACCTTTGGCTTCGTTTACAATAATTTTAACAACTTTACTCATTTCTACCCAGAACAGTTGAAATGTTTCAGGGTCACGAATAAAAACTTGATCACCATACTTAATGGTATTTCGCACTACCTTAAAGATTCTCTTTTTAAAATCGTTTAATGTAATCCACTGATTCAACTGTTCTTTGATAATTTCAACTTCAGTGTCAGTGGGCTTTTCTTTATAGTTGATTTTAAACGGCATGTCAGTAACTGGATCAGGCTGACTGGTAAATTCAGCCAAAATATCCAACGCCGCATTGATCTCCGAATCCATATCCATTTGTTCATACTGATTGTAGCGTTCCAAACGGTTAGGATGCCCAACATAGACCTCAGGTAGCTGACTCTGGTAGTTTCTATATGCTGGACTGCTTTGGGTTGACGAGCCACTAATAGGGCTAACTACTGCCATATTAGGTGCTTTAAAATATTTTTTCCAAGACATTCGGTAATCTCTCTAATTATCTATATTTATTTGAACTAGACCGGCTGGCTTTTTAAGTCATTTCGCGATACATTCTATTGTTAACGGTATATGTATTATCCATAATACCCGACATCCTGTCCATTGAAACTACACTTTTTTCTAATAGATTGTTTTGTACGGTTAAAAGTTCTTTCAACTCATTATTTCCGGCTGACAGGGCAATTTTTAACTGGCCTAACGATTCACTGTCAATTTGAATATTTTGTTTTTCGTTAACTGTTCTAATGTTATTAGTAGCTGTTATATCAATTTGTTCTTTAAGCTCGTTAACAATAGAATCTATAATAGGTTTTGCAATTTTTAATTCTGTTTTAGCAGATTCTAATCCCATTGAGCCTGGTACTATTGAGCTAGTTTTAATTGAATCTATAGACACTACATTTGTGTTTAGAAATTCCCCTGCTTCTTTTCTAAAATCTCTAAATAAGTTTTGACTTGTTACACCAAACTTTTCTATTACCCTAGAAACTGTTTCTGTTGATTCTGTTGACAACTTAGCAAGAACATCATCGATATAGTTTGACATCATTGATTCTGTTGAATTTATTCCAGTCTTAACAAAATTAAATGTATCTTTAAAAGTTGTAGCACCGTAGTCTATAGATCCTTTAAATGCGTCAACTGAAGCTAGATTATCTGTGAGATTAATTCCAGCATCACCAAGTAGTGTTCCTAAATCAAATCTAGCAGGTTCAGGGTTTAGGTTAACTCCGGCATCACCAAGTAGTGTTCCTAGATCAATTTGAACAGGTTCTGGACTTAGGTCAACTCCAGCATCATCTAATGCGGCACCTAAATTAACTTTAACTGGAATGTTCTTTCCATCGGGCAACGGTACTATAGCTTCGGTTCCGTGTAGCTTTTGTAAATAACCAGAACTTGGTCCTCTACTAATACCGCCTCGACGATATCCTAGCATTTTACCAATTTTATCTATCAGGCCATCCTCTTGTGCTGCCTGATCTTTGGCAAATTCGCCGGCGCTTTCCATAGTCCAACCGGCTAGTCCAACCTTAGCACCACCGGCTAACATTTTTCCGCCTGCAGCCATTAAAGGTACACCTGCGGCTGCTCCTACACCTGTTAGTGACATAACTGCACCAGCTACCGCTGCCAATGCACCAAGTCCTGCTATACCTGCACCGGCATACTTAACTTTAGAACCAACACTTTCAACAGTAGATGCTTTTTTACCAATATCCGACTTGATACCTTGAAGTCGTTCGCTAGTAGCAGTTGGCGACTTTTCACCTTTGGCCCAAGCCGAAATTTCTGTTCGCATGGTGTCAAATGTTGCACTAATTTCTGTCAACATTTTGGCAGTAATCTCAGCGTACATTTCTAAGAAAGGATCAAGAAGCGACTGTAGTTTAATAGCCATTTCTTGAGCAGCGATTGTTGCTTGATTTAGCGAATTAGTTAGTTTATCGTTGGTTGTAGCCTGTGCTGTAACAGCTTCGCCTGCTGCCTTGACTGCATCAGCCATATAAATTGTGGCTTGTTCTGCAGACTCTAGCATGGACTGTGCAACATTTCCTATCTGGCCACCTAGTACATAACCAGCAATAGCAATGCTCTTCTGAGCCATTGTACTTTCTTTGATCTGGCCACCGTACTGTGCATTTAATCTAGCATTGGCTTCTGCTGTTAGATTATTTGTTTGTAGAAGTCGGAAAGCTTCTTCGCCTTTGGCTCTTGCACCAGCTACCGTGGCTTCGTAGATTGCACCTTCTTTGTTTATAACTGTGCCAAGTACAGCTCGATCCATAAGATTGCGTTTTTCAGCTTCAGTCATTGTAGCCATGGCAGCATTTATGGCTAAACGCTGTTTTTCATCTTTTCCGGCCAGGTACTGTTGGAAGGCTAAAACACGACTTTGCTGTCTAGCCTGTTCAATTTTCTTTTTGGCATCTTCGCCTGTTATGCCCGCAATCAAACGCAGACTCTCGGCATATTTTTGAGTTTGTTGAACAATTTCTGTGTCTGTTGCTCTTAATGGCCCACCTAGACCACGCATCTGACTCATTGTTTCGGCAACTAACCCGGCCTGTTCTTCAAATCCGTAACCCAATTTTAATAATCGATCGCGCATTTGATCGCCACCGGTACTAAGTACTCTGCCCATTTTAACAGCACCTTGGGTGACACCCATACCTAGTTGTGCTAGATCCCTACTGTGTACCGATAATACCTTGGCAAATTGATCAACTGTTAGTGTTGCAGATCTTGCCGCCATACGCATGCCTGTTAGGCCGTCGCCAAACAACGCACCTGCCTGTGATGTGGCGCGGAAACCGGCTATGGTTTTTTCAAGTTCAGCCGATAGTATTTCAATACCAAACTTGACTATCCTCGATACTCGCTCTGCTAAAAATCCAAATGCGGTACCTAGACCAGCTACAGCAGCACCTAATAATTTAAACGGCCCTTTAAGTACTGCCATTAAACCAGTGCCCACTGCGGTAGTGATACCTGCTAAACCTTGTGCTGCTGAGTTCGCTAAACCTACTCCAGCATTAAGTATGCTGGCGCCCATTTGTACGCCATTACTGCTGTTCTGAAGCCCACGAACAAACTGAGCACCGGCTGCACCGGCTGCATCTACTAGAGTAGCTGTAAATTTAATAACACCCAAACTGGCACTGGCAAAGGCTACACTTAAATTCTGAAATAGTACTGCACGACGAGTTTCCCTTTGTACTTCCTTGATCTCTCGTCGTTGCTCGTCAGTTTTGGCCTGTTTATATTGCTCGTTTAGCTCTTCTAGAGATTTGCGATTTTTTTCAATGGTTTCCGATAAATCTTCAGTTTTACCTGTTAATATCTTAGAAAAAGTTGCAGTAACACTACTGCTCTGCTTCATGGCCTCAACAAACTTGAGTTTTTCTTTGGTAGACGATTTTATGGCGTCTTTTTCTTTATCTAATTCTGCTGCCGTGCCTTTACTGTCTATTGCATCTGCAATAGCTTCGGCTAATCTGTCATAATCAATTGGGTCTGCCATGGTTTTTTCCAGGTAAATACTTTTACTCAATTATATTTATAGGAATTCGATCCATGGAAATTCAGCGTCAAAACCCGCTGGCCAAGCATTTTCGCCAGCCTGCCATTTATCTAAGACTACCCAGCGACGGGCGTTGGTGGGACGATGGTGCTTTAGTAATGCCAGCAAACAAAGAACTGCCCGTTTACCCAATGAGCACCAAAGACGAAATACTACTTCGTACCCCTGATGCGTTGCTAAACGGGCAAGGAGTTGTTGATGTCATACACAGTTGTGTTCCAAATATCAAAGATGCATGGAAAATGCCCAGTGTAGATGTCGATGCAGTGCTAATTGCCATTCGTATTGCTACCTATGGTAATAATATGAACTTTGACAGCAAGTGCCAACACTGCAATGAAGAAAATACTCACGAAGTTGATCTAGGCACTACACTGTCAGGTCTTAAATGTCCTGAATTTGGTAGCACTCTCGAATATCACGGACTAAAGATACGCTTTAAGCCACAGCAGTTTTTCAGCGTTAATAAGAGTAACATGATTGAGTTTGAAGAACAAAAGTTACTAAATGTACTAAACGCCGCAAATATAAACGACGACGATCGTGCAAAAGAAGTTTCACAGATTATGGATCGTTTGTATCTATATGGTCTAACATCTTGTACTAACAGTACTGATTTTATTGAACTTGAAGATGGCACAAGAGTCGATAACCCTGAATTTATTCTTGAATTTTATCAAAATGCCGAAAGTGCAGTAATTAAAGCTATACAAACTCGTATCTCAGAGTATACAGAGCAGGCCAAGCCCGAAGGATTAAATCTTGCATGTCAGTCTTGTACTAAGACTTACAAAGTTAATTTAACCTTTGATTACTCAAATTTTTTCGCCTAAGGCTTTTAGCTCTTACCACAGACGCAGAAGTCATAGCGTATCTAACACGCTATGACAATGAGATAAAGGCCTTAAAAGAAGAAGCACTGCGTATGTGTTGGTACATGCGCGGTGGAATTAGTTATGACGATGCTATGATGCTCAGCCAGTCAGAAAGAGCTATTATTGCTGATATCATTAAGAGTAATTTAGAAACAACCAAGGAAACACGACTTCCATTCTTCTAAGTCGTAACTGTTCATTTATCTTTTTGCTTTTATTTGTTTCTTTTCGAGACTTGCTCTGCAAGTCTATTGCTTTCGCTTTCGCTCAGCAATCTATTGCTTCGCTTACGGTTTACTAGATTAATTAATGTTCTTCTTGGAATACATTGATCTAGATGAAGATCGTAATTCGGCCCAACAGGCCAAATTACAATGGAAACTCTTGATCTGAGTGCTTTCCTCGTACTAACTAAAAGAGATTATCCTCGGACACGGAAGCGGTCATCCTGTACTCCCTACTCTAGATTCGATCATGACGGTACATATAGCCAGCCCTAGTTAGCGAACTGTTACATGCCGAGGTTGTATCTTTTTCACAGAGCCTCTATCTTTCAGCACCTTGCGTTAGTGCCTACCGAACTGCACCCAAGTTCTGAATATGGTATTGCACATATCCTCAATGGGGGTCGAGGTACCTCGACCAAACAAAGCCGTATTTTATGCCGTTGTGGCTATGGTTTCTATCTGTGTTTTGTTGTTAAGCCAAAATGATTCAAAGTCTTGAATTATCCATTGACCATAAGAGGGGGAATTGTAAGTGAAGTGATTTTGATTGTAGTTAAGACTTGGTGTCGGTTGAATTGCTATAAAACTACCTTTGCGGTTAAATTTCATTATTAGTACATTGAAATCGCCGTCGTCGGCAACTTCTAATAACTGATCTAACCATTTTTCTAGGATGGGTACTGGTCCTTGATATAACTGATGAAATGGAAAATCCGCGTAGTTTTTTGCTTCTACATTAAAGCGGACCCATGAATCTGGTGGAATAATATCGCCCTTAAAGCCTTTAATCTGACTTGCGTCTAATTGTGCTTTACGGAAAACATTACTGCCGCCAATGAAAGCGCCACTGTGCGGTACACGAACAAAAGAAGCATTGTGATGTTCAGACAGAAATTTTGCCACTGTCCGTTCCCAACTCTTACCTTTGATTTTGCTTCGCGATCCGCTCATTGTGCTTGTTACCTCTGTGTGTACTTAGTGTATATATGCACAGGCCGTAAAAAAATTAACTGCATACAGGGTGGGTTTGTAATTTACCATATTAAGTCTTTTAATCATTATAATATTAATCTGTTCGTCCCTGCGGCAGTTAAACTTCTGCGTCCGTGCTATAGGTAGTAAAACCGTTGCTTTTTGTAACCTTTAGTATGTTTTCTACCCTTGAAACTAGCTCATCTCTATGACTTACTAGCCATACACTTTTCTTTTGATCTCTACTGATTTTCTTTAAAATAGCCAGCGAGCCTTCCATGCCACTGGCATCTAGCCCGCTGTCTACCAGTTCGTCAACAAATAGTAGATTGATCTTTTGATACAAACTTTCCCAAACATCGCGGAAACTCCAACTCATACTTAATATCAGTCGGTTGCGTTCGCCGCGGCTTAGGTTGTCAAAGTCCATGTCTCTACCTAATTCTGTAATGCTTACAGTCAAGTCGTTTTGAAAAGCAACTTGATGTGGTAGACCAATTTTTTCTAAATAGTAGCTTAATCGTGTGTTAAGATAACTGAGGTTTTGATCAATGATCTTTTTACGAATAAAGCTATCTTTGTTAGTTAGTAATTTTAACAAAAACTCTTCATGATCGCGAAGCTTTGTTAGCTCATTCATTGCGTCATAGTTTATTTCTTCAAGAGCAGTTTTAGTCATTTCTTCAATCTGCTCGCTGTAAGGATCTTGATCTTTTTGTTTCTTTTCTAAGTTTTGCTGCAGGTTAGCCAATGTTGACTTGTGCTCTACAGCATCTGCTTCGTTATCATAGAACACCTGTGGCTGCGGTCCTAGTGCACCTAGTTCATCTAACAATGCTTGATGCTCGAGTAGTTGAGTATTAGTTGATAATGCCTGTAGTGCAGTTTCTTGCAGTGTTTTCTTCTTTTCTTCTAGTAATTTTTCTTGTTTACTGTCGTGAAAAGATTGCCCACAGGCATGACAAGTATGATTTTCTAGACTTTCGATTTCAACTTTAAGCTGATTGATTAATTTAATCTCTCTGGCTTCGTCCAGCTCACACCTCTTAATCCAAGAGTTTAATTCTCGGATACGCTTGTCTTTGGTATTGTAGTCTTTGAGTGCACGATGTGCACCCAACTCGGCTTCGATGTCAATTTGATTTAGTTGATCATATGCTAAACTTAGCTCTTCAATTTCTTCATTGTGCTTGTTTAACCATAATGTTTGTCTGCGCCGCAAACTGGCAATTTGTTCTTCAATTCGCTTGTTAGCATCTACTACTGCACGAATTCTAACTTCCTCGCTTTGAATAGCATCTCGTGTGGCTTTGGCACGCTCTTTAAGTGCTTCGGCTTTTTCACTGAGCAAAGTGATGCCCAACAATTGCTCAATGATAGTTCTTTGTTCGTTGGCCTTTAAACTTAAGAAAGGTTGCGTATAGGTATTAAGAGCTACAATATGTTGGAACATATCGTGACTCATGCAAACTAGTTTTTCAATGGCAGCCTGTGTTTCACGGCTATCGCCTTGGCTCTCGTCGTTGCTTTGCTGTTCAACATCCCCAACAAAGAACTTCATAATATTGGGTTTACGACCGCGCTCGATACGATAATCAACGCCGTCTTTTTCAAAATCAATAGTAACTAACATGGCTTTGCCGTTGGTACGATTGATTAGATTGTCTTTTTTGATGTTAGTTAGTGCCTGCCCGTATAAAGCATAGCTTACAATATTAAGTAGGGCACTTTTACCAGTACCGTTACGGGCACCTGAATCGTCACCGCCTAGGTCTAGGTTTTCACCTAAAATTAATGTTAAGTCGGATCTGTCTAGGTTAACACTCTGTGTAACATTTCCAATAGACAAAAAGTTTTTTGCAGTTACTGACTTTATTTTAATGGTCATAGATTTTGATAAATTTCCAGCAATAACTTAGTATTGTAGTGATCGCTCTCGATGTTAGTCAATTGGCCTGACACAATCTGATCAACACTTTGAAAGGCAATGTTTCCTTGTGCCGCTATATTTTCAAGTTCAACTGTATGTTGAGGAATCAGTTTAATTTCTCGCAATTTATGGCTGTCCATAAATGTGTCTTTGATAAAACTGGCTTCTTCATAACTGATATCAATATCCAAATTAATTCTGGCATGCATACCTGCTGACAGTAACTGATCTGGGTTATCTAGAACTGCACTAAGGCTATAAACACGATATTTAGGTTGATCGGGCCATGCATGAAACTCAGGCTCTTTACCCCACTCTAGAATCATTAGCCCTCGTTCGTCGTCACCGGCATCTGCATAATTATGCGGGAAACAGTTGCCAATGTAGGTAATATTCTTTTTAGTTTGACGCTTGTGAAAGTGTCCAGTAAACACATGTTCAAAGTTATTAAAGTGTTCTCTTTTAACTTCGCCATGGTCGGGCATTTCTACCATGGCATTCATCATATAACCGGGCAACTCAAAGTGCCCAAACATGTATTTGCCTTTTAAATTAGGTATTTTTTTATAGTCGTCGCCCACAAGCCAAGGGGCAATAACCACATCACCACTGCTAAACCAATCGTTAACGATTTGCACCCTTCCGAGATGTGCCCCCCATGCCACGCTTTGTATATCTCGTTTGTCGCGATAATAGAGATCGTGGTTGCCAGGAATGAAATAAACAGCATCAAAATTATCATTTAGGTGCTCCAGGGCCCTAAGACTGTAGTTTAGGGTAACAATATTTATTGATGCACGATTGTTGTGCCAGTCACCTAAGAACAATGCTGTCTCGCATCCTTCTTCACGGGCTTTTGTAGTGGCCCAACGGATAAAGTTTAGGCAGTCCTCATTGTGCAATTGGCTGTTTGATTTAAGGCCAAAATGAATATCAGTGAAGACTGCGGCTTTTTTAAATAGATTACTCATAGGTATAGTGTAGCAAAACGCCTGTATAAAAGTCTACTTTAACGGCAATTTAGTCGTGGTCGCCGTCGCCGTAATGCCCACCACTCATTAGTCCCTGCCTTGTATAACTTGGATTAAAGTTATTCATTTCTAAGATATCATCGCGAAGGTTTTGATTACGCTTTTCGATGTTTAGTACACGGGTAAAACTGTTAGTAATGGCTGCGGTGTAATAGGCAAACGGGTTTTGCGATTTTGATTCGTCAAATTGTAGTCCAATTTGGCTGAGCTGTAACAGTGCTTGGCTACGCATTTCGTCGTTATAGGTATAACCTCGCCAATTTGAACGAGTAGCATAACGCTCGCATAGTTTCATAAACATCATAGCTAGTGTTTTAGTCATGGTGCCATGATCTCTAGACCACTCACCGTCTTCTAAATTGCCCTTCCAATGACTTTTGCCCACACAGTAGAATTTGCCCAAATTGTCGATTTTAAAATGTTGAAATGGAGGAAAATTGCATTTTACATACTTTACAGCGACAGGAGGTGCTTTAGCATCGTCGTCATCGTCGTATTCGGTATGAATATAATCTTCATCTGTTTCTTCGACTACTTTTTTCTTACTGTCTGCAACAGGCACATGTGCCCATGTCATTACACGAAAAATAACATCAGTTGCCTTAACAGACTCGAGTTCAACTTGAAATTCGTCTAATTTTCGTTTTTCGCCATTGGCAGTAGCTTGATCTAATGCTAAACGGGCTAGTCGGTCTGCCCGGTTTTCTCTTGCTTGGTTAATAGTTTCGTCGTTGATCTGATCTAAATTTTGAATAATCATGTCATAATCAGAGCAGTCTGGCGACAAGTACGAACAATATGTATTTTTACTTCGGTGTATCTCTTTGAGAATATCCTTATTGTTTAGATAGTTGTGTTTAATTTTAGTTCTCCTTGGCAGATATTTCTGCGTTTGTAATGTAACATAAAAATGTTAATAATGCAACCTTGATTAAAATACCATATTATTTTTCTTATAAATATAGTATAAGAGGTTACATATGGCATCTTGGGCAAAAGGTATAGTTGGAGCGGCGGTTGGTTTTGCGGCAGGAGCTGCGATATCCAGAGCGACTACAAGTTTTTTAAGTAATCCTGGCGCGGCCAGACTGGCTTCTGCTGGATTACCAATTGGAGGAATATTATCCCGTGCAGATGCCGGTGATACTAATGTGACATTTGGTGGGTCACCGGGGCGAGGCACCGACTGGCGTATCAAAGTCACTTGTCCAGCACTGAGTTTTAGTGGTGTCATGGCTCCTTTAGGTAATGCTGGCGGTGTTATTTTTCCACATACGCCTCAAGTGAATGTAACTTATCAGGCTAACTATGGTGCACAAAGATTTACCCATAGTAACTATCCTCATTACACCTATGAAAACAGTGAAATACAGGCGATTCAAATAAATGCCGAGTTCACTGCTCAAAATGCTTCGGAAGCAGAATTCGTCTTAGGTTGTATTTATTTCTTTAGAGCCGCAACAAAGATGTATTTTGGTAGCAGTGCCAACGCTGGAAATCCACCTCCATTGGTTTTCTTAGATGGATACGGTGAATACTATTTCCCTCATGTTCCTTGTTTGGTAACACAGTTCAATCATGTCATGCCAAGTGAAGTTGACTACATAGAATCAAATGGAACCAGAATTCCAACTATTAGTACAATTAGCATACAATTACAACCTGCTTACAGTAAGAATACAATCACAGGATTTGACCTTGATGGTTTTGCAGCTGGTCATTTAATTGATAGAGGATTTATCTAATGGCAGAATATAGCAAATACAGTCCTTACTACAAAACAAAAAACTTTGGTAAGTTTTTAGATGTTTTAGAGTATCGTAGTATTCCAAAAAATCCTCTGGATATTTCTTATACGATAGGTCCTACCTATGCATACAGACCCGATTTACTAGCAGCTGACCTTTATGGATATTCTTCGCTGTGGTGGGTATTTGCAGCAAGAAATCCAAATACTATTAAAGACCCAGTCTTTGATTTTTACTCTGGTCAAGTAATTTATATTCCTAACAAAGATGTAATTATTTCAGCACTAGGAATATAATATGGCTAACGAAGACGATAAGAGTTCTGGTGCTAATAATTCTGGAAGCGAAGGCGGAGTCTTACCTCAACCGCTAACCAGCCTTGAAAGACTATTTAATCGCAACCCTCCTGGCACTACAGGAATATTAGATGGAAAAATTATTCCGCCTCCTAATCCTGATGGCATATTACCAGAACCGCGTAACATGATTGGGTTTGTCAATGGCGGCACCTTTCTTTTTTCTGGACCAGATGAAAGCAATGCAGGTGCACGAACATATTCGGCTGATACTAACATATCAAATGCAATAACACCACCTACTGATTTTTCAAGGGGGTCTTTTAGTCCTCAGTCTTTATCAGACTCTAGCGGGGGCAGCGGAGGTGGTCCTAGACCAAATCCTTTAAATGAATATGTAAACTATACCTACGGTATTACTTTGTATGCAGCCAAGACCAATGAGTACACACCGGGGACTGTTAGCGGTGAAGTTATAATTGCTAGTGGTGGTCGTAGAGAAAATCGCAATGCTAATTTTCGAGAAGATTTTTATTTTGAAAATTTTAAATTAGAAAGCATCATTGGTCTTAATTCTAAAAGTCGTAGTAGTAATGTAATAACAGCTGAATTTACAGTTATTGAGCCCTACGGTATGACTCTCATGGATAGAATACTAGATCTAGCCAATGGCTTTGGGGTTCAAAACTGGTATGAAATGTTGTTTACACTACAGGTTGATTTTCATGCCAATGACGAAAGCGGCGGAGTTATAAACTCTATACCTGGAGCCACAAAATATTTTCAAGTTGGGTTAATTGGTTGTGATATTAAAGTTGGCTCCAAAGGTGCTGAATATAAATTCACAGCTATACCATTTAGTCATCATGCTTATCAACAAACTGTTGGTACAACTCCGGCAATGTTTGAGGCCAATGGTGAAACAGTAGGAGAAATTTTTGATAGTGAAGCCAAGGGCAGTTTTTGTAAGGCACTAAACGACTTTCATCAAGAACAAGTTAAAAAAGAAAACTACGGGATGGCCGATATTTACAAGTTTGAAATTGCGGGATCAATCTCTAGTGCAAAAATTGTAACTAACAAAGATAACGAAATTAAGAGTAGCCCTATGCCCGGCGACAGTGCTCCTATTAGTACCGCTGATGCATTGGGTAAAACAAAGAGTGGACAACCAATACCGTTAGTATTAAACAAACAAAGATTTCCAGTTAACGCAGGAACATCTATAATAGATTTTATAAATCTGGTAGTTCGAAGCAGTACTTATGTTGAAAATCAAATGAAACCTGGCGGCGGTGGTGATGGAACAATGAAATGGTTCAAAATTGTTCCTGAAATAAAATACGGCGAATTTGATACTAAAAGAAATACTCATCAAAAAACAATTACATATCATGTAATCGAGTATGTAATTTATAATACTAAATTTGTTGATGCACCAGTGAAACAACCGCCTCAATCTCAATGGTCAAAAGAATATAACTGGATCTATACAGGATTAAACCAAGAAATTTTGGACTTCAATGTTGACTTCAACACAATGTTCTATACCATGATGACTTCTGACAAAGAAAAACTAGCTAAGGAAGAAGTCAAACCCAATAACGACGAAAACGCAGAAGAAAAAAATAATAAAGGTAGTGGAACGCCCGAAGGCAAAGGAACAATAGCGCCTCTTAGAAAAAATGTGTTTGCTGGTAATGCTCCTTTGGCTGGCCAGCAACAAGGTAAAAACGATACTAAAAAAACTGCTTCAAACGATTTCTACAATTCGTTAATGAGTAGTAGTCGTGGTGATATGATTAATGTGCAATTAAAAATTGCCGGTGATCCTGAATTTGTTAAACAAGATGATATCTATTACGGGCCCAATCAAGGAAGCGGCGACAGTTTAAATATGGACACCGAAGAAGTATATGTAAGTATATTTTTTAGAACTCCAACGGATCTAGACCAAGAAACTGGACAGATGGATTTTAACACCTATCCAAGTTCGGTGTTTAGCGGAATTTATCGTGTACTTAAAGTAGATAGTACATTTGAAAGAGGGCAATTTATACAAAACCTTGACTGCATTAGACTTTTTGGAGAATCTGAAGTAGGCGGATCTAGTGCCGGTGAACGATCTGGCAATGACAGTTTAGGCAATGCTAGATCGCAGGCTCTCGGTCGGGCAAATCAGCGATCTCTTGAAATGATGAATACCAGTGGCATGGATGTTAGAGCAGAAGATGGGTCGTTGTCGTTGCTCAAACGAAATCCTGAGACTGGCGAGCTTTACGACCCTGGTCCTATAGATCGTCGTTCCACTGGGCCTATTGAAGGCAATGATGAAGCAGAAGCTGCACGAGAAACTAGAAGTTTACTAAATCGCTATCCTCCAAATAGACCAGCCACAAATGTTTCGTCGGCTGACACAGAAAATATTTTCTTTGGATAAATTAACAAACTATGTCTTTTAACACTGATCGACGAATTGGTACAAAAGTACCAATATTTGCAAGAAGAGAAGACTCTCCTGGAGTCCGAATTGACTCTGGGCCCTATGTTGGAAAAATTAAAAATAACTTAGATCCAACAATGAGTGGTAGGCTACAGGTTTGGATTCCTGACCTCGGTGGCGACGAAGCTAATCAATTGAACTGGCGTACAGTAAGTTATGCTAGTCCATTCTTTGGTGCCTCGGCACAGGATCCTCCAGATAACAAAAAGAAAAGTTACAAGGATGTTAGACATACCTACGGAATGTGGTTTACACCGCCCGATATAGACAACTATGTTCTGTGTACTTTTGTTGCCGGCGACCCCTTGCGAGGATTTTGGTTTGCCTGCATACCGGCACAGATTGGACACTATATGGTTCCGGCAATCGGTGGTGGCAAATACGACGACTCAGAAGTAAAAGACTCTGATGTAAAACAGGCCGAAAAAGGGGATCTGGTCCCTGTTGTTGAGTTTAACGAAAACGCTGAAGAGAGCTGGGAAGACTTTGCTACAAAGAAAAAGCCCATACATGAGGATCACTTTAAGGCAATAATTGAACAAGGTTTAAACAAAGATACCACTCGTGGGGTCGTTAGTAGTAGCAGTCAACGAGAAAGTCCTAGTACAGTTTTTGGTATAAACACTCCCGGCCGTCCTATCGAAGAAAACGAATTAAAGGTAATTGGACGCAAAGGCGGTCACTCTTTAGTAATGGACGACGGTGATTACCAAGACAAAAACCGTTTGTTCCGATTAAGATCATCTGCAGGTCATCAAATAATGATGAATGACAGTGAAGAAGTATTTCACATTATTAACAGCAAAGGCACTGTTTGGATAGAATTAGATAAAGAAGGTAGTCTAAACATCTATGCTGAAAAAGATCTTAACATTAGAGCCAAGGGCGATTTTAACTTCCACGGTGACAAAGACATGTATATTCATGCCGAAGGTGCATTTAAGCTATGCGCCAAAAAAGAAATGAATATCGAAGCAAACAGTTTAACTTTAGTTACCAAAGAAAAATCTACTTTTTATGGTAGTGATATTGAAATTGGCGCAAGTGGGCAAATTAGTTTAAATCCTGGCGGCGAAGGTAGCTTTAGCTGTGGTGGCGACTTGACCCTTAAAGGCGGAACCATAAAACTTAATTCAGGCGATGGACCAACTGTTGATAAACCTGATCCAATTAATGTTAACGATCATGCCGACACAGAAAAACAAGGCGCAGACTGGAAAAGCCAAGAAGGTAAAATCAAGAGCATTGCTAAAAAAGTAACATCGCACGAACCTTGGCCCAGAGACTCTGAAGGAGAAGCAAACCCAGCAGCTGGTAGCGCCGCTAGTGCGTCTGGAGTTGGAAACAATTCTGGTTCTAATCCTGATGCCAGTACTGCCACAGGATCTCCAGCGGGACCCGGATACGGTAACACTCCGGGATCGGTTAAACCTGGTAGTACCGGTGTTGAAACTAACCCTGATGGGTCCACTAAGTGGACCGGGCCGGCAGCTAGTCAAGATACCGGTCCACTAGAAGCCACAGGCAAGTCAGTTAAAAACGGAGTAGATCCTAGCTATATGTATCGTAGCGATAATCCTACTCCTACCAGAGGAGTAGGTAACCTTGATGAAACGCAGGTAAAAGCAGTTAAAACACAGCTGGCCTGGTCCGAAAGTAGGTTTAACTACGGAGCAACAGAAGCCGCTAGAGGCAATTACCTAGGCAAATATCAAATGGGTGCCGCAGCGTTAACAGATCAAGGTTATATCAAACCCGATGCTTATGCCAAGTACGGAACAGCCGCGGTACAGTATCCAAGTAGCTGGACTGGAAAAGACGGAGTAAATTCCAAAGAATCGTTTTTAGGTAATCCGTCGGTGCAAGAAAAGTCCATGGATCGTCTACTTGAAAAAAATTATAATACCATGACTAGAATTGGTGCTATCAAGCCCGGCGACGATCCTAGTACTGTTGGCGGTATGTTAAGTACAGCACACCTATTAGGCGCAGGCGGAGCAAAGACATGGAGAGAAACCGGTCAAGGTCAAGATGCCAACAGAACAACAGGCGGTACCTATTTCAACAATGGTCGCTATGCTGTTAACACTCTTGGCGGTCGCGGATCAGGTTAAATAATATTATGACTACATATTTTGGATTCAGTACCTACAATAGATATCGAAAATTCAATCTTACAGACTTTGAGCTAGTAAGACAGGATCTCTTTAACCATTTCTCTATTAGAAAAGGTCAGAAATTAATGAATCCTAGATTTGGAACAATAATATGGGATGTACTATTTGAACCATTAACAGAAGAGATTAGAGCACTAATTGTTGATGATGTTAAGGCAGTAGTCAATTACGATCCTAGAATTGAAACAGACAATGTAACAATTACAGAATATGAACACGGAATACAAATTGAGTTAGAGTTAAGATATGTGTTAACTAGCCAAGTTGAAAAAATGGCTTTGCAATTTGACAAGCAATCAAAAGTTCTGACTATTGTGGGTTAAAGTACCATATTATTTTACGAATAAATACATGAATAGAGACGATTAACATGGCTATTATATCTCGTCAGACTGGATTGCTATCGGCAGAAGATTGGAAAAAGATCTATCAGACTTTCCGCGAAGCCGATTTTACTACTTACGATTTTGAAACACTTCGTAAGTCAATGATTGACTATATTAAAATCTACTATCCGGAGGATTTTAACGACTTCACAGAAAGCAGTGAATTTATTGCTTTAATTGATCTGATTGCATTCTTAGGTCAGAGTCTTGCTTTCCGAACAGACCTAAACGCCAGAGAAAACTTTCTCGATACAGCCGAAAGAAGAGATAGTGTTTTAAAGTTGGCTAAATTAATTAGCTATACTCCAAAAAGAAGTGTACCTGCCATTGGTTATATAAAAATTGACAGCGTTTCTACTACCGAAAACATTTTTGACAGCGACGGCTTTAATCTAAGTAATGTTATTATCAATTGGTCTGATCCGTCTAACGATAACTGGCTTGAGCAGTTTACCGCAGTATTAAATGCGGCAATTGTTAATACGCAAATTATTGGTCGTCCATCTAATAGACAAGATATCAATGGTGTAGTAACAGAAGAATACGGTATTAATATTGTTCCAAATATTATTCCAATTTACAAGTACGATTCAATTATTGAAAGTACAAAAACAAGTTTTGAATTAGTCAGTGCAACTACCATTGGTAAAAATTATGTCTACGAGTCTGCACCTGACTTTAACAAACCTTTTAATTTTTTATACCGCAATGACAATAACGGAAACACCAGTAACAATACCGGATTCTTTTTCTATTTTAAACAAGGCGATATTGCCAGTATAGATTTCTCAGTAAGTGAAGCTATACCTAACAAAGTCATTGACATTGATGTTAATAATATTAACAATAACGATATTTGGTTGTATAGTTTAAATGCCGATGGGACCACAAATGAATTATGGACCCGAGTTCCTGCAACATCTGGTGTAAACATTGTTTACAATAATATCAGTGACAAGAATCTTTATCAAGTTACTACCCGTGCTAATGATCAAATTAGTCTAGTATTTGGTGACGGATCATTTACAAATATCCCTCAAGGAAACTTTAGACTTTACTACAGAACTGCCAATGGATTAAATTACAGGGTTACTCCTGATGAAATGCGTTCTATATCTGTGTCGTTTAATTACATTAGCAGATTAGGTCGAGTCGAAACTATTACATTCCGTGCAAGTTTAAAATATACTGTGGCTAATGCTTCGGCTAGAGAAACTACTAGCCAGATTAAACAAAAAGCACCACAACAATATTATACACAAAACAGAATGATCACTGGAGAGGATTATAATATCCTTCCGTATACAACCTTTAGTCAGGTTTTAAAAGTTAAATCAATTAACCGTACTAGCTCGGGTTTGAGTAGATATTTGGATATGATTGATACAACTGGAAAGTATTCTAGTACAAATATCTTTGGCGAAGACGGTGTTATCTACAAAAATGATTATGTAAAGTCGTTTACATTTAGTTTCCGCAGTCAAAATGATATTCAGAATATAGTTTACGATCGTGTAATAAACGATATCATTGCCAGCAAAGAAATGATTCACAAGTATTATTCTCAGGCAGACTCGATTACTTTGCCTGGAACAGTATTAACCGCAGGCCAATTTATAATTGGCCGTAGATATATTATTACGCAAGTTGGAACAACAGACTTTACTGCCATTGGTGCTGGCTCAAATACAGTAGGAACAAATTTTGTTGCTACAGGAACAGGAACTGATACAGGATTTGGTGACGGCGAAGCCTATGATGCAACAGTAGAATGGCATCAGAGTTCTGTTGGTAACAATAACTCCACCGGATACTTTGTTAGATTTAATACGCCATACAAAATAGCAACAGCAGTTTCTGGTAATAGCAAGTTCCTTAGAGTTGGTGCATTAGTTAAATTTGTTGCTCCCAATGGCTATTACTTTACTGCATCTAACAGTCTAGTTGCTGGTACTCCTGACAGAGCCGACGATAAGTTGGAAATTTACTCTTCTATACTAAGTGTAATCGATGATGGCACCAACAGCGGACTAGGAAACTTCACCAATGGTCAAGGTCCTGTTACTTTAAACGATAGAATCCCTTCAGGTGCTGTTGTGCACTCAATTATTCCTGTGTACAAGAATAATTTTTCTTCTGGCTTTACTACCACCGTGGTAAATCTTATTAAGAGTTATAAAAACTTTGGATTGGCTTACAGTGATGTAACACAAAGTTGGAGATTAATCAGAGATGTTAATCTAGCAAGAGATACAACATGGTTGTTAAAGTTTGAATATAACAGTAACAACGATCAATACCTTGTTAGCCATAAAGGAATTGAATACATATTCCATAGTCCTGTTGAAACAACTTTTTACTTTGATAAGTCGTTAAAAGTCTATGACAGCAAAGTTGGTCGGGTAATTCAAGATCATATTAACATCCTAAAAACAAATAGCAAGCCCGATGATTACACTCCACTGGGTAAGAATAAAGTTTGGGCAGTGCATAAACAGTTAGTTGACATCGATGGATACATTGATAGCACAAGAATTTATTTAACTTATGCTGATTCAGACAACGACGGGGTGCCCGATGATCCGATGCTGTTTGAGCAGATTGTATCACCATCGACTAATGTTGGTGGCAAGTATGTATTTTTTGAATCAGTAACAGGAACATCATTTAACAGATACTTGAATACCAGACTGGTACCCAATGGAGAAATCATTTCAGAATATGCTACATTAACTGAAGCATTGGCTCAAATTGATGTCTATCAAATTGGACAAGTATTTTTCCTTACTACTCCTGGTACCTTCCATGCAGTGATACAAGGTACACAAGGCAAGACTCTTGGCACTGCATTAACAAGATTTGCAGCCTTTATAGGTAGAAGAAACCTTTATTATCAATACAGACATAACAGTCCCAACTCTCGTAGAGTTGATCCTAGTATTAGCAATATCATGGATGTTTACATGCTTACGGCTAATTATGATCGTGCTTATAGAGAGTGGATTCAAGACATATCGAGTGTTGTAGCACAGCCTGACATTCCTACTACAGCAGAATTGGCAGTTGAATTTGGTGAGTTAAATAACTTAAAAGCAATGAGTGATACAATTGTACTACAACCTGCTAATTATAAACCTATTTTTGGTAGCAAGGCTCATCCAAATTTACAGGCAGTTTTTAAAGTAGTTAAGAATCCAAACTTAAACATCACCGATGCTGACATTAAGACTTCTGTGATCAGTGCAATTAATCAATATTTTGAAGTTGATAACTGGGACTTTGGTGAAACTTTTTACTTCTCTGAATTGGCAGCGTTCTTGCACAAGATGCTAACACCAAATATTGCAAGTATTGTAATAGTTCCTAGAGATAGCTCAATCAAGTTTGGAAGCCTACAGCAAATTAATGCTGAAGCAAATGAAATCATTATTAGTGCGGCTACAGTAAACGATGTTGAAATTATCAGTGCGGTTACTGCAAGTCAACTAAATCAAGGTATAGTCGAAGTTAATTAAACAGGCAAACAATGGCAATCAGAAAGACATTAAATTTTCTTCCGGACATTTTTCGCACCGAAGCAAATAAGAAATTCTTAGGCGCGACATTTGATCAACTAGTAAGTGAACCCGACTTAACTAGAATTAACGGCTTTGTTGGAAGAAAATTTTCATTGAGTTATGGATCGGCTGGTAGTTTTGTTGAAGAAACAGATACAAATAAAAGCAATTATCAATTTGAGCCAGCTGTTGTTGTTAAAAATGAAAGACAACAAATAGATCTATACAGTGACTATAATGATCTGATTACTAAAATTGGTTACTATGGTGGTAAGACAGATAACCACAATAGATTGTTTAAGTCTGAGTACTACAATTACAATCCTAGAATTGATCTAGATAAATTTATTAACTATACAAGATACTATTGGTTACCCAATGGTCCTGACGCAGTTACAATAACTTCAGGTAATCCTTTAGTACCTAAGACATTTGTCTTTTCAAGACAAACCAATTCTTATACTACAGATCAAACTGGGTCGGATCTCAATCCTGAGATTACGCTAGTTCGAGGTGTAACTTACAATTTTACTGTGCCTTCGGGTGGTACTGGCTTATGGATACAAACAGAACCTGGCACCGACGGATTAAAAAACTTTAGTCAGAAGTCGTCTACTAGAGAAATTTTTGGAGTAAGCAACAACGGTGTTACTTCGGGCAATGTAATTTTTACTGTTCCCTTAAAGGACGACCAGGACTATTATTTTACATCTCCAATTATTAACTATGTAAAGTATGCAACAGATGCAAGTTTCTCTAGTATTGATGGTGCATATTGGAATCAACCGTCTTTAAAAATTATCGGAGATATCGACGGAGAAACCAGCTTTCCTGACGGATCGTATATTGTATTCCTGGGCGCATTAACACCAAATACTGACTGGATTACTGCCAGCGGTTCTATTGTACCAATGGAGCGCCGCAAAGGTCTATGGAAAATTAACATAGCAGCCGACGGTCAAGTTAATTTAGAATTTGCTAGAGAAATTCCTGTTGGACATAGAATCTTAGTTAGTAAAGGTAATACTTACTCTGGAAGAGAATATTTTAAATCTACATCCGGTGACATTATTCCGTCACCACCTATCACTGCACCGCTAACAACTCTATACTACCAAGATGCTAACAATCCTAATATTTTTGGTAAGATTAAGATTGTTGAAGGTCTGGGCGGCGATGTAAATGTCAACACGGATATTTTAAACAAGAAGACTTATACTTCTCCAACTGGTATTGTGTTTACCAATGGACTAAAAGTATTTTTTGATGGTACAATAACACCAGAAGAATATAGGAATAAAACTTATATTGTTGAAGGTGTTGGCACTGGCATAAAATTAGTCAAATACAGCGATTTGCAATCAATCGAAGGAAACACCTCAGGAACTAATATCCCCTTCGACATTATAGGTTTTGACATGACCAACTACGACGAACCTACACTGGGAGTTGGAGATGTTGACTACATAACAATTAAAAGACAGTCTGCAGATAAAAATGCTTGGTCTAGAGCCAATCGCTGGTTTCACGAAGATGTTATATTAAAAACAGCAGAGTACAATAAAACTGAAATACTTATTAATGAGGCAGCTCGTGCAAAGCGTCCTATTATTGAATTTGACCCTGACCTACAGTTGTTTAACTATGGTAGGAATCTATTAGATTTTATCGATAGAGTAGACGAACAAATTATTAGTTCGTCAGTCAGTCAATTGTGGCCAGAAATTACCGATGCGTTTGCACAGATTAACAATCAACAAGTTTCTGCACTACCGGTAATGGATTATAAAGAAGGGCAAACTGTTTTATTTCCTAACGATCTTGACATTGCTGTTAGAAGTAAAATTTATCGTGTTGGATTTAAAGATCAAAGCACATCGCAGACATTTGACGGAATAGGAACTGGTACCGTTAGCGTTGCCATTGGTACTTATAGAATGTATGACATATTTCCGCCTGCTTCTACATCCCGTTCGACTATTTTTAGAGACGAACTTGAAGTGGGTAGTTTTATCTTTAACTGGAACGGACAGTATGTTGGTAGGGTAGCACAAATACCCAACGACTACGAGTTGTTGTTCGAACAACCTGCTCAAGCAGAAATTAATATAGGTCGGTTCAGATTTATAAAACCAAGAATTGAATTAATTCCAATTAAAACTGCATCTGCCTATGATTATATCGTTGCCAAAGAAGGTTGGAACCCAAAGATGTCTTATTGGTTTAACGGTGCTTCTTGGGTTAAGTCGCAGGCTAAACAAACAAAAAATCAAGCTCCTCTGTTTGATGTTATCGACGACAAAGGAATTAGTTTTAGCGACCAAGTTGCATATCCTGAAAGTACCTTTAAGGGAACAAAAATATTTTCTTACAGACCGGGCACAGGTTTAATTGACTCTGTGCTTAGATTTGCTATCTATTATAACAGCATCTCTGGATCAGTAGCTGATATTACATTTGAAAATAGTTTTGATAATGATACATTTAGTTATAGGCCAGTAGATTTAGTTGTTACTAAAAAGATCAACATTGGCTATATACAAAAATTAATTAATCAAACCCAAACTTACGATATTAATGTATGGGACACAGTCGCTGAACCTACTAAACAATATCAACATATAACTGCTTCTTATGATGGTACTGCAAATTATTTTGAAATTGACATTCTGCCTGAGCAAATTGTAAGAGCACCTAACTTAAAAGTTTTTGTTAATAACAGAGAAATCCCAAGAGATGGATTTGAAATTAGAATAGTAGGTGTTCGCAAGGCTGTTTATGTATTCCAAACTTTAGCTTTAAATGACAAAATAGATATTTTTATCTACAGTAATTCTGTCAGTGCGTTAGGATATTATTCTATTCCATCTAACCTAGAATTTAATCCATTGAATAAGTCAGTGGACTATATTACTTTGGGACAAATGCGAGGCCATTATGTTGAAATTGGGAATAATACATTTGGTGTAAAAGGAAATCTTTTAGACTCTAATAATGTTAGGGATTTATTGTTAACTGGAAATGGCGGCAAGATACTTAGACATTCTGCACCAACAATTTATTCTTCGTTATTCTTAACCGATTCATCTGTCAACTTTATTAACAGCATCGACTACGCTAGAAAAGAATATAACAGATTTAAGAATAAATTCTTAGAAATGTGTTTGACTTTAACTGATCTTGATAAAAATGATCCTATAAACGGAGTAGATCAAGTATTGGTTGCAATTAACGGAGTTAAAAATTCAACATTCCCATGGTTCTATTCAGGAATGGTACCCAGCGGTAAAGATTATGTAGTTGATACTTACACAGTTAAAAATGTAAATTTAAAAATTTACAGCCTACCAAACATCTACGAAATTTTCCAAGATGAAATTTATCCAGAATCTGGGTTAACAAATAAGGCTATTTTAGTTTATCTAAATGGTAACCAACTAATTCAAAATAAAGATTATTATATTGCCTTAGGTACACCAGCAATTGAATTTACAGAGTCTGTCCAGTTATCTCTTAACGATGTAATTTTAGTTAAAGGTTATAGGGACACAGATGGTAGTTATATTCCCGAAACACCTACTAAACTCGGATTATATCCAAAGTTTATCCCTGGCATATATCTTGACGATACTTACAGAGATCCTGTAAGTGTTATTCAAGGACACGACGGAAGTTTAATTCCAGTATTTAATGACATTAGAGATCAGTATCTCCTTGAATTAGAAAAGAGAATTTATAACAATATTCGTGTAGAATACAATAAAGATGTTTTTGATATCAATTCTGTACGACCGGGTAAATTTAGAACATCTGATTACACAAGAGCTGAATACAACGAAGTATTAAGTGTTGAATTTTTAAAATGGATTGGTTTTAATCAATTAGATTTTAGTGATAATTCTTCTTTCCAACCAAACGATCAGTTCAGTTGGAATTATAGTTTAACTACAGAAATAATTGGAGGAGAACTATTACCAGGATACTGGCGTGCTATTTACAAATACTACTACGACACTGACCGCCCACATACACACCCATGGGAGATGTTGGGCTACAGTGATCAGCCATTTTGGTGGGCGCAAGAATACGGCAACGGCCCGTATTTGCCAAACAATCCAATGTGGGCAGATTTAGCCAATGGATTAGATAAAGGCACTGGCAAAGTTAATCCTACCTATGCTCGTCCGGGGCTATTAACAGTCATACCAGTTGACAACAGCGGTAATCTGTTACCACCAATGGCTAAAGTTGTTAAAAACTTCGATGGATCTAAATTTAATCAGCCCTACCAAATTGGTGACGGCGGCCCAGTAGAAAGTGCTTGGGCTAGAACTAGCGAATATCCCTATGCAGTAGTTCGTGCAATATCTTTACTTGTACCAGCTAAATTCTTCAGCTTGAATTTTGATGTAACTTCAATCAAGAGGGACGATATTGTCGATCAGTACTATGTATCAACACCAAACGAAAATCTAAAGCCCGAACTAATTAAGATTAATGGAGAATTAGTCAACGGTGTAATTAGTAGAGCTAGTGGATACATTAATTGGATACACGGTTACTTAACTAACATCGGACTAAATGCCGCACAAAAGATTCGTAGTCGATTGTCTAACATGACTGTCCAGCTAGGATATAAAATGTCTAGCTTTACAGATAAAAAGTATATTACAACAATGGTTGAACAATTTAGTCCAACTAGTAACAGTCAGAGTGCAATTATCCCCGACGAAAACTATACAGTACATCTTAATAAGAGTGCTCCGATTCGTCAGGCAATTTATAGCGCAGTTATTGTTGAAAAGACTCAAAATGGTTATTCAGTTAACGGCTACAATCTCAAGTATCCGTTCTTTACAGTAATACCCAGTGAGTTTAATAACAACTATTATGCAGTTGAAGAGCTTGGAGTTAGAGCTGTAATATTTAGAGACTCTAAAGATCAAAAGGTCAATATACCATATGGATTTGAATTTAGAAGTGTACAGCAGGTTGCTGACTTCTTAGTTTCTTACCAGCGCCATTTAAAATCACAGGGCTTTAGCTTTGAAAACTATGATTCAAATCTAGGGCATCAAAGAGATTGGGTATTAAGTATTAGAGAATTTATAAGTTGGAGTTTACAAGGCTGGAAGCCGGGTAACATATTGGTACTAAGTCCGGCCTCTACTTCATTGTCTATATATGGAGTTAATTCAACAGTTGATAATATTACAAATGTATCTGGTGAGTCGCAGATATTAGGACCTAACTTTAATGTAATTAGATCTAGTGAAGTTTTAATTATTAGGGAACCTGGTGTTACATCTATCACTACTACAACAGGACAATCAATTGCCTATGCTGAACTCAATTTGGTTCAATTTGAACATGTCTTGGTCTTTGACAATCAGACTGTATTCAACGATATTATCTATAAACCTGAATCGGGTAGTAGACAAAATAGAATTAAAATTGTTGGCAATAAGACAGCAAACTGGACTGGGGAATTAAATCCTAGCGGCTTTATTTACAGCACAGGTAGTATTGACGAATGGGAGCCAGAAAAAGATTATAAAAAGGCTGACATTGTTAGATATAAAAATAGAAATTATTCTGCCCTGTACAATCTGCCAGGAAGTTTTGAATTCAACTACGATAACTGGTCCTTACTTGATTCCAATTTTGAATCTGAATTAGTACCTAACTTGGCACACAACGCTGCCAAATTTGAAAACATCTATGATATAGATTATCCTTATATTGACGAAGTATATAATAAATTTAGTGGTGGCCTAATAGGATATCGTAGTAGACCGTACCTTGAGAATATTGGTATGGACCAGGCAGCGCAGATCAAGTTCTATCAAGGATTTATCAAAGAAAAGGGAACTAAAAATTCTCTAACTGCTTTGTACGAAGGAAACTTTGATAACCTAACTAATGAAGTTTCTGTTTTCGAAGAGTGGGGACTTAGAGTTGGCGAATACGGATCAAACAAAGCTAACCGCAGTATAGAAATACCGCTGCCAGAATCTAAGTTCAAAGCAAACCCAGTTGCATTGAAGTTGCTAAATGCTGGCGATGCAGACCTTGATAAGCTAGTAACTATTAGACCTAAGGATTTAGTGTCCAGGCCTGAAAATTATAGTTCTCCTATATTCTTAAATAGAGATCCTGGTATTAGTCTAGAGACTGATATTAAAACAGCTGGTTATGTCAAGGTTGACGATGTTGATCGTACTTTATTTGATTTTGTAAACTTTAAGGCAGAGTCAGATGAAATCTTAGCTGAGCTATACTCGGGTTACAAGTTATGGGTAGCCAAAGACTTTGGCGAAAACTGGCAAATATTTTCAATCATTGAATCGTCGGTTGATGTAGCTAAGATTGAGTGGAATCTCGATAACAAAGCATTAATTACAACAACATACGATCACGGATTAAAAACAGGCGATGTTTTTGCTATTAGAGGATTTGATGATAATTTTGATGGCTTCTATCAGGCATTGTATGTAGAACAACCAAATACAATTGCTATACAGGTTACTGAAGAACAAACAGCACTTCTCTTAAAGACTCCATTGGAAGCCAATGGAGATTTATTTGTACTTCAAGCAGTCAGATATGCCAACCTCAATGCACGAGACCTAGATGTTCCGAAAGAATTCTGGAAAGCTGGTGATCGTGTTTGGGTAGACAAAAATAATGACAACAAGTGGGCAGTCTATGAATTTGTTCGCGGTGAATTAGGAAACTTTGTAGGTCCTAAATCTTACATGGCATTTGAAAATGGCAGTATTACTGTTAGAAGTAACGGACTACCATACCATAGTTTTGGTAACTCGCAAATTACAAATACTGCCGTAGAGCAAAACTACGATCGTACCTGGCCTCTATACGCTGGAAGTAATGTGGCTGCAAGTGCTAGCAGTCGTCAACCTGCTTGGCCGGGAGTCGTTGGCTTTGCTGTCAACGGCGTAGCTATAATTAATGCAAACTATGGAAGCCTGGCTCCGACTGGGTATCTAACAGTTCCTGGATTTAGTTATAATCTAGGATTTGCAGGGCTTACAGGAATTAACAAAGACTCAGCTGGTGGTATTACTGATCAGAATAATCTTTATGCCTATTATGGCTATACCTTTACTAATAGTTGGAACTCTGGTATTGGTGCAACCAATGGATCTAAAGGAGATCCGGATGTAGTATTTGCAGCAGGCTATTTAGAAGGTATATACAGGCATCTTGATGGCCACAGTAAAATTATGGGTTTTGCCTTAGACGGATATCCAATTTACGGCCCTTATGGATACAGTTCAGTTGACGGAACAAATGCTGTAGTAAAAAGAATGGTCAGCAAGTATAAGTTAAAAGACCCTTCATATCGTGCTAACACCGATGCTTGTGATCTAATGTTACATCCAATGGGGATATTTGTTGAGGACTACACCTTTAACGACGAAGCAGATCTTGATGAATTTAACGGAAGATATTGTGTAACACCTGATTATCCTGATGGTACCTATGCTTACTTTATGACAGTAAACGAAGATAACTCACCGGCATATCCTTATGCTGTGGGTCCGAGCTTCTATGGTCCTGTTTCTGTTGAAATTGCTAATTCCGTTGGAATTGGTGCCGGCCGTGCACCAGCATCGTATAGAACTACGCCTGCGGATTCAGAACCTTTATCAGAGTATCGTCAATGGACAAAATTCTCACATAGAGTTAGTACTGAAGCACAACCAGCAAGTTTAACAGAGTCAAATTATTGGAGATACGATGTTGAGAACGACATCGTTGAATGTGAAAATCCCTCTGACACTTACACTGGATTTATTTCTAGTGAATATTTTGAACAGTACGAACACGATGTAACATTGTACTCTACTGTTGGTACTAGCGGGTCGTTAGCTGTGGTGCTAGCATTTGCAGTCGATGGCCTAGGTAGAGAACATACTCTTAGTGCTGTCAGGGGTCTAGGATCAGTTAACCAGGGCAAGACATGGAGTGTTGTTTATAACTATCTACGATCCGACGAATGGGTAATTTATGATGGGTCACAAAGTGCGCCATTACCTGGCAACCTACCGCCTAATTCTGAGTCGTATAACTGGCAGCTATTTAAGGCTGGCACTAGAATTAATGTTATAAGAGATAGCGATGTTTTCACTGTAAAGTGTTCGCAGTTTAACAATATTCCTTTAGACGATAGTACTATATTGACTGTCAATCTGGCAACTGATTCAAGACTTGCAGTTTTTAAAGGTCCGCAAAGAATTGGTTATGCAGGGCAGAATCAAAGATTGGCAAGATTTAGAAATATTAGATTTGTCAATATAGGTTTAGAAAACACTAATTGGAGATTGGTAAAAGAACAAGAACCTGTGGTTAATATCGACAGTATTTCCAATATCTATTTGGTTAACAGAAAAACAAAAACCATTGTTGAACGATTAGATTTTATTGATCCTGTAAAAGGAAAGATACTAGGTAGTGCTGCCGCTGACATTGATTTTGTCAGTGATTCGGACCCTGCAAAATATAATGTAGGTACAAGAACCGACTTATCAATTGACACTGAATATCATTGGGGCGAAAAACAAGTTGGAATGATATGGTGGGACACTGATACTGTTCGTTTTGTTGATTACGAACAAGACAACAATGATTATAGACTTCAGAATTGGGCAAGAATATTCCCAGGAAGCTCAATAGATGTCTATGAATGGGTAGCTAGTGATGTTCCGCCATCTCAACATGTTTCTGCAGGTCTAGATGGAATTCCAAAATTTGGTGACAACAGTGCTTGTGTACAGTTGAGCTATGTTGATGATCTTAGTTTAGAAGTAAAAAGTAAATTTTACTACTGGGTCAAAGATAGAACAACGGTAACTAAACAATCTAAAACTTTGAGTTCTTATAATATTGCATATCGTATAAGCGAACCATCATTGCAGAGTATTCCTTATGCCGCTATTCTAAGAAACAATGCCATTGCTTTATATAACATTGGTGGATATTTGTCTGCCAATGACATTGCAATACACATTGAGTACAAAGTTAAATTAAACGAAAGCATAACACACAGCGAATATCAATTGTTCCCTGAAGGCAACGATTCTGCAGTAATGGATCCTCGTATAGAGGATAAAATTATTGATAGTCTAGTGGGTCAAGACAAAGACAGTAATCCAGTTCCAGATCCTGCTTTGATGGCCGATGACAGAATTGGTTTGTCAAACAAACCAAGACAAACAGTAATTTTAAACAGAACAAAAGCAATCCAGGATGTTTTAAAATATGTAAATTCTATTTTAATTAATCATCCAGTGGCACTAAAAATTATTGACAGATTTAATGTTTACTCTGATAATTTCTATGCAGCTGAACCAGAGCCAGTTGCCGATCGATACGACTATGTAGTTGATTCATTTGAACAGGTAAATTCTGTTCCGGAGTTTTCAACTGGTGCTTTTGAAATAGGCAAGCAATACATTATCACAGAAGCAATAAACTTTGACTTTACTACAATTGGTGCAAGTTCCAATAATGCTGGAACAGTATTTACAGCTACTGGTATAGGCGATCCAGACTTCCTTGGTTTTGCTCTACCACGAAGAATTTTTGTCAAGGACGACATCAACTTTAATAATCGTTGGAGTATATATGTCAAAGACATTGCAGATGGTAAGAATACTTTAACCGCAGTACAATCCTTTGACACAGCAAACACCTGGTACTTTACAAATTGGTTTGAAAGTGGCTATAGTGTAAAAACTTTACCAGACTATACTGTTGAAACATTTAATGATATCTATAAGATTGAAAATCTACAAGTTGGCAAATTAATTAAAGTTAAAAATGACGGCTCGGCTAACTTCAATTTGTTCAGATACGACGGCACAGACAAGTATACTGTAATTGGAATCCAAAACGGAACTATTCAGATTAAAAATGAATTGTGGAATAAAGTTGGCTACGATTTCTATCGTTACGACGAAGAGCCATGGGACTACAGTTTGTTTAATGAGTTGAGATATATCATTAAAGGTCTCAAAGAAGATATATTTGTTGACAACTTGGCAATTTACTACAACCGATTCTTACTCAATTTGGTAGACTTTATATTAGCTGAACAAAAATATTCTGATTGGATCTTTAAGACCAGTTTTGTTTCTATTAAACACAGAATAAATGCATTGAAGTCGTCAACATCGTTTATTAAAAATAAACAAGAATACTATGAAGACTATGTCAATGAAATCAAGCCTTATAGAACAAAAGTTAGAGAGTATAATCTAGAATACTTTACCGGAGAAACAGCCGGCATGGGAATCAGTGACTTTGACTTACCGTCATACTGGGATGCTACACAACAGGCATTCCGTAGTCCTAGTGGCAAGTTACCTGGTGATAACAATTTAATTAACACCTTGCCAAGATATCAAGACTGGAAAAATAATCATAAGTTTGAGGTCGAAAGTGTAGTCATTGGAAATCCTGGATACGGTCATTTAACTCCGCCTGATATTTCGATTATATCTAACGATGTCACCGGAATGGGTGCAAACGCAGTAGCAACAATTAATCCAGTAACCGGTGAAGTTACGCAGATCAATGTAGTTAATTCTGGAAAAGATTATACGCTCACACCTACAGTGGCAGTTTCGGGGTCGGGTACTACTTCATTGAGTAAGTACGAGGAAGTATCTAGGAGTCAGACTATTGCCAGTGTAAGAATAAACAATAAGAAAATTAGAAAGTTAAAAACTTCTATACGATTTGATAGGGTTAATTATTCTACCAATGTTGTCGATTGGCAGCCTAATGTTGCTTACCCTACAGGAACTTATTTGACCTACAAAGGTAATGCCTACATAACCACTGCTAATGTATCGGCAAATAACAAATTTATTTCAAGTTCGTTTACGCCATACAATTCTGCAGACTTTGACAATGCCAATGATCGAATCTGGGCTTCATATACACCTAAGGTCAATATGGTTCCTAGAGTGCTGTCAAGATTAGTTTCGGGACTCGACAATACTCAAATTAATTCCTACGATCAGGTAACTGTTGACACCGCAGTTACAGGTGGCGGTCTATCTGGACAGGCAATTCCTGCAGGACAGTTCCAAATTGGTACAAGATATATCATTACCACAGTTGGCAACACAGATTTTACCTTAATTGGTGCTTTTAAGAACCTTGAAGGAGTAATATTTGTTGCAACCGGTCCTGGTAGTGGCACAGGATCTGCTGCTGTTGCTATTACTGGTAATACTGCATTCCCTGTGGTGTCTGGACTTAGCCCAGACACTATAGTTGCCAATGGCGGTACATTTATATCCGAACTGTTTAGTCATGCTCCAGAAGAATTACTACCTGGTAGAACCTACGACAGTTTAACTATTACCTTAATTGATAGTACACAAGGAAATAACGGAGTTAGATTGTTTGTAAATATGAATAATGTACGAACAGCATCAAATGCTTCTCCGGACTTTACTACTACTTTGGCTGCTCCGTTAAACTTAACAGATACCACAATAACAGTAGTTGATGGCTCAAAATTAGACGAACCAAATCCTGTTAATATTTCTCCCGGTATCCTACATATTAACGGCGAAAGAATCGAGTATTATACTAAAAACAACAATATATTAGGACAGATCAGACGCGGTGTCGGAGGAACAGGTATCCTATCTGTACACCCATTTGGTTCATCAGTCTATAATATGAACAGACCGTCCTCGGGATACACACAACTTGGAAACCCCTAAAAATATGATGATAAATAATGATAAAGAGCTCTCAAAAGAAGATCAACCAGATAACCAAGATGACAATCAGGCGCTGCCTGACGAACATCCGGGTGTTGCTGTACAGGGATTTTTAAAAATCTTTGATCCAGAATCTGGAGAAGTTTTTGCACAGGGCAGAGTCTAAATTATTAAAGGGCAGAAATGCATACACATGAATCAATAACACCAAATGTTATAGGAATGATAAAAATTTCAGATATAACAGATTCTGAAAATCCTATTCTTTTGGTTGACAAGAAAAATGCTATTCACTTTGAGAATATCAGCGAAGCAATGGCGTATAGTTTAGCAAATAAAGGGACTGCTTTTATCAGCGAAATGCACTTTGGAAACGGTGGCACTGCCGTTGATCCTACCGGTATCATTAATTATTTGCCTCCTAATGTTAATACACAGAATGCCGATTTATACAACCCGACATTTTATAAAACTGTAGACAACACAGACGAAACTAATAACGATCCAATTAGAAATAAAATGGAAATACGCCATGTTCCTGGCACTGTTTATACAGATATTCTTGTTACCTGTTTGTTAGATTACGGTGAGCCGGCTGGTCAACAGGCATTTGATAATAGTCCCTTTACAGAAGATACCTTTGTGTTTGACGAGTTGGGACTCAAAGGTTGGAGTGCCGCAGGCCCAGGTACAGGAAAATTACTTACACATGTTATTTTCCACCCAGTTCAAAAAAGTTTGAATAGACTAATTCAAATTGAGTATACAGTAAGAATACAAAGTTTGACAAACTTAACCGGAGCGCAATAACGGTGAAAAAAAAGGTTAAATATTATAAATCGGAGTTAACGATAAATGGCATACAATATTAATTTGTCGAATGGTGATTTACTAGCAATAGTTGAAGATGGTACAACTGATGTTACTAGTGCTAGTGTTGCCTTGGTCGGCAAGAACTTTTCAGGTTACGGTCAGTACTTAAATGAAAACTTTATTCATTTAACAGAAAACTTTGCTGGCGAAACTGCTCCACCTAATCAATTGGTTGGTCAGTTATGGTACGACAAGAACTCATCTGAACTTAAAATATGGGACTCCGAAGATTGGATTCCTGCCAGTAAGCCAACTGTTGTCGATGACAATACTACTAATGCTCCGCACTTTGTTGTTATCTCCGGTGAAATTGCAGGATCGCCGCAATTCAAAACATCATCTAACAAAGGTATTGTATATTTTCCATCCACTGGTAACTTTGGACTTGGTGCTAAGTATCCGGAAGCGCGATTAACTGTCAGTGATAACGATTCTGCAAACTTGGCAGATCCTAACTCGGCAACTACCATTCAAACACATGGTGTAGTTGGTGAGTCCAATGAAGTTCTAGTAGATGTCTACGGTGGTTCTGTGTCTACAGGCAACTATAATACTTCTAATGCGTCAAGTGTTACATTGCGTAGGTCCAATGGTTCAACATTGGCTCCTGAATCTGTAAAAAATAATGACATAATCGGTTCTTTACAAGCTCAAGGGCATAACGGTACAAGCTACACTACAACAAGAAGTAGAGTATCTTTTTTAGCTTCTGAAAACTGGAGCTTAGGATCCAATGGTACTAAGATTGGTTTCTATGTTACTGCCAATGGTGCAATTGCTCCAGTACTGGCTGCCACTGTTGACCATGATAAAACATTACAATGCCTTGGCAACATTTCAACTGCTGCCAGTTTGACTGTTGCAGGAAGTGCATATATTAGCGGTAGTGTAAGAGCAAACGGCGATGTTACTGCTTATTATACATCGGACAAAAACTTAAAAACAGATGTTGAACGAATTAGTTCTGCTCTTGAGAAAGTTTCAAGTCTTGACGGAGTTACATTTAGTTGGAATGAGCTAGCCAAAGACAAAGATAGATCAGTACGCGAAGCTGGAGTTATAGCTCAACAAGTACAAGAAGTATTGCCTGAGGCAGTTACTGTCAGGGAAGATGGTTATCTTGCAGTAAGATATGAAAAACTTGTTCCATTACTAATCGAAGCAATCAAGGATCTCAAAGAAGAAATTAATCGTCTTAAATCGGCTTAATCTAGAGTAGGAATGTGCTGTGACTTTACCAGTTTGGACAACTAACCCTTATACGCCACTGGCGCTTACTGACATAGAAATAGAATTTGTTGGTAATCGACAAGAAGGCATTGACATTAATCTTAGTGATTACTATAGCGATTCTTATACCGGGTATGTGTCTAGTGGTAGAGTCGGGTATCCGTTAGGAATTGAGACTCCAATTCCTACAATTGGAAATGCTATTTCTATCAGTAACTTTTATGGTGCCAGTTCGGTCTCATATGCAATTTTTACTGACAAACAAAGTTACAACGAAGGTGAGGTTGTAATTGTTTCTATTACTGCACCTTTGGCCGATAACACTACTTTGTTCTGGGAAATTGTCGACACAACAGTTGAAATTATCATTAGTCCAGAAACACTACCTAACGGTAGGAGAAACATCCCTTATATACCGACAAACTTGACCGCTACTGGTGGTGTAGAGCCTTACACTTGGTCGGTATCATACGGATCGTTGCCGGCTGGAATGACATTAGCGGCCAATGGCCGAATCAGCGGAACTCCAACTAGTATTGGTAGTTCTATGTTTGCAGCCACTGTGGTAGATTCTGACGATAACGCCATGTTTAAGGTCTACAAATTAAATGTAGAAGCGGTACCTATACAGATTACTCCAACGCTACTAGCAAGTGCAGTTAAGAATGTTCCTTATACAGCAAACATTGTTGCACTTGATGGTCAACCGCCTTATGTGTATTCTATATTTTCTGGATTTTTACCGGTTGGTTTAACATTATCAAATTCTGGTGTAATATCAGGAACACCCACTACAGTGGGCACATCTAATTTTGCAGTTAAAGCAACTGATCTGAACACAAACTTTGCTACAAAATCTTACGCACTACAAGTACAAGATGCTGCATTAAACATCAGTCCGGCGTTCCTTGATAACGGAAAACTTAATTCTTATTACGAACTAACATTCTCAACTTCGGGTGGCTCCAATCCTTATCTATATACTGTAATAACTGGAACTCTTCCTCCTGGTTTAACATTGAATTCTCAAACTGGCATATTGTCTGGAAGGCCTATACAAATTGGTACCTTTGCATTTACTGTTAAATCTGTTGATTTTAATTTTAATTTTACGCAAAAGAATTATACACTGATAATTGAGAATGTATCGATCAACTTGGCACCAGCAACCTTGCCTAATGGTACACAAAACATAACCTATAATGGTATCGCATTTACTGCTGATGGGGGCGTAGCTCCATACACCTATGCTGTAACTCAAGGTTCTTTACCCGATGGGCTAATACTTTCAACTGGCGGCTTACTTTCCGGTAAGCCTACGACATCTGGCTCGACTTCATTTAATATAACAGTTACTGACGCAGACGGTAATACAAAGACGCAAGGATATTCAATTGCCGTAACGCCTGTGGTGCTAACTGTTAATCCAGCAACAGCAACCGATGCTTATGTTAATGTTCCGTATGTACTATCATTTACTGCCACCGGAGGTGTAGGTCCTTATACATTTAGTATTTCTACCGCAGGCAGTGCCGGGGGTCTAAGTTTTAGCAATGGTTCTATATCTGGAACACCTGTCGCAGCAGGAACATGGGTATTTAATATTACAGCAACTGATTCTAACGGAAATACAGGTGGTAGACAGTATAGTTTAAATATATTCCCAAATACTGTAACTCCAAGTAGCATACCAACTGCTATTCAGTCGGCAGACTATCTATTACAACTTTCTGTAGAACAACCATATGGTAATTATACCTATACCAGTTTAGAAACTTTACCAGCTGGTATTACGCTATCTGCAGATGGTCTTATATCTGGTAATCCTTTATTTGCTGGGCAGTATCAACTTATTATCCAAGCAGAATCCGACATCGAAGGTGCCATTCCGTTAATTAAAGATGTACCATTTGTTGTTGAACAAAACCAATGGATATTTACGGAAAAGAATCTTGGGCTACAGCCGATTGAAATTACCGATGGTGAGCAGTTAGTTTTTGAAATAGTAGCACCTAGTTACATAGCCCCTAGCGGAATCGTTAGGATTGTAGCAAAAGAGAATAACATAATTATTGCCAGTGCAATGGTTCCTTTAACTAACAGCAGAGGCACAGGCTACCTAGCAGTATCCAGGTCCATGCTCACTGAAGGAAATACATTTACTGTTCATATTGTTAACGGATTTGAGTATGTTGTTGCAACATACGGCCAGGTAACAATAAAAGATGAATAAAACCCTAGAATAAATAATACACTATGTCATTAAACGAAACAGATTTTATTCCTGGCGGTTTGTCGGGCAACATTCAAATTGTAGATCGAAATGCATCATTTGCTAAAACTATTATAGCCGATGCAGTTACTGAGGGCAATGAAAAATTTGTTGTTAAGTTAAGAAAAGACGGGCCAACAGGAAATGTTGTAGCACAGTCTAATGTTGTAGTCATCAATGACACAAGTACAGCAAGTCCGTTGCCGACTTATAGTCTTTCAGCTCTTCCTACCACAGTCAACGAAGGGTCTGGAGTAACATTTACTTTAACAACCACAGGCCTAGAACCTGGCGCCAATGTTCCGTTTGCAGTGACCGGAATTAGTTCTGAAGATGTTGGCGGCGCTTTCTTAAACGGAAACTTTACCATTGGTGCCAACGGCGTTTCAATTAAGACATATACATTAACATCAGACAATACAACCGAAGGCACAGAAATAATGTCAATGACATTGCTTGGTGTAGATCCTTTGGTGCAAGTAAATGTATTAATTAATGATATTTCTCAGACTCCTGCAAATCAACCGTCTTATATTTTAACTCCTTCAATTGACTACACCTATGAAGGAGTAGGAAATTCAGTAACCATTAACCTTCAAACTGTTAATGTTACACCCGGAAATCTTGTTCCTTATACAATTACTGGTGTTAGCAGTTCTGATATTGGCAATGCAAGTTTAACTGGTAATTTTACAGTATCTAATGCTGGTACTGATTTTAAAGTTTTTAATATCACAGCTGACCATACAACCGAAGGTATTGAAACAATGGTTGTAACACTTGATGGTGTAGTACCACAAGTCAGAACATCAGTTATAATTTACGATAGTTCACAATCGGCATTGCCTCCTACATATACCTTAACAGCAAATGTAAGTCAAGTAAACGAGCCGGGTACGATTAGATTTAGCTTATTAACAGATAATGTACCGTCGGGTGCAAGATTACCTTATACTATTACAGGAATTACATCTGCCGATTTAGTAAATCCTTCCCAGATGACTGGGGAATTTATTGTTGATGCTTCAGGTCTTGCTACCATTGATGTAGTAGTTAAAGCGGACGAAATAACAGAAGGCAACGAAACACTTATCTTAACAATAAATGGCACCAGTACTAGTGCCAGTGTTGTGATTAACGATACATCGAGTACTCCTAGAATTGGTTATGCACTTTCAGCAAACAAATATCAAATTGACGAAGGCGAAACAGTAACAGTAACTTTAACTACAGTAGGAGTTTCGGCCGGAACAGTTGCTTGGAATTTAACTGGTGTTGACGGCAGCGATTTTGCTGGCACTGGCACAAGCGGATTTTTCACTGTGCCCCCTAATAATGGAGTTGCAACTACCACTATTCAACTTACGCCTAGTTTAGATTTGAAAACCGAAGGTGACGAAACAATGGTAGTCAACTTAACAGGAAAAAATGTTTCTGTTGGTATCAGAATTAGAGATATTTCAAAGGATCCTATTCCAGCATATCAGCTACAACATCAAGCCATTGGAACGCCATCGTACATAGACAACCCAACAAAAGAAACTATTAACCAATGGTATAGGGCATATCTTGGTCGTGATGCTGATGAGGACGGATTAACTTTCTATACTTCTAAGATTAGTTCTGGTGCAATGACAATTCTGCAGGTTAAATCAGCAATACAAGCCAGCCCTGAGGCACTTGCATGGGATGGAACTCAGCGTGTGTCAGAAGGACAATCTGTTCGTATTACACTAACAACTGCCAATGTGGCTGTAGGAGCAGGTGTACCTTACACTATTTCGGGAATTACTAGTGCCGACATCAGTGGTCTTCCTTTACTTGGTTCTTTTACCGTTGGTGGAACTTTTGCTTCCGGCTCTGCTAACATTGTATTACCTATAACAATTGATAGGGTTTCTGAATCGATTGAAACAGCCAATTTAACTTTAAACAATATTACGCCTGTGATTAGCACATCGTTCCAGATTGCTGATACTTCTAAGGCAAGATCTTTTGGATTAACTGCTAATGTTACATCCTCAGACGAAGATAAAACTGTTCGTGTAACTATAACAACAATTGGTGTTAGCCAAGGAACTATTGTTCCGTTTATTGTTTCTGGAACCGGTATTACTGATGAAGACTTAACATCTACCAGACTGACATGGAATAGTTCTCAAAATGCTTTTACTGGAAGTTTTACCATTGACAGCAACGGAAACGACTTTTTTGATGTTGTAGTTAATGCCGATTATATTTTAGAAGGCTCTGAAACATTCAGAGTTGATGCAACTACCAGTGACGGAACACAAACTGTTTCTGTAAATGTTAACGATACTTCTACCTATGCCTCGGGAACTTATGCTACTTCTGAAACAACAAGAATAAAGTATTTTGGGGCACTTCCAAGGGCTGCTACATGGATAGCATTTAAGATGCTCGGTGCAGGTGGAGCCGGTGGTGGTTCAGACGGGCAACCTAACAGCGGTTTTGGTTATGTAGCTGTTTCTGACGGTGCTTGGACTGGATTTTTAAGTACTTACGGAATTTGGAAAGAAGGTGCTGGTGCATCCTGGACTGATAATTTTACAGTATATTTTCCTTCAACTGGGTCTTACACTATTGAATTTTCTACGGACAATTCTGGTTACATTGAAATAGATGGTGCTAATAGATTATCCTGGAATTCGTATTCCAGCACTACTATTAGTACAGTTTCAGTAAGCGCAGGATCCCATACGGTGACCATTAATGCAGTGAATGCTGGTGGCCCAGCTGGTGTAGCCGCCACTATAACTGCTCCTGGTGGATACATTATTTGGACTACTAGAGAGTACGGGGAAAATGGAGGCGGCTCAGGCGGCCCAGGTGCCTATGTAGAAGGAATAGTTCGACTGCCTGCTACACCGGGTAGAAAACACTTATTTGGTGTAGTCGGTGAGCCAGGTCAAGGTGGTGCGCCAACTGGTACAAAATCATCAAATCCTGGAGGATTTGGAGGATACAAAGCATTATCAGGAATTAATATATCAACCATTAATCCTAGCGCAGTTTTAGCCCCTGGAGGTAACGGAGGCGCCGGAGCACCCGATGGTCCTGGCGGATCTTCTGGAACCGGTGGCGGCGGCGGCGGAGCTACATGCCTTTTCTACATTGGTGATGACGGTACTGTAGTAAACATAGCTGCTGCACCTGGTGGCGGAGGTGGCGGAGGTGGCAGCTGGAGAACACCACTACTCAGAAATCAAAATGCCAATGGGTTCAATATGAACAGAGCTAATAGTCCTACTGACATAGCTACTATTACCCTATCCGGCGCTAGTGACGGACAATCACAAGGCGGTGACGGCGGGGGTGGTGGCGGCGGTGGAGGTGGTGGCGGAGTCGGCGGAGCATATGGCGCCGACGGCATTGCTCATGGAAATGGTGGCGGCGCAGGATATCTTGCAAGAAACAACTCTTTTACTTGGACTACATATAATGCTAGTAACTATCCAGTTAACCAAATTGACATCGCAACCGGTTCTACTAGATTTCCAACAACAGTAAATGGTACAGTTGTTCCGCAACCATATAACTTTTTAGCATTTGGTCGCGGCGGTCCCGGTCTAAGACCGTGGCCAAGAGGTGTAGGTGGGCAAAGGGGAAGCCTTTCTGTTTACTATCACACCAATCTTACTGCACCTACATTGAGTCAAGTTCCACCATTTGCCTGGCCTGACGGATTCGTCTCTTTACCAGACGGTACTGCTACTTCGGGTATTTCTATATTCTCCGACGGTACAATGACAATCGGTGGTTCGGCAGCTAGATGGCATGCACCTGGTGGTTACGGAATTGGTGAATTCTACCAATTTAACTTTACACAAGAAGCAGCATCATCTGGTGATTCTAATAATGTTGCAATTGCATCTGTTCCGTTTGGCACTTGGATTACTTCAAATACATACGGCCCTTATAACGAAATGAGAGTTGTAGCAGATTCTGGAGGAAACTTTAATCTAAGAATTCGAATCAGGCGTAGAGATACAAATGCAATCGTAGCTGAACGAGTTTATACAAATATAAGTACACCGGCACCTAGCGGTGGTGGTGGATGCTGTGTTATTTCTACTGCATTAGCAGAAAAGAAAATTTGGTCAGAACAAGATAAATTTGATCTTATTGAATGGTGCGAAAAGCATTTACATGGAACTTGGTGGGGCGAAGTATTTAGACGAGGATATCAAGTATTAGGATCCAAGGTAGTTATACCAGTGCTACTAAAGAAAAATGATTCTTTGCTATCTAAATATGCTAACTGGGCATTTACAAACGGAACTAGATTAGTTAGAGGTAAAACTTTTGATTGGAAATCGCTACCTAGTAGTATAATCTGGATTATCGGATTTATGGCAGTTGGTGCAGTAGTTTCTAAGTCTTACGCTACTAGGTGCTGGACATCATTATACAAGGATAGAAAAAATGGGAATGACGATTGAACAATATCTAGCACAAAGGGAACCTTGTGCAGTCTGCGACGCAGAAGGCGATACAGAGTACTGTATTACTCACATGCTAAGTCGTTATGACAATTGTTTGTTCTACAATGGGGTAATTAACAACGATGTCAATTACGATAACACTGATGTATCCTTGATGCAAAATTTAAGAGCTAGTGTTTCGGGTACTAGGGTTCTTGAATATTACATGCGGGCTGAACCCCTAGTTAGAAAATTCAAAACCCAACATGGTAATGACCAAATATTCTGGTCTGGTATCTATAATAGATTTATTTTAGGAATTGTAGAAAGTCTTAGAAGCGGTAACAACGACGATGCAGCCAATAAGATTTTTGCAATGCTTGATACCTTAGAAGCAGAAAATCCACAATAAAAAAGCCCCTAAATTAGGGGCTTTTTATTTCCAACGCAAACAAAAATAAGTTGCATCTCTTTCTGCTAACTCAGCAACAATCTTGTATTTTTGCAAGTAAGTCTGGTAGTCGTTTGTCTTGCACCAATAAGGTTCTTCCAAAGAATTCTCCATTACCCACCGACCGCACTCGGTTTGTTGCCAATCCCAAATTGGCTGAGCGGCGTAGATTTCTGGATCATCTACATCGCCCAAGGTGAACTCGTAGACTACAACTTTCATTGACTTACATAGTCTTGTGCCATTGGAAAGATTGCGGCAATTGCTTGTGCACAAGCAAGAGCAATATCCATGTGCTCCTTTTGAGTACCATTTTCTTTTCGTAGCATAATGTAATGAATCCAACTACGAATAGTTCCATTCATATACATACGACTAACTGTAAGTCCTTCGGGTAGCACAGCACGAGCTTGCTCTTTGGCAATACCGCTTTTAATTGCCCACTCGTATTCCTGTTTAACAGAAAACAAAACACGCTTTTGTGCTCGCTCCCATTCGATGGCCAACATGCGTTGATCATAGTCGTTTGGATCAAGCGGGATACTGTTTTGACGATTCTTGGTGTCTTGGAATCGTGCTTCACGCAATACAAAAGCTTCGTCTAGTTCAGCAGTGGGGTCTGCATATCTCTGACTAAATTCTTGGAAACTAAAACTACGATGTCGCAAGATTTGCCGAGCAATATCTCGGGTAGTGGTAATTTCTATACAAGCTGAAACCATTTCAAGAGGGCTCCAGTGTGCATGTTTTACAAGATAACGGATTAGTTTTTCAGATGTTTCTGTGTTAAATTGGTTAGCAGGATTGCTAACACGGGCACAGTAAGCAATAAGCTCTTGTGCATCGTCGATACCTTGCTCTGCAAAGTCAGAGGTAGGCTGTGAATAAGAAACTAGTTTGACTTTCATAGGTCCTTTAAAATTTGATCGGTAATTGGTTGAACTGTTTTAACTACATCGTCGATGTCGATAAAAAAATCAACATCTTCAATCATGTGATCTAAGGCCTTAAGCCGTAGGTCTAACATTTCTTCAATTAAGTCAGGGTCGTGTCCTTCTCTGATTAACTCTTTAACATCTATATTAACAATAGTACCATCTACTAAATTAACACTTAGTGATCTTAGTAGTGTTATGGGAACTTCGTTTTTCTCGACATCTTTAAGAATTTTACGCCACTGATCTTTTGCCGAAACATTAATTTTCTTTAACCTGGACTTTGGCTTTTTTCTTGGTTGTTGTTGATTTGGCATCTTGCTTCAAGGAAGGATCTAATTCGGCTGCTTCAGTTAATAAACGCTGAACTTCTTTAAGTAAAGATTCAGCCTGGCTTTTCATATTTGAAGCCTGGCGAACACGATCCTTGGCAAGATCTGCATCACTTAAAAAAGTACTTACCTCTTTTGCTGTAACTTCATTGGCTACAACTTCCTTGGTGCGACTAGTAGGCGGAACACCGACTTCTCTAACAGCTTCTCGCTTTTTAGCTTTGCCAGTCATTCCCTGACTAGCATCTATTTCAGCTAAACGCTTAACAGCTTCTTCGCCTTTGCTCATTTCCTTAAGAATACCATTTAGTTCGTCGAGACGGACACTACTAGTTGGAGTGGGTGTTACTAACACTTGGTTAGAAGGAATTTTCTTCATGAGACCGTTGCGATGCAATGCTTCAAGGCAGTTTGTGCCATCGGGCATAAAATTTCTAAATAATGCATCAGCAAATTCTTTCGCTTGTTGTCCAACATCGCTTTCGAGAACTTTCATCACGGCGTCATGATAGATCCTTGGCAATAGATCACTATATACCACTAGACACATGTGATCTTCGTCGGGTACTTCTCTGAATACGATTATAATTTTTTTATCGTTGTGTTTACCTATATGTTTATACATGGTTGATCCTTTATTCTTATTCGCTAGTATCACCGGCAGGAGAACTAGGTTGGGCTTGTTGGGCCTGCGCCTTTGAAGCCGCATTTAGGAAGGTACTTACTCGATCGTACAGGCCGCCGACTGTGGACAGTTCTTCTACTTTCCAAGCATTTCTTTCCAATCCAGATTCAATAATCTGAGTCATTAATCGAAGATCGTTTAGTGTCAGAGTTGGTTTGGATTCTTCTATTTGTTCTTGTTGATTTTCATTTTCGGACATTAATATGTTCCTCCGCTAATCTCTATGTATTTAATTCGCTATAGGTAGACCTTAAAATTTATTAATCTCAGGTAGCACTAAAGCAAAATAACTAGCCTCGCTATGTATTTCAAAAGCGGCTCGTTTTGATATGGTGAATTGTCCGTTGTTTGCGTTATGCAGGAACACCTCTCCAAAGTAGAAACGACCTGTTAGATTCTCGTAGATCCAATCAGTAATCTTTTTAGGAGAAGCACTTAGATCAAAGTCCACTGTAAAAAAGTGAGGTGGACAATGATCTAAGACTCTTAGGTTAAGTGCATTTAACGGATTAATTTGAAACTGTCTCATCGTCTGTGATGATCCTGATCTTCATTTCTCCTGTTTCCTGCTCGGGCATCTCCAATTTATCTTGCAGATACTCGTTAGCGGCCGCAGTAAAACTAGACAACAGATGAAACTGATTGGTTATTTGTGCAATCTCTGCACACCTGGCCAAGTCCTCGAGATGCATTTCACATTGCATTAGGCGCACTTGAAGATCCTCTACAATTTTGCGAGCATCTCTCGCCCTCTTGATAGAGGCTGGATCAATTACTTTCATTTCTTAGCATCCTCGTAAATAGCCCAAATACCAAACGGTGGTTCGGCTTTGGGATTGCCTTTGATAATAAACACGGTGTCGCAGTAGTCAGGATCGCCCCAGCTACCAAACGGGTAACCGTCAGTGAACATAATAAACTTCTTGGGCTGGATTTCATTTGCCTTCATGAATTCCCAGTTAGCCATAAAGTCAGTTCCGCCGCCGCCCTTGGGTTCGTACTCAGTAATCGAGCGCATATTGTCTGCGTTGAATTCCTGCAGATTGTAGACATCAGTGTCGAAACTCCACACTTGAATCTTATAGTCGTCATAACTCTCCATGATACCATTGATTTCGCCGAGGAAGATTTTGAGTTCTTCTTCACCAATGGAACCAGATGTGTCAATAGCAATGCACAGGTCTACAGTTTCGCCGGGCTTCATACCAGGCAAGATGGCATCCATATGCCAGCTACGACGGTTTGGGCGACTCCAGCTAAAGTCGTTTTTAATAGTGCTTTGGATCTGTTGCAGGAGCAATTCGCGCCAGTCAATGACACTGGTGGTCATTTCTTTAATCAGTCGCTGAACACCTGCAGGCAGTTCTCCGGCACCGCAGGCACGAGCCGCTTGCAGTACAGCATCTTTGATTTCGTCACGAAGTTCTTTTTGCTGAGCCTTGCTGAGCTTAGGGCGACCGTTTCCGTCTTTGTTTTCGCCATCGCCGTCGCCATCACCTTCGTCCATTTCAAGGTGTTCGTCGAGCAGTTGCTTGGCGAGATCTTTGATATTGATTTTTTGAGCATTCTTGAACAAGTCGTCATAGACTTCTTCGTAACTCCAGCCACGGTATTTCTTATCGTACAGGATAGAAACAGCAGTGATCTTATTACCAATGCCTTGCTCAATAAGATCGTTATTTACACAATAGTCTGCGGCAATGTTGCTGAGAACAGGATCGCGATCGCCGCGGCGTCCGAGGTGGTCATAGACCACATGCAGTACTTCGTGCCCAAAAAGGAACTCGCATTCTTTAAGACTCAGTCGTTGAATAAATTGGCTATTGTACCAAAAGGTGCGGCCATCGGTAGCGGCAGTAGGACACCACTCGTCGGCGTTAACCAGTTTAAGACGAGTAGCCAGATTACCAAAAAAGCCTGCACGAAGAAGCAGACCAACACGAGAGGTAATGAGCTTATCTCGAGCCGCGGCATCAACACGGGGGTCGGTTACTGTTTTAGACTTTTCTTTGCTAGACAGTGTAGTATCAGTCATGGTGTTCCTTTCGTTGTAGTTCTATTATAGCACAAATGAGTAAGGGGCACAAGGCCCCTTACCTTACTTGGCAACAGCGGCTACTACATACTTACCAAACCGCTTGTGGAACTCGTCGAAGTGAGTAAGTTTAGAAGGCACAAACGGAATGCCGTAAGTGGTAATTGCAATACGGCTAGCCATAACCACCAATTCAACAGAGAAGTTATCCATGGTGAAACGGAAGAAGTTATCAGCCATCTTGTTCCAATCATCCAACTTGCCATTGGCCTTTTCGTAGGCATCCTTGAGCTCGTAGCACAGGCTAATACTCAGAGAGTACATGGCACTGACTTCTTTGATCTTGAGCTCCTTGACTTTACCCGACAGCACATCAGAAGGCTCAGGCATTTGTCCTGCAACCTTGCGGTGCGCCGCAAACTTAACAGCCAGGCCTTCGCCAACAGCACCTGCAATCAGGTCAACAGTGCCGCTATCGGTAACATCTTCGTCGTCCAGCAGTTCAGACACAAAGGTCCAAGAGCGCGGAGTAGCGAACGAACGCGAGCTAGAACGAGGATCGAAGTCAAAGAGATCTTGTTTAGCAAAGCTCAGGTAACCAACCACATCCTTGTGGATCTTGTTGTTAACAGCCCATTGTTGCCAGCTGTCAAAGTCCACACGCATTTCAAGGTGAACAAAACGATTTGCCAGCGGAGCAGGCATGCGGAAGGTAACGCCTTTGTCGCTTTCGCGGTTACCAGCGGCAACCAAAACAACATTGTCGGGCAGGTAATATTTGCCGATTCGGCGGTTAAGAATAAGTTGATAAGCCGCGGCCTGGACAGCAGGAGCCGCTGAGTTCATTTCGTCCAAGAACAAGACGACGATAGGATACTTACTGGCCATTTCTTCATCAGGCAGGTCAATGGGAGGAGCCCAATCCATCTTGCCAGTGTCTTTGTTATAAAACGGAATACCACGAATGTCGGTGGGTTCCATCTGCGCCAGGCGCAGGTCAATCATATGGCCGCCAAGGTCTTCGGCAATGCCAGAAACCAGTTCGCTCTTGCCAATGCCAGGAGGCCCCCAAAGAAACACAGGGCGTTGTTTCTTGAAACAACGAATAAGACTACGCCGTGCTTCAGCGGAAGTAACGGTACGATTTTCGGAAATGGTTGCTGACATAAAGTGCCTTTCTGTGGTTGAGTGTATGTATTATATGCGAAAACAAAAACCTGAGCAAGTGTAGGGTTGTTGTGTGTTGTGTGTTTGCAACATTAGGCTAAGGGGCGCAAGATGCTGTCGTTTAAGATTGGCGCGAGTATCCGGGCGAGTTGCAGGACCTATAGCCGCCGATCCCCCTTGCAGATTAAGCAGACTCCAGCATGTTCAGCGGAACATTATAACGGCCTTGGGGCGTTTGCACCAGGGCATATTTGATTTTAACAGAATCAACAGTGCCCGAAAAGGTAACACCCCGCTTACGGTCGGTAAACTTAACAGTATCACCACGGCGGAACGAATTGGCGTTTTGTTTGCTCAGCTGGCTACGAGCCCACTTAACAGCGTCGAGAATAGAACTAAGTTCGTCGTTGGTAAAGTTACCAAACATGATAGCAGAATTGACTTCTTTAATAGTGTTCATCTTGAGCTCCTAGATTAAATGGTTTCAACGCGGAACGCCTTGAGCGAACCGTCATCGGCAGGAATGTTAACTGTGGTAGAAAATTTAACACCACGCTGAACAGGAATTCGCAAAGTCATCCAAGTGTTCATAAAGCCAGGCTTGGCAGTAGGACCAACTTTAATGTTTTCAATGATAGCCAAACGAGTGCCGGCGCCGCTGGTGTAACGAATTTCAGTGCCAATTGCGAGTTCCATTTAGTGCTCCTGTTTTGTTACGCTATGTATCTATTATAACCGAAAAGTGGATAACCCGTCAACCTTTAGGGTTACTGTAGTACTTAGGTACTACAGTAACACTTGAGTATTACACTTCCAGATTAAACTGAGTGCGGAGCACTTCCTTGCAGGCTTCGGCAGTGCGTTTGGTGACAACAACCTTGCCGCCATAGAAACCCACAAACAGGTTACGGTGTTCAACGAACTTAACTTCGCCGTCTGCACCAGTGTGCTTTTGACGAGTAGGAGCCTTTGCAACGGCTTTCTTGGCAGGTGCCTTTTTAGCAGGTGCCTTAGGAAAGTCAACAGGGTTCTTGGTGTTAGACACATGAGGAACCACCGCAGGCTCGTTCTTGAAGCCGTGCTTTTTGTCGTACTTGGCAATTTCTGCAGGGCTCTTACCCCAAGTAGCAATCAGACGCTGAACTTCGACTCCGGGCAGTTGATGCCAGTTAATAACTTTGTCAGTCCAATTTTTCATTTGCAACTCCGTTTGCGTTTAACATGCCATAATTATATGCAAAAACGGATAACCCGTCAACCTCTAGGGTTTTTGTTGTTTTTATACAACAAAAAAGGGCCCTAAGGCCCTTTGTAGTAAAGTAATACTTGGGTATTACTTTTTGCTGTTTGCTCCTGCGTTAACAAAAGCATACATTTTTTCAGCAGTTTCTAGGACCTTGTCGAGGCCAGGAAACTCAGGCATGTTGACCTTGCTGACGATTTGGTTAGTCTTTGGGTCGCGCTCGGCAGTCATTTCCCAACCGGCAAACTTGACTTGAAAATCTTGAGCAACTAGATCCTTGGCCATGGCCAGGATATCTGTACGGATTTCGTAACCGTTTTTGTTGAATTTAACTTCAGGTAGTTTTGGTGATAGCATATCAGACATGATTTTCTCCTTATGTGTGTTAGTCTGTGTTTTTGGTGCTGGTTCTTGGGAACCAGCGGCTTCCTGCACCGTCGGCGCAGTACTTGACAATCTCTAGTGCATTATCCACTAGCATGTTGGCAAATTCTTGTTGTGAGTTAATGTAATTGTTGGCCAATGTCTTAACTGTAGGATCAGTTACAAACTGATTTACAAAAGATCTCTTGGCGTCTTGAACTGTGCTGATTAGCGAATAAGGTGTGCAAAACATACGGTCTCCTTGTGTGTGTATATGTTAATTTATTTATGTTTGAAAATCAATGCTTTTGGTAAAGTTTCATTGCCTGTTCAATTTTACCTGCACGAGTGAGGGCGGCCGCGGCGCGAGCTTGAGCCATTGCTTCAAAAAATGATAGAATGGATTTTAGTACAGTTTTCATAGGTATCCCTTTGCTTGGTTTTGTTCGAACTGTCGTTGTAGGTGTTCTAGTTGTGCTGGATTGTCGATGTGGAATCGACTTAGATACTGCTCTAGCGCACTTTGATAGTTTTGCGCTGGGAACATTTCGGCTAGCCTTTCAAGTATGGCTAGCATTTGGTCAGATAATTTTCTCATTGTGTGATCTCCTGTGTGTGTAGAATCTCATGGTTTCTACTAATAGTATTTACCATGAGTATTGTTAAAGTTTAGTTAAACTTTTGTACATTATCTAGATAGCACTGGAGATCGTTTCCGTAGAGTGTAAGAGTTAGACTGGTGCGCTCGTCAAAAATGATAATCTTTTTAACACCGGGTATATAGTAGGGGTACTCTAGAATTTTCTCTAATTGCAGGAGTGTTTTAGGCAGTATTGCGGAGGATAAATCGTGCGAAAAGTAGCGAATCTTTGCCTGTGCTGTAGCAAAATTAGCACCTGACTTGCTAAGACGCATACTGCTAGTGTTCAAGGGATTAAACCACCAGATTTTTCTAAATTGCTCCATAGTAAAGCCGTCGCTGGGACGGCCTGATACTTCAACAAATTTTCGAGTCCATTCTAATTGATCTAGAGGACTGGTCTTGCTCATTACGACACCGGGAATATAGTAGATCCTTGATTGAGTAGCACAACTGTAAATTTGTCAGTCTTAAATTGAGTATTGAGCTTTTTAGCCAAGCTAATTGCATGACCAGGGTTACTAAAACTAACCTTTCGATATTTAGGACCAGGATAGCTGACCAAGATGTTTTGTGTTTTTAAGTTAACTGGTTTGCCGTCGTAGTAGACAGCCCAAATACCTTCGCTAGCAAGAACTTGGTCGCATTTATATGTAGTCTTATTAAGACTTTCTAAAATAACCGTTGGCTTTGGTCTACTCATCTCTGTCCTTTGATATCACTTCATGTACTTTTATTTATGCGTAGTTTATGGTGCGATTTGCTTTAATTGTCGATTTAGGGTATCTTTATCTTTAAACGGACCTATAAATTTGTGTCGGCTTAGAATAATCTTTTTAGGGCAGAAAATACTGATCCAAGTGTCCTCGACACAGATCAAATAGTATCCAGCACAGTAGTAACTTTTGCTTTTTTCTTCTTTGGTGTACAAGGGCAATTTTGATTTAACATCGTATACAGGATTATGGGGTTGAACATCGCAGGGATAATCGTAGACAATGTTCTCCGACTTTGCCTGCCGTGTTTTCTTAGAGACAATCTTAATGTTGTGTTTTGATGTAAGTAGTCGTAAAGAGGCAAACTTTTCCCTAATAGGGCCTTGTACAAGTACAACACCGTCGGGTACCGCCTGTATGGTACCAACTTGATGTCCATCTTCTTCGATAACCCAAAATTTATTCTTGATAACAGGTTTTGCTTCAAACATATTAGTTTCTTTCTAGAGTCATTAGCAATAGCTCGTAGTCGGTTACATGAGCAACAGGTTTAAGCCAGCCATTGTTCAGGCATTCTGCAATAATAGATCTATATTCTTTTGGGCAGAGATTGTTAACCTCAAAGCCTGCCCTAGCAGTCAATGTAATGCCGTCGCTGATCCAAAAGTTTGAATCGCCTTGCTTTATTGATTTAATTTTGCTTTCACGGCCAGTAATTTTCATATTAACCTTTAAACTCAGAGCCAAAAATTTCAGCAAATGTTTGTGCCTGCTCGCTGAGCTTACTTAGATCATGACGACCACAGAACTTCAAGAAGTAACTGCCAATCATGCCTTTTTGTTTTGGTACACTATTAATCTTAATTGTTTCTGAGATCTTAGCACGGATTTCTTCGGGCTGTGCTGTGAGATCAATTAGCACACGATTGCGATTATAGTCATCGAGTACCTTGTGTTCGACACCGTTGTGGTCAACCCACTTCTGCAACATCAGGTTATTCCAATTGAACCCCTTGAGTGCACGATCGGCAAATGCTTCCCGTAGACCTACTTTGTTCTTGGTACCTTTTTCGCGGACACCTGGGTATGCACTAAACACATTATCACTGGTATCGCCACGCATACATTTTTCAAACAAGATCCATGCAGGATCGGGTGCAGGCTTAGGTTCCTTAGTTTTCTTGTCAACAACCGGTTGGCCCTTGCCGTTAAAGATTCCGTTGAGAGTATGTAGTTCGTCTGTGACACCGTTGTACTGATTTACATTAGTGTCCAGCAGTTGATGGAAGTCGCTGTCGCTACTGACAACAATATGTCGATCATTGGTGTGTGTTTGAATCCAACCTGCAATAAGGTCGTCGGCTTCTAGTTCAGGATGTTGCAATACGGTACAGTTAGTTTTATCGCGGAAAAAGTCTTTGAGATGGTCTAGCCCTTCCCAGAACAAACGATCTTCTTCGGCTTCGCTGGGACTCAATGCGGCACGGGCTTCAGAACGATTGGCCTTATAAGGTTTGTAAAAATCTTTGCGCCATGAGCGACCTTCAAGACAGAAGACCACATGGTCGCCTTTTTGGTCACGCCAACATTTATTAATGCTAGCCAGCGTAACATGGATTGCAAAGGCTACTTTTTCCTCGCTAGTACTTGCACGATGTGCAGTATGCCGGGCACGAAAGTAGGTGTTTGTAAGATCAATGAGTAGGTATGTAGTCATGTCATTATGTTAGCACATAATGATTGATAGGTCAACTGAATTCGGTTCGGTCGCCGTCTAATTTTCGGCTACGAGGTTGTCGTAATTCCGGATCTGCCATTTCTTGTTCAAAATTTTCCATAACTACATTACGGCAAACATCTTGGAACCAGCGGTCGACTATGTCTGCATCAGTATCGTTTTTGCCACGCATATAACCAGATTTAACCAACTTGGCAACAAAAAGATCGTTCCAATCTAACTCAAAAGCACCTGCACCGATGTTACTGGGATCTAATTCAACACTGATAATATTAACCCAAGGTTCGCCTTTTTCTGTGGCTAGATCTTTTGCAGATTTTTTTGGTTTGGGTGCCTTAGGCTTTCGTTGCTTAGGTGTTTTGACCTCGGGTATAGCAGGTGTTTCCATTGGCTCAGGTATTCCGTGATTTTCGGGCAATACCGCTTCTTTCTTACCAAATAGTTTATCAAATAGTCCCATGTTAATCCTCTACTTCGGTCCAGGTATAGTCACCCAACCATTTTATTTTTGTTATATACTTATATTCAACAGGAGCTGCCGTGGACCAATCATTGGGTCCGTGCATTACCAATCTAGTAATGCCTTTTCTCTCGTCGTAGACCAGCCAGTAAGTTTGTCCGTGATAAGTTTGAAAATCATACTTGGCGGCATGTACCATGTCTGTGATATCTAGTCTTTTTTTAATACCCTCGGCCTGTTTTTGCAAGACCTTTATTAGTTCTAAGATACGATTGTATTCTTGCTCGGCGTGCATACGAGCTACATTAACCATTAGATCTTTTTGTTTTTCTACTGGTATAAGATCAAATTTTGGTCCACTGGCTTCAGTAGCATACTCACTGACATTCCTATTAAAGAACGGCAATAGGACATTACCAACAGTGATGTCAAAGCTGGTTCTGCCCTTGGCGCTGTTCGAGTGATCGGTCATCTTTTTAATTGCCAGATTAGGAACTCGTGTTTTTCTATCCAAAATGTTTCTATAACGGGTTCGCCTGGGCCATGTATGTATCTATCACCTTTGTAGGCTAGTTTACCCCAAAGTGTTTTGTCAGTTAAAAAACATTTATGGGGAAGGATGCATAATTTGAGTTCCCAGTGTTGTACTTGACTAAGACCCCAGTTTTCACTCTTTGGGGCCTGTGTTGTGTCGTCTAGGGGCATCATGTGCCCCATTCGTTCTTGAATAGTGGCACTTGTAGTCGATCACTGTACCGCCATCCTTTTCGCATTGCCATTTCTGCCACTGCACGATTGTTAAGGGAATACACGCACTCAACACCACCGACAGGCATAAGATACACAGGACCTGTAAAGCCCGCTGAACGATATTCATTGACAGCCCTTTCTGCATCTGCTAGATCTTCTTCTGTGGCAATAACAAATTTAAGATAGGTATAGCCCACTGATTGATACTGAACTACAACACTGGGTACAATAGCATCTTCCCATGCTTCACCACTGCAAGGCAATTTAGGACTTACACTAAAAGTAAGTTCGCGATCTAGAGAGATGCCTTGATTCTGCCATTGCCCTAGATAAGTTTTAAACTCATTGCCAAGCATTTGAGTACCATTGGTTTCAAAGGTAAGTTCTTTGAGATTTTGCATACTAGGATGATTCAGCAGTTCGGGATAACTGCGTTGCCAACCTAACAATGGTTCGCCGCCGGTGATAACCAAGTGTTCATCTTGCCATTCATTGTGTGGCAATATCTGCATTGTACGCTCTACAATAGCATCTACTGTCAGTAGTGGGCTAAAGTCTTTAAATGAAGGATGCCAACTAGCATAGCTGTCGCAACCTGTACTAACCAAGGGTAGATCCTTGTACTCTTTAAAATAGTGCACTCGATTAACAATGTCATTGAGTTCTTTGGTCTTCTCACCTCTAGGCATACCAAAACCCGAGCAGGTAAAGTTGCAACCAAATGTGCGTAAGAAAACAGAGGGCACACCCATGTAGCGGCCCTCTCCTTGGATACTGTAAAACAGTTCTGCGATTTTAATTTTACTCATTGTCTACCTTGAAAATATTAGACCACTGACGCAACTTTTCTAGTTTAGCATCTTTAGCAGTCATTACATCTTGAACATCTACTAGACCGTGGTCGTGACACAGTTCAATCATTGCTAATAGGTCGCCTAGTTCCTCAGACAAGTGCTGTCTATTAGTCTTGGGCTTGCCCGGCTTGTAATTATCTAGACCGAATCTATAACACTTGCTGATAGCCTGCGTTACTTCTGCACACTCCTCTTGTGTAATCAAAAGGATTTCGTTTTCTTTGTTATTCATTTTGATATTATATTAATCTTGAATTAAAAAATCAATGGTTTCTTTTACCATCGAATACACAAACAAAGTATAGCGGACGGTCTGTAGGATTAAACACACGATGGAAAACACCGTCCGGAATTAATACAACATCGCCGTCACGAACATCAAATACTTCTCCATCTAATTCCATTCGGCCTGTTCCGTCTACAAAATAATAGACTTCTTCTTGGCCAGCATGGCTATGACCTCTGGTACTTTGGTTAGGCTTTAAGAAAGTACTGCTGACTACTAGATTCTTTAAAAACTTGTTGTCACGAAGTAGATAAGTTTCGTTATCCTTGACTACTTCGCCTCCTATGTTGCGTATGTTGTATTTTAATTTACTCATGCAAACAGATCCTCATTCCATTCACGATGTCCTTCACGGAAAGCCATGTTAGCCTGTGTTTCACGCACTTCTACACGATAACACCACAGTCTAGCGGCTTCTCCTGGTCCCCACATTTCAGGAATGTAAACACCATTGACATACTTGTAGAGCATATCGCTAAGTCCTTCGCAACCTAACTTAGGTAGGACAACAATTTTGGCCATGTTCTTTTCTTGTAACAGTTTGAATGTTGCCATTTCTGGATCGTCTTGTGCTACAATAAGTGTATGGTCAAACTGGTCTTCTAAGACCTTTTTAAGTTCTTTGAGTCCACCATAGTCAGCGGCCCAATTGCGAACATCTAAGTCGTTGGTGCCAAAGTAAAACTTCATTGAAAAACTGTAACCGTGAATTAAGTTACAGTGACTGTCAGCACGCCATTGACGATATGCACACGGAAATGCATCGTGGTATTCTTTAGTGCTGGTATATTTGTAAGTGACGGGCCCGCGATAAGGAAGATTTTGTTCCAGGTGACGGATTAGTTCTTGTGTTGATGAGTTTGCCATCTCTAGTCTCCTTTGTATAAAGTAGCAAGTTTGATGGCATGCAGAATTTGTATAGCGGGGTGAATGCCAATAGAGACCGCTTAAAGAAATATTTAGCTGAAGTGTTCCTGCACAATATTATGTGCTTCCACATGCTCAGTAAATTTCATAATGAATAATGTTGCTATGTTAGCATCTTCTTCATTAAAATGCAACCTTACACCACCTGTGCCGTCTTTACGATGATGACAATACTTGCCTCTACCGTAGCCAACAAAAGTGGTTTGCTTAGGATTGCCTCGGTAGTCATAGTGTTCTTCTTGAAAACTTTTACCACCGACAGATTGATACCAACTGATCATTTCGTCAGTTAGTTTTGATATTTCTATTACTATTGGTTTACGATTTAGCCAAGGCATTTAGCTGTTCAACAACTTCTTCAAGTGGTTCGCTAACTTCCCATGTGCCGTGAGGCGGACAAAAAATGTAGGTTACATTTTCAATAACCCCGGTGTCGTTAGTAATAAATTTGCTATGTAATGTAGCAATCAAATCTGTGTTAATTGCAATTTTGTTGCCTCGATGTTGCTCGGCAGTATTGGTTAGAGTAATGTACATTTTGATTTAAGTTTTCTGGGCACGACTAGTAAGATATTGTTCGTGCTGTACCCATTGATTTTTTACTAAGAAGCCCCATTCTCTTCTTTGAGGTCCAGGCATAAACAAGGTCCAGCATTCTACACTAGGATCAAGCTCAATGCGATGATAAGAAGTAGCACTACAAATACGGAAATGACCCGGCTTTCTCCATACAGATATTTCTCCAACCTTTTCGCCTAACGAGTTAAACTGTGGTATCCATTCCCAATATCCGCCTTTGAGGATAATGGTAGCATAGGGCCAAGGATGATCATGAACATCGTCGGGGTCGGACCTAAGGAACTTGTGCAGGAAAATATTAAATGGAAACTTTTTACGATCTTTAAGAAACAGGTAATATCTTTCTAGGTATGGTTCGTTGTTAACACGATCCATTACTATGCGTTTACGACCAATTTTTTCAAGATAGTTGAGAAACCATTTCATATTGAATCCTTAGGTAGTCGACTTGACTTTCTTTGCACGAGTTAGACCCTTGGCCTTTACAGCAGGTTTTAGGTTTGATTGCTCATATGCTAGTATAGCTTCTCTCACTTCGAGAAGCAAGGCCTCGTCGTCCCATTCTAATTCAGTTTGTCCGTTTTCGTGGGTAGTTACAGTAAGGTGATTTCCTTTTACTACCTTGGGCCATACTGTATCCTTTTTGATCACAGCCTTTGCTGTTTCTTTTTTAGCCTTTTTAGCGACAGGCTTTTCTTTAAGTAAAGTCATTCTTTGTCTCCTAGAAATTCTTCTCCGGTGTCGACATTGACTAGGCTAATAGGTCCATAGATCCAATGTTCGGTGTCGTTGTTAACCCAACCGTCACCTTCCATTCCTTCGTACCAGTCTTCGTCCCAGAGTGCTTGAATACGCTCTTGTTCTTCCTCGGGCATGTCGTCGGGAAAGGTCCATTCGACCCAGGACCCGTCATTCATGTCTTCCATTTCCCAATCGTAGTCGCCAAAGAGAACTTCGTAACCTTCAGGATTTTTCAGATCTATATCGGGTTTATCCTCGCTTTCGCAGGTCCAATTGCCCCAACGGAATCCTTCGTCCTTGGTTACAGTTACACCGTCTTTAACCCAAAATTGACGCTCGACAGCATTCTTTTTATGTTGATTTGAAATTCGCCAGGTAGCCATTTTGATTATTTGATATAGTCGTTGATGTTGTTGGCGATATTCTCGCCCCATTCAAAGTTAACACGCCATGCTTGTTGCCATTCTTCGCTAGGAGGATCTTCGTCAATTAGATCTTGCAAAGAATGGGCAAACCATTGTGCAAAATGATCTGCATCAACTGTTCCGTTGTCTTTAATAACGCTGGGCTTTTCAAAAATTTCTCTGACTAGTTCTGCACTAGTTGTTCCGTCGAAACAGTCGTGCAGTTCCTCGTCCGATAGACTTGTTACATTTTTCATTATCTTATCCTTGTAATAATTAAAGGCCCTGAGACCCAATACTCGGCTGACTCGTGTGTCCAACCATCTTGTTCAAGATTAGTATACATATCTAGATCGATAAGTTTTGTAATACGCTCTTGTTCTTCTGAGCTCATGTCGGCTGGAAATTCCCAAGTGACCCAAGGTCCGCCTTCGCGCTCATCTAGTCGTTCAAGATTCCAGTTATAAGGGGTACCTTTTGTTAACTCAATGCCACCGGGTACATTCAAGGGCAAATTTGGTTCTTCGGGGCTATCTGACAAAAAACTACAGTAGGCAAATTGTTGTCGCCTGACTAACTTAGAATACCCTTTATACCAATTTTGAATTTCCGTAACCTTATTAGGGTTTTGCGGTTCAACTCTCCAAATAGACATTAATCATCCTTTCTGTTACCAAATAATTGTAGTAGGCTCAAGAACAAATTAATGAAGTCGAGATATAGAGTAAGCGCACCGGTAATCTCAGTGGTAGTATTAGCTTCACCGTCCATTAGATGTTCTCTAATAGTCTGTGTATCGTAGGCAGTTAAGCCTAAGAAAATTAATACAGCAATGGCACTGATAACCATTTGAAATAAACTGCTACCAACAAAGATATTAACGATGCTGGCAATAATGATTGCAATTAAACCTACAAACAAGTACTTACCTAAACTGTCTAGGCTTTGTTTGGTAAAGTAACCATAACCACTCATAACACCAAACAAAATTGCACCTCCCATAAAGGCACTGAAAATACTTGATGCAGTATAAACAACAAAGATAGTGGCAAAGCTCAGGCCCATTAGTGCGGCAAAACCATGTAACATGGATATGGCAATACCCTTAGGAGGATTTGCATTTAGGGCAATACTGACAACAAAAACTGCTACTAGTGGAGCAAAGATTACTACCCACTTCATAATGCCAGTAAAGAAAAATTCCATTAAATGGTGATTAGTGCCAACAAACATACTAACCAACATACTGGTTAGAACAGCTAAGGCCATGTGTCCATAAACACGGCCCATGGCGCTGTTAATTTCGCTGGCACTGGTATAGGTTAAAGTAGTCATAATTTAATCTCCTTGATTATCGTGGTGCCCAATCTTGCTGAAGTTTAATATTATCCATAAACTCCTTTTTAACACTTGGGTCGGTTTTGAATGCACCGTGTAGTACAGTGGTTTGTGTAAGACTGCTGTGAGCCATGATGCCTCGATTTTCGCAACAACCGTGTGTGGCTTGGATATACACGCCAACATCCTTGGACCCAGTGGCCTTCATAATTGCATCAGCGATTACTACACAAAGCTCTTCCTGTAGTGTTCCACGACGGGCACACCATTGGGCTATCCTTGTGTATTTACTTAAACCAATAAGTTTTTCTGCGGCAATGATGCCAATATAGGCAACACCACTAACAGGTTGATGGTGATGACTACACATACTGCGTAGTTCACTGCGTACAACCAACATACCTTCGTAGCGGTCTTCGCTGTCATTAGGGAATGCTGTGCAGTCGGGCGGTGTTTCATAGCGCCCTGCCATGATTTCGTTAAAGTACATTTTAGCCAAACGCCGGGCAGTGCCTTTACTGTTAGGGTCAGTTTCTCGATCAATGAGTAGTGTGTCTAGCACTTTTTCAAATGCTTCTGTGGCCTCAACAATCAAGATATCTTTCATATCTTCGTTGACATAATCGCTGATGTTGTCTCCGGCCCAAAACCTTTTTCCGTCGCGTTTCATTTTTGTACGAAGTATGTCTGCAAGATATGCTTCTTTGTAACCGCCGTCGCCGGCCATGGCGTCTAATCCTGTTTCTTTTTTATTTGTCATTTTAGTTTTCTCCGAGTTATAGTCGTGGATGACTATATTTTAAATTGTAATGTATTTAGATTGTAAAGTCAAGGTATTAAGACCCGTGTTTACGCTCCCAGGCCCAAGCGGTAGCAACAATGTTTTCGATATCGCTATTAATAGGGTGCCAGCTAGTATCTTGTTGAAATAGGTCGCTGTTGGCAACTAAGTAATCTGGATCACCGATGCGTCTTGGGCCAACGGTAAAGTTAATCTTTTCTCTTACTGCCCAATTGCAGGCCCAGATAATTTCTTTATTGCTTTTACCTTGTCCGGTACCCAAGTTGTAGGCTCTGAATTCGTTTGCCTCCATGGACTCAGCCAGGCAAACAGATTCAAGGTGTGCTAGTGCAATATCGGTTACATGTAGGTAATCACGAATGCACGAACCATCTGGTGTATTGTAATCGTTGCCGTAAAGGGTAAACATTTCACCACGACGGTATGCACTGAGCACTCTAGGTATCATGTGTGTATCTTCAACAACATGCCCAAGTTTTCCGTCTGCATCGCAACCACAGGCATTAAAGTATCTCAAAGCAATACCTTTAAATCCGTGTGCACGGCAATGGTCCTGTATAATGCGTTCGCAGAACAGTTTGCTTTGACCATAAGGGCTAATGGGATTTTGTAGATCAGTTTCTATCAACTGTCGATTAGAATCAGGAACGCCGTAGGTTGCGGCACTGCTACTAAAAACAATCTTACAGGGCCAGTTTTGTTGGCGTAGCCCCTCCAACATTTGATTGGTCTTGCTGGCATTATTCCAGTAGTAAGTATAAGGATCAGCAATACTAGGACCAACAAGGCTAGTACCCGCACAATGAATTATGGCATCAACTTGATTAATTCTTGCCGCGGCAGCAGCCATATCTGCAAAATCATCTTGGAGCCATTGATCCAAAAAATGTGCGGCCTCGGGTATAGTTGCTTTGTGATCTATACCAATAACATTGTACCCTGCTTCTTTAAAAACTTTGGCGGTGTGGCTACCAATGAAGCCCATGGCTCCAGTAATAATTACTCGTTTTTTCATCTAATTAGTTTAACAGATTGGAATAAAAAAAGCAACCTTGCGGTTGCTCATATTATTGTACCCAACACTCTTGCCGTATTTCGTACATCCCAGTAATAGAGTTAAAAACCTGTTGCGGCCTGGCACAGACTATCTGCTGTCCTGGCTGTAGAACAATTGGAGGATTGCTTTGGTAAACAACAGGCGGCAGGGATGTACTAGGTCTAGTCATTCCATAAACAATAGCACCACTAATAATTGCAGGGACTACCCAATTGTGATGACCACCATGATGGTGGTGATGTCTATGATGACCTCGATGTTGGGCCTGTGCAGGCAGTACCATTGCTAAAAACACAAATCCTATAATGAGATATAATCTTTTCAACATGGTACCGATCCTTTATTAATATTTAGCAGGTGCTGTGTGTTTTCTATAGTCAACACTCATACGCCGCCATTGCTCGCCTTTGCCTTCAAGAATGTCACAAATACGATCAATTGTGCCGTCGGTCCAATCACTGATCTTACCCATGTTCTTATGTGGCTCTTTAAGCAAAGCAATTAGTTTATCAATGGCATCGTTTATACTCCAAGGTACATATAAACGCTCTGCATCATTGGCGAAAGTCTCGGGGAAGCTACGATAAGCAGGATATAGTACATTGCAACCAAGAGCATCAGCTTCCGAAACGGTATTTGATACCCAGTCTTGAAGAGCGCAATTGAACAATACCCTAGTATCATTAAGAAGATGATAATACTCATTTTTTTCTAGATCCTCGTGCACGGTTAGCAGTCCTCGAGCTTGCATGTCTCTAGTGCGTTGCATGTAACTGTCGTTGTTACTTTTGAGCTTGCTACCGCTGAATACTGCAAACTCAACTTTGGGAAGTTCAATTTCGTAGATTCGTTTGGTATTGTCGCGTAGTGTATTGTATGCTTCAATCAGGTCCATGAAAAACTCAGGTTGCTTTTCTTGATCCCAACGAGCCGCAAAGCCTACACGATATGCTCGCTCTTTAAAAGGTTTGATTTGATTTTCAACGCGACCTTGGACTTCGTCTTTGCCAAATGCCAAGCCGCTGATATTATAGATTGGGGCTTCCCAGCCTGCAATCTTCATGTGCATGACCATTTCTTCATTGCTAGCTAGTACGCCGTCTACGAACGAGTCCACCATCTTTTCATAGAGACCCATCCACTTTGACATACCCCATACATGAACAAAATCGTCAGGGTCAATGCTTTGAGCAAGACACCGAACAAAAATGCGAGGGCGCATAGAGGCAGGTACTTGATTAATGATATAAGGTAAGCTCTCGATGCCCGGTTGGAACATGTCTTCAAAATAGACAATATCTTCATTGGTGCACTCTCCTGCTTTCATCATACGCACGAGATTCATAAGTTGGCTCATGCCAAAGTAAGTACGACCGTGTGCATCTAGTACTTGTCCTGTAACAATGGCTTGATCGTTACTTAGTGTCTCTCCTGGTACAATTACATAGTTGATACCTCTGCGCTCAAAGACAGCACGATTCCACTCTTGTAATTGTAGTGTATAGCGGGCTTTATAGGGCTCAAGGCCCATATAAAATAGTTTACGCATTGTGTTTGTTGCCTGTGTAATATTTGTGTCCTTGACGGATCATCCACCCCCAATTGTCTCGAGGATTCTTTCCGTTTTGCCAACGCTTATAGTCGCCATAGGGACTGTAGTCGTTACCCAGATGTGCCTCGTTAAAAGGGAAACCGTAATCCACACAAAATTGACGGTAACGGTCTAGCTCGTCGAAGATACGAGTAACTTCGGGCTTCATAACGAGATACTTTTTAAAATCTTTGGCCATGTTTAATTCTTCCTTTTAAATGGCTAGTTGTTGATAAGGTCTTGTGGTGTTGTAATAAATTGTAGCACCGTTTTCTCCGTCTTCGCTGACAGTGATTTCGATGTCACGATCGGGATATCGACTAGCAATTTGCTCATAGAGATCGTCGCTAATCATTTCACAACTCTTGTAATTCAATTCGAGTGTACCGCCAGCATAGAGATTTTCTAGCCAACGCTTGAATTGAATAAACTCAATATCCCTGTCGTTGTGAAATACTTCGATCGCCACATTAAAATGAAAGATGTGACGATGTGGAGTTCCTAAAAAGCTAACATCATACTGGTCACCTGTTTTTAGTGCAGGATCAGTTGCCGCCGCTGGATACATGTGGATACCTTCCTTCTGAAAGGTTACAAAAATCATACGCTTTGCATGATGTTTAATTTGCTGTCGTCGTTCAGCAAGTGCTTGGTTTCTTTGTTCCATTATATTTCTCTATCTTCTTCGTAGTAGTGCCAGGGAGTAAAAACTTGTCTGTCTTGTAGTGCGTGAACACTATGACACCAGACGCCGGGGTTAGTAGCACGGAAACCTTTGTCGTCTAGCTTGATTGTAGCATTATAACCTAGCTGTTGTATATAGGGCAGTTTCACCGAAATCATTGGTATAAAGTTATGATATTCAGTAAGTCCGCTTTCTAACAGCCCCTCCGCGCATTCGACTGGGATATCTAATGTACACAAATAATCAAGATCGAGAAAATGCTTAACCATGGATTCCCAAGGACTCCAACCTTGAGAATCATTAATTGATAATTTAGGAAAGCTCATGTTAGCACCAAAATAGATATGTCTTGATCCATTTAGATGTTGAGCGATGTCGTCAACAGACTGCACTCCTACGACAAACAGTGTGCCTAGTCCATGTGCAGGAGTGTGTTCGACTTCAATTCCTGTAAAAAATTGAGTGCCAGATTTAGGATTTCTGTCCATCTGTAAATTCCTTGGTTATGTTTTGTTGATCTTCAACATGATTAATACTGCACCAACGACACCAAACATATTCAGCATCTTTATTCCAATTTGGTTTTCCTACTAATTTGTAGACTCGTCCACTGCGAGTAATACCTTGCATCTTAGTTTCGTCAAATTGTGTAATGGCACTACTGACTCTTCCTTCGCAGTCGGTGATATTATACCCAACAAAGTGTCTAGTAACGCCATCCCAGTAAGGACTCCTTGCTTCAATTATTTGCCATTGTTCGAGTTCAATTTCTGGTGCTTCGTTAATGGGCTTAACTGTCCAAATTGTCATGAAACTTCCTTTTCGAGTTCGTCTAGTCGTTCCTCACTAAATTCTACACTATCTTCATCAGTGCCGTCAACAACTTCGAAAAGATTGTTAAACATAGTGTTAGCGTTCATGGTCTTCTTGCCTTTGAATCCGCGAGTGCCTACAATCTGCATCCAATAAGTACTGTATTGTTCAATTATCGATTCAGCTTCGGTCTTGGTATTTGCCGCAAAGATTCGTTCAACGATGTCTTCGAACAAAACATAATCGCCACCGTCGCGGCGCATCATTGCTGGATGGAAGCCTGCATCAAACTCTCTGTTGGCTCGTTGTACTGCTTCAATATGTGTCCAAACATTATGACCCATTAAGAGTGCGTAACTAAAACTGTCCCACGAAGTCTTGCCTTCTTTACCAATCTTATTCAGGTCTCCGGGTTTGTAGATACAAATATCTTTGATCTGGAGCATACGACTAATTGGACTTTCGTCAAAGTGGTTAACAAATCCATCGTTAACGATTACATCGCTATATTGTCTTGTATCTGTTGAGTACTTTTTATCGTCAACACTGGGACTCATTCGGTAGCACCACTTTTCGTCGTGCGGGAGGTCGATGTGGTGGTAGACCTGGCCGTTCGCAGTAGCAAGAAAAGGACTAGCACAGTCAAAGGAAATAGTAAAAGCAGGATTAACATATTTTCTCACAGCTCGTTGAATGACAGTTAAGAGAACTGCCCACTCTAGTTTACTTGTACCCAAAAAGTGCATCCAATCGTGACGGCCTTCTTGCAACAAGTTATCATAACGCAACGCTACCAATCTTTTTAAGACAAGATGCACATCGCACATGTTCTGTCCACCCATAGCCCAGCCATCAAAATGCGTATCTGGGAATTGGTTAGGATCGCAGTAAACTTTCATAGTCTGATACCACTCTTCGGCACTAGTATGGTTATCGCCTTGCAAGACATTTAAGAAACGAGCACCGCCATTGGCTACCCCTTTGCGATGTTTCATAAAGTATTCGTTATTGAACTTGGTAGCATCTACAGCTTCTTGTAGTGTAGTAATTTGACAGGCTGCACTTGCCTTTTTGTCATGTATGACCCAAGTCGGAATATCAAGGATCATGCCGTAGTCGGCAACACCATCAAGCCAGGCCAACACTTGTTCGCGTTTCTTTTGTGCCTTAGGACAACCGCTGTTGGCTTTCCAATCGCCTTCCCACAAACCCTTGGCAATCTGGAATCCACCAGAATCGCCTAACATAAAGGTGCCAGGTTCGCGATTACGAACCATGTCTTCACTCCAGTCTTGTTTGTTGAGATCTAAGTTAGCATGGCCGCCTGAGTACAAAGACCACTTATAGGGAAACAAACCCTTACCGCTGTTAAGCCAGTTGAGTTGTTCCATGTCTGTTAGCCCTTGCGGAAATCTTGCTGGATCAACATACTGCTCGTTTCTTTGTTTGCCTATAAATGTAGCATAAAACCCGCTAATAGCGGGTAAGAAAACTGCATAGTCTAGTTGTTTGGCTGTTAAATTATCTTGCGACATTGTCTTCTTCTTTACTGCACAAGGCTTTCATTATTTCAAACTTTTCATGGGTATCACGAAGTCCTGGATGCCGTTGCATCAGTTGTTCCAACTTTTGTTCTTCCTGCATCTTTTTTCTTGCCCATTCTAGGACTTCTATTGTGTCGTTGCTTAACGAAACACTTGGGCTAGAGCTCATAGTAAGCCAGGCATTGCCGTCGTATACTTCTGCGTTTTGTGTACTAGTATTGTATCTTACCATTCCAGCACTCTGAGATCCTGGGCTAATATACGGAGGACTAAAAGACCCGGTTACACTGACACCGGGTCCAGCCACAATATGTTTAATCATTTCTGTTGTGCAGGCAGTGTGTAGTTGTAAACTGCAACACCGCTGTCAACAGTAATCTGTGCGGCACCGTCGTCGCTAAATCTCATGAGCTTATCGCCGGGTAGACCTAAGATGCTCTTAACAACACTGATAGGCCAGTTCCATGCTTTAGTAACTGATCCACTAATACCGCTAACAAATACAAAGTTACCTGCGTGACTGCTACTGTCACCAAAATAAAACTTTAGGTCAGTACCTTCGGTTTTTGCAATGAATGTAGTTTCTTCGCTGTTAGCTTGACACTGATAAGCAAAACGCTGAATGCCTAGAACGCTAGGTTCAAACTCAACACCCCACTTGACGCCTTTGAACTTGACTGCCTTAACTTTTTCATTAACAACACCGGTGCCCATAAAACGGTAGTCGTTTTTAAAGTCGCCTGCCTTAGTTTCAAAATGAATGCCAGCAGGCTCGCTAACACCGTTATTAACTTGACGGTTAATTGTTAATTGTGCATCTTCTTGATAAACCGGAAGATTGAGAATTGTGTTTAGTTTGCTCAGGTTAGGCATACCAAACACGCCAACAAAGTCAGCAACAGGATTATGGAATACAGCATCTAAAATAACACTACGGTCTTCTGCAATTGCATTAATGGTAGTCTCTTTGTCTGTGCCTGTAATTTTAACTAGATCGATAACACCGAGATTATGTGTGTGTTGTACGATGTCTAATAGTGCGTCTTTCATAGATGTTCCTTATAGTAATAGTTGATATAATACAAGATTTATTTAGATTTTTCAACCGTGATGGTAAAATTATTCAAAGGTGAATAAACTATCAAAAGTAGTCTTGGTGTCGGTGTGTTCTGGAATACTCCAGTTGAGTACACCTAATAGGTTTTCGACTTTTTGGTCTACAATAGTAGTCTCCATTAGTCCGTCGTCAAATGGCAAGTCTTTAAACCACTGTGGAATGTGTGTTTCGTCTGTAGGATATCCCACGCTGGTATAGCCCAGAGGGTTCGGTTTTAACTTGCACACAATAGTTTTCATTCCGTCAACTATAGCCATACTATAGTTGTCGGCATTCATTCTCTTTAATGCATTCCAGTTTATAGCGGCTCTAACATGACCTGGCATATTTGCCCGGCCTTGCCTAGCTTCTGCTTCGCTGAATTTAGTTAAGTTGTTAACACGCTTGGGTGTACCTTTTTCCCAAGCAGGTCGTTCCTGGAATGCAATCTTAAATTCTCTTACTTGATCGTAGATATCTTCTTTGGGCGATCCTGTTAGTACCTTTAACAGTAAGTTACTTAAGAAGTCCTGTACAACCTTAGGTGTATCAGAACGCTTCAAGTCTAGTCCCATGGCCTTGACCTTGCCTGGCTTGCCGTCTTTATCAAGCCTTGCACCTTCGAGATCGTAGATAAGAACTGCATAACGCTTTTTCTTAATAAACAAACCTTTACTGGCCACAAGCTCTCGACCGCCTTTGATTAATGAACCCATGTATTGCGGACTATGGAATGCCCTCTCCATAAATGCAGGAAAGCTGGCGTTAACTTGATCAGCAATGCCATCGTAGACTTGCAAACAAATGTCCTTGTTCCATTCCATTTTTCCAGCGTCGACTTCTTTCTTGATGACCGGCCATGCGCTAAAATAAACAGAGTCGGTATCTCCGTATATGATTGCTTCGCCGACATGATCATATACGCCGGTGATGCACTCATTTACAAAGGCATCCATATGTCTAGCAATGACTCTACCTGTGAGGGTGGTGGATTGGCCGATTCGCTTATCAAAAAACCGACAGCCAGGATTAAGAATAGCGCCGTACAAACTGTTAAGGTTAATCTTTTTAACCAATTGACGCTTATCCCAGAACGCCTTGTCTTCTGGCGTAGTAGCTTCTTTTTTCTTAGCTTGGAGTTCTTTTCGTTCTGCATACCACCTCTCCAGTAGACCTGGAACAATGCCTTTAGCATCATATTTGAATATAGTACCGTTGGCGCTAATAATCCACGGTTGATTGCCCTCGAATATTAGCTTCCAAACATCAGCGGCACTCATGGTATCACTGCCGCCGCCTTCCCAGTCAATGGTAATTTCGGTCCCCGGTTCCATATTCATAATGCTTGTGTACTCTAAGGTACCAAACAGGTTTTCCCAAGCATCTGCAAAGGCAGCCCCAGCAGCCATCTTTTCTTTTATGTAGTGGTCGGTTCTCGTTGATCTAACTTGTCCGACGATTGTTTCTGGTGCCATGTTAAGGGCACGAATAGCCGAGGGATAGAGCGAGTTGATGTCAATTGCTCCGATGTATTCGTGCATGCCTCTTTTGGGATAAGCAACATAGGCACCTGCCGCTTGCGTGTCTTGGTCATCTGAACTACTCCTATTTTGAACTACTAAACCTTTTTGATGTGCTTCATTGATAATGGCCTGCTCGGTAACTGCAACTGCACCCATAGTAGTCGGTAGCAGTACTGTGTTATCGTGTGCAAGTTCATTAGCAAGATCGATAAATTTAAGTTTATTATCTAATTTGGCCAACAGTAATGTATCTTGTCTGTTGTAATCAATAAACTTTGGAAAGTCTTTGTTGTACAGTTGATCTAATGTGCCTTCGTACTGTATTTTTCTTTCGTCAAGTTCGTACTCGCCGATTGCATCGAGACTGTAACTGTGTCGTTCTTCGTAAGTGTATTTGCGATATAACTGCATATAGTCCATATGCACTCTACCAATTAGGTCAAATGTAATGTTTTCTGCACCGAATCGTTCAAAGGTTCTTTTCTTTGGAAATTGGTTCCAAAGGCAAAACCTACGAGTGTCATCCTTGCTCAATACCTGTGTTACACGCATGACCATGTAAGGGATATCGAAGCCTTCTGAGTTCCAACCACTCAGGATGTCTGCATCGTCAATAAGATCAAGAAATGTTTTAAGCATCTCTTCTTCAGTGTCGAAAAGATAACAGTTATCAAATTGATCGCAGATATGCTGTGCAGTTTCCCAACTATAGCTTTTTGGTGGCATTACTAGTGTTACCAGTTTATCTAACCATTGTAGATAAACGCTGATGGCAGTAACTGCATTAAAAGGATCTTCGGGTCGACTAAATCCCTTAATAGGATCAAAGTCGACCTCAATATCAAAAAATGCAACATTAAGTTTGGGGGCATCTTTGCCCAGGTAATTTTCTTCCAAACAGCGGGAAATAGGTTTAATGTCTGATTCCCACAGCCGGGTCTTACTGTGCATTTTAAGTTCCTTAAAGTACTCCTTACCGCTTCGTGTGCTAAAGCGGCTTACAGGAGTACCATAAATGGATCTAAATTTACCTCGTGGGTCGTCGTAGTAGAAAATGTAGTTAGCTGGATACTCGCGATAAACACGCTCGCCATCTACACGCTCAACTACATAAATTCTATCTTCGTCTTTTGAGAAAAGTGCGTCAATGTAACTCAATTAATAATCATCCTTACCAGCCCAACACTATCAATGGTGGTTAACAAAATGTAGTTAGCAAGCATACCAAATGACTTCCGAGTGTAAGCAGCCCAAGCATACATAGAGCAACCGAGAATCCAAATAGGATACAACGCCAAAAGAGGGGGATTTGGGACGGTGACTGCCATAGTAATACTGCACCCAATACTAATAGCCCAAGCAAGCAACTCAATAGTAAAGCGGAACTTATTACTACGCCAATCATCTTTAATCCATGAAAATGTATTATAGATTAAGTTGATCAAAGTGTCTTGCCTACTGTTTCCAGAATAGTGTTTAGATCTTCGTGATCACGATTGGTTTCGCCTAGTTTGGCCTTGTGTGCAATTTTAATTGCCTTTTTAAGGATAGCTGGTTTGATTTCAAGTTCTTCGGCAATGGCTTTTACAGTATCGTTTAGGCCTTCGTTTAGAGTCTCGATTTCGTGCATGACCTGCATGCCTTCATTGATAATTTGTGTGAGTTTGATTTTTTGATCGCCGTTGAATGTACGCGGTGAGCTCATGTGATCTCCTTTGTTGATGTGTGCTATTGTATAACATGCTAGATGTTAAAGCAACTGTTTTGAAAAGAAAAATGCTCACTTAAGAGGTTCCGGTAGCGAATCGGATTACTCAAGGCAGCAGCCGCCTACACCACGGTAACGAGTACCGGTCCTAAGGTGTGTTCATTCCCAAGCGACCATTTTAAATCGCTCGTTGACTATTCCAAAGTATTTACACTTCCAAGCACTCTGTTCAAAGAAATCTAAATGATACCATTGATCTTTGTGTTGCAGTATCTGTCGTCCAGCATCATCCCAATCAATTGTTGCTAATTTGGCCTGTACTTGTAGTTTTCGAACTTGTATATCTTCGTAGTCAAACCCGTCATACTCCCAATGGAATACTTCAAATGCATTTCCGTCAGGGTCAACCCAGTCCATACTAAAGTCTAAACCCCATTTAGGTCTCAAGGCCAATAGTTTATGTACCAACGGGTTTTTCTGTGCCCATATTTCTAATTGTTCTCGAGCTTTGCCGGAATAACCTTTACGCTCAAAAAGTAAACTATGATTCAGCACAGCATAGCAGGTCTTTTCTTCTTGGATGAACCAAGGATACTTGAGTGCACGGCGATATCTGTGTGCTTCTGCATAACTTAAATTTGCATTGGCATAGTGTTGTTCTAAATCGGTTAGATCATATCCGTTTTGGTCGAATAGATCTAGATCTGCCGGAATGGGCATAAAAGTAATCTTGTCTATTGGCTTAGTCCAATAGCCGTTGGGATTCAAACGGTTTTCTGATAACTTTAGATCGTTCACGATTAGTTTGAGCTACGAATAAAAAATGCGTCCTCACAGTCACCGCACTGGCATTCGGTGCAGTCACAATCGTCGGTCATGCAACTGTGTCCGCAATGTGCGTAACACCTACAACTACAATGTTGAGCGGTGAATCGTTTGTATGACTCGTAGTCATCCATGTATGGTTCCATATTTAAACTCCAGGTTTGGGAGGTGTGGGTCTTTGTGTAGGAAATCGTGTGGCGCTGGGCCTAGTAGGATCATATTTGCCGTTGCAGGCAGGATTGATAAGATAAACTATGCGATCTTCGATGGCTTCTAGTTCTTTTTTAAGTTGTTCTTTGCTACCGCCATAAGCAGACACTGTAGTAATAGGAAAGAATCTTAGGGTAATGTCTTTGAGATCTTCGATACCATAACCAGCAGCCGCGAATTTTTGTGCAAAGGTACGCCAATTACGCATTTGTTTAGCACTAGTGCATTGATCCAATAACTTCTGAATGTGCTTGTTCCAACGCTCAGTGAAGTTGTCGGCTGCGGCAATACCGACATAAAAATATCCCCAGTCGGGGTGATGCCAAACATATATTCCGCTTTTACGAGTTTCAGGCGGACGGTCTCGTCGTATACGAATAGTTAGACCTGGTCTATTAGGTCGTTGTTGAACTAGTGCAAATATGTCATAGAAACTATATCTAACACTACGACCAAGACTAATTTCGTTTACTTTCATTATTTGTCTAATTCTATAACTTCAGCAGGAATAGGGCGATTAGGATCGTACTGCCCTCGATAGGTTTTAAATTTATTTGCTATAGTCTCAGCAACATCTCTACTCGGTATTCCCATTTTTACAATAGCAGAGCTTTGTCTTTCGACTGTGGCCAAGACTCTTTTTTGTGGACTATTTTGTGTATCTTGTTTTTGATAGTCATAATGAGGGTAGTCATTTGGAAGTATTCTTTCTAACGCATCCCATAAATCACCAGCTGCAAAGTTACTTCTCGGCGGAACAAAAGTTCCTAACACTCTTACAGCAAATCCTTTTTTTGGTTCTTGATCGTTACTAGGCGCAGCCGTTGTTGTATATTGACCCTCGGGATCTGTGTATTCATTGAGCCCTGCTAATTTCTTTATTCTTTGTAGTTCGTCGTTTTTCATATTGCTATTTCTAGTAACTGCTCTTCGGTCATCCAAGACTTTTGTTCTGTGGTCAAAGATTGTTTTTGTGCTACAGAAAATCTTTGTAAATCTTCAACAGTGAGAGAACGGATTTCGCTTTCTGAGAGCTGAGAAATTTCAAGAAGTGTTAGTATTTCAATATTATCCATTATTGATTCTTTCTATTTCCTATATAGTCGGGATACTGTTGACTGAACTTACGCATGATTATGCCAGCAACACTATTGGCTTCGTTTTCTTCTGGGCTACCGGTTTCGCCGCTTTCGTGATCAAGTTGATTATTGGTGCCTTGTTTGTAGTGTGTAAGTTCATGTGCCAGGGTGCGACAGATGTCAATAGGATGTCGGCCGCTGACGGCCAAAGTAATGTTTGAGCCATTGAACGATCCAAAACTAGGCTGGCCGTTATTGTCTAAATTTTTCTTAATGTGTATCTTAGGTAATTCTTTTATTTTGAGTTCTGACATAGCCACAGGTAAGAAATCTCTTAGTACAGCATGTACCTGTTTAAAGTTATTGATACTTTCGGCTAATACTCCTTCTGCTGTATCTTCCCGAGTCAAATGCCTTGCATCTCTCCCCCAACTCTTCCATGCTGCCTTGGCATCATCGGTTCGTATTGAGCTTGGCTGTACTGAGTTGCCCAGCATCTTGGCATAGGCATACATTGTTGACATTATGCCTTGTCGTTGATACTTTGGATCTACCTCTGTCCATTCACTTTCTAACCATGTATCCTTGGCAAACTGCCTTAGTTCACGCTTGTCGGAAGGCAGAGGAGTATACATCAATTCAGCATAGCCTATTTTTTTAGCACCGTCGTATGCATAAATCTTCAAACCACTGTTCCAATATTTGGCTCGATACAGGTATTTTCCAATCTGTTGTTCGTGATAAAATCCAGGATTAGCAATATCCATGTTAATTGCTTCGTCTACGCTTTCGTTTTTCTTACGACCGGCGCAATGAGCTCGCTGACTAAAGCCTTTGGGATTATTACAGTCAATGGAGCTTTTGTATTTTTTGCTCCATTTTTCTACGAGCTCACTGGCTCTCATTTTAGCGTAGCCTTTAACATCCAACCGTGTTTACGGTGTGCATCCATGCGTCCTGCAATGAAGTCACTGAACCCATGTTCACCAGCCGCTTCGCTTAGATCAAATACCATCTTAAATATCTTGACCATTTTTTCGTTATCTTCAGCTAGCTCTCGTAGCATTGCTCCGGCTTCTAGAATCTGTGTTTCGTCGTCAATCTTGCTTAACATATCAAAACGAGTATAGCTGCCAGGCATGTAAGTACCTAGGCTACGGATCTTTTCTGCAAAGTCGTCTATACTATCGTAGACTTCTTCGTAGATACCACCGAATAGATCGTGCAGTTGTTTAAAATTAATGCCTTCGACATTCCAGTGAAACTGGTGTGCTTTAAGGTAAAAACTAAATTCACTGGCAAAAGCAATTTTTGCTGCTTTTTGTAATTCATCCATTATTGCTTACTCCACATTCTTCCAACGCTTTTCGTTTTTACACCAGTAGCGTCCTTCAACTTGTTTAACCGGCTCTTCAACGCCTTTTTGCTTGACAGCCTGGGCTGGTCCTCCGCTCTGTGCCTTGCGTTGATAAGCAGGTATATTTACAGGATTTTTAGGATCTAGATCTTTAAGACGATCTTCAATTCCTTCGTCCATTGGGTCTTGTAGCTTATCGTAATTCCTATGATAGAACTCTTTGGCGTACTTAAGATCATCAAAACCTTCGCTGCCTTGGCCAGGAATACGCATACCGCGATAATCTAAGACTTCATAACGCACAGCCTTAGAACCATCTGGTCTCATTTTGCTGTATTTACGAATACGAGGTTTGCCTTCTTTGTTGTTTTCTGAAAGTCCTTGCCTAGCTAGATCATGCAGTGCTTCGTATTCCTTTTTTAGTCGTTCCCACTCTTTGGTGTCGTTGCGCTTGCTGGCATCCATCATTTTTTTATGTAGCTCGTCAATTTGCTTAATAAAGTCGTCGTGCTTCATTGTTTCGTTAATCTTAGGCTCTGTGGCCTGTGCTTTAGATGCATCTTTTTGTGCATCTTGTCTTGCATCTAGTTTATTGAACGCACGATTGAAGCCACCTATACTCTTACTGCGTTTTGGATCACTGCGTCTAGTAGGATCCATCTTGTGCTTCATAGCATCTTGGTGTACCTTGGTAAGATAGTTAATCAACATTTCGTCGCTGACTTCGTTGAGCTCAACACTTTCGCTAGCACCAACCATTTTACTTCTTGACTTGCTGGCAGAGTCTGTGCCTTTCCAATAACCAGGAAACTTAGTACCTACATTACCTTCATCGACTTGTTCTGCTCGGGCAATTTTCTTTTCCAGGTGTTGAATTTTTGCCTGGAGGTCTTTTTGCTGCCTCCAGAAACTGTGATCGTCACTGTACTCAAAGTTGGGATCAAGTTGTTTTTTTAGTTTTTCTAATTCTGCTTTAAGTTGTGGCAAATCCTGTTGATCCTTTGCCAGTGCATCTGCCTGCGACTTTGCTGTAAATTCTGCTCGGGCACGATCTGTTCTAGTTTTAGCACGAGCTAGGCCTTTTTCTCTTTTTTTAGCAGTTGCTAAACTTTTAGCTCTTTCTTGTTCGCTAGGTGCAAAGGCTGCACCCATTTGTGATAAAGCCTTTGACATTCCTGCCTTCTTAATATAATCACCTAGACTTACTTCGTCGACTTGAGTCCCAGGTTGTTTAGGGAAACCCTTAAGCCATTTAGTTGCAGTATCAAATGCATCTTGCTTATCGTCGGTATGATAGTCTGCTTCCGTCTGATGCTTACCATCAAGGAAGAACTGAACAATATATTCGTTCCATTCTGTATCTCTGTAGAAGCTGACACTACGGTTGCCTGCATCTTTACGACCAATTAAACGAGCGCCTTCCGCCACACCTACATTTGCTGTATGTACAACTTTGAAATCTTGATGATTGGCAAACATCTTGGTCATGAGATATTTTTGTGCTTGATCTTTGGTTTCAAAGCTAGGAGTGTTCAACACTGGATTACCAGAGTTTTTATACACAATGTGATAGCCTGTTAGTGGTTCATCAAATCTATTGCCTTCCGCCACACCTTGCTTTTTGACAATTGCTTTATAGGCATTGACAATGGCTCTTTCAAATTGTTTGTCAGAAATATCACTACCAGATAGTTCAGCATAGTATTTTGGATAATGCTCGTCAACTACATTGACCATTTCTCTAAAACTCACTGGTTGTTCGGAGCCTTCCGCCACACCTTGCTGACCATAGTCGGATTCAATTTGATCCATCATTCGACTTTGAATTTGTTCAAAATCGTCGTCGGGGTGTAATCGGTGCTCACGAGAAACTTCATCGTACATATCTTGTAAAATGATTTGTGCCTCAGTGCCTAGTAGGCCATTAAGACCATCATAGATCATTTCATAGCCATCATCACCGCTAGCGGCAATCTTTGCTAGAGTTGCTTCGCCCTCGGTGTGCGAACCTTCGGCTTCGTCTAAGACTTGTGCATCACGGAAGTCTACAGTAATAGTGCGTCCATCTGGAAACTGCACTTCGATACTGTCGTCGAAAATATCTAACACTCGACCTTGTCTACCGTTGGCAAGTTCTACCTGCTGCCCAACTTGGTAACCGTAGGGATTTTCTGTGCCTTCAACACCTTCGTTGGCATTGGGCACACAGTTAGGAACAGTCTTGCCGTTCTTCTTTTTTGTCCCTACTGGATGATAACCTTTCCAGCAGGGATTATCCTTTGGGTCGCGCAGACCCTCGTCGAGTACATGACCTTTTTCTGTCTCAAGATCAAAAACACCAAAGCTACGATCTAGTCCGGGTACCTCGGCGCTGATAACTTTACCGTTGTCTTTGCTGACAAATCTGATTTTATTGCCATACTCAGGATGACGGTCTCTAACTCGTTGTTTCCATCGTTCAAGATTTCGAGCGCCTGGGTCGCGAAACGGACTAAAAGGTATTACATCGGCTGGTTTAACATTTACTACTGGACCGTCAAAATCTAATTTTCCCTGTGTTGGCATAGGAATAATTTCGCCTTCGTCAATGTCATCCTCTTTGCCTGTTAATGCTTTTAGTAATGCGCGAGCAACAACACGATCTTTTTCTTTTTCAGATTCTGGCAAACTGTTATAGTCAACCTGTGCTAATCTTAATCTTCTTAGTTTAGTCTCATGAGGGGTTGGTGGATCAATAGGTAACTTATTTTTATAGTCGCCAATGGCAGCGGTTGCCCAACCTTTGTGTACTTCAGCGGCAATTTTATCTATATCGGTTTGACCAGAATCAATTACTCTCTTAGCAAACATAGCACTGTTCATATTTGCCAGCCAACCAAAATTTGGTCCTGGAACACTACGGCCATACCCGTACTTTTGATCAAGTGCCTTGTCACTGATCATTGCTAGTTCTTTGGTACCTAGTGATTGTTTCTTAGGCCCGGACTTTAAACTTACAACTTCAGCGTCATTGGGGTTCTTTGGACCTATACTACGAACATTCATCTTACCGGGGAATTTAATAATGTCGCCCTCTAGAAAGTTACGGTCGCTTTCGTTAAATAGATCTATTACATGCATATTACTTGGCTTTCGATGTTATCTGTGATAGTTGTGATGGAGTTAATCCAGCACTTTTAAGTATTTGTGCTAAACTGTCAATGGTCTGAGGAGTGGCTGGTTTAGCAGGCGCTGTGGGCTGAGGTGCAGTAGTTGAACCTATTGATGGTTGTGTATTGGCAGCAGTTCCGACATTAGCTGTGGTACTAGCGGCAGCGGTGTTGGCAGCTATTGGGCCGCCTGGCATACCGGGTGCATTAGGTGTCTTTATAGGTGAAGTGACAACCTCAGAAAGTTTCATTTCATTGTCCTTTTGATCATTTTGCTTTTTGCTGCGGGTGCTATTGCAAAGCCGCCGCTACCTGATGCACCCGCAGTCATTTCTTTCATTTTCTTACGAGCTTCGAAAGTAGCAGTCCTATTCCAAGGTCTTTCAGTTAATCGTGTTATTGCTCTATTAGCAGATTCTAGTGTGCGGAATTCAAGAACATTTCCGTTCTTATCTACCATTGGCGAACCATTCTTATAAAGATTATAAGAACCAGTTTCAAGCATAGTTGGCTCTGGAGCTGGAGTAGGCGCCGCGACAGGCAAAGGATTGTTTTCTGCAACACCTTGCTCTAACTTGGTCATGATTTCGTATTCTAGCCATTCTTTAACTGTACGCAAGTAATCATTAGCTAATGTAATTTTTTCGCTGGCCCATGCTTGTAGGCCTTCTTCTTCGCTTACATGTTTAAGCATACGGTGCAGTTCCATGGCATTAGTGGCTGCATGATAGCATTCTTCGCGAGCCATTTGTATTTCGTGGTCGACATGCATGTTAACAGCAGCCTGTCCTATACTGTGCTTTTCAGGTAAAAAATCTGTAGGTTTCATAGGTTCATCCGGATATTAATATGTATTTATTATTTTATTAAACGCATTGCTCGTAAGTTCTTTAGATCTTGCCCAGGTTTGACATCCTGGGTCATACTCATTGAGTAGCGTGGATCTCGAGCCATTTTCTTGTTTTTAGCAATTACACCAACACCGGCAGCATCTTCGGCTACGCCTTGCTGACCACCATTGCCTACTACTCTAATTAAATAGCCTTGTTTAAAGTATTTTGGGTGATACATTATTACATTAAAGCTACCATCGGGATTAAAAGTTATGTCAAGTTTTCCGCCTGCTGCTTCAATTTTTGCTTTTACATTTTTTACTTCTTGTACATTTTTGTTTGGACCGTACAGCGCATCATACAGGTCACTTGCTAATTGTAACAGATAAGATTTTTCATCGTCGCCGCCGTTACCATTGGGAGGAGCAAATTCTTCTAACCCAACTTGAGTTAACATCGAGTAATAATTTGGATTTTCGCTAAGGTGGTCTAAGGCTATTTCGTATGCTACCTTAGGATCTTTAGTATGTTCTAACTCAGTCTTAACACCTAATTTGAGTTGACGAATTAGTTCCTCTGCACTTAGGTTGAATTTTTTCATTAACTCCTGTGGTGTTGGTGTTGGTCGATTTAATGTATTTTCTTTAGGCATTAATCTATCCCACATGGCCTGGGTTCCGCCCCAAACATTATATCTTTCAGAAAATTTAAATCCGCGACTTATTAACTCATGTGTTGTAAAACTGCCGCCGATTTGATTAGGCTTCTTCCATATAAACTTGTTTCTATTAGGATCAGATTGTTGTATTTTGTTTAACACTGCTTGTGTTTGTCTTGCACTGCCACCGGGCGGCTTATACTCATAGTTTTCATTTAATGTAATTTTGTGTTTCATTAAACTATGAATTTCAGGGCTGTATCTTCCAAACAGATCTTTAATTATAGATCGTTGTGTTTCGTCGTCGGCTTCAGCAAATTGTCGGCGAACTTCTGTGGCACTAATCATTGGCTTGCCTAACACAGTAAATTCTATAGTGGGCACTGTTATTACATAACCGTGCTGTTCAAAAGGCAGCACATTGGATTTGTCTTTGGGCAATGCCTGTAAGTAAGTAGGAGATCCGTCTTTTTTATACCCAAATTTGAACCTTGGGTCTTCGGCCATATCCTTTTCGCTAACAGCAAATATAAGTCTAGTAGTTTGGGGATTATATTTTTGAACAATTTCTAAGGCTTTATATGGATCTTTTGTCTCTACTACACGATCCATTGGAACCCCAGTTAACTGCATAAATTGTATTTTTTCGCCAAAACTAAATGGACTTCTCGGAGGATCAACTTTATTACTGGTAGCAATAAACACATTATCTCGACCAAATGTTTTAACAAGATGATCGTATACAGCCTTGTGTCCTTTGTGCCAAGGCTGGAATCGCCCAGGGTAAATTACCAAGGTATTAGTGGGGTCTTGGGCTTCAAAAAGTTCTATTATGTACATAAAAATCAATGCAGTTGATTTTATATTTATGGTACATTACATTTTAACTGGCCATAAAAAAAGACTGCCCTGAGCAGTCTTTTTTATTAAAACATCAGTTACACAAAAGGTACTTCTGCAGGTTGTGCTTGAGCAGCTTCTTTAGCTGCCTCTTCGACTTGCGTTGAATTAGCTGGTTTTTTATTAAATTGTGGCATTTGTGCAAGGTCACCTTTATATTCATAGTGCCCAACATGGTTAAGCAATACTTTACTATGTGCCCAAATTTCGCCGCCTAGTTGTTGCCAGCGTCGGCAGAATAGCCAATCCTCGCTAAGATAATGTCCACGCTCATCGATGGCAACATCAAAGATTGCATACATATTTGGTTCAAATTCTTTGCCTAAGCCTACATCGTCGACATACTTAGTTTGCGGGTGTGCCGCACACAATTTCTCATATACTTCACGCTTAAAGATTAAGAATCCTGTGCCCATTGTATCTACTGTAAAGATATCACCTTGGATCTTTGTTTGCGGTTTGAGATTAATAACATAGTTGGTAGGAATAGATTTCTTAGGATATAATCCACCAATTACTTCCTTTTCATAGACCAGCATCTGGAAGATACTTTCTGGTTCAAATCGGATATCAGCATCAATAAACATAAAATGTGTTGCAGCCTTATTAGCCATCATTTTAGCCATCAAGTTATTGCGACCGCGAGTAATCAAGGATTCGTTAACCATAGTGTCGAGACTCCAATGCAACCCTACTCTTTGTGCCATTAGCACAAATTTAATAAGACTGGTCATTGTGGGCTCGCTAACCATGCCACCATAGCAGGGAATACCAATGTGTAGGTGTAGTTTGCTAAAATCGTAGGGTCTGCCTTGTGTCTGTGGCGCAACTTGTGCTGGAGCACCTGTTTGCCTATTTTTCATAAAATCTGTAATTTTTTGAACTACCTCTGTAGCATTCTTTCCTGGTAGTTCGATGTCTGCGTTATTCGACCCTTGGTTGTCGGTGGTCATAAAGTTTTCTCCTTGAAGTATTGATTATTGAATAACTAGTTGGTTAACTGGTCCGATTACACTAGGTGCAACCATTTTTAGCATGTCGATTAATCTAGGGTCACTTAAATAGATATACCCTCCGGCAAAATATTTAGTGTCATTGTTTAATCTATCTAATAGAACTGACTTACATTTTATCTCTCTACCTAGCCCGACTAGGTAAATTGCAAGTCCTCGTCTTTCGGAAATTTTTTGAAATCCCTCTCTTAGTTTTACTCTATACGGATAATCTGGTTCTGTTTTAACAATGGTAAATCCTTGGTTAAGTAATTCTAAACTTTTGGGAGATTCTATCAAACTAACACTGATCAGTTGCCGATTCCAATTTTTTAATTGGTTAACTGCTAAGTCGTATAAAAAATTTTCAGAATTTGAATAAATGTTGAATGTATTTCTTTCTATACGAAATTTTAAGTTACTTGATTTGGTCTGATACAAATTATAAAAGTCAATGATTTGATCTTTCTTTACTGGCGCATCATTATACCAAAGATTTGTACTTTTTTTAATACGCTCGTTCCAGGCTTTTACTTTTTCGTCAATTTGACTTCCGTCCTTGATCCAGGAAATTATTCTAATTCCTGGAATAGTATAACTTAGCTTATATAGAAATTCGTTGTAGAATTTTTTTCTAGTATATTCTATGGTTATATTTTTTTGTAATTTATGCCAGTCTAATGAACCCATTTTCGTCAACAGTTGTAGAAGGTGTTTCTTCTAGTGGTAGGTACATGTTACAGATTATTTCATTAAATGTCAACTCTTCATTGACGAAATCTATGTTAATAATGGACTTGTTTGGTAAATTTTCAAACAAAATCTTTTTACTAACAGGTACCTTAATTTTGTCATTGATAATTCTAGACAATGGTCGTGCACCCATCTTTCGATCAAATCCTTTATCAATTAAATGATCAACTGCGGCCTCGGTCAATCTAATTTTAAGTTGACGGTCACTGAGCAAGTCATTGACTTCGCCGATGAACTTGGCAACAATCTTCTTCATGCTCAGTTTATCAAGATGATTGAATTTACAAATAGCATCAATACGATTACGGAATTCGGGTTTAAAGAATTCTTTGACTGCCTTATCATCCTCGCCAGATTTTTGTAGGTTTTCACCGAAGCCAATAGTATTTCTTTCATTATCGGCGGCTCCGAGGTTACTGGTCATAATAAGTATGGTATTACGAGCATCTGCTTTCTTACCATTACTTGAAGTAACAAAACCTTCGTCCATAAACTGTAGCAATATATTGCTTACATCAGGGTGTGCTTTTTCAATTTCGTCGAATAAAATAATACTGTTAGGACTTTGCTCCAGTGAGCTAACTAAAATACCACCACCAAGGTTGCCATCGTCGTAGCCAACATAGCCTGGGGGCGCACCAATTAATTTAGCAAGGCTGTGCTTTTCTTGATACTCGCTCATATCAAATCGTATTAGTTTCATACTGAGATTCGAGCTTAACAGTTTAGCTAATTCGGTTTTACCTGTACCAGTTGGACCTAAGAATAGAAAACTACCAATTGGCTTGTTCAAAGGCTTCATACCGGCCTTGCTGACATAAATCTTTTCGAGTACGCTCTTTACAGCATCTTCTTGACCATAAAGATTGAGTTGAATACTTGATTCGAGATTGGACAAGTTGCTAGTAACTTCAGAACCAATTTGATCAACGGGGATCTTGGTTGCACGACTTAGTGCTTCGACAATATGTGATTTAGTTACAGGGTAGTTTTCAATTTGATCAACAATGATCTTTTGTTTGGCGCAAGCAGTGTCAATTAAGTCAATGGCCTTGTCGGGCAACTTCTTATCTGTTTGATAACGGATACTAAAATCTACTGCGGCATCAATGGCTTCGTCGCTGATCTGTGCTTTGTGGAAATCTTCAAAGTTTTTCCTTAGCCCGCGCAGAATTAATTTAGCATCTGTTGCACTAGGCTCGTCGACAGTTAGTCGTTGGAATCGGCGCATTAGTGCACGATCTTTTTCGAAGCTTTGTGTGTATTCTTCCCAGGTTGTGCTAGCAATAACTTTAATGCGACCTTTAGTTAGTGCCGGTTTAATCATGTTGCCAAAGTCTACACTACTGGCGCTGTTCGACCCGGCTCCGCGCATTTGATGTGCTTCGTCAATAAACAAAATGCACTTACCTTTGATAGTTAGTGCTTTAATAACCTGTTGAAATTTCTCTTCAAATTCTCCTCTATACTTGCTACCAGCCAGCAAAGTACCGATGTCAAGGTTATAGACAGTATATCCTCTAAGATAGTTTGGAACTGCGCCTTCGACTATGTTCTTAGACAAACCTTCAGCTAGCATAGTTTTACCTACGCCTGGATCCCCAACTAACAGAATGTTTGCTTTGTTTCTTTTGGCAAGAACTTGAGCTATTTCACTTAGCTCGCGATCCCTTCCGATGATAGGATCAATTTCGCCTTTCTTGGCTAGATCGTTTAGGTTAATGCAAAAGTCATCTAAAATTTCCTCAGCCCTGTTCAAGGTTTCTGGTGACGATGACGAATCATCTTCGTTGCCAAACTTCTTATAAATTTCAGCAAACTTGGAACGATCAAGGCCATACTTGAGCATGAAGTATGCGGCATAACTATTAGTTTCGAGACTAATACTTAGTAACAAGTCAATGGGTTTGATTCGGTTATTGCCGTGGAACAGTACCTGTGTTAGGGCACGATTAAAAACTCTTTCTAATGACTGCGTTTTTCTCGGTGCAGACGCTTCTAGGTTTACTAAATCTGTTTGATCTTTGAGATACTGATCGATGTCGGTTATAAGTCCTTCTACATCAATTTGAACCTTTTTTAATTTTTCTTTAAAAGGCGAATATTGAAATATAGCTAAAGACAAGTGTTCGAGCGTTACATATTCGTGTTTTAAGTTTTTTGCCGCTTCGCCGGCCTTGAGGATGATTTCCTCAATTTCACCATTTGGTCTCATTGGTGTTGGCATATATTACCTTTGCTTGTTAAGTTGTTGTAGTTTGGCCATTTGTTCACTGGTTGGCGCAACAGGTACTCGAAGTGCAACCTCTACAAAAAGATCGCCTCTAATAGGCCTATTAACTTCCCATAGTCCTTGACCGTTAATTCTAAATCTCGAACCGTGTTGTGTAGCAGGCGGCGTATTAATTTCAAATTCTTTGCCGTCAAGTGCTGTAACATTTATTTTAGCACCTAACATAGCATCAATGCAATCCATTGTAACAGTTTTGGTTAAATGAATTCCGTTTATTCTAAACTCCGGGTGCTGTCTGACTCTAAACTCAATGTAAAGATCTCCAGGTTGTAGAGATTTATTTGAATGATCTCCTTTACCAGCAAACTTCATTTGCATACCGGATGCAACACCTCTTGGAATAGTAACTTCAACAACACTCTGGTTACCGTCGTAGTGTTGTACATTAATATGATGCTTTTGTTCTTCTAAGGTTGAAACCAGATCGATTTCCATTGCTAGTCTTAGATCTCTGTTTCTTGGCGGCTGTCTAAAACCACCTCCGGTAAACTGTCTAAAAATATCATTAATGTCTGGGCCAAACCCAAAGTTAAAATGAAATCCACCAGGGCCACCACCGCCTCCACCAAACTGCTTTTCTTGCTCCCACTGAGCTCTTTTTTGTGAGTCACTTAGTGTGTCGTAGGCTTCTTGAATTTCTTGGAATTTAGCCTGATCACCACCACGGTCAGGGTGATGTTTCATTGCTAGTTTTTTGTAAGCTCTTTTAATTTCTTCGTCGCTGGCATCTGGCGCGACTCCTAGTGTATTGAAATGATCTTTCATAGTGTATTTACAAATAGGAAAAGGTATAGCATATAATACTATACCTTTTTTAAAAAGTCAAGAATGATTATTTCTTGGCAGGTGGAACCTCGGTGCCTTCAAGTTTTTTGCGAACTTTAATTTTTTTGCATTCCTCAATTACTTTGCCATTTTTATCTTTAACTTCTTTGCCATTTTTATCTTTTTTAGGATGGCAAACTTCTTTCATCTCTCCTTTGCCGGCAGTGTCTTCTGCGGCCTGAACATTGTATGCAGGAAATGCAAAGCCTGCAACAATACATAGCGACCAAAATAAATTTTTCATTGTATCTCCTTATAGTACTGGTTCTGGTGGTTGAATTGGGGCTGGCTTACCACCAAAGCCAGTAGTTACTTGGCCTGAGCCAAATCCGCCTGCTGGTGCACCGAACCCGCCTCCGCCAAAGCTACTTGGGGCACTCGGTGCTCCAAAATTTGGCGCTGTCTGTGTACCGAATCCAGCTGTTTGCGGTGCGCTAAATGCTGCAGGCTGGCTTGGTGCCATTGATTGTAAGCCACCATTGTTTGCTCCTCCTAGTTTTTCCTGTGTACGACCCCAGGCTGCTAGACCCAATACAGCACCCATGGCAATGTGAAAAAGCCCGGCACCTTGTAATGTTAGCGGATTCCATTGAGTTATAGGAGCTTTGTTAAATGTTTGTAGTAAACTCCACAGAATGGGAAATATAACCATGTCCATAGTACAGACTACCATGTACATCCAACCCATCATTGGACGCCATTTACTATTCATCCAATCTTCTTTTTTCTTTTCGCTTTCGCTTTTAACTTCTTCGCTCATTATTTGCTCCTACTTGAATTTTAAAACCAAAGGAATAAACCATTGAGACTCAACAGTATTCCTATACCTGCTACAGCAAAACTGCCCCAGAACATGGCCATACTAACTGCTAGAATAGAAGCAGACAATACAACAATGGCCAATTGATAAGCGGTACTTGCGTAACCAATCCAAGGGCTAGACTTTTTGGCTTCTTCACGAGCAGCTTCCATTGCACGAGCTTTTTCGGCAATCTCTTTTTTGTCACTGTCCATGCGTTCTTTTTCTGCCATGAACTCTGCTTTTAGTTTTGGGTCGTTGGTTGTCTTGGCAGCAATTTCGTAGCTAACACCACGGCCTGCTTTGGCCTGATACTGTGCCCAAGTGTTGTTAGCACCTAGTGTATTGTTTAATACTGTGCTGGACAATTTACCGCCGTACCAGGCGTTAATTGCTAGTAACAGAGCAAATACAGAAATAACCATACCTGCTTTGTCTTTTAATTTTGCTTCACGCTCACTGCGCGATCCCACTGGTGGTTTTGGTGCATCTGGATCTTTGCTATCTCGATTAACCATTTTTAGTAGGGTATCCGTTAGTGCCATTGTTATTGTTCCTTTATAAACTGCTTAATATGCGTCCTGCGCTGATGACCGCATTACATATTGTATTTAATCGTTCTTTGGCTGCTAAGTCCTGACACTGCAAATGGATTAGATGTTCTCTTTGCAGATCCTGTAGCAACTCTAGGTATTCCTCATTGCTGAGTTCGCCGCTTTGAAATTGTCGTGTATATTGATGCAAAGCATTTCCTAGCGGCAGCAACTGTGGGTCAGTGCAGGGAATACTTTCTATTTCATTGATAATGTCCTGTGCGTTCATCTCGGTTTTTCTCCTAAGACAGTTTGTATGTGCTCGCTACTTCTTTCTATTGCGGCAAATTTTGATTTACAGTAGGCCGTGCTAGGAGGCTTTTCTCCTTGATAACGCTTATAGAAATCGTCGGTGATGCCAATTAAGGTTGCAGACAAATTGGCACTGTTTTCATTACGCGGAATTTTCTGTGCGTAATTTTTGTATTCATTGGCAGTAGCATAAATGTCTTCTACATGCCGTACTACTTCTGGGCTACCGCATTTTGGTGCACCTATTTGTGCCTGTGTTCTAATTCTGGCAGCATATTGATATTCGTTAACATCAAACTTGGCCATAAAATATGCATCGTACAAAGCACAGCTAGAAAGTGATGTAGCCAAGACTACAGTAAGCACAGATTTCATTGTTTACTCTTTTCTAATATTTCTCGATGTACGCCGGCTCGTTCTTCGGCAGCTCTTGCTTCGAGCATTAATTGGTTAGCCACTGTCTGTGCTTTCTCAGCAGCTTCGACAGCAGCCTTGTGTGCTTTTTCTGTAGCTTCGGCTGCTCTCTCTTTGGCTAACTGTAATTCTTTTTCTGCACGGGTTAGATCTTCAACTGCGGTGTCAGCATATTTCTGTGCACCTAAGAAAAGCTTCTTAAGTTTCTTTGCCGCAGCCTCTTCGAGTCTTCTCATAAATCCCATTATAGTTTGTCCTGTATTTTCTTTTGTGTATTATACCATTCAATCCAATCGTCAACTTTACCACGACAGTTGTGATACTGTTTGTAGTTGTCTACTACTATGTCTAGTATTTCACTGAGCTTGGTGGTGTTTTCAGGAGCAGTCTTTAATGCAGGGCAGGCCTCTAAGAGGCTAGCAGGCACATCTGGCCATTTAGGTTTGATTACAACTGGTTTGGTTGCAAAACAACCAGTTAGTAAAAATGGTAAAAGAAGAATGGCCAATTTCATTGTTTGGCTCCTCGGGCCGCATCATTAAGTATCTTAATAGACTCTGGGCCTACTTCACATTTGGCATCAATAACTTCTCGCTGAACAACAATTTGTTCTTTGACTCGGTCAATGTACTGTGTAATTACTTGTTGTTTCTTTCTGCGTTCAGCATCGAGTTTTTTGTTTGCTTCGGCACTTTCGGCTTCAGCTTCAGCAACTTTTTCTTGCGCGGCCGCCACTTTTGCTTCCCACATGGCCTGCACTCCGGAGCCGCCGTACATAAACACACAAACTAATGTTATTAGTCCTGATACGGGTTTGATGAATTTAGCATAGATTCCAACAGCAGGAAAATGACTAAGGATACCAGACAATAAGTAAATGGCCAGTGCACCAACTGCACCGGCTAACCATGCCCAAGCAGGTATGCTACTTAGCACTATGTCTAGCATCCAACTTAGCATTTTAAACTCCTAGTACATGTAGGGCATGTTGGTAGTGTTTAATTCTATCATCAAGGCCTAAAGTACCACCATTAATTCGCTTGGTAAGTGTTACCATATCCCCGGTGTCAGCCCATCTATTTAGGTTGTTTGTTTCCCAGAACCAGCAGGCGCTTTGCACTGCACCTTCGAAGGTTGCCAAGTACGCTGGAATATCATCAATGTCTGTTTCGATACTGTCAGCAAATGATTGATAGTTGTTACGGCCGGTTAATTGTATTAGGCCTCGACCACAAAACTTCCACCCGTCGCCCGAAGCTTCATCACCGTTTCCCATGCGTCCAGCATAGGCACGATTGGCAATCTTTTCTTGATTGTGTGCATATTGCTTGGCAATTTCTAATGTTGGAAAGTATCTAGGCCAGACACGCATCAGACTTTCTGCTCGATAGTTTAAGTTTTCTTTAAGAAATTTAAAATTACCACTTTCGTGACCGCATTGCGCCATGAATGCTGCAATTCTCTGTGGAGTATTAATGTCATAGTCAGGCAAACAACGCTCTAATGCAGAGTGCCAGTAATCTAAGTACGGGTTGCCTGGAAGTAATTGACCTAACTGTGCTCGAGATAAAATAAAATCAGACATTCTTTTTTCCTTTATTCTAATGATTTAACTTGACTTGACCCTCTCGGGGCAATCATCTTACTGTATTCTTGTCTAAACCAAGCGGCATCTTTTTCTGCTTTAGCACGAGCTAATACCGCCGCCTTCTCTGCCTTGGCTATTTTATTCTTTTGTCTGGTGTCGGCTCTTTTCTGCTGGGTCTCAGGATTGCTGATACGCAATCTTCTTTCGAGCCTTTTTAATACAGCAAGTTTTGCCTGCAGATCTCTCAGGGTGGTACCTCTCCAACGAAGTCCATAATTCTTAGCTGACCGTCGGAACAATTCATCTAAAATTTTTCCTTCGGCATCTAATTCAATGTCACTGGAAATGATGAAGTTATAGATAGCATCGGCTACTATATCAATAATTTTTATTTCGCCAGCAACTTCGTTAATTAACATTATCTTATTCCTGCCAAAGTTCTCAGGCTTTCGGTGAACTCATTCTTTGGTGCCTTGGTATCAACATTAACACCAGCGGCCGCCTTTAACTTGTCTAGATCATTTTGTTTAGACTTAACCATGTTCCTGTACTCGTCGGGAGTTGAAGGAATACCCGACTTTAACGAATCTAGGTCCATTGATAAAGTACGGTTTGGTTTGTAGTATTCTACTTCCCAGTCTTTGGGTTTGAACTCAGTGAGATTTTGTAGGTCTTCAACTAATTCGATAATATGTTCAGCAACTTCACCGTCTCGTTCCATTTCAACAAACACAATGTAACTGCCGTCAAAGACTTCGCCGGAGCTTACATCAGCGTCGGCTACCCACTCATAACTTTTTTCGACAAAGTTAACAATGTCTAGAGCAGGTTCTTTACCAGCAACATTAAAACTAACTACAACAATCTCGTCGTCATTGCCCATCTTGCTTTTGTATTCATCAACGGACATCTTGGGCGTAACCAATCTTTCAAGGTCGCCAGCTTCTAGGCCCTCGGTTAGATTAGACAACTGGTGCTTGAGCCGGGCTGAAAGTTGGGGCTGATTGTGCTTGTTCATTTTGGTCTTCGTCTTGTTTGTAAACATTATCCTCAAGACCTACTTCGTAGGCTTGTTCGATATCTTCAAGGTCGATTGTTTCTGCTTCTAGCTCAATACTACCTTGGTGAATATCGTGCATTAATTGCTTAGGCATAACAATGGTAACTAACCAAATTGGTTTTTTGGCAGTTTTGGGTACTTTTGTTCCGGGTTTAAAATCATCGTAACTTTTGGCATCAACTGCGTAAAACAATGTGTCCTTTTTGTAAGTTACTTCGCATTTGTAATCTAAAAGCCTTTCAGCGCCTCTTGGGTCAGGCATGAGCTTGTAAGGCCACATAAATGTGCAGGTTACAAAATACTTGTCGTAAATTGGGCCTTCGACTAGTTCGCCTTTAGTCCAATTTTTGTAAACATAAGTGTCAAGCTCGTCAAGAACACGCTCAAAATCCATGAGGCTTTCTAAACTGCTGTCAGTCATATAAATGTGCTTGACATTATCAATTATATCTTTTACATGGGTAGTCATATTATTATTTAGCAGATTTTGCCGTTTAAAGTACTAATAAATTATTTAGCTACCCTGCAAGCTCCCTTGGGCACAGCTTTATACTTATACCGATTACAAAAAATTTATCTGATAGTAAAAACTTTTAAACCCGATTCTTAAATACCTTTGTGCACAGAGCACGGAGTCGAGAAAAATGCAAATTTACAACTTTAGGAGAAACCCTTTGTCAGCTAAACGCAAAGCTCAACATGGCCGCGGAGACCGTCGCGACCATACTCAAGAATCGGATAATGTAATTGGTATTAATCAGTTTGTACAACATCGTAAACCAATTGTGTTATTGCCGAAAACACTCAAGCAGGAAGAATATATCGACTTGTTAGTGAACCCTAAGAAGCAAATTGTATTTGCCACGGGCCCAGCTGGTACAGGTAAAACTATGCTAGCGGTGGTGGCAGCCTTAAAGGCCTATAGAGAGGGTCAGGTTAATCGCATAGTGATAACCAGACCTGCCGTAGGTGTTGAAGAGGAAAGTCATGGCTTCCTACCTGGAGACTTAAATCAAAAGATGGAACCATGGACTAGGCCCATTCTTGATGTCATTGGTGAACATTATTCGCAGAAAGACATCGCCCGTATGCTAGACGACAATGTTATTGAGATTTCTCCACTAGCATACATGAGAGGACGGACCTTTAAGCGTAGCTGGATCATTTTTGATGAAGCACAGAACGCAACTATTAACCAAGTTAAAATGGCTCTTACCCGTCTAGGCGAAGGAAGCAAAATGATTGTCACCGGCGATCTGAATCAGCTAGATCGCAAATTTATTAATGACAACGGTCTGAGGGATTTTGTTGATCGATTAGCAGCCGCTAACAGCTCAGCAATTGACCATGTGAATTTTGGAAGAAGGGATGTACAAAGACATCCTGTTGTAGCGGAGGTACTAAAATTATACGGTGAAGAATAATTAACCTTGACGATCGAGATAGAACGCGGCTACCTTTAACATCATTTCAGCGTGTTCTCGGCTCCTGGGTAACACGATTCTATCTCCATCGATCAATTCTTGATATTCGCTCAATAACGGAGCGATGTCATTGTCAAAAATTTGAGCCATGCTGTTCCATAAGGCCTGTCGCTCACTGTCCTTCATTCCAGAGCTAATTAGACTTTCGTCTATTCGATTTAGCCCAAAGTCGTGCCTATAAGTGTAGCACATGCTGTTGATAATTTCTTCTCTTGTTTTCATCTGACTCTCGTACGATCGTAATCGTAGTTTAATTGCCCTTTAATTTTATGACAAATCGGGCATAGTTCGTCGAGATTACTGTGGTCGTTATTGTTAGAGTTGCCGTCTTTGTGATCAATTTCTGTCATGCCTTTGGCGTCTTTTGGTATGGCATTCCAGTCAACGGGGCATTTAAATCCTAGGTGACTGTCAGTGTTACTGCATACACCTGTTTTAAACGGAGTGACACCCTTGGCATGTGGGTGCCCTCCGTAACTGGCTTTTTGACAATGCCCGCAGTGTGGTCGATATCTTGCTGTACCATCTTTATTTTCATAAAGTTTCATTGCTGGCTTACCACAACCGTGGTTAACACAGTTAGGACGGATGTTTCTTATCATATAGCCTCAAGTTGCTTGGTTAAACAGTCTTGATTATATAGAAAATTCTGATTTAGGTCAATCGTCGGCCGGAAGTATCCCCGAATACAATACTAATTCTTTGGGCCAATTTGGGTAAAGATGAAATTGCGGATTATGATCATATTGTCCTTCCTTGTCTTTTACCTTAGAGCCTTTCATCTGCATAGTGAAGATAGGTTTTAGTTTGTTATCAATTAGTGTATTACACCTGATTACGGTTTGGCCGGGTGTAGTAGTCCAAGAGCATTTACTAGTGATCCATTCAATTAGACCGTTGACATCAACTATTTGGTAGCTTCTGACTTTTTTATTGATCCATACAAGGTATATTACTGGATCGTTGTCGTCTTTAAGGGTTTGTAGTAACCGTTGAGCAATTTTTTGTCGGGCGCTGTTAAACCATTCTTCGACTTCGTGCCAGTCTGGAATTTTATTCGCTTTAATTCTTTGATGGGATTTTTCATACAAGTCGATAGTTAGATTGTCAACTAACCAACTGTTCCAGATTGCAGAGTTATTTGTTCCGAGGAACCTATCTAATTTACTTTTAATTTTGTCAGGCATATTGGTTTGCTCGGCAAAACTATTAAGTGTAGGTAAGTGAACCTGTGTGTTTTTTCCGCTGGCATTTTTAACACTTACAGGAACAAATTTGCCGTTTTTGACTCCTATTATGTCGCCTTTTGTCTGGGATCTTCCGTCGGAATCAATTTGATCAAAGCCAAAGTTTGTTTTAAGAATGCCATGGAGTGCAAGATGTTTCTCCATGTCACGGCCCTCAAAATATTCTTTACTTGGCATCAGTGACAATTTGGTAGATTTCTGCCCAATTCTTCACCTTACAATAGTTTGGTGTGTTATGATCCATATTATGTCCGTGTTCGACTAACAATGGAGTTAGGCCAAATTGGAACCCAACATCGCAATTTTGTATCTTATCTTCGATCCAATAGCAACCGGTATTGCGATAAGGTTCTAGTGCTTCGTCTTTGTCTGCACCAGTATCCAAATAAACAAATTTTTCAAATACAGTAGAACCAAATAGTTTGCGAAGGTTCATTGTTCGCAGTTCTTGTGCGTTAAGATCTTTACTTAGGCTAGTAATAACATGGAACACATAGCCATGTTCTTCATGCAACCGTTTAACATAGTGCATGGAATCTCGTAGTGCTGGCAAGAATCCGATCGCGGCACTTTCGTTGAATGTCTTGATTAGTTGTTTGCCTTGCGCTGGGTCAATACCATAGGCAGTGCCGATATTGTACTTTAGTGGGTTAACCCTTTGAAACCCGTGTTGTTTCATCCAGATGCTAAAAGCATATTCCCAATCAAGAATTACACCATCACAATCGGTTAAGATTACCTTATCTTTCATTAAATTTCCTTATGTACTGCTAATATTATAGCAGACCTGAGTTATTAATGCAAGTTATTTACGAGAACGAATGGCAAAATCCTTGACTGTTTCAGTATAACTTTCTAGTCTACGGACTTTAGATTCTAAGTATTCAATTCGATTTCTCAGTACAGCTATTTCTGAAGCCTGCTGGTCCATGGCTTCTCTAGTCAATCTTAGCTCTTTGACCTGTCCAAGCAAAGTTGGGGGAGGAGGAGCGTTTGGGTCTCTCTCCCTTTTCTTCTTTTCTTTGAATGAATTTAGAAATAATGGATTCATCTAGTATTTAGCTAGACGGAGTATCAACAACAACCGTTTCTTCGGTAACTGCGGTTAACTGATCAACAGCAACTTCGTTCATTTTTTCAGTTAATTCTTCAGCAGTAATGTCTTTGCTAATGGGAGCCATAAATTGTGTCATGTATTCAGGGTCTAACCTACCCATGATTTCATAGGTGTATCTAGGATAACTCTTAGCAAAGTAGCCAAATAATTCGTCGAAGCTGTTATTAGAATTCCAACGATTGCGAACTACAGACTTATTGCCCATATCAAGAATAATTTTAGCATAATCTTGATCGTGCTTTTTTAGTTTTGTGGTAACTGCTACCTGTTCGTCGTATTGGACATTACTAGCATCTTCCATCCAACCTTTAATTTGTGTACGAACACGATTCTTTGGGCGCATTGAATAAAAAGCTACTAGGTAAATTGATTCTTTTTTCATATTATCCTTTGTTGAGTGAAATAAGTTCTGTTAGTGTTGCCGCCAAATTGATTTCTGGATCGGCGGCACTGCCGTGATGGATCATGCCACGACGAATAATCATAATGGCTTCGTCCTGACCTTCTTCGGTATCGCTCCAAACATCGATATTATCGTACATCCATCTGAATACTGTTTCCATTTCTTCAGGAACACATTGGCTACACAGTAGCTCTCTTGCTTGTCTAAACTTCTTTGCCTTAAACAAGTTAACAGTATCTAGGATATAGTCGCCACCAACTCCGCCGCTTTCTCTAGGAGCATTAAGTTTGCCGCTTACGCTATTCGGTTGCAGTAATTGCAGGCATTTTCTGAGGTCAGGATAAGTGGCCTTGACATAACTATCCAAGGTGTCTAGATCAAAATCGATGTTTTCTTCAACTAGAATAGTGGCTGCTCGGGCAGTAAATTCAGTTTGATCTGTTTTCTCGATTCTAATTTCGTGGCAACGGCTTTTAAGTGGGGGAATTATTTTGCCAGGATAGTTACAAGTCAAGATGAATCTAACATTGCTGGAATATTCTTCCATCAAATTACGCATGGCTGGCTGTACAGAATCCTTATTAAGGTAGTCTGCTTCGTCAATCAAGACAATCTTGAATGGACCAAAGGGCATTGTCTGGCAAAAGCCGATAAGTTTGTCTACCCATTCAATCCTACGACCTTCTTTACTGCCGTTAGCAAACATAACATCTGCTTCTTCGACGCCTAGGCTATTGATTAAGATCTTAGCCAGTGTAGTTTTACCTGTTCCTGCAGGTCCGTGAAACAGCAAATGTGGAATACTTTGATCTTTAATCCAGTGTTCCACCTGTTCTCTGACCTCAGGGTCGGTAAAAACATAACCGTCGATAGTGCTCGGGCGGTATTTTTCCACCCATAGTTGAGTAATTGACATCAGTCTGTGTCCTTGAAATAGTGTTACTATTGTAACACCGTGATTGATAAAAAATCAACGACTTTTTTGTTCGGCTAATATAGCACTACTCATTGTGTCGTCGGTTACCTGCTGATCCGAAACTAGCAGTATATCGTTTGGATCAATTTTTCTAATGGTTTTTGGACCTTCGTTGTCTTCAATGTCTACACCGCGAGTCCAACGACCGTGAGCAACTAGTACCCAGTCGCCTATTTTTACATCCGTTTGCTCGGGTCCAATTGCATAGACCTGGCCCCAGCGAGGACGAATACCCGATGTTGTGGCATCGTCTCCTAGTAACACTAATCCAGAGTTAGTTAATCTTTCTTTGAAATTCATTTCCGCTACAATGATATTATCTCTCAGCGGTACTAATTTATTGATCTTGTGTCTGGAAGCAATAGTCATATTACTCGTCCTCTGACTTTAAAACGCTGTCAGCCAGACTTCCTCGTAGAACTCCAGGTGTTGCTCGTTGTGGTTCAGGAGTTCGATACAAAGCTTCGTCGTCAACAACGGTAACAGGTGTTGATTCAACTGTAGGAGTGTTTAGTTTGTAGTATTCATTCATAACTTCGTTACGACTTCTCATAACTTCGCCTCCGGGGCCTAATTCGTCGCCTCGGGCATTAACTTTCATATTGCCTACAGCAATAACATCTTCATTACTAAGTCTTAGTTGATCAATATCAACTGCTTTACCTAGTGCTGTTTTATAAATTCTTTTCATAGTTATTCCTTTAAAAATTCCTCAATGGGCAGATCGTAGTACAAAGAATTAATTTTGTGTACACCTATCAGGTACAGTACAAAACTGGCTACACTACTACCTCTTCCAACACCCCAGACAATATTGTTGCTTCGCATAGTATCTACTAGGTATTTAAGATAGCAAAGTAGCGGAAATAGATTTTTCTCTTGAAATAGCAGTAGTTCTTGACCTGCTCTTTGTAGTTCAGCCTGGCTATTGCATTGGTCTAAAATCCATTTAGCCAGATCCATACTTTTATAATCGTCTGGCATGTACCAATGATTCTGGCAATCGTTGTCGTATTGTTCGAGATTGATATCCAATTTCTGATATTTTTGTAAACGAGGAAAATCTACATGAGTTGCCAAAACACTATTATTATAGGTCTCCGGGTCCTCAACAAAAAAATTCGAAAGATCTATATCGGGTCTAGAGTAAAGCATCTGACACAGGTCGTTGTCAGTTACTGATAGTCTTCCAAATTGATCATACTTCATTAGTTGATATCAATGATGTTTTTAAAGTTAGCATTCTTGTTAGCTTCGTCGAGCAACTGTTGTTGTCGGCGGCCAATTTCAGCTTTATAGTCTTCAAGCAACATGGAAACCTGGTTCATTAAGCCCCAATTGCCAGACCTTTGTGACTGCAATTGTCTCTTAACCAACTCGTTGTATTTAGAATTTAATTCCTCTAAACTGAATTTTGTAAGATCAGGCGATAATGGATGCATTATAGATCTCCTTCTTTTCGATTCTCACTGTAGTACGCATCAAACTTGCCACCTGGGTAACGAGATTCGAGTTTGCGTACATTTTCAGCAATTACCTCATTGGGATCAATATTTAGTGCTCGACACGCATTGATCCAATACCACATAATGTCACCGAGTTCTCGTTTCATGTGGAAGACATTTTCATCATTAAGGGGTTTTCCCTGAAAGAAAATCTTCTTAGGAACTTCAATAAATTCGCCGCTTTCGGCAGCAAGTCCAAGACACGCAGTTAGTAACAACGGAACATTGATATCAGGACCGTGTTGGTTTGTGTTTAAATCGTAGTTTCCGTCTAATTCGTCGAGACGATTCATAAAAGTAGTCAAGTCATTGCTAGGCTTGCTGGTAACCACTTCTACAAAATCTTGGTATTTGTTTAAATCGATATTATTAGTCATGTGTGTTTTCTACTAGATGTTTAATGCTGATGTACAGTTGTTTCAATTCGTCGTCTGTTAGATTATATTGATAAGTGGAAGTAAAGTCTACTTCTCCGTCCTTATCAAGGCACTCTTGTACAAATTCTAGTGCGTTTAAGTCAGTGGGACTAATGGCACGCCACCTGCGTAGCTTTAAACGATATGCAGGCGATTCTTTAATGGTCAATGTTGTGATATTCATGGTGCACCTAAAATAATAGTTTTAGTAGTATACAAAAGAATAGGTGCAATGTCAACTAAATTGACAGCCTATTACTTTTTACCAATTTTTGGTCTAGGGTATACAATCGGACCACTTGAAGGTCTTGAATTGGTGTTCGTCTTGGGCCATGTAATACCAGTTGACTGCCGTTGCGGATAAAACATGGCAATCCTATTAGGGCTACCCTTTATATCATAATGGACCCAAGGAAAACCAGTTCTATAAGTAGTCGGTGCATCGGCAATTTTACCTGCATCGCAAGTGTCAATCAAGTATTTTTTTAGTTCTTTATTAGTCCAGTAAGGGTAAGTTTCTGCTAAACAGGCTGCAATTCCTGATACCTGGGGTGTTGCCATACTAGTACCTTGCAATTTTTGTAAGTAGTAGGCAATGTTTCTTGGATCTCTTACCGCAGGATTAATGTTTGTTGAATTAAGATAAGAGCTCATAATGTTAACACCTGGCGCATAAAAATCTATTGCTGGTCCACAATTACTAAAAGGTGCCTTGGCATCCCATGGTAGTGTATCTAAAGCACCTATACAAAGTTTAACATCAGGCAAAGCACTTGTACCAGGACTCACTCCTTGATTATAGAAATAAGTTCCTGATCGGATAGATCCTGCACCAGCATAGGTAACGGTTACAGTGTTGTTATAATCTGGACCACTTGGAAGGTCGTGTCTAAAACTAAAATTTCCTGCCGCTGCTATAAAAATAATACCTTCTTTGATAGCATCGTTAACACTAGCATCAAGACTTGGACTCCTTGAGGTTAAAGATTCATTTAAATAGATACCCCAGTTATGTAACTGTGCCGCAGTAAACGGGCCGTTGTAGGTTGTTCCCCTATAAACAACTTTTGTAACGCTGGCAGTTGAAGTAATTGACCCCGGGCCTTGTCCCCAACTGTTAGTACACACAGTAGGATTCTTTCTTCCTGTTACAGGATTAACAGGTTTATTTTTATGAAATTGTCTTACATAATCAATGACATTAGGTTCGTTAAACGAAATATTATAGATGTTGGCTTCTCTGGCCCAGCCCTGTGTTATACCAGCAGCCGTTCCTGTACAGTGCATGGCATGACTGTCTATAGTTATGGTATGACCAAAAGGACTTACGCCGCCACCAGAGTAGTTATAGGTTCCGTTGGGTCCGTGACCTAATGCTGAGTTATGTTGATACCAATTATACTTTACGCATCTTGAACCACCAGACCCGTCGGGGTTTTTAGCATATTCAGGGTGTCCGGTATCAACAATACCTCCGTCAACTACCACAAGATCTACATTTTTTCCTGTGGCATTTGGTTCAAATGTTGCAGTGAGTGTTGTATTGAAGTATCCAGTGCTGGCATAATCTCCCCAAGATTTTCCGGATTTTATTCCAGTGGGTATATCCCAAAAAAGCCCAGCTGTTGACCATCCGACGCTAGTTCGGACTGTCATTTTTAAAGTATCAAACGGTAAGTATCTATAGCCCACTGCTTTGCTATTAAACGAAGGTTGATCGGCTAAAGGACCAAACCCATCCGGGTAGAAATCGCCTGCATTAAGTGTAGGTCTCGGTCTGGTACATCTAATTAGACCCCAGTTGACCATGTTATTAGTAACGGCATTACTAAGATCCCAATAGGACGAGGTTTGTTTTGCAGGTACAGCAAAAGGGAAAAAGCTAATACCGCTTTCTTTGAAATTTAGTTCTACACCTTCAACTCTGTCATCTAATCGAACAATCTCTGCTTCTTCATCGGTTAGCATGTAGTGTAAGGTTCTGCCGATTTCGGCATACCTACAACATTCTACCATTCGGTCAGGAATATATAAATTTCCTCCTGGTGTTTCCATGTCGTCACGAAAACTGTCTACGACATCAAGAGACTTTAATGTAATATAGTATTCTCTTTCCATTATTACGATTCAAGTTGTAATACAGTAATGCTACCGGAGACTCCCCCAGAACCAGTTGGGTCCGTTGAAGTTATATAGATTTTATCTGTTACAGGAGTTTCTGTATTAAATCCAATACTTGCTGGGGTAAAATATACAGGTCCAGGTCCCGTAGTTATAATTTCTGCGATAACACCCGAGCCAGGTAAAGGGTCACTGGAACTAGTTCTGGTTGCATCAGCAGTTTGTGCGGCGGCACTGGAATACACTCTAATCCAGGAAGCACCGGCAGGATTTATTGCTAACAGTGCGTAGCTCTTAAAACCTGTAATACTTGTTGTTCCGCCATTGAAATTTAATGTGCTTCTCGATGTTAGTCCAGGGCCTCCGCCGCCACCGCCTGTGGCTGCGTTACCGTTAATCCAATTGGTGCCGTCAAATGTTAATACTTGACCTACGGTTGGAGTTGATAGAGCAACATCACTGATGTCGTCTAACACCAAGGTAACATTACCTGTTTTTCCGTTAACCATACTAACACCAGTGGTTGCTACATTGCCGGTGTATTCAGCTATTTTAGTAATCTTGTTAGCCGACTCAATGAAATAAGTTTTCTGTGTATCCGGGTTAGCTAAGATTCTACCAATACCAAAAATATTAAATGTAGTTGCAGTAGTACTAACAACCCATGTCCCATTTGGCTGTTTTACATACACCTGTCCAGTTGGCGTGTAATGAATGGTTGAGTTTTGCGGCGTTTCAAACTTTAATGTTGTAAATGATGCGGCATTTTGACTGAATACCCCATAACCATAATTACTAGTTCCTTGGAAAACTTGTAATAGATTACTGTAAGTGTTTGTTGACAAGTTTAATGTTAGTGCAGTACTTGGATCATAAGCTGAACTACCCATTTGAGTAGTTTCAAATGTAAAGGTGTTGCCGGCTCTGACTATTTTAACCAATGTACCAATTGGGCTAAATGTTGCCCAACCGCCGCCTCTAGAAACTGTTGAATTAGCATCAATGATAACCTGTTCGTCGCTCTGTAAGTAATTATAAACTATCCGCCAACCTGCACTAGTACCGCCTGTGTCTCTGATTGCAGACAGCGTATATTCTTTTCCTGTTACTGTATCTTTGTACCAGCCACACAAAACAGCAATATTGTCGTCGTCGGCATTAGTTGAATTTAATTGTACCTCGAGAATGTAGTCTGAATAAGTTAGTGGACTAACAAATCCAATATAAGTACCTGAATTAACTGTTGTTGAAATAACACCAGTAACTGGATCAAAATTCCATGCTGTTATCTCTGATGGATTTGCCGGTCTGGTATTGGTACTATCATGACTAAATCTTAGCCAACTGCTAAAAATAGTTGCATAGTCAGGAGGCGGTGGATTTTGTGCTAAACTCAATTCCGTAGCATTCTCAACAAAAGTTCCTATTTTTACAGTATAGTCAAGAGTACATATTATAGAATTGTTCTGAATAATAAAAGGAACCTGGCCTTCAAGACCGGGTTGATTGGTATAACTCTGGCCTGCACTGCCTGCATAACCTGCCTGTGCAGTTGCCCCGTCAATTCCCCTGGGTCCAGTGGCGCCCGTTAGTCCAGTTGCACCAATTGGTCCTGTAGACCCGGCTGCACCGGTGGCTCCTGTGGCACCTCTATAGGCTGCTACTCCTGGAATACCTTGACTACCTGTGTACCCAATGCTACCTGTGTAACCATCAATACCAGTTGCACCTATACCGGCAAATTCGCCAGGTATGCCCTGCGGTCCTGTTGCGCCAGTGGCTCCGCTTGCGCCGGTTGCGCCAGTGGCTCCTGTTGACCCTAACGGTCCTTGCGGCCCTGGTACGCCTTGAGGACCTGTGGCGCCTTTTGGTCCAGTGGGTCCAAAAGGTCCTGTTGCGCCAGTGGCACCTGTAGCACCTAAGGCTGCATACATACCTGCACTACCAGTATAACCTATACCAACACTACCAGTGTATCCAGTGTCACCGTTTCTTGTAAAAGTAATAATAACATCTTGTAGATTATTAAATGAATTAACTCCAGCGACATAACTACAGTCAATTAAGAAATATCCGCCTGCAGCCTGTGGACTAGGGAGTGTTGGTGAGCCACCGCTGATACCTCCCTCAGTTAAACCGCCAATGGCATAGATTACAAATATACTTGGGTCAACAGCATCTACTACTTTTAGATAACCTTTAAGTGTACTAGTACTGTCGTCAATGGTTCTTAGGAATCCTGTAAGTTCTTTGGTATTTTTATCAAATTTACTGAGATCAAGTCTTGTGGCTAAATTGAGTTGCGGTGTGTTAAATCGTAAAAAGCCGTCGCCGGGGTCACCAAGGCCATCAAATCTATAAATGTATTCAAAAGACATACCGCCAGAAGTTCCAGCAACACCCCGGCTTCCAGAATAACCTAATGCTCCTGTGTCACCTTTACTACCAGTATAGCCACCTCCACCGGCTGCGCCACCTCCACCTGTGCCAACACCACCTAAATTTGCAAAGTCTACAAACCAGTAACTAACGCCTCCGTCGATACTGGCAATTTCTATCATGTAATCGCCAATACCTGGGAATAGTATACTACGACCATCAAGTTGAGCATTGTTTAATCCGTAACTAACTGTCTCGGGTAAAAATACTCTGAACTGTGAATTAGTAACTCTAAACCAAATAACTAATCTGCCCGCGATGCCTGGGGGAGGAAAATTTGAAAATTGTGCAACAATACTTGATGTTGGTTGAACTCTATGAAATGTACCGCTGTTGAAATCAAAGTTAACAACACCAGCCTTTACACCGTGGTCAAAAACAGTTTCGCCTGGACTTTGCAATTGCAAACGATACATCTTGGTCCAGTTCAAATCATTAGATAAAACTGTATTACCTATAGGAGATTTGAAGATTCCCTTTTCCTGAATCTCAGAAATTTCAGTTTTTGCGTGTCCTAGGCCTAATTTAATATTAGCAAAATTATCTCTAAATCCCTGGCTGTCATTATTCTGACCCGGAATAGGAAAATTTGCATTAATTTTTGTGTTGTCGATTCTGCTGACCATGTTTATCTAAACGCTCCAGTTCTAGGAAACTTCAAGTATTTATTGCCTACTCCGGGTCCTTGGCCGCCTACAAAATCACCCGATCTATTAAATCTTGTTGTTCCTTCTTCGAATGTAGTTTGGTTAGTGTCAAATGTTGTTTCTGTACTACCAACAAAATTTTGAGTGCTCGGATCAAATGTCTTAGTTAAGTTATCGTCTAACTCAAGGCGATCAAATTCAAATCTTATATTATTGAAGTTTATTCCTGCTCTTTTTAATCTATATAATATTGTTTCACTGCCCCTTGGTATAGTATAGGCCAAGACCACTACTGACTGAAAACCTTTTGGGGGATAAAACTGTCCGGGTTTATTTGGAATAGGTTGCGGACTCAACATCCAACGAGGCAATATACCTTGATTATAGTAGCCTATCTTGTTTTCAAATTGTCGACGCATGTTCTCTAACCCGTTTGGAGTAAATTCGTAATAGACAACACCGTTCTTATCGTAATAGAAATTTTTAATGCTTGGCCTAAGATCGATAATATCCGGCAATCCGCTGACACTATTGGTCACTGGATCTAGTTTTCCAAAGTTATCAACAATAGGCAAATAAACTACTTCATAAATTGGATTAAGATTATTGTCGTATGCATAACCATTTGTAACTTCTCCAAATAGAATTTCCTTGGTTGAATAGTTATTAACCATGGCTTCATAGTAATCAGTTACTGATGCTGATCTTAACCCTGGAGCAAATAAAAATCTAAGTTCGTTAAATTTTCCAAACCACGGATCGTTTATTCTATACATCAAAGGGTCAGGAAAGAATACCTTATTATTCAATATAGAATCTAGATATAGTCTTTCACTAGCATTTGGAAAAGATCGTATCCATAGGTTAACATACGGAGTAGGATGTACTCGGTTAATATGAAGTTTAAATGTTTTTTCTGTGAAACTAAAATTATCTAAAGTTTTTGCTCTTACAGAAAAATAGTAGTCGTTGTTAACGGGCAAATTAGGATCGTCAACATGAGTTCTAAAACCAACTCTGCCAGCAATTAGTCCATTGTTAAGAAAAAACAATCCCAGTGGTAGAAAACTCGCATCGCTGGGTTTTAATGCATAGGTTAATCTTTTTCCTGATTCACTACGAGCACTTAGAGACAGTTCGCTGATTTCACCGTTGGCCAAATCTGGTAACTCATAGTCACTGTTCCAGGTAATAAAATCTCTGTCTGTTACAGCCACAAACATATAAATCATACCTGGATCAAATTGTACATATTCTGAGTTGTCGTCAAACCAAGTAATAGAACCGTTAAGTGCAATAAAAGTTATCCTGGCAGTAACTGAAAATTGGATTGGATCAACAAAGTTTCTAAGACTCAATACCATTTGGTGATCGTTGGGACCTATAATAGACAAATATGATCTTGCCCATTCATTCCAGCTTTCGATCAACGAATCTGGTACTTCTGTTACTTCGGGTTTAAGGAATGATTCTAAAGTAAAAGGTTTAATGAATCCTGGAATAATACCTTCGATAGCACCGTTTTGATATAAATTTATTCCGTCGGGCATGTAACCTTGGTCAACCCGCCAATACTCGTTGTTGTCGGAGTTAACTGAACCCCTCGAAATTTGATAAATGAATGCCTGCTCTTGATATTTTACTGTGTTTTGATTGATAACAGCGGGCACCAACAGTGCCTGCGATAACAAGGACATTTTAAATGATTTGTCAGTAAAACTACCGTCACTGCTAGTTGCTCTTATAGTGAATATATAATTGGTAACAGGATTATTTGAGTTGAAATTCTGTTCGTAGCATATTCCTGATATCTTTCCGTTATTATCTATTGTTGCACCTAAGGGAAGTGCGCCGCTGACAACTTCGTAAGTTATAGCGTAAATAGCCGAAATGTACTTTTCAAAGTAAATTCCGTGATGTATAGTCCCCAACACATTGGGACCGATAATCCAAATTGGTGTAGCCATAATTATATTTATTGTTAAATTATGGCCATGAAAAAGCCCGCCGAAGCGGGCTTGTATGTTACACGGGTATTGCTTGTAATTTAACCCAGAAAAACTCTTTCATCCACTGTTTGCTTGTGGTAACATAGTTCGAAGTACACAACCAGTCTGGACTTTTAATAATCTTAACACCACCTTTAGGGCCTTGCTTCCACACACGATCGCTGGCGGTAATTAACTCATTGAGTTTAGGGTACCATTTTGGATTAACGCTCTTGTCAGCCACTACACTATAAACACCAATCGGATGACTGACATGTCGTTTTTTAACTTCGCAATAGTAGATATAACCATCCATGTCAACCGCGCCGCATCTTAGAGATTTCAATGGCATCTTCGGCGGCGAATACAGGCACAGCATTGCTCTTGTGCATGGTAGCAATACCCAGTACCTTGGTGCCAGTGTAGACTTTTTCTGGTGCTTTTACAGCAGGACTTGTATCCTTGCCGCCGTTAAGGCTAGGAATACGGGGTCCGGTGTCACGAATATGCGGAGACAGAGTACTACGATACGGTTCGAAAGTTTTACCCACTTTTTTTTCCTTTTCAGGTACAGCCCATTTAGATTTAAGTTTAGTCCAATCTGCGTCAAGCTCGCGAGACTTGCGAGCTTCCTCGGCATTACGAAATTTTATCTTGCCCTTGCGTTTGCCGTTGAGACTCAGGCTAGGATGGTGCAGATGCATGGACATGTTGAAATCCTCACAAAATAAGCATAATTGTACACTAAAAAAGACCCTTTGTCAAATAAGGTTACTAGCAAACAAAAGTTTTACCGTTTTAATAAATACCTTTATGGACTTCTTAAAACTCGTAGCCGATGTAGGCTTTCCAATTGCAGCCGCACTAGCGGCAGGTTATTTCGTGTTTTTAACATTGAAATTTATTCTAGCTGGCGTTACTAGCAGTGTTAACGGCATGGCTGGTATCATTAAAGGGCTCGATGCTCGTGTAGATACTATGACTAACGATCTACAGCGTGTTGATGTCAAAATTAGTCATGCACTAGGATTACAACCAGACTATTATCGTATCAGTCGAGCAGAGCAATCTGACCAGCGAAGAGACTAAAATGAGTCGTGCAAAAATTGCAGAAAATTTAAGATTATCTGAAATAGAAAAAGCGGAAAGAATGAAAAGTCTTTGGTACAGAATAAGACTTAAGATATATCAAAAATTCAAAATTATAATATTCTAAGGATCAACAATGGACATAGGAGAAATGATCAGTAAGTATGGATTTCCCATCATCAGCGCCGCCGGCATGGGTTATTTCATTTACTATGTATGGACCTGGGTAACTAAAGAAATTAAACCGGTTATCGGCACAGCCAATGGTACGCTAATTGCTCTTATTGATCGTATTCGTATGTTAGACAATGACCTAATTCGGTTGAATCAAAAAGTCGAAACTGTACTACAATTACGCGGCAAGACCATTGATAAAGAGCGTATTATTGCTGAACAGGAAATTAACATTGATCCATTCAAGAAGAAGAGAGACGACGATGCCGCTAAAAAGGCAGCCGAACAACAGATAGGCGGTCCAAAAGGACGCAAAGCCACGGCACAAGAAATTAAAGATGCTGCTGGTGACGATTAAGTCAGCAGGGCTAGAATCATAAGCAGATAGGTTACTTGGTGAGCCAATTGGTCCATACCAAATTGGTTCCAGAACAAAGGTTTAGTGATATCTTTGATTCCAAAGTGGACCTTGGTCCAATCAATGTGATAATGAATGATACCTTCCAATACGCACAAACCGACAATTTGTGGTAAACTCAACGGTATAATAAAACTGGCAAAAAACAGTACAATTAAACTTCCAGTAATATGGTCGACACTGTGACTAATTCCTACCGGGTCTCTATAGATTCCTTTACGAACCGTCTGAGCATAGGTCTGAATCACAAAGTCAGCCACATAGTGTTTGATCTGTAATAACAGCATTAAAAGTAACGATTCGAACATTGTTAATCTTGAATTGATGTAGAAATATTTATAGGCCTTGGCCAATAGCTTACAATTTCAATTGTAAAGAAAACTTTAGTAAAAATCAAACACTTTTTTTACCTAAATCTACACATACTAATATCTCGTATGTTGTCCAAATTTCCAGCTATCCAAAATGGCCAGTAGTACATTTTTAAAGCAAAATCTGCCAGTAAATCAAGCCAAAATTCGATGAGTTTATCGAGAATTAACATATTTCTATATCCTTACTTGCTTGTAGCTCTGAACACACCATCCCAGTCACTTGGCAGATTTGCATTACGCATTTCCTCAATTCGTTCTAACCACAGGTCGTAGTAGTTATCCATTTGTCCATTAAACGACCCTTTGAGGTCGCTGACCAGTTCAATTGCATTGGACCATTTTTGCTCACGATATCTTTGCAACATAAGATTGTGTGTTTCCCTAGCACTGGTCCAGTTATTCCATTCCTCGGGTGTACTTGGATTGTAAAATACTGTGTAGATAGTAACGCCTTCTTTCTTGCCTTTAACAGCAATGCAATCTAACTCTAAAGTAAAGTATTCATCTCCTAGTCGTTGAGCAGTTATAGGTCCTAGTACAATTAGAACACCATAGTTTTTACTCTGTCCTTCTAGACGACTTGACAGGTTTACTGCATCGCCGAGGCAAGTATAATCAAACCTTTGATCACTACCCATATTACCAACAACGACAACGCCGGTATTAATACCGATCCCCATACCGAATGGAGGAACGCCTTCTGCACCAACTTCTTTATTGAATCCATCAAGTTCTCCTAACATTTCTAATGCTGCCTTAACAGCATCCTTGCAGTGTTGTGTTTCGTCCAGCGGCGCATTCCAGAATGCCATCTGTGCATCGCCAATGTACTTGTCTAATGTACCGTCGTTCTCAAGAATCTTGCGTGTCATGGCAGTCATGTAACGATTCATGATCTTAGTAAGACCCTGCACATCTTTGCCATAGTGTTCACTGATGCTGGTAAAGCCACGCACATCTGTAAACATAATAGATAGTTCTTTTTCTTCTCCGCCTAGCTTTAGCAGACTAGGATCTTTAATCAATTTGGCCACAAGGTCAGGGCTTAGATAACTTTGGAATTGTTTTCTAATCTGTTGCTTTTGTAAAAACTCACTGACAAACTTTACCATGTAGGCGTGCAAAGCGACCAGGCCCACGCCAACTGCAAAGGCAGTACTATCGAATAAGAATAGGTAATGGCTGTAAGCATACATACTGCCAGCAATGACACCACCAATTGTAATAACCGTTGCCGCGATACCCACATATGTCCACCTCATTAAAAATATTAAAACAATTCCTGCAACTATAATAGCCAATAATTCATACTGATCTGCTTTTGCAGGTCTTTGAATATTAGTATTGGTCAGCATAGTCCCTATTACACTAGACTGCATATCGTGTGGCCAAACTTCGCCGCGAGCAGTAGCAATAGGATTAACCAAACCTTGTGCACTTAGGCCTACTATTACTATTTCGTTGTTGAAACTTTTTGGTAGATCCATTAGGCTATGTTCTTTTGGCTTCTTGCTCCAGTCGATCCAAATGCGACTAAGTTCGTCTGTGTTAATACGACCAAACTTTGGAACTCTTAGTGCTTCGACACCTACATCGCCAATTTTAACTTGTACACGACTATCTCCTGCTGCCACTCTCAGTGCTTCTAAACTTATGGCAGGGTGAACATTACCATTACCGGTTGCAATTACCAATGGCATTCTTCTAAGCACACCATCTACTTCTGGAAATGTGTTTACAATACCTACACCAGCGGCTGCATCAGCAACCACAGGAACATTATTAATTAATCCTGGATATTCTACTATACGGCCTGTAGGGTCCTGACCTACAATTTGAACTGCACCACCTGGGTCATTGTTCTTCTGTTTGGTATGTGCCAGTGCGGGCAATATCACAGGGTTCTTTTTTATTGCATCAGCCAAAACAGAATCTTGCTTAAACCTGTCTGACTCAGGCATTAGTACATTAAACACTACTAGTCCGGCATCTCTGCGATAAAGTTCTTGTATGATACGGGCGTAAATGTCTCGTGGAAATGGAAATTGGCCGTATTTGTCTAGTGCAGCCTCGTCGATGTTAACCGTGTGCACTGGAATTTCAACACTGGGCTGACTAACTATAAGTTGATCGAAATATCTTAGCCTAACCGACTCAACAAATGCTGGGTCAAAAAAACGAACTAGTGCAACTACTATTAGTGTAACTAACGCAGTCCAGGGATTTAATAGTATTTTTTTCATGTATATATTTAGCTAAATATTGTGTGGGGAGTAGTCCCTTGATGCAATATCAGGTACGCATATCGTCAACACGGCTTCGGCCCGGTATGTGCAGGAAGTAGGTTCTGGACAAGACCATAATAATTATTAAGGTCAATCTATGGAAATTTTATCCTTAAACTTCTTATGGGCTCTTTTAGCCATAATTTTAATCGATGTTGTACTAGGTGGTGAAAACGCATTGGTTATTGCACTAGCGGCAAAACAACTACCAGAACATCTAAGACGACGAGCTATGATTTGGGGCACTGTTGGTGCTGTGGGCGTCCGTTTTGTTTGTGTAGCCGCACTGACTTATCTGTTAATGATACCAGGACTACGAGTAGTTGGCGGGTTGATGTTAATTTACATCGCCTGGCGCCTTACACAAAATAATGGTAGCCATGGCGATGTTAAGGCTGCTACAACATTCTGGGGCGCAATGGGTACCATAGTAATGGCAGATGCGGTTATGGGTCTAGACAATGCACTGGCTATTGCTGGTGCGGCCGCAGGCAATTGGACACTTATTATTCTAGGATTGCTAATTAGTGTACCGATTATACTTTTTGGAAGCACATTGGTAACAAAGATATTAGATCGATTTCCTAACACAATTTACCTCGGTGCATTTGTTTTATACCTGGTTGCAGGTAAGATGATCACTAACGAACCTTTTATGGTAGAATACCTATCGCCACTTGATGATTGGATAGAAAAGATACTGCCATTCTTGGCTGCAATAATATTAACAACCAAACAGTATTACCGAACTGAAATAAGGAAGAAAAATTAACCGAGCCCCGAAAGGGGCTTTTATTTTGAAGTAAAATAGATTAAGATTTAGGTCCTTTAGGAACCAGTGAATGGTTTTCACCGACGCCTAATATACAGGCAATTTGTTTATTGTATTGTATAAAAGTCCATGAACCAGTTTTTTCATTGGCTAGCAATGCATACCTACTAGTTTCATCTTTGCCACTCCAAATTGGTACTTCTTTATAGTCGTTGCCTACTAGTGCAGGCAATAGGACTTTGACATCTTCGCAGATTACAGGCTTTTCTACGGTTACAGGCTGTGCCAGGGCAACGGCTGGTAAGAGTAGAACACCCAGGATAAATTGGCGCACGGTGTTCCCCTTAAAATTGTATTTACACTTTCCACTTGGGAACTGGTCTTCTTTGTACCGTGAGCTGTGCTAGTTTTTTTAGTTCTTCTTGGCGCTGTAACTCTTCGGCTTTTCTTTTAAGATAGGCCTGGCGCCTTTCTTCCAAGGTCATTGGCTTAATTCCCAGCAGTGCCTGTAGACGACGATTGTTGGCAACAACTTCGTCGTATTTCTTTTGTAATTCAGGAGGAAAAGCCCAATCTATCACGGTCCTGTACCTTGTGTAACAGATACACTACAACCAGATAAATTAGCACACTGTTGAGTAATACTGTAGACTTGATTAGTACTACCCTGTTGTAGTAATGTTAGTGAGCTTGCCCCTCCGGCATTGGTTAGACTGATTGTGGCTTTATGGCTACCTGAACCGGTTTGCGTGATATTTGCACTGTTATTATTTCCTGACATACTCAAATCTAAGAAATGATTACCTGTGCCGCTTTGTGTGACTGTTTCGTTATTGTAGTTGCCGTTGATGGATACAAATGCCAACTTTTCGCCATTATTACTTTGTTTAACTGTATGTGTTCCGCCACCACCGACTAAAGTGTAGTTTAAGAAATGCCCGCTGTTAGCACCGCCGTCGTTGCCTTGTCTTAAGACATAAGTTGCGCTGTTTCCTGTTACAGATAATCTTAGAATGTGTCCACCGCTTTCTTGACTGTCCTGTGCACCGGTACTGGTATTTCTTGCTTGGCTTATTGTAACACTATTGCCATTGCCTTGCACACTCATTTCGATTAGATTGCGTCCGGATAATACATCACCTTGTTTAATGTTAATTGAGTTACCAAATCCGCCAACATGAGCATTGGTTCCGGCACCGCCTAGTCCTTGAACTCTATTGTAATTGCCAACCTGTTCAACTGTTATATTCGGAGACGATCCGTCAACATTTAAGTCAATTCTATTACCTAGTCCAATGGCATTTCTTCTGGTACGAGCAGCGTCTAATAGAGCCTGTTGTTGGGCAGTTATATTACTGCTATAGCAGTCGCTACAAACACTACCCGGAGTACCTGGGTTTGAGGGAGTTGATCCGGCGGCCTGGTCTGTGCTAGTTACACCGTCGTTGGCGTCATAGTAATAGGTTACTTCTGCAATCTGCATACTGTCGCAGTTTAATCCACAACCGTCGCCAGACTTAGTAGTAGGAAATAGAATAAAGTAGTAAACATAGGCCGTAGTGTTTCCGGTTTGTATCTCGGGGCTAGTCCAAAATCTAGTTTCGCTTAGACTTAGTGTATCTTGTTTAATCAATGTCCAGTTGACACCATCGTTACTGCCATAAAGTTTATAACTGGTAGGATCGCGACCGCTGAAGTCGTTTGCGGTAGTTATAGTAAATTTTTGAACTACGCGACCTTGGCTGAGTCTAACAGTGACACCTGCATTCTTTTTATCAAAGTTTAGGTATTTTGTTCCAGTATTCCCATCAAAGGCATTAGCTGCACCTTCACCTGCTGGACTGTTATTACTTGTAGGATAGATGTTACTGATTACAACAGGATTGGTGTTGGTTCTTATTGCCTGCCAACTTGGAGGTGGCGGCCCTGCAGGAGCCGCTGTTTGACCGCTGGACAATGGCGTAGTACTAGCCCAAGTGTAATTGTTTAAATCGTTATTGTCGACACTAGTATCCATGTTTGCAAACGATGCGCTGGCTCCGTAACTATATCCTTGTGCAGTACTAATAACATTACCAAAGAACCCTGATCCGATATAAAAGATAGCACCGTTGCCTAGTGCAGTAATATCCCCGTAATCATGAACAACTTTTGCCAGTGTACCATTGCTGTTATATAATCCTAGGCCGTATTTGCCGGGGTTTGTAGTACTAGCAAAGAATTGAAAGTATTGCCCGGTTGATACTGTAACAGTTTGAAAGTTTTTGTCATATGGGGCAATAAAGTTACTAGCATACAGAGTATTGCCGCTCCAGTAATACTGCACATCAAATATTTGATTAACGCCAAACTTGCCATCTGTGATGGCCGCAAACACATTGGAACAAAATAACATTAGTGCTAAAAAGAATACTCTTATCATCTGTATGTCTGATTAATTACAATCAGTCCGTATGATTTAGTACTTTGTGTGTTGAAGTTGTAGGCATCGGTAACGCGATCTTGCGTGACAATAACCAAGGCCTTGGTATCCACTGGTAGTACTATGTTTGCGTAGTTATTTCCGTTCTGACTCAGACTTTCGTATTGCCAGCCAATCTGTTGGGTTTCACTCTTGTCTTTCCAGATCTTTTTTACATTTGGATTTTCTTTACTAGTATCACCAACTTCGACTCCTATCTTGGTAGAGTCAACAACTACCTTTGTGGGTTCGTTATTACCGTTAGATCTGGCCTGATCTTCTCCGTTTTTAGTGGCTACCTTTTGTTCTTCCTTATGAGAATCTTCTTTTCGATTTTCATCAGTTTTGTCCATTGCAGATCTTGCCGCAGCCACCACCGAACGACCGCCGGCTGTCTTAGGTTCACTGACCAAGAGGTTAGTGCCAACACCGCCTGGGCCAACGCTAACTATCATTGGCGGACTAGGTGCAGCACCTAATGTTTCTACCACAGTGGCTTCATAGGCCTTATCTAATGTAACAATCTTTGTGCCGCTTTCAACATCAATCTTACCACTGGCACCGCAGGTCATTCCTTTAACCGAACTTGATTCCCAATCGCAAGTGGGCATCAACACAACTACACTAGCACCAATTTCATTTACAGCCATAACAAAGTCTGTACCGCGCACAGCAATAGCCGCAGTAGGAGTTTTAATATTAACTGCTTTAGGGTCTTTAGCAATAGACCCGGAAGTGTATCTTACTGCACCACCGGCTGCCTTAAGGTCTAGTTTGCCTTTGCCCGATTTGGGATCATAAACAAAGTCGTCGATTACTAAACTGCTGTGCTCGCTAACTTTTACATTAGTATTGTCTTCAAATATAATGGTCAGTTTACCATTTTTTGTTTCAACTTTGTCATTGGTTTCGATAACTGTGCCCTTGGCAACAGCGATAGTTTCTTTGCCTCTTTTAATGGTGGCAGAACCTGCTAGTTCAGTAACTGAACCAATACCAGCTAATGCGGTCGTAGACAGTAGCAGACCTGCTAAAAAGAGGGCAAACCTCATTGAGCCCTCTCTTAGTTCTTTTGTGTAATATTAAATGTACCGCTGTTAGCCACGCTCTTGACATTCAACACATTGTCGATGCTACCAGTTTGACTAATATTCATGGTATTATTGTTACCAGTTAGGTCAATCCAGATGCTGCTTCCACTGGCACCGGTGCTGGCTTGGTTAATGTTAAATGTATTGGTATCACCAACTACTTTCATAGTTTGTGTGTGCTTGTCACCCATAACATCAATGCGGAATACATTACTGTTACCAGTAACTTCAATGGCGCTCTTAATATCTACACCCTTACCACGGAATTGTAAATCGTTATTATCACCAGTGAACTTCCAATTGGCATCTAAAGTTTTACAGCCGTCACCGCCAGCAATGCTGGTAGTTCCGTTGCTGAGTGTACCGTAGCCGCAGGCTGCATCTACTTTGTTACCGTCGCCGATTTGTTGAATAGTAACTGTGGCACCTACACCTGTTCCTGTAGTTGGGTTAGCTACTTCCAAGTTGATTTCGTTAGTGTTACCAATTTGGCGTGTAACAATAGTTTGATCAGCGCCGCGCAAATAAATTGGTCGTAAAGCTGAGCCCTGCTTGTTGCCCGAACCTTCTTGTGTTACATTGACATTAGGATTATCTCCGCTTTGATCAACAAATACACGGTTAGTGGTTGCACTGGCCAAAGCTGCTGTGGCATTTGGACTTACAGTTACCATTGTTGGAACGGTAGGTGCTGTAGGAGCCGTAACCGCAGTTTGTGCAAACGCTGGAAATACTGCGCTCAATACTAATGCTAATACTGTTTTTTTCATTTTATTACCTCCGGTTTCCCCGAATTATCCTTTACTTTTAAATTTCCATAGTCCTTGACGCTCGCCTTTGTTGATTAATTCGACGATTGCTGTTTCGATTGCTGATCTTAGAGCATAATTTCCAGGCTCATTAAATGTTTGACTGGAATCAAATTCAAATGCTCGTGTTGCCTGATTAAAGAATCTTAGTGCTGTAACACCATCAGCGGTGCTTAATAAGTTCTTTTCTACAGTAACAGTGGTCAATACTTCTCCACTCTGAACACTGATTAATCTAAGACTAATTACTACTAAATCTTGAGTATATTGAGTGTAAGGTCCTATCCCCAACCAACGAGCACCAGTGCCGCCTGTTTGGGTGTTACTATTGTAATCTACAATAGCACCTTCTAGAATAACGCCTGCCAGTGTTAATGGTGGTAACATCTTGGCTTTGTCGCCATCATAGATCTCACGAGTTTGTTTAATCATCTGGCGCTCTTTGAGTAGATTATCTAAGCCTACACGCTCAACTACAGTGAACCACTTTCGGTCACCAACTTCTTGTAGGCTCTTGATTAGATAACTTTCTGCACCTTGGCTAACTGCTGTACTAAACAAACTTAGTGTATTGCTAGGTTTACGCTGTCCAGTTTTATCTAAGAAACTATAGACAGCCACAGTCAATGGTGGTCCAGCCGGTTCTGGTACAGAATTAAAACTCTTGTTAACGGACTCTGAAACCACGGCTTCGCCCTTGACTGTAACATCGCCCATTGGTCTAATGGTACTGCATCCAGTTATAGCTACTAGTGCTAAGGAAATTAATGATAGTTTAAATGCTCGCATATGACTCCTTAGAAACTAAAACTAGCAATAGGCACAGTTACAGTAGTTACTGTGCCCTTAGCATCAACCACTGTGAGTGTTACTTTGTCACTGGCTTTGACCCAGGTAACAGTATTTCCGTCAAGAACAAATGTTCCTGTAGTTGGATTTACACAACCTGGTATACTACCGCCATCGGCTGCCGCACATTTGTTTTGAAATAGATTATTGCTTAATTGAGTAGCAAGTTGTGCGTAAACTTGACTTTGAAATAGGCTCATAAACCTATTCAATGGAGTGTTCAGTAGGTCAGCTTCAGCTTTGGCTATAGCTGCCTTGCGATCTGCTTCGATAGAATCTCTACGACTTTTTTCAATACTATCGATAGTTAAAACATGACTGCTCCAGCCAATACCATTAAAAGCTGGGTTTTTAAATTGTTGCACCAGTTCTGCAGATGATAGCGCAGGTGCAAATAATAGTAGTGCAAGTAATTTTTTCACGGGCCCTCCGTTCTTTGACTCATACTTTCGTACAGTATTTACGAAAAATGGACTAAAAATTTAACTGGCTATATTAAGAAGATATAAATATGGTCTTTTAATTAAAAATGTTGTTATAGAACCTAGACTTTAGTCTAATTAAATTTTTGTCTACTTAATTTAGAGCGAATATTTCAGTAAATTCATTAGGCAAATTACTTACTTTTCTACTACAATACTCTACACACGCAGACCTAGACCCATGTACATATAAGACCTTTAAGCACTCAACTAAGGTTGATCTGTTTGTAAGTACTTTATGTAAGGATGTTAACAAGGATATCATGACAAATCGCATTACTCATCTGTATTTTACTCGAGAAGAGGATATAGCGGAGTTAAACCCAACAGATGATCTTTGGAACAAGATCAGTTCTATGTCTCGGCAGGTAATTATGTGTACTAGTTGGTCAGAATTACCAGAAAAATTAAAACTTCAGCCGGACTCTATTTGCTTTAACTACAGAGAACTAAAACATAGTTCAGCAGTCGAAATATTAAACATGGTTCGAACAATGAGTAAGTTAGTTGGTCTAACTTACGCTATAAAAATAGTAGTTGATGTTGGCAAAGACACTTCCTACGAAACAATCAAACTATTACAAAAAAGTGGAATTCAAGGAATAATACCTCGACCATGTGATTTTGGCTGGGAAGAGTGCTTGAAAGGTTCAGAGGCCGCTTGGGCAGGTATACCCTATTGGCCTCGGCATATCATTGAACAACTTACTGGTGCTAAAAAGAAAATAGAATCATTAGTCAAGCCAGGCCACATTCAGCTAACTACTCGGCAGAAACAAATATTCGAAATGGTAGTTGATCGGGGATTGAGTAACAAAATTATTGCTCGCACTCTTAACATCAGCGAAAGTACGGTTAAATTACATATGGGGCACATATTTAAAAAGTATGGCGTAAAAAGTCGAACTCAATTAGCAGTGTTTGCAAGACAACAGTAGACCCAAGTAGACCCTAGACCAGGGTCTATTTTTTTGGCCATGGTTTTTACCTAAGTAATTATAACGCCTGATCAACCAGTCAGGGTACATTTTCAGGAAGTATTCCTGAACAAGCCGTTAAACTTTTTAAGGAGAAAACAAATGGCAGTAGAAGACATGTTAAGCGATATCCGTCGCGAACAAGCAGAACAAGCTAGCACAGTCCGTCGCGAAGCCGCCGAGCATACCAACGAAATCGTTCGTGAAGGTATGAAGGGCGACTTCAGCACTCAAGGCGCTATCAACGCCCTAGAGCGTGCCAACAGTCAACAGATTGATGCATTTGAAGATGTAACAAATGCTAATTTCTTTACCGTGGCTCGTGACACGCAAGACATTCGTGCTCAAGTCATTTCAGCACAACAGGCAATGGTCACTGGTTTCCTAGGCGCAGCCAAGGATGCCGAAATCAACGCACTAAAGACACAGGTTGAGCTAGCCAAGCAAACCACATATCTAAGTGACAAGATCGACGACGGCAATCGCAGAACTGTAGAACTAGTACAAGCTCTACAACGCGGCGATAACGAGCGTCGTCTAATCGAGCGCAACACCGCACTGGTGGCTGCACTTGACGAAGGTCGTCACTGGCGTCATCACGCTGACCAAGGTCAGTGGCAAGCCCTAAATAACCAACTACAGGCCTTCCAGAGTCAACTACAAGAGACTCGTCAAGGTATGGTTAACTTTG
>JACCDW010025590.1_pt1 | contig 128918 bp, 105 predicted proteins | sample 7449781 | NCBI WGS metagenome assembly JACCDW01 (sample SAMN15323449, study PRJNA562643) | freshwater metagenome | isolation source: river surface water | place: USA:Blue River Watershed | collected 2017-08-18 | reverse complement strand
TAGCAGGGCTTCTAGATCTTCTAGCCTTCCTTCTACCTCCTCCAAGAGCTGGTGATTCATCAGCTTGTGATGGTAAGGCGACATCTTCCATGGGCATATCATCAGATCCACCACGTCTGTATCGGCGCTTAGCAGGGCTTCTAGATCTTCTAGCCTTCCTTCTACCTCCTCCAAGAGCTGGTGATTCATCAGCTTGTGATGGTAAGGCGACATCTTCCATGGGCATATCATCTGATCCACCGCGTTTGTATCGGCGTATTTTACCACCAGCTTGTCCTGGCATTTTGTTAACAGTCTTATCTTTAATATACTGATCATTTGACATAGTAAGACTTTGATGAGACAATTCCTTAGGATTCTGATTGAATATATCTTTGTTATCTGCTGACTGTTTGTATTCAAAGCCAGTAGCACTGCCATATTTAATTAAATCACCACCTTTCTTCAGCTTTCTAGTCTTAGAAACAGAGCCCTTGTTGGCCAACCTACTATTGCTTGCAGCTACACGCAATCCTAGAGCAACTAAAGCAGAAAGATATGGAGTAAAATTATATCCACCATGTGATACACTACGTTTTCCTCCAGAAACAGGAGCAGCATTTATGGAATTTTCATTTGGCACAGGCTCTGATGATCTAGGCTTGCCATAAATCATTTCTTGGAGATCACCACCACGTTTAGCAGATTTTCTGCCCCGTCTATTCATATCTATTATATATGACATACTTTTTATTTAGAAGATTGAAAACTAAAAAGATAGCAATAATAGTTGCCAAAAAATTTATTAAAATGAATACAATAACAAATGGTATAATGTAATATAACAAATATACCAATATAGGTTTGATGATTTCAGTCCTAATATCAGACTTCAATATCTCATCCTTGATATAACCAATGATGAGATTTATGAAACCCTTCTGCTTTTCATGCGTTTCCATACCAATTACGTATATCTTACTAAATAACAGAAAAATTAGGCTTATATGGACATGACATACACAAGACCTGTATTCAAAAACAAATATTATGTCTGCTTTACAGAAAAGCCAATAGTACATTGTCTCTATGACATAAAAATCAACAAGATAACAAGACTACAAAATGACAGAGGGCATGTCATCACAGTATATGTCAATAATGATGATCAAATGTTTTTTGACGAAATTGACACTATCAGTATGCAAATCTTGAAGTCTAATAATAAAACATGGTTTGATAATGACCTTACAACAGATCAGATCAGTGAATTATATGTGCCTTCATCATGTTCACAAAATAACACAGTCAATATCATATTACCTCCGAATACTTTGAAAATACATTTGGATAATAAATTGATATCATACCATGACTTCATGCAAATCATTAGTGATATGTCTTATATCAAGACATATACAGTTAACATGGATATCCAACATATTGGCATGTATATATATGCATCACAGACAGTGATCAAATGGTCTGTGAAATGTATAAACATCTACAGCTCCGAAGAACCAGCATCAGAATCAAAGAAGGATATTGAAGAATTCTGGAAACATATGATAGCTGATTATGATAAAACATTGGAGGCCAAGATACAGCAAATTGAGGACACCAGAAAACAATTACAACAAGCATATGAAAGTCTGCATTCAGAGCCTAAGATCACCAAATCATGGGAACAAAAAATCAAGGTAATAAAAAAAATTATATTTTGATCAGTATATAGAAATGAATAAAAATATAGGTATCATAGGAAGTTCAATTTTTATTGTATTGCTGGTCATCTTCTTCTTACTTATATATACCAATCATGAAATGTTCCAAGATCAGTATCAACAGACACATCTGGATCTCCTAGCAGATGCAAAATATCTCAGACCAACACCAACAATCAGACCTATGGAACCACTTTCAGCCAGAGCAAAAGATGGAATTGCAGAATCTGACCCATATGGAAATGCAACATATGATATAATTGATCAAGACAATGCTACAAAATTTCTTACAGCACAAGTCAGTGGAACATGTGCAACTAAAGATCAACTTCTAGAAGGCAATCTATTTTTGTTGGATTCAAATAGTTCATGGGCTTTAATAGATCCTTTATGTGAATCCCAGAAATAAAAAAATCTAAAATATTATATTTCAATGATAATAGATAGAGAATATATTGTAAAGGATATGGCAAGAACTAATAATACTGTCATTATAACATTTTCAATTGTCATGCTTGTATTACTCATAATTCTGTTGGTCATGACATATAATTCTAAATGCAAGATGGATAACTATGAGAGATTCAATAGTCAAGATTTGCTTGCTAGTGATGTCTATAAGAGGTCAAATGATATGTTCAACAATGCTGAAATCAAGCCTATGGCTCCCATGCATGACAGAGCCAATGATGGCATCCAAGAATCTGATCCATTAGGTAATTCATCATATGCTGTTGCAGATTCAACCAATGAAAATATGTATCTTACATCACAGGTACCTGGAAGCTGCAAACCACTTGGTGCCCCTCCTCGTGATAAGTTAACTTCAGCAGACTTGTTGCCAATGGATGCAAACAGTACTTTTGCAGAGCTCAATCCCCAATGCAGTGGTGATCTACAAGATCAAAACTTCCTGACTGCTGGATATCACATAGGAGTAAATACTGTTGGTCAATCTATGAGAAATGCGAATTTGCAGCTAAGGTATGAATATCCCAATCCTCAAATTCCTGTGTCTCCATGGATGATCAGCACCATAGAACCAGATGACAAAGCACATGGACTTGTGGATGTTGGAAGTCCTTCAAATCATTAAATCATGTGAAGACATCAAAAAAACGCAGTACTTAAGGATTTTATATCTAACATTAAACAATGACAACAAACTCTTGTGAGGAGTTGCTATTAACATCATTAACTCAATATTATAATGATAATGAGAGTAGAAAATCTGATCTAAAGGATATCATAGAAGGCAAACATAGACTGTCACTCAGATTGATAGATTGGCTTGTTACACATTATGCAAAGACTTATAATGTCTTTTATTGGATCCATAAAGAATCCAATGAAATCTTTGATAGCTATCCTACACACATTACGAATCACAGCCAAAAAATCAAAAAAGTCAATCTTTATCTAGATTACAGGGCACAGTTGAAATCATATGCAAAGATCAATTTTGACTCTTTCAGGCGACACAATAGGATCACATTTTTCATGAATCTGGAAACAAATGATTATATAGAGACAACAATAGGCCAGCTCAACTTTTTCAGATGGGCATTCAATAATAATGTACTGGAATATGCATGCCAGAATTATGACAAAATATATCAACACATGATTGATAACAATTCATATAAAAAACAGAAGAAATGTAAAACTCACCAAACCAATATTCAGGATATCACCAAGACATTGTGCACACTTACATTTGATTGATGTTCAGTTGTCTCTCCAGACTCCTGATTCTATTCAATAATATGTTAATAGTTGATAGAAATTCGTTAGATGTCACTATATCATAGGAATCGTATTTGATTCCAGCTGGCAAATATTCATTGCCATATCCAACTACTTCAATTTTATTTACAATAAGTCTATCTACACTTAATGTACCATTAATGAATAAATCATTATTATATTGTTTATCAACAATCATCTGATTTGTCAGACCATTTTGAATTGAGTCCAATGTCACTGTTGGTATCTTTTTGTCAAAATCAACGTCAAAATAAGTGCTAAATCTTTTACTGAGATTAGCATCAAATCTTGCATCCACTCTTTGGTCAATCATTGGCTCATTGTAGAAAAGATTACTTGTACCTTGTTGTATCTCATCAGTATTCATGTAAAGTCTGGTCCAGATCATTTCATTGCTGTTATTGAGTGACAAAGCCATGTTGGCATAATTTGCAGGTGATGTTGGCAGAGTATATACTACATCACCTGCATCCTGATTGCCAATCAATACTATGGATCCTAATTTTATTTTATTAGTATGGACTCCATCTTTGGCATATAATGAATAATTTGAATTCAAAGGCTCTTCATTGGTATATCCAATTCCCACAGGTAAATCAGACATACCCAAATAAATTTCATTGTCTGTCTTGTATAATGTATTGCCTACATTGATTCTGAAAGAGCCATGTAGATTATTTCCGATCATGATTCTATCATTTCCATCTGAATAATGATTGTTATTGCCAATACAGATAGAGTTATCAACATTTTGTAGTACATTCTGGTTGCCAATGTTGATATTACCAGTTCCAGAGACCTGATTATTCTTTCCTGTCAATAAATTTTGATATCCCAGGCTTGTATTATATGATCCAAGTGATATACTATCATCTGCTGTATTATTCATATATCCAAGAGATATCACATCAAACATGGTGCTGAGAAAACCTTGGTCATTATCTCTACCAATCATGATATTGTTTGAACCAGTATATAGGTTCATACCTGTTTCCCGGCCTATCAGAATGGTATCACCTACATCAAGACTGTTTTGACCTGCCCGCAATCCTATGAAGGTATTGTTGAGATTTCTGAGATTTGGGTTTATACTGAGATTTAAATCTTTGCCAGCATATTCACCAATGATTGTTGACTGATTATCAAAGGTAATATTATTTACAAGATTTCCAGAGTTGAACCTAGGAAAACCTGATGGCAAAATATTATTCATATATCTAAACCTATATCAGAATCTTATATATCATTATTAGAGTCCCTACAAAAAATGCCATAGAATAGAGTACAGGGACTATATGAAATAGTGCGGTGTCATCAGATTCATCAACAACATGATCAACTCTGTTTATGATTTTGTTCAGTTCATATGAATGTTCAATAGATTTATTTGCATTGTCATCATGATAAAGATCAAGTAGATATTGAAAATTATAATCCATTTATGTTGATAGCTACACACTAAATGTTTATACCCTTGAAGATTTACAAAACTATTTATTACAACCCAAAAAATATTCTTGTATATTTTTCAATTATATAAAATATAAAAAATGATATATAGATATATACACAAGCTTATCATCATAATGTTCTATGCTATTGATAAAAATACAAAAAAATTCATACTTTCATTAGATGTTAGAGATAGAAACTATAAAGATACATATAATAAAGAATTAAGGTTCAAATGTGCTGGTTCTTGTGAAAATGGTAAAGATTGTGAAGATGATAATGTTGTATTTGTAAATTCAAAATTGAAACAGTCTCACTTTCGTCATTCATCTGGAAGTAAGTGCTCTGCTCATAAAGCATATATAGAATTCAATAATAATTTTTACTCAAATTGGTTCAATTTATTCAAACCTGAATACAGAAAACCATACTGGTATAATTGTAAATTAGAACAAATAAGAGATGATCAGAATGTTATAATAATAAGATACTCTCAACAAAAATCTGAAATCATAAAAAGTATAGAAAATTATTCCCAAAATAAAGTTATATGGATATTATCATTAGAAAACAGAAAATATAGTAGTATAGATCATTACAATGGTAAGATATATGTAGATTTTATAGGCAGTAAAAATGACATACCATTGTATGATAATAATAAATCAATAGTATATTTAGATACTGGTACTGATATATTCTTGAAAATTAATTTGAATAGTACAAGTTGCTACGGACAAGAGATTGAGTGTTTGAATATTTATGATGTATGTAATGAATATGAATATTTATTTATATCATATCCATATAGACAAAAAGATAAGTTTTTCAGAAGTATTGTTAAACAGCAGAAAGAGTATCTTAAACATCAAGAAATTGAAAGAAAAATATTTGAAAAATATCAAAGATATTTGTTATTGGAATACCATAAAGCAAATAATGAATATATTGCAAATAGAACTTTGGAAAATTTTCACAAAATGAGTAAATTATATGACGAGTTAGCAATACCAAAACCAGTTGAACATGATGATTTAGAATATACTACAAAAACAAAACTAATATATAATATAGAAGATATTAAAAAAAGTCTTTTCAAAATAGGAAAAAGAGAAAACGAAATCAAGGAGTTATCAAAACTTTCTCAAAGCAAATCTATAACTGAATTACAAAAAATAAGTGAGCTTATATCTATTTATAGAACATATTTCAGTATTATTGAAGTTTTGAAACAAAGATATACTGACATAAGTTATATAGAAACATTAGTTTCAACAGATGGATATATGCTTGATTTAGAATTAATGGTTTATAATCATAGACATTATCTCAAATTGAAAAACAATATAATAAATAATATACTTTATGATGAGTATATCAGAGAACTTAATATATTATCAGAAGAATATGATTGGAGAGCAATATCATATATGGAAAAGCAACATAAAGAACTCAAGTATAAATGGTATCAGGAAAAGCAAAAACTAATAGAAGAAAAACAAAAACAAGAATTAGCAATTCAAAATCAAAAAAATAAGGAAAAAATCCAAAAACAAAAAGAAAGGCAAAAAAAGAAACTTTTACAAGAGAAACAAGAAGCAGAATATGAAAAAGAGCTTATCAGAAAAAGATTAGAAGAATATTCCCAAAAGTATACCTTACCAAATACACACTTAATTTCAAAATTATTAGATATAATTAAAGATAATTATTCTCAAATATTGGCTTCTTCTACCAAACCATCTAATGATTTGTTGTATATCAAAAAATATTACACATATATTACATTTCCTTTAAATCATAATTTAGATAAAATAATATTGTATATAATAAAACAAGAAGAATACTTACAGAGCATTTAACTGTTTTATCTATTCTGATACTATCTTAAGGTTTCTATTATGTACGTCTCCAATATTCTCTCAACTTCTCTGGTCTTATATTTTATGCTTCATAATACTACACAATAAAAAATAATATATTTTGTGCTATTTTAAATTTTCAATGGTGTAGATCATTATGTTATTTTTAATGTCCTATTTATGTAGTAAAAAGATGAAGAAAGGAGGTCAACTGGTCTCTTATAATGAGATGATGAACACAGCAAATCTCGGAAATAATAAATCATATCAAGCTTTTGATTTCAATAGATATAAAAATAATGTAAAAATCAGCAACTTTGCAGGAGGAGCTGCTAAAAAGAAGATGAAGAATATATTGAAGGATACTTATGTAGAGTACAGAAAAGGCAATAAATCATTCATTAGGAAATTGAGAGGTGGTGCTGAGCTTGATCAATTGACGGTGCCTTTGGCAGATACACGCAATACATCTGGACTGCAGATTCCTAAACCATATGAGTACATTCGTGTACAAAGGTTGTCATCAGTCCCACATTCACACCTAGCCAGCAATTAAGGATAAAATGATCTAATAGCATTGTATGGTTTGTATTTATTATCAGCTATATAAACTTGACGTTTATGTATGATTGCATATTTCTCAATGACATTCAACATTTTATCAGCATGTTCCTTAAATTGGTCAATGGTCTTATATATTTCTTTGTATGGCTCAAATCCATAAGTATGTTTTAAGGTCATAGGGATTATAATAAAGAGTGAATACATGAGCTCTATAATGTTATCTACTATATCTGTGAACATGGGTATATAGTCTGTCGCATCATATCTGTCTGACAGAATATATACATAAATCTTCATCAGTTTGTCCATATTCAAAAGTATATCACTGTACCTTGTCTTATTAAATTTAATTGTAAATCTGATGTTATTGGCCATGGCTATGAGCTCGTTGTTTTTTTTTATGTATTTCAATTTGTTTGGAAATTTGTTTATAAAGAAAATCTTCTCATTTGTCTCATCTCTCTCTTTAATATCATTATCGAGAGTATTTTCAATGTACTTTAAACTGATATTCTTTTCATTGGAAAGCTGTTGGAGATATATATAAGATGCATATGAAATTAGTAGGACTATGATGACAGCTAGTAGACTATTTGTACTAATGTTGCAGAATAAATAGAATAAAATAGCTAAAACAATGGCCAGCACATATAATTCAAAATGGACATTCATAAGTACTTTAACTTTTGAAAATAAAAAAAGAATGATGTGACATATGCTATGTACTTGCACCATCAATAAAATAGAGAATAAATGAAAGTATAACTAACATGATTCCTACAAACAATTTTCTTTCATTGGAAAAAAAGATCTGCAAAAGTCTTTCTGTGATCTGTTTATTTTGCATGTATTTTCTTTCAGCATTCAGGATAGAAAGATCATTGATGATATCAACTGCAGTCTGGATAGTGCCTTGATAAAGTTCATATGTAGTATATTCATATATCATTTTTGGTATTTTGATGTCAGGATTTGGTGGCAAGACATCAAAAATTTGATTGATTTTGTTTTCAATGTACTTTTCCAATTTTACAAGATTGCTTGTATCAATGTCCATTCTAATTCTAATAGATCATAAAGATATTTTCAGTATCAGATTATATGCATGAGATCCACATTGGATATGAGATTTCTCCTACAACAGTACCTGGTAAGTCCCAAGCTGTCAAGGATATCTTTAGACTGAATGCCGTCAAAATTTTTGTACAAAGGATCATCATTTTCCTTCTTTGCAGCCTTCAATTTTTCTATTTCAGCCATGTAATAATCTATTTTGTCAGCCATGACTTTGCCACATGTAAAACAGCGAATTGGAATAATCATTATGTTATGTTGTAATATATGTTTCTATATCTTATATATCATTTTTTCTGTGTCTATATCTGTTTTTATTTTATAAATTAATATATAGGAAATAGAGATGTCTTTATCAAGTATTTTGGCTAAGTTTGATGACCTCGAAAGGAGAATAGAAGTATTTGCAGGATCAAGAACTGTTGCACCTTCACAACCTGTGGCTTCAGATGAATCATGTGTCAAGTATAATGAGCTTTCCAATCGTCTTGCAAACATTGAAGGTGCTCTATCAGCCCTTTCTACAAAGCAGAGTGATATGGAACTCATGTCTAAGAGATTGGAGGAACTTGAAGTCCGGCTTCTGCATGCAGATTTGCCAGGAAAAGTACAAAATCTTGAGGTAATTGTATCCAATTTTCCAGGCCTAGCAAATGATGTTTTAAACATGGCACAGAGACTACAGCATCTTGAGAATGTTACTATGCCACATGTAGTCTCTAGGATTGAAATTCTTGAACAGAAAGTGGCTGGAGTTCCTATCTAATACTTTGTTTTAGTATTTCCATTATATTTAGGGACCTTATTTTTACATTCTTCTAATAGATTCTGATCATATTGGAAGATATTGATGGCATTGTTCAATATCTCAGATGACTTGGAATAGTATCCTTGATTGTCATGTATCTTGTAACATGCCTCTGACATGAAATGTTTGGCCTTCTCAAAGTCATGTCTCTTGTAATATAGGACTCCCATGATATGTAATACATCTGGATTTTCCAGTTTTTCCAATTGTTTATACAATTCATTTGCTTCATCCAACATAGTATCTGTTATCTCGTTGTTTGTCGTTATCTTCGCCAATGCTACAAACTGCGAATTCTGATAAAGGAAATTCGAATTGTTTATTGAAGTTGTGAAGAGACCCATCTTTGATCCTTCAAGGAAGGTATGTCTATTCAATATACAAGACTTGATATTCTTATTGTCCCATATGTATTTTGCAATAGCTGTTTTGAGATTATACTTATAGACCTGTAAATACTCCTGTAGGCCTTTGGCAAGCTCAGCAGTAATAAAATATGAACTCTTAGCCAATATGAATTTATACTGTTTTCTGCTATCTTTGAGTCCCAAGCTTGCAGTCTTGTCAACATCTGCTATGGCTGTAAACAAGATGTCCCATGAACCTAGGGTATCATCTATCAAAGACTTAAACAGAGATTTGATATTTGCTATGTAATCTTCTCCAACGAGCACATCATCTTCAATAATAAAATGCAGGTCATTTGGTGCATTTTTAATTTTTTCATAAGCTATCTTATGCTTTTCAATATTAGATATCTGCAATGCATTCAGAGAGCTGATAGAGCTATTGAATTGATCATCTGCCTTGGGTCCAATCTCTTTGTCATAATTTACCTTTTTGTTGTATTCATCTATGTTAGACTCTATTTCTTCTTTGGTTGGATTAGTAATAATAAGTATGTTTGTTTTGAAACCAGCCTCATCTGTAATCTTTTTCAGCATGTCAATAGTTGCATTAAGATATTTCAGTCTCTTTATCAAGTAAGTTGAATGAATAATATAGATATTTAGGACTTTCATTATGCTATGCTACTATTATAAACCTTATATCATAATGGTTGATGTAATTATTCATGCTGTGTAAATAAAAAAATGATTATATAAGGTATAAAAAGGACTTGTATTCTATAGAATGGAGTTCTGTGACATCTGTAACAACATGCTTTATGTAAAGACAAATGAAAATAGACATCTGATCAAATATTGCAAGCATTGTGATTTTTCCAAGACAGATACAAATCTGACCAGTGTCAAAATATCGGAGACCATGTACACTGAAGATGATTTACTATATCACCAGAATATTAATAAGTATCTTAGATATGATCAGACACTCCCAAGGACAAATGATAGTAAGATTAGATGTCCCAATACTGAATGTCCAACAGCAGAGGATGACTCTGAAAAACAGCAACAGGTCCTCTACATCAAGTACCATCCACATAATATGAAGTACTTATATGTCTGTGATCATTGTGGACATATTTGGAGGTAAGATTATGTTCTCTTATTTAGATAAAGAGAATGATATATAGGATTGGTGATTATAGGACTGCAGATACTGCATTTTCTTATGAAAACAGTTCTAGACAACCAATTACTGATCATGAGATATTGGATTGGATAAAAAGTCTGAGGATTCCTCCGGCCTATAGAAATGTGCAAATTATAGATTACAAGAAGAGAAATAGTAAGATTCTAGCTTTTGGATTTGATTCCAAAGGTCGTAAACAGTACATTTATAATCCCAAATTTGTCTCTAAGATGTCCATGAAGAAATATAAGAAGATTTTGCAATTAGACAGGGATGGTATATTTGAGGATATCATGCATCAGGTCCTTGATGACATGTGTGTCAGCAATCATGGAAAAAAAAAGGAAATTGCCATGATTTTGTATCTGATCATAACATGTGGCTTCAGAGTAGGCAACAGGAATTATGAAAAATTGCATGGATCTTATGGCATCTCTACAATAAAATTCAAGCATCTGTCATTTGACAAGAATGGAAAAATAAATATTGAGTTTATTGGAAAGAAGGGTGTGATTAATCAGTCGTCATGTAATCATAAAGTTATCTACAAATATCTGATGACAAAGCGGAAGAGATCTGATTTAGATGATTCAGTATTTGCAGAAATATCTTCTGTTGATGTTAACAATTATTTGAAGACCATACATCCGGATGTGACTACAAAGGATCTGAGAACATGGAATGCTAACATGTTATTCAAGAAGTACGTTAAGGAAGCAGTGGCAGATGGTGTCAGGAATCCTGTCAAAGTATCTATTGAAAAGGTTGCGGAACAATTGCATAACACATTGAGCGTATGTAAGAAAAATTATATAGATCCACATGTCATAGAAACAGTAAGCAGGAAAATAAAAAAATGAATATATATATAAAAAGAAGTTGGAATATAACTAAATCATGGAGATAGACATTATCATCAACAATCTTAAAGAAATGTTACAGGACAGGGGTGATGACACTGATGAATTTGATGAACATGAAGTTGTTATAGATCGTGAGGATTTCTATAATGACAAGATGTTACTTGAATTTAATACTAGCAATACTACAATCATCTTTGCATTGACTAAGAAGTTGCGTCAAAAAATCTTGGAAGAGTTGAAAGAATATGCTGGTAGTGATATCATGGACTTTGTTGGTAAATATAACAACAAGTTGAATGTGATCTTGGTCTTCAATAATGATACAGTATCTACACCAATTGCAGTGCAACTGAACAAATATGACAAGATGTTGCAGAAGAAAGGAGGAACATTGCAATTCTTTCATGTGAAGAATTTGCTATTCAATCCTACAAGACATCAGCTGGTCCCAAAACATAGAAAATTGAATGCAGATGAGATTGCTGAGGTGATGGAAAAGTATTTGATCAAGAGTAAAGTACAAATGCCTTATATATTGCATCACGATGCCATAGCAAAGTGGTTGGGTTTAAAACAGGGTGATATAGTGCAAATTGAGAGATATAACGAGAATAGTGGTTTATCATATTATTATCGTGTTTGCATTTAAGCATTTTATTTTATATGAATTATATAGATTTATATAATGCCACCACCTTTAACTTCACTAAATAATTTGTTTTGTAGTAACCTTGAAACAAAGACTTTAGGGGATTTGGCAAATGCTATTCCAGATAGTGGTGATTCTTTTATTATAAACTTTAATGGAAATCAAGCATGTATTCCGACAAATAGTAATTTATTTAATTTAAATAGATTGCCTGCTATTGTTTCATCACAAAGGCAAGATGTAAAAAGATTATTTTCATCTCCAACAACTTCAAATTTTAGTATGAATGAACTAGGTGAATTATTAGAAAACCCAAGTATATCTACTTGGAATTTATTGAAATATACATTACCACCTCAACCACCACAGCAAGGAAGTATTGTGAATATCAATTTATGTAATGTAAAACTTGGGAATATGACTTTGTCTGATATTGCCAATATACCAGACTTTTTTAATCTGAGGGATTTGAATATAAATACAGAATCAACTTGTCAAACTGTTAACAATAATTTAACTAGTCTTACAAGATTACAGTCAATATTATCAGTAACAGGAGTCAGCATTGCAGATGTGAAAGCAACATTTGAAACATCTGCATTGAAGATGAGTGATTTGAATAAAATATTAGTAGATAATCCCTCAATAAACACATGGGATGCTCTCAAACTTAAGTTACAAATGCCTGATCAAAGTGCATCATTAACAAGTACTATCTATCCTCAACAAAACAGGGCCAGAGTTCAGCAGATACTGAATGTACTTTACACAAACTATTTATTTGACAATAAAGAAATAGTCAGATTTCTGAGTAATGTTGATAACATAGATAGTGGTAATGTCTTTGAACAAATTACCAAAAAGATCATGTCATTGAAAGTGCCTTATTATGATACACCAAATGACAAATATTTGTTTTTGAAAGATAATGGTGATGTGAGAATTACACAACTTGATAATTATAAAAAGACATTGTATCCTATCATAGTTCTTGCAGAAGTTTTGAAAAATATTATAGAAACCAATACAGGAGATTATAAAGATAAATATGCCAAAATTGACAAAGTTGAATTTCTCCTAAGTAATATTACAGGAGGAACCTCGATTTCTAATTCAAGTATTGATTATTTGATTGAATCAAATAGTACACTCAAAATATATGTGTCTAGCGGTGATTATAGAAACTATATAGAATCACTAAATTATGATAAATATAGTTATAGATACAACAGTGCTGAAGGTATTGATCGAGGTTTGGCTGCAAAGAACTTGATACATTTCATGATGAAATTTGAACCATATAATATGTTATCACAATTATATGTATTTTATTTCATATTAAAAATAATAGAAGAATACCTCAAGTTTTACGAGAAAGCAGAAACTGTCATCCAGGGAAGAAATATTAATTCATCAAATTGTACTGAATATTTTAATAATCAAGGTCAATTTAAGATTTACCAGAATAATTTCAATAATTTGGAGAGCAATATTGATAGTAAGATTACAGGGGACACTTATCAAACTGTTATATCTACTGCCTTTTATGTATCACAAACTTGTCCCATGTCTATCAGACCATCAGCTGACATGTGGATAAATGCCTCTATAGATCTGAAAAATGATTATGTGATTGTTCACAATAATATTGAATATACAATTCAAGATGCAAATTATACAAATCCTACATCATCACAAGTAGACAAGCAAGGGCAAAAAATGGTCTCAAATATGATTGTTAATGCAAAAGCCAATAATGCAAATGGGCCTGAGTCTGATTCATGTAGTAAATACACAGCAATTACTTCTATTACTGGAATACCTGACATTATGAATCCCTCAAGTACTTCCACATCATATCAATTTAGTTTTAGGTTGAAGACAGCAGATAATCTCAAATCTGATTATGGCAATATTTCAGGAGAGTTAGAGGATCTCAATGAACAGATAGCCAAATCTAGAGATAAGATCAATAAGCAGGTGAAGAGTTATACAGCCAGACAAGATATAATAAAATCTTTGGACTTAAGGCAGAATATTTACTATGTTGTTTTTGGCATCATTGGAGTAATTATCTTAGTGCTATTACTAGTAGATACAAAACAGTCAATAAAGGTATATTCAGGATTTTTTATAGCATTGGTATTACTGACTATGAATATCATTAACTATTACATGAAATATGATTATATTGAACACTTCATTACTTCATATACAGTACCTGAAGGTACAGGGCAAGAACTTGCATGTAATTCTATCAATATCAGTACATTGCAGTCTGAAAGAATAAGATTCATCAATCAACATATTCCAACATTTACTACAAATGTTTATGAAGTTCTTGAAAAAGTCAAATTATATGCTGGATCAGCTAATACTAAAGATATTTTCAAAAAGATTTCAGCATCTCTTAAAGAAGAAAAGCATACATTTGAAAAACATGCTGAGACCTATAAGTACAAAGAAGATGCCAATAAGAAATCCATTGAAAACATGAAGCATGAAATGATCAGCAAATCTGGTTTTATTAATCTGTTATCAATCTCGTCCTTTGTCATTGTCTTGATATATGTACTCTATGTTATAGCTCCATCATACATCAATATCTATCTTACAGTAGGTATAATCTTGATCTTGATAAACATGGCTATATACTTCCTGGTGATCTTGCATCCAGTTCGAACTAAGGCTAGGAATAAGTATTGGTCAAAGCCATCAAAGGGCACTATTCAAAGTATGTCTTAAATGTGAAAAAAATGATATAAGCAGATGCTCATATGTTTGGTGTAACTATGGCACAAATCTATGATGATAGTGATGATACAGACCCTGAATTTATCCCAGAAGGATCTAGTGATGGATTAACAGAAGATGCTGAATATGAATATTATGAAGATCATGAAGAAGATGAGGAAGACAATGATGAGGATAAAGATAAAGAGGATGAAGATGAAGAGGATGAAGATGAATGTGAAGATGAGGAAGAGGATGAAGATGAATGTGAAGATGATGAGGATAAAGATGAAGAGGATGAAGAGGATGAAGATGAATGTGAAGATGATGAGGATGAATGTGAAGACAATGATGAGGAAGAAGGATATAAAAACCCACAAATCATGTTCTTTGTAAAACAACAGCCACCTATCACACTCTTCATGCAAAAACAAACTCATAGAAAAAGACAAAGATCAAGATCAATGTCAAGATCGAGATCAGTGTCACCTGAGATCAAGCAAAAAAAACAAAAATATCAAGATATCATGAAAAAATACAATAAGTATGAAAAAGCCCATTTTGAAGAAATGGAAGAGCATGAGAAAGATCAACTGGTAGCTCTAGAAAAAAAACTTGAAGAATCTGACTTTAACACACCTGAACCACTCAGATTCAAATTTCTCAAGCTTAATATTTGCAGTACAGTAAAGAATATCATTATATCCAAATTAGAACAGCTAAATAGAATGACACCATGTTCAGGTGAATATTTTAAGCTTAGTAATTGGATCAATACATTGGCCAAAATACCAATAGGCAAATACCATACATTGCCTATTACAAATCTGGATGCAGATATTGCAACATATTTACAAGGTGTAAAACAGACCATTGATGGCAATATCTTTGGTCACGAGGAGACCAAGGATCAAATTATCAGAATATTGGCACAATGGATCAGCAATCCCAATAGTAATGGATACGTCATAGGAATACAAGGATCTCCTGGAGTAGGTAAGACAAAACTGATAAAAGAAGGAATCTGTAAGGCCATGAACTATCCTTATGCTTTTATATCACTAGGTGGCATAAGTGATGCATCATATCTTACAGGTCATCACTACACATATGAAGGGGCAACATATGGCAAGATCATTGAATGTCTCATCAAGAGCAGAGTGATGAATCCAGTATTTCTCTTTGATGAACTTGATAAGGTCTCTAATACATCACGTGGTGATGAGATAATCAATACATTGATTCATATTACAGATCCAGTGCAGAATGACAGATATTCTGATAAATATTTTGAAGAGATTGATTTAGATCTGTCAAAAGCCCTGATAATCTTTACATACAATGATGAGAATCTGATCAATCCTATTCTCAGAGACAGAATGATAACAATCAAAGTATCTGGGTACAATGCCAAACAAAAGTTAACAATATGCAAAAACTATATCTTACCAGAACTGGTCCCACAATATAACATGAAAAAAGAAGATATAATCATTGATGAATCCCTGTTGAAGAACATCATTGATACAAATGGCAATGAAGAAGGTGTTCGCAATCTAAAGAGGACATTGAATGATATTCTGTCATGTGTGAATATGATGAGGTATATACCTACAGATGGCATTGAGGTAAAATTTCCATTTCACGTTACATCAGAATACTATAACAAATATTGTAATAAATCTGATTATAAGAAGACAAACAAATTGTTGTCTATGTATACATGATGTCATGCGTTAATGTAGACTATGTAACCAAATAAACCAAATAGTAGGCTGATAAGGAGCAACTTGAAATCGCGTGTACTGCTATCAGTTATCATGAGGGGCAAATAATAGGCTATAATTAGTCCGCCCAATATCCAATTAATTGATAAGACCAATATGAAAAGGTCTCTTATTATCATTTTTCTATTTTATATATGGAATATAATATACCATCAATAAAATATGTACTCATTTTATAAAGGATGAATGTCTTGATATATGTGATGTTTGTGATCCTGCTGATAATCATTATAGATCAGGTGTATAGCCTGACTAAATTTGTGTATGATTATAATAGCAACTATGATTATGGCAGAATGATGAAAGATATGTGTGGAATAAATTACACAGAATATGAGACACATAGATTCCAGCTATTGAACAATATTCAAGATATCAGGATAAAAAATGACAAATATAGTAATCATATGAATTTCATAGTGGTGATTGCTAGTTTTATTGCAGCAGTAGTCATCTCTGTTAAATTTGCTTTTGTCTTTAATTCTAAATCAAAAGATTATCTAGAAAAAAACAATTTTAAAGAATTATGGGATTCATTCGGATCTAATGGATGGAAATGGAAATTGTTTTATGTAATTGAACTCATCATGACTATCTACATCATATCTATAATTCCAATATTTTTGATTGTCATATTGGCTAAAACCAGTAAAGATACACCATTCAAAGTATATACTAATGATAATAGTAATTATAATTGGAATGACTTAACTAAATTCAATACATCTATATTTGCAATTTTTGGCATCATTTTTGTCATAATGTTAATAAGTATGTTAAATAATAATAATAATAATAATAATAATAATAATTCAATTTTCATTCGTATGTCTATGTTTGCAGCCTTTGTGCTTGCATATTTTTATCTCACAGTATTTGTTGAAAAGTTTCTAAATACAAAAGATGATAAGTACATCAAAGAACAGTACATTACTGAGTTAAAAAAAGATGAGACTAATGATGCCTATATAGGTCTCAAATATTTGCATGGTATATTTGGAAGAGATGCAAAAGACCTTGATGATTATAAATCACCATTATCAATTATTGGTATATTTGTTGTAGTTTGTATTGTTCTCTTAATAATAATGTTTACAGGATGGATAAATGATGATGATATGATGACTCTGATTAACTATGTATTATTACCTTATATTTTTATATTATTTGCTGTCATAGTAATTATAGCTTCAAAGGAATACAATACCTATGTCAACAAGTATCTATTATATAATCCATACATTAATTATACAAATTTCCTAGAAAACATAAATAATATTTTCAATCAGATTCTAGAAAATGATAAGACAAATGTCACTAAACATTCTATTTGCAGAAACGTGGTGAATGCTATACATCTATGCATCTATTCTGATATATTTGGATCAGTATCTTATGACAAATTGTTTGTACCTGCTTTGACATATTCCTCAACATGTGATGATACTGAATATATAGAATATAATAAACTGGCAGAATATAATATTGAAGGCAAAGATAAAATTTTCTTTGAAGATTATAATAATCCTTGTCAGATTGAAAATGATATATTGATTGCTGTGATGCAAGAATTTGCAATTACCACGGATAAAGAAAAATTTAAGAAAAAATTAAAATTTTGTATTATCAATCTATTAAATAATCTTACATATGATGGACGAAGAGTACTTAAGATCACCAATGATTTTAAGTATAACAATACAATCATTGAGATTGATAATATTCAAAAGCAACTGCCTACATTTACTAAGAAACAAGAATATCTTTTAGATGTTATTGATTATGTGGCTGATGAATACTTCATGTATAAAATTGACATGTATAAAGAAACTATGCAATCCATAAAAGAATTTTGTCAATGTATTGATATACAAGATATTACCAGTGTGGGATATAAAGAAGAAGATTTTAAAAAGAAAATAGCTGATACATTGAATGATTCTAATCAAACATATTCAAATAACATTAAGAAAGATTATATTGATAAGTTCATGAAGAGAACAAAACAACTGCTAATATCTATCAATGATCACATGACAACACATATTTCAGTCCATAACAAAAACTATAAATTGGCACAATTGATCATTAAAAATTATAACTTGATGCAAACAGATGATTTCAGTAAACATAAATTATTGAAACTCATTCAAAAGATTGAAAAAGCGGATGAAGCTAAAGATTATTATGATGATATAAAGGATATCAAGGATAGCATTGATAAACTAAATGATTTTGCTACAACTTATAAGAGTAATAAAGATGAAAATGTTAAGCAAAAAGCCAAGGATGAAATGGAAAAAGAATCGAATAATCTTAAAAAGTACATAAGTGAATTTTTGAAGAAAAATATTACAGAGCCTTATTATGATAAATTGATCTATGATTATCAAAAAGAGTACATCACTAATTATATCAATTACATAAATAATTATTTTAAAGAAAATAAGATAACTATTTCAGGTATTCAAACAAGTTCAGATATTCAAAAAACTTATGATAAAATTAAAGCTGACTATGAAACACAATATGACAATGTTAGAAGAATATGGAAAGATACTTCAGAAATACCATTAGATAATGATAAGAATGCATTAGATCTGGCCATAAACACATCATCAACAATTTATATATTGTTGATAATATACATAGTGATCATAGTATGCATGTTTGTATTACAAAAAATGCAATAAAATTTTTATATTCATAATTTATAATGGAAGTATTCCGTAGAAAAATAAATACTTTATTAAATGGAATAACTAATAATACTTTATTAAATGGAATAAATACTTTATTTATTTATATGTTTTTAATCATAATAATTTATCATATAGTACAGATAACTACATTTGTATATAAATATAATGAATCCTTTGATTATGGAAGAGCATTAAGATATTTATGTAATTTAGAATATTTTGAATACGAAACTCCACGATTTCAAATAGCTGTCAACAAAGATAAAATAGCATTTTCTCAAAAAGAGAATTACAAATATTACATGCTTCTGGTGCTAATATCAGGGATCATTTTCAGTGTTATTGCTTGGATGATATTTATATGGGTATTGCATAAAGCTTTTTTCAATACAAATTATTATAAGACTAAACATGGATTAAACAATGAAAATAGTAATGTATTTACAGATTATCCTAAAATTTTTTATAAATCAATGAGTTTTAGTTTTGAATTTACATATGTATTTTTATTCATGATGATCATGTTGTATATAATCTTTTATACACCTATAGCACTTTTGTCTAAATTATATAATTCTGAACAGAATCCAGATAAAGGTATGCCAAATCTCATGTTGTTCAATACTAATCCAAAAATGTATATACCATATATAGTAATATTTTCACTAATTGTACTATTATTTATAGTAGGATTATTTAAGTTAAACAATAATTATTACAAAGATAATCTATTTATAGGCAGTTGGTTTGGTATGGTGGTTTTCTTTGCAGTTTTTGCATTCTTCATCTTTTCCAGTTATATTATACAAAATATCATAAATCAGTATTATTATTCAGATGACTATTCTACAAAAGACTATAATGCTAATGGTCTGAGTGTGATCTCTGAGTTTTATCAGAAAGTATTTGGATACGGAGAAGATCAGAAATTTGATGGAGACGACTACAAATACATCTATCTTGAGCATCTATCTGGTATATCAGTCACTTTATTAACTATGATCATTGTCATGATAATTATCCTCACTATCATAAGTTCTAGTTATTTTAATACTGACTCAAATGATGAAAATACTAAGATGTATATATTTATACTCAAAAACCTGATTATCATGCCATCATTATTGCTCTTCATCTTGCTATTTTTCATTATAAATATTCTTGAATTCAATAGACTGATGAATAAATATGTACTAGATGAACCCATCAAAGACTATAAGCTTAAAATCGAAGATTTAAATAAAAGATTCAATGTGGCACTTGCTCAAGAAAATGATAAAATCGTGGAAACAGATGATGAATATATTTGTAGAAATAATAGAAATGCTATACTTATGGTATTATATTCACATATTTTCAATAATGTTCAATATTTGAGTCCAAATGGTGATGATGATAAAAAAAAGATATTTATTGATGTAATTCCAGAGTTCACATATGATTCTAAATGCAATAACAATGTACATGTACCTTGGTTTTCAAGTAATGAAACAGTATATGATATTAATTATTACTTGAATGGTAAAGCAATTGGTACAAACATCTTTTATAAATTCAACAAATGCAATGAAGTCAATGATTGTGTGATGAATGTAATTGAAAGAAATCTGTTAAATGCTGTGAATAATACTAATGATTCGCAAAAATTAAATTACAATACTAGTAATACTTGTAAAAATACAAAAAGCAATCTAGAAATAATATTCAATGATGATAATTTAAAAAAAAGTATCATAAATTTGAAAGACAATGATGATCTTGTTACCAATATAAAAAGCATACTAAAAAATTATTCAAAAATTAATGAATTTAAAGATAATCTAAAATTAAAAGTTTATTATTCATTGCAGAATGTTAATAGTGATCCACCATTGAACCTAACTAGTAATCTAATTGACATTTCAAAATCATCTTCCTATATAAAAAATAATAAATTGGTAAACTATTATGATATATCACCACCAGTATCAACATCAATTGAGAAATACAACATGTATGATTCAATCATTGAAAAGTACATTGATATGATCTATGAATTTATCTATATTCACTTGATTCACTTGAATTACAAAGATAAAAAAGAATCTTATGTTCAGAAGCTGAATGTATTGATAAAGAAGACATTTTCTCGCATTAATGAAGATCTGATGAAATCTATTAAGCTAGCTGATGGTAAATTGACGAATTATGTAATCAATAATTACAATAACATTCACATGCTAGACAATGATAAAAGCAAAATCTATATGAAGAATACTTTCACTTTATCCAAATACAATCAAAATAAAGAAGACAATGTGAAATGGAGGAAAGAAAACAATATTAAGGATCATTATGATGTTGTGAAAAACTTGGAAAACTATGCTAATGATGCAAAGAAACTTTATAACTTGGTTTATACTGGTGATTATGAACAGTATAAGATAGATAAACAAACATTTGATTCTAACATCAATAAATTTGATACCTTTGTTATGAAATGTTATGCAAAAAATCTTGATTATAATTCTAATATTGAAATAATTAATACTAGTAACATGAATTTCATTATCATAAAAGATAGTATTAATATATGTGATGGGAATGTTATTAAGAATAAGAAATTAAACCAGGAAAGTATCAAAGATTCAGATAAATCTATATATAATATCACATACAATGCATATGATATAATTACTTATTCATCAAATATAACTTATCAATATTCACAGACTAAAACAAAAGATGTAAATACACTCAATGATATTGACAAATATCTAGAAGATGCAAGTAAGAACATCAATATGCTGAAACAAGCTCATCTTGACTATAGGAACAGAAATTATGTAGAAACTGACACATTTTCTGCTAAATCAATGAATTCAGATGATATATTACAAAAAAGCAAAGAAGCAAATAATTTGATTTATTTCTTGATAATAAACTATATCATAACCTTTGTTATGACATTTTTGGTAGAAAAATATGTATAAAATAAGTAAAGGAATATGACTACAATGTTTTACATAGGTAATAATATAGACAAGATAGAGTATAATGGAAAAGACAGTACTAATCTTCCATTAGAGAATTTGCCCATATCATACTTTCCATTTTATTACAATACAAGTGAGACATCACTTGAGAAGATGAGAAGATTGGTGCCACTTCTAGAAAATTATATTAAGACTGATGATAAAAATGTAATATCATCAAAAAATACAATAGATACAGATGAACTATTTGCTCTGCTTTCTCAATTAGAAGATCCTGCACAGTCATTTAATAACAATAATATTTCACATATCATGTATGTAGTTATATTCATCTGGATAGTCATAACACTGATTGTGTTGCGTTTAGTGCAATTTTACTTTGGAGCAAAATATATAGTTGTGATAGGTATTTGTATATTGTTGTTACTGTTGATAGGTGTTGGATTTGCACTCTTCATGGCAAATAGTGTGATTACATGAGCAATAATGTTTTTTTTTTATTTACAATACATAAGGAGATATGTCACAAAAACTTTATGAAGAACTTGCCATCAAGTTCAGTGATCTGCCCAACTTAAAACCAGATTATGTTAAGTCAAAAATCAATATCTTTGATAATGTTTTGAATGACAAATTTGTTCATAGTTATAACCCGTTGAGATATCGTTATTACATGAATACATTAAGTGATTTCAAGGATCCTAAAATATTGAAAAATGTGATTTATGAGAACAAGATGATAGAAACTAATAAAGAAGAAGAAGATAAACTAATTAATGATATCATACAAAATCTTAGTAGACTTTACACGGTGACAGATAAAAAAGTTTTTAATAACAATGCTAAATATGCAAAAGCAAGAAAGGAAAAGATAAAGACAGAAAGTCAACTATTGACAGATAAAATCAAGAAATTTATGAAGTTCAGAGATAGTCACAACAAAGATCCTTCTAAACCTAACACAAATACAGATCTTGATAAATCTATAGAGAAAACATTCTTAGAAACTGATGAACTAATAAATGATGATGATAATAAAGAAAACAATCAACAAAATAATGATGATCCACAAAATAATGATAATGGGGATATAAAAAAAAAAGAAGAAAAAGGAATAAAATTCAAAGTTAGTGATGAAAAAGTAAAAGCACTTTTAAAAAGTCTTGATGAATTAAATGATATCAAAATAGATGAAAATACAGATGAAAAAACAGTCACTAAATTTTTCACAGAATTCAATACAACTTTAAAAGATTTGCAAGACTTATTGTACGATATTGATGAATATAATAATGGCAATAGTGATAAAATGACTCAATCTGCCAAGAAAAAACTGGAAGAGGAACTAGATCAGTATAGTAAGATGATAACAGAATTGAAAGGAAAAAAAAATACTTTAAAAGCTCAAAGTACAAATTTAAGTAGGACTGCAAGTCATGATACTATTGGTAATAGAAGTCCTTTCGGAAGTAGAGGTGGGGCATTACCACCAAATTCTGAACCTGAACAACTAAAAAAATATTCAAAAGATCTCAAACAAAAATTTGATTATAACAGCATAATAAATAATTATACTAATAGGCTCAGCAATGTACTATCAGAAACGGATGATGAAAAAATAAAGGCTAGAAAGTTACAAGATATTATAAATGAAATAGACTATGATGATGCAACATCTATGAAATCATTGGAGATATCAAAAGAAGACATATTGATATTCATTGGCATCACTTTCATGATACGTTTGATATGTCTCATGATAGTTGATTGGGCTCTGACAAGCAATTTTGTAGTGTCATTCCTACAAGCCTATTTGCTCTACATTGGCATCTATTTTATATTTATATTGCTGATTGTCGTGATTGTCAACATCAGCTATAATTTTTCTTTAAATGAGTTGTACAATTCTGATCATGGCACTATAACATCTTTGGCAGGATCCTTATATTATTTCTATTTCATTCCTGGAAAGATGTTGCAAAGTAGTCTGAGAATAATCATTCATCTTGTGTTTATTCTGACACTCACTATGCTCTCACTTTTCATTGTCAAAGGTACTAACAATACTGAAGAGATCATAAGTTATAATTACTCAGAGAAGAAACATATTAAACGTCAACTTACAAATTTCACTCTGATATTATGGATATTTACGTCAGTTTTTGCCATAGGCTTTAGATAGTTGGACTTTTTTGTTTGTCTTTATTTAGAGACATACCTATTTTTATTATGGGTGATAGCAGAAAAAGACTCCTTAAAGAGCTAATAATAGATAATGCTAGAAAGAATCCAAAATATAGTAAACTTGATGAAGCTGTTGATACATATTTTAATTTGAAAAAAAAAGAGGAAGAAGTTAATAAATTAAAAGAACAGTTGAAGGATAAAGAAGGCAATCAAGAAAGAAAAGACTTAGAAGATCAAATAAAAAAGCAAGATCTTACTCCATTTGAGAAGATAAAATATGGAGAGTTGAAAATATTCTTTGACAGTGTGGATAAAAAAAAGAATAAAAACAAATCTAATGACTATTTATATCCATCTTTTGATGAACAGTATAAAAAGGCAAAGGAATTAGTACAAAAAAATAATTCAAAATTCACAAATATATTAGCAGATTATTTGCAGCTGATGGACAGTAACCCATATGATAAGAATGATCAGCCTACATTGTACATGAAATACATGACAGATTATATTAATAGAAAAATTCAAGAGGCCAAAATGAAGACATTAGACTTGGATCTTGATGACAGTAATGAGGTGAAGAGTGAAAATAATGAAGAAGAAAGAAAAGATATGAATCGTGATAGTAGGATGCTGAGTAATAATGATGATGATGATGATGATGATGATAAAGAAGATATTAAGGACAATACAATACCCCAAATAAATTATAGTACTAGAACATATAATAGGAATACGATACCCCAAACAAATTATAATACTAATACTAGAAGTACAAATGATGGAAATAGGAATGATAGTGGGAAGAATGATTATACTGATGAAGAACAAACAGACAAATCTATAGCAAATAGAATATTTGATATCATAGATAATCCAAACTCATATATAAATATCTTCGACAATAATAAAAATCTGAATATAGATAATGTTGTAAATATATTTATTGATAAATATAATAATGAATATATAGTAAATGATGTTTCATATATTAAAAAATTTCAATTTTTGTTAAGTATTATAAGTAATGATTATTTTAAAGATAAAAAAAACCTGTTTGAAATAATTGCAAATAATAAAAATATAATGATAAATGGTAACGAGAGAATTTTATTAATGCGAATATATTTTGAATCCATAGATAGTATAATACAAAACCTTGTGAAAAATATCAGAAATAATAATACAAAAATTTCAAATGCTACCATTTTATCAAATGATTTACATAATTTATTGAAAACAGAAAATTTACAGATAAAAAATGCTGATTCAATTTTGAGGTATTTAAGGGAATTGAAAAATGTTGTGATGGATATTAATGATGAAAACTTAGATAGTTTAAAAAAGATAACATTTGCAAAAAATTATAATATAATTTATAATGACATAATTCAAAATTATAAAAATTACAATATTAGTGACGTTAGTAAAAATTCATTTCAATCAACTGGGAAATTAGATTTGAATCAACCTCGTGTTGTAGGAGGTGATGACAGACCATCTTCATCATCAAGTCGTCTCTCACGTGATCTCAGAAAAATCTCAGAAGATGATCTTAGAAGAAGGGATGATGACAGAAAAAAAGATGATGACAGAAAAAAAGATGATGACAAGAAAAGGGATGAAAGGAAAAGGGATGACAAGAAAGATGAAAATAATGAAAGAAAAACTTTATCAGAATCTAAGAATAGCAGCTCATCATCATCATCATTATTAAATACCATAGAAAATTGGAAAGAAAAATATGCAGAAATCAATACAAAAATAGAAGACAAGTTGAAAAAATTTATTCAATATATTAAAACTTATAATGATTTTGTGAAAACAGATTTAAATATAAATCAATACAAAAGCAGTATAGATTTATATGAATCCATCAATGAAAATGATTTAAAAGGTGACAACAAATATAAATTTGATACAGCTAAATCATCATTGAGCACAGAATTTGGCAAATTAATCAACATAATAAATGACTTCAAAAAAGAGACCAATCCTGTGAAAGATTTAATAGAAATACTGAAAGATAATATATCTGAAAATGAAAAAATTAAAAACAAACTTTCAAACTTATCTGATAGCATTGGAAACAAAAAAGTTGATGCTATTTCTGATAAAATAAGAGAAAGTTCAAGACTATTAAATAATTTCATTACAGAAATTGAGAGTATTAACAAGAAATTGAAATTGACTGATATAGACAATATTAAAACTGATTTAGAAAAAGCTGTGAGGGATATGCCTAATTCAGTTAATATCCCAAGTGTCAAAGACAGAAATAGAAAGATACAAAGCAGTATCAAAAGTTTAAATAATACTGAAATAGAAACAACAAATTTGATTTTTGATCAAAAAATAAAACAAAACAATAATGAATTTGCAACACTATTCAAAAACATCTTCCCAAAGCTGCGAAACAAACTGCGATCTCCCATAAATAAGGCCATAGATTCTGAAGACCAAGATGATAACATGCTGAAGACAGAATCCATCTATAGCAAGATTTGGAACAAATACTTAGAAGACATTAATGACACTGATAAACTGATTAATGAGTCTCAAGATAGTTTTCATAAAGCCTATAAGAACAATAATCTTGATCCAGAGGTAGCCTTAAAATTGTCAAGAGATGACAAGATTATCTTCATTGTTATAATCTTTATAATAAGACAGATATCTCTTGGTATAACTGAGTTGCTAATTGACTATGACATGATAACAACATTATATAATAGTTTAGTAGTCTATTCAGCTTTTTACATTTTAATCATTATTATCATTATATTGGTTGTCAATCTTGATGACTACAAACTAAGAATTGTCTTCAACTTCTTTAACATGCATATAAATCAGGAAGGTATATTTGGTCACATATTTGTAACAATTGCAATAATGGCCCTGATATATATATTGATCTACAACATGATGAATAGCAGTGAAGATACTAAAACCAAAACTACATTATCTGATGTTGAAAAGCTAAAATTAATTTATAGGATTGAGCTCTTGACAATTTTTGTCTTCATCCTAGTTTCATTTGTGACATTGATGTCAAAGTAAACTTGCTGAATTTAATTTAGATGATATTTGATGATCAGTGAATATTGACAGACTGTATTCAATACTTTGGCATTGATAAAATCATCTAGTTGCAAGTCATTATCATCTGCTATCATTATAATGTATTTTTCATGATCTAAGCCTATTATTTTTTTATGATGTATCTTATTGTTGTATGTTTTAATGAATATCACATCATCTAAATGTAGATTTAGAATATCTTTGGCATCAACTTTTAAGTTGAACTGTCTATTTACCTGAGAGACTTCTAGAATTGCTATATCGTCTGATCCTAGATCAAGTTCTTTGTTAGTGAAGTCAAAGAATTTAAGACTCCAATTTTTGTTTTCAAGATATATATGATCAGGACAATCTACTGTCTTCCATGTGTCCCAATATGCATCAGAATTTATGATGGATGGAATAAATGTATAAAATATGTTTTTAATACCATCAGAAACATGCATCAATATATATGGAGTCTGAAACTTTACTGCAGAAGGCATACATAATGTATCCGGATAACATTTATGGATCTTCATATCAATTGGTACAGTACATCTCAGATTATTTCTTTGAGAATGTTTAGTCCAATCACGATTGATACTGTTAATGATAAATGTTTTATAGTATCTTTGTTGATGCAATGCAGCAGTATAAACAATTGATGGTTGTTGTGCTGGTGATATGTGATCATTTTGGGGTGACAAAAATGATCTGTAAGGATCTTGTGAGACTGTTTCAGCAATGTCCATCACGGAGGTTGTTTGGACAAGTTTCCGTTGCATTTCTAGCTCACGTAGCTTTGCTGTGATGATATCTGGTTCTGTTGTGGGAGCTGTCTTATGTTGGTGATTGGTGTCATGCAGTGGATAGCTGGTGTCCTTGGGGTCCTTGGGGTCCTTGGGGTCCTTGGGGTAGATGGTATCATTATTAGTTAATGTTTGAGTTTGCATGTGCATCTGTATCTGCATCTTGATCTTTGATAAAGTAATGTTATTCAGATGCTTAACATTAAGATCATTGATATTATCATATTCAGTCTCTACATCTGTTTTAACATGTTGAATAAGATTGTTGACTGCATCATCAGACATATTTATATCAAACCTGTCCTTCAACATCTTCTTACATGCCATAGACAATATTGAAGTATTCTGAACACTTTTGTATTCATCCATACAATATATGAATAAAATCATGGGATGTATTATAACGTGACAAAGGCAAACCATTTTAGACCTACTCTTGAAATTGATGTGTTCATTTTTTTGTTTTTTATTGGAATCAATTCTTTATATTGTTGGCTTAAATTAGAGGTTATAGCTCATGAAAAGATATTACAAATTAGAATCATCATCTATAAATGTCAAAAATATTAGATTTAAAGCCACCACATTACAGTCTGTTGCTCTCAAAGTCGCAGAATATTTATTCAACAGATCATCCAAAAAAATGATTAGTTTTTGTTTAAAGAATAGTACAAATAAATCATATAACTACAAAGCAAAGATATCAGCATTAGGTGATATCAGCTTGTCAAAGAAAATGCATGGAGGAAGTGTATTTAATAATGGTGATATTGTCTTGTTATATGATACCAAAGAAAATAAGTATTTATCAAAATCTCATGAAGATTATTACAAACTTGATATAGATCCGCGGATGAATATTCAAGGACAAAGAGATATATATGGTATCAAATATATATTAGTAGATAAAAATCATATTGACAAATACGCTCTTTGGAAGATCCATAAAAGTAATTTTGATGATAAATATACATTTACATTATTATATCCACATCCATTCTATTCTAATTTTAAATATCTATCTCATACACAATCATCTACATATCAATACAATCGTAAAAAGAGTACATTTATATTTCCAGGTGAAACCTATTTTATTAGCAATATTGATAGATACTTTAAAATCACAGATAATGATGAAATAACTGATGAACCAAGATTTTGTCCTTATTTAGATAAGCTGCCTAATATACAAGTTCAACATGCTAAATTAGAAGATTATATTCCTTCCATCTCTCAGCTGAGAACAAGAGAGACTCATAGCAATCCTATACAAAGAAAAAAACAATCAATAGCAGACACTTTATTATTGCATTCCAAAACATCTCGAAAGTAATAATTTCACAAAAATAACATCAATCATGATGATCTAAGAAGTCTTTGCAGCAGCCAACTTGCTCATGCTAGGAGGGAAGTGATGAGCAATGAGACGCTGAAGAATAAAGTAGGTGACCTTCTCACCATCATTGACATTTAGAATAGTCTTCAGCTTGGCATCAGGGAAGAACTCTCTACGGTTTTCAGGATTATTCAAATTATGTTGCTTCACATATGCATTAATAAACCTAGTAATATCAGTTCGTGACTGCTCAGTACCCTTTGGGATTCCAATGAATGTACAGAGCTCATCGGAGATCTTGCATGGCTTTGCAAATCCAGAAGGAGACTTCTTGGCCTTCTCCTTCTTCTTCTGGACCTTATCAATAATCTTCTTTTGCTTATCAAATTCCTTTGCAAGCTGCTTAAGGGCAGTCTGCATAGCCTTGATCTGAGTTGTAAAGGCTCCTACCTTTTCTAGGAGTCCAGTGATAAGTGTCTCGCCATTGGAGATATCATCCTTCACTTCCACCTCAGCAGACTCAACAGGCTTCTGAGCAACCTTCGCAGCTACTTGCTTCTTGTTATCAACAGCCTTTGCAGGAGTGGCTGCTGATGCAGCAACGGGCTTCTTAGCAGCTGCACCACCAGTCTTTGCAACAGATGTGGCAGTAGTAGGTGCAGCAGGGGCTTGAACAGGGGTGACTGAAGTAGGATCAGGCACAGTAACACTCAACTTCTTAGCAGCAACAGGCATATTCTCTTGATAACTTTTTATGATTCATATTAAGAATGTAATCCTTATATCATTTTAGACTATCATGCGTCAGGTCCCTCAAAATTCTTATCATTTCAACCTTGTCTTTTTCAGACAAATTTTGCCACATATCTTTTTCAACATACTTCAAACTTACATTCAGGATCAATGAGCCTCCTAAGAGGCCTTTGTCAGCAATCTCATAATATTCTTTCTGAAAAGGTGGAATATCAACATGTAGCATATTCCCATCCACATAAAGCACCTCCTTTTGGCAACCTAAAATGTACTCTGTCAAATCTATTTCAACTGTAGTTATAAGGTCTATGCATCCATTCTCTAATATAATATGATCATAATCAGCTGTTTTTTTAATAATCATGTTAATTATTATATCATGATCTCTATCATTATCATCTGTATATTGTCTGACTATCTTGGGAAATGATCCACATAGTACATTGATATAAATAGGTTCATCTATATCTACAAGAATTAGCCTCAATTTCTTTTTACTATTTGTCCTAATCTCATCATAGGTTACCTCAAACTTTATATTGTGCACTAGGCTAGGATCCTGATCATCTCTTGGCTTTATCTTTGTTTTAATAAAGGCATCCAGCTTTTCACCAAGAATATCATTCCATATATGTTGCCATGATTTCCAAGAATAATCATCATATTCAGTGCCAGTTGTATTAGCATCATAAGGATCATCAGATGATAGTCTTTCATAAGCCATTGTAGCCTGTTTAAATCTATCTATTTTTTTATCCTTTTCAGACTGATCTGATATATTCATCAATTTATCTGGATGACATGACAGTGCTATCTCTCTGTAAGCTTTTTTGATATCTTCTTTGGAAGCTTGATCTGATACTCCTAAAATTTTATAAGGATTATATAACATTAATTTATATTAAATAATTATGTTTATATGGTCTGTCTTTAAAGATAAATTTGAAGAAATCATTTTGAATCATGACTATTATGCCAAGATTTTTATGTTTCTCCAAAAGTATGAAAACAATGTACTCCTTTATGGTAAGGATGGATTTCCCATTGACTTATTCATAACAGAAGTAGTTAAGGCAAAGTTCAATTTATCAGGACCATTGCATAAAACTGAATGTCACACCATCAACAAAGATATTGTATATCATCATAATCCTTACTTTCTTGAAATAGATCTTAAACATCCTTCTATGATATCTAAAAATACTGGATTATCAAAGTTCATAGTGAATATCATCAGTAATAAGAATATTGTCTCCAATAAACATTTCATCATTATCAAGCACATTGATATGCTCAATCATGAAAACTACAACAGTTTCAGAATCATACTTGAAAAATATGCTACTAATGTATATTTTCTATGTACTGCTAACAATATTGACAAAATAGATGTACCTGTCAAAAGCAGATTTTCAATGATCAGAATGCCACTCTTCACTCATCAAGAAATACAGAAAATATTCAAAGAACACTTGAAGTGTCCCTTGAAACCAGTTTTAGATAATGAAAAGAACATGAGAAACATCATCAAAATCATTGCATTGCAATCTTTAGATAATATTGATGATGTTTGTATGAACACACTGCACTTTCCGCCAATAATGGCATTTAGTTCTGACAAGAAAAAAACTTTAGAAAAGATTAGAAAGTTTACATACGAATGCTTTCAATATAAGATAACAATTTCTGAGATTACACAAGATCTTCTGAAAATCTTGCCTAAAAAATATAAACCAAAACTTATACAAATAGCTGCTGAAACTGATCATATGCTGCAACAAACCAACAAAGGTCGTGAGCCAATTTACATAGAATCATTTCTTTGTCAAATATTTTTATGATAATATCTAATCATATGGAGACAATCCAGGACATCCTCTAGCATACCATGATGCTACATATGGATCACTCATATTTGGGTGATATGTATTATCATGATAATCTCTATCTATATGGTTACCTATCCATTCATTACATTTCGTGCACTTCCAGTAATCTTGTTTGACCTGATTTTGGTGTGCAAATGAATGATGCAAAGAGTCTTTCATCATTTTCTTTCTTATAGTCTTGATCTTTCTTTATATCAAAATTGATGAAGATTTTGTACATATCAATATGTGTATCTGTCTTAATGTTTGAATCATAGAATAAAACCGACATATATATCTTATCTACCATGTTAAGATATACTTGCTTAGTCAGAAACATATTATATAGATGTGATCCACCAATCACAAAGACATTTTCAATGTGGTTTTGTTCACAGAACACCATGGCTGAAATTATATTATGTAATACTATGACTGATTCCTTATCATATATAGATGATATGTAAGGCTTGTAATACAAATTAGTGGTTATTATAATATTAATCCTATTTTTCAATGGCTTCTGCAAAGATTCCCATGTGTTTCTACCCATGATTACTGCATTCACTTTATATTTGTCTTTACATGATGTTGTGATCTTCTTGAATTTCTTGAGGTCAGCGGGAATATACCATGGAATATCATTTTCATATCCTATACCACCATCTGCAGTACATGCCAGAATTAATGATACTTTCTTTCTCATACCTTTACAATACAGAAATATCTTATATAGCTGTATATGCATAGTTAGCATAGATCCAGACAAATATCATGTACACTATGATCACAGATAGAATAGTATATACATAAGATGTGTCTTTTGTATTGGTATAAAAGTAATGTGAAATAATCAGAAAAATCAATGCAAAATATATGAAATATGCATACAAATAATTTGAATTATATCTTATATCATTGGTGATGATGGTTGTCTTCTCAAAGAGTACATCTTTGTTTTCTAAAAAATATTTTATATAATCATCATTATTCACCTTAACATTTATGTTCTGCAAATTTGATTTGATTTCATTGTTAATTTTTTGATATATTCTTTCTGGATTTCCTGGATTTGTATTTGCTGCATCTGTTTTTCCTGCATCTGTATTTTCTGATGTTATTGCCTCTTCTCTAGCATGTTCATCTGTCAAATACAAGTTTTCATTTGGCCTACCAAGAATCCTGATGTACATATTGTCAAAATATTTCAAGTAATATGGAGAATACTTATCAAATACAAAATATTTCAATATATCACAATTTTTATAGGCCTCTTTTTTAATTAGCTTGATCTTAGATGTGTTTGAAAGATTCTCATAAGATGCTATATTTCGCTCAGCTATCTGATCAAATGTAAGTGGTACTGCATTTAGTTTATGAAATTTAAACTCAAACACATCATCTTTGATATTAGCACTGTTTATGATAGCATTTAATATCCTATAAACTTTATGATATTTATCAATATTACTATCTTCTTTATCCATCTCCTGGAATTTAGTAAAAATAAGTGAATTCACTGTTACCAACGTGATATATATTATCACATACCAAATAAAGAATACCCACATTGTCAATGATTCTAATGATGAAGAATACACATATATCAAATAAGCTATCAAAATTATCAAAATGACACTCATGAATGTTATCAATATAGCATAGGATTGTGTATAGGCATCCTTGATATCTTTGAATGTCTTCTGTCCATCTATATCATAAATGAAATTGACCAGATTGTATTCAAGTGATTCAACCTCAAATTTAGTCCATTTATTCAAGGTGCATACCTGATCTTTGGTATAAAAGTAATCAATGTACCATTTGAAGTCAAGGACTGCAAGAAAGTTTCTAATGATTGCCGAAAGAAGTATCAATATGATCACAGACCATATGACAAATCCTAATGTGAACATAATCTAATAATAGACTAGACATTATTTAGATTGAGCACCAACTATGGAGGCAACACACAGCTTCTTTTCAATGGCATCTGTCTTTAGTGCACATGTCTGATATGCTGCATTGTCAATGATCTGTGCACTTATGTCTTCCAGAGGTGGTATGGCAACCATCATGAGTTTTGTAATGGTTCCTGCCATATTTGTTAATGATCTGTCTACAGATATTGATGCGCTTATTATCAAACAATATATAAATGTCAGAATGATTGATAAGAATAAGAATACCAGAATATATGCCAAAAAGTCCCACTGATATTCCTTAAATCCTTGGAAGCTCAATAGCTTATTATTGATGTCATCAATGATTTCATCTATCTCTCTTACCATACTTGCCACATCTTCATTTGAGTCTTTAATGGCATAGAATTTGAAATTTTTATATATCTTGATGATTGGATGACTGATATTCATGTCATTATTGACAGGCATTAGGCTGACAAAAGTTAAATCTGATATATCATGTTCTTTAATTTCAAGATCACCATATGGGTTCTTGAAGAAATAGTAATTGATCAAATCCAATGCTTTCTGATTCGTGCTAGGAATATTATTATACAAATGTGAATACAATGTTATCAACAGAATTTTTTGTTTGGCCTGTGGAAATATATTAGCTTCTATGTCAGCATCAATCAACTTGTCATAGTTTGCATATTCTCTCTTAGGCCCATTGTAATCAGGACTCTTTGGATCAGTGTTCTTCAAAGGACTCTGAGACTTATTCTGTAACATCTTCAAAAGATCACTATGAAATGTCTTCACATCCTTGCTAAGATTATATTTGATACTGATGTCAATCTTGTTTATGATATCTTTAATAGCTCTCATGTCATTTACTATCTTAGATCTGAAATAGAATCCATGCACTGATAACAAGATGATTGCATAGATCAGTCCTGCAAATATGGCAAATCCCATGTATTTGTTGACATCAAGCTTAGAGGCTTCATCAAATGTTATGTGTGGGTACATTGGTTTGATGTATAGCATGAAGACAAAATATAGGATGACACAGAGGACTGCAACAATTACTAGGAACATGTAACACAAGATTATCACACTGAGAAAGAATGCAGCCAGTTCTATGTAGAATATGGGTTCCTTGGGCTTGCTCTTATCTTTTTGTTCAACATATAGATCTACATATCTTAATAACCTGTACTTGAAAATATCTTTATAAATAACATTTTCATTGTTTTTAGGATCAGTCACAGCTGCATGACTGAAAATAACCATATTGATGAAGGCCAATATGAATATTGCACAGACTGCCAAAAATATGATATACATTGTAATTGTGACAGAGCCTCCCATGAGGCCTGATATTATTTCATAGAGATTGAATTTCATATCACTCTCATTATTGCCTCCTTTAAATTGTTTTTTCACCTTCATGATCAGTGTTCTTTAATTTATTTCAATATTTTTTTATTTGTCATGTATAATAAAGTGCTAGTATAATTAGACCTACATGTATGACATTTACAGGTAACATGACAAACCAATATATAGCAGATGGTGATATGGATATGTTATCAAATGTACCCTTGACATCTGCTATGAGCATATGAAGATCATATATGCATGATGTGATATCCATATGGAGCTCACTCTTGGGGTCTAGGAGATTGTTGATAATATTATCATTTATCAGTTTATTTGTATTCTTGTTCACAGACATGATGAGACCATCAGGATCTCTGAAAAAGGCTTCATTAATTGTCAAGGAACTGTGATCCTTATATACATTGATTTTCAAAGTATCCAATATGCCATATGTGATGTAGGCATTTCTGATCTTGATATAGATGGCTTGTGCATTCTTATTGTTTTCATTGAAGAGTGTTGCAGACAAATTGGAGACATCACTTACATGCATGTACTCTTTCATGCGATCCACTTGAATGTTAATATATGAATTCAAGAAACTTTCAGTGTTGGCCTTCAAAATATCTTGATCAGCTGCGCTAAGATTGTGAATGTACTCATAGTTCAGATAGCTTTGACATGCTGCATCAAATGAATATTTAGATGCTCCTAAATTGTTGACATAGGTTTTATAAACAGAATTATAGATTGCCACATAAATTATTATATATATGGCTAGCATAATGCTTTGCAGATAAAACATATATTTAACTTCCTGGTTGGGAAGATTTTGGTAATAGATCATATAGGCAATATATGTCAGACACAGGGCATAGATGACCATGATTGCAATGAAGACATACACTGACATGACAGGATTACATAAATATTGATTTATGAAACTCTTCTGACATCTGGGTATTTCCTTGAAATAGTCGTAATAGAACATGACATCACTTTTTGGTATAAATATTATGACCAAAGAGATGATTCCCATAATTATAAATATGACAGGAATAATATATGTCATGATCAAGGTAATATTAAGTTGTAAGGATTCTTCTTTGAATAGATATGATATGATTTTGTTTGCCAAGGTTATGATGCCACCTGCTGAGGTTTTCTTTTTGACCATCCTTCATCTACTATAATTGATGAAATAAAAATAATGATAATTTTATATTTATTCTTCTTCTTCTTCTTCTACTACTACATCTTTCCTATAATATAGGATTATTGGTCTGTACTTATTATTATCAATAGTAAAAATGTAATGTTCATTATTTTTGTTTTCATATTCCTTAGATATTAAGGAATCATTATATATTTGTAAATTTTCATTATCATTTTTATGCATATATATATAGTGACCACTATCAGGAGTAGATCCATCATGACATATTATACCTTGTAATATGTAATTATTACTATTTAGATTAAGAGTCTTATTGATATTAAATGAGGAAATATTTGAAAATTTTGTTTCCTGATTTTCTTTATTGTAATAAATTATGCCTGCAATATAAATAATTAAAACATTACCTTCAATTTTATATTCTGTGATCTTATTCATATTATATTTTTTATTTAATTCTTGATCTAATTGATTTGAATCATGATCATTTAATTTATTTTTATCTACAGTAATTGCTTGATCATTTATATTATATAGTTCTAATTCATATTGAGTATTATTATTTATTTTTTTAATGATAACCTTATACTTATCATTTGATAAGGTCATACAATTATATGATATATCCTCTTTTGATTCTTCTTTTTTTATAATTGAATTAATATAATTTTGATTTATATTTAAATTATTACTCTCGCTTTTTTCTAAAATCAAAAAATAAGGAGTATCTATCTTTTTATCTTCATTACATACAAAATCTTTTTTATCTTCGTCATTGTTAAAATATTTTCTTAAATCTATCTTAATAGTAGATTTGTCAAGATAATCTTTACATATTATTTTGAAAATATTTCGAATATTCTGTTCATTCAATATTTCAAAGAAAGTATCTAAAAATTCATTTACATCTTCTTGATGGCCTTCATATTTTTTTAACCTATCACATTTATTAAATATAGCTGAAAGATCATTATTATTTATATTTTCATTTCCATTTTTATACTTATTATAGATATTTATATATTGAGTAATCAAATTTTTCTTTTCATTTTTTCTTTTATATTTATCATGCAATTTGTACATTACATAATTGAATTCAGGTATTCTTAGTAACATCTGCAAGATAGCATTCATGTAACAAGAATTTCCAATATTTGGTAATCCTTTTTTTTTAGTGACTACAAATGTTTTAATTATTTTAGGATCAAACTTCAGTTTTATACATTTCTTATGTAAAAATGTGTCTAGATAGTCATTATCCAAATCTTTATTATCATTAAACTTTTCTTTTAAATAATTCTTAAACTTTTCAATAAATTTATCATCATTATCCAGCTCATTTTGTTGTCTAGTCTTTTTAGATTCAGCTATATAACATAGATACAGGTATTCATTCAATAGTTCTTTTGAATAATTTATATTTTTTATTTTTTTTTCATTTATATATTGATGTAATTCATCTCTTGTTAATTTTATTAATTCAGAACAACTATATTGATCTTCTTCATCCTTATTTTGATTAGGAAAGTTTGTTTTTTTAGATTTAGATTCATTAATAGAATCTTTGGTAGATTCTTCTTTAATACTATGTAAATTATTTCCTATATCCTTTGAATTTTTTGCCCTTTGTTCATCAGCTTGTGCTCCGATTATACCTGTTTTATTTTGTCTATCTTCTCTAGCTTTTGCATCATATTTTACTTTCAATATTTTAGAATTAATTTCTGTATCTTTTTCTTCTACTAAATCATAAGCATATTTATTTTGAGCATCACTACCGCTCATACTTAACTAATATAAAGATTATAATTAGTCTAATAACATGATAATGAAAAGGATGATTATCAACTTATTTGTGGATATCAAAAACAAATTATTTTTAATGATTGACACTACATCATGTATGACTGAAATCATCGAGCTATTGCAGGTCACCTTCTATAAAATGGAAGACATCTATTATAGGCACTTTCTCTTGCCAAAATTGAAATCAATTTACATCATAGGATCATAAAGACTATTTGCAATGTGATCAGACAGTGCACAAGGCCTATTCAAGATCTTCTCTAACCTTACTGTTATCCTTTTTATATCAGTACATTTCTTAAATGTGCTTGTTTTCACTGTCCTCACATACCAATTGCATCTGCCTCTTTTAATATACTGTCTCAACTTGTCCAATTCATCTTCCGTGATCTTATCAGTTGCTGAACTAAAAACTTCAGACTTGCATGGATTATGCTCTACAATAATCCCATCAGATGTCTTAACATATCCCTTGATATCAATCTCACCATGGTGCTCTTTCATATGGCATTCTTTGCACAATGGCACAAGATTATGTCTGGCATTTTTATGAAAGTCTTTAAAGAATCCATCTTGATCACTATGACATTGATAGTTAATATGATGTGTATCTTCTGCATCATTCACTTTGCAAATGCTGCACTTGGTCATATAAATATCTTTATTATACTTGGATTTCTTAGGATTAATTAACAATGTACTGTGGCCTTCTAGCTGTTTTCTAATATTCTCTGCAGTCCTCATGAAATCTGATGGCATATCTAGAGATTCACATACTTTGATTCCATATGTTGATTCACCTCTTCCATGTCTGATCTTTCTTTCATAGATTATCCTATTGTTCTCATCTATGGTAATATGAATATGATTGATTGCAATGTACTTGTCATCAACATGCATCTTGACCACATCTAGATCAGGTAGTTCATGCAGATGTGTTGCAAAGATGAAAGCAGATTGTTTTTGCACCAGTGTGTCAATGCCAGCAGCAACTATGGCCAATGCCGACGTCGCCTCTGTGCCACTACATATCTCATCACCTAAGACTAGACTATATTTATCACATCTTTGCAGAATATTTCTCAATTCAGTCATTTCAACTGTGAAACTGCTCATGCCTTTGAAGATATTATCCATGCCCGATATCCTTGTAAATATATGTTTATAGGGAGAATATTCCATTTCATCACAAGGTACATACATGCCTGCCTGTGCCATGATGATATTAAGACCCACTGACTTCATAAGACTGCTCTTACCTGCTGCATTGATGCCATACAATAGCATGCCATTATGTGCCATCTCTAAATGTATATCATTTCCGACATAAGGAATGCTGTCATCAATCCTTTCTATAATAGGATGTCTGATATTCTTGGCATTGATATAGGATGCATCTGAGTCTCTGATCACAGGTCTATTATATCTGAATTCATAAGCATTTTTTGCATTGCAACATGCTATATCAATATCTATCAACAGTTTTATAAGATCATCTAATTTACTGCTAAACTGCTCAATAAATTCTTTTACAAATGCACTATAGTACATTGTAACAGTTTTGGAGATCATATTCTGTTTGTCTTCCATGATATTGGAAGCACATATGATGTTGTCATTCACTAGTTTTACAGTATTGCTAGATGCAGCACTAGAGGACTTGACATGAAACCCCTTCATGAAGACAGTGTCTACAGCCTTGGCAGCTTCATATCGCTTTTTGGTCATGCTGATATAGTAACCATCCTTTTCAGTGAATTCAATCTTTGACATAGAATCTGTTGATGTATCAAGAGACTGCATAATCTTGTTAATCCTGCCATTGATGTCAGTTATTGTCTTGTAAGCACAGTTGAATTCATCAACCAGATTATCAAGATCAGTATAGACATCTTTTTGGAATATGTTTCCTTTGATGTCATTTATGTTATATTTACTGGCTTCATGAAGATCTAACCTATTTTCGTAATATTCCATTATATTCTTGATATCAAGAGATGTTTTGGGATCATCTGACAAGAGCTGCAATGCATTCTGAAGAGATACATGAAATCCATACCAGTCTTGTGGATGGAACTTGGACATCATCATCTTTCGTTTTATCCTCTCTAGGTCCAGAATCTTACATAGATATTTGGCTACCTGTTTAAACTTGTTGTCTTCTAACATTTGCTGGATGTCATTATATCTTTTATTCAAAATCATAGAATCTATTATAGGATTCATCAGCCTCTCTCTAAAACTTCTGGAGCCAAAGGATGTTAAACATCTGTTCAATATGTCCACAAGTGGTCTATCATTTGGATAGAGACCCAATAAATTCAACTGTACAGCACTGTTGTATTCAATGGTCAAATACATATTATTATTGATTATTTCGGGTACATTCAGCTGTTGAATGATGTTCATATTATGTTCATATGCAAATTGAAGTAAACAACATAGGGCAATGCGCGCATTTTGGTATCTCTCTAAATTCAAGGTCTCAATGATGGAAAGTATACACTTCTTGGAAGAATAGGCTTTCTCCAATATTGCAGTCTGATAGGATAGTTTTTGCATACATTTGATAAACTCATATGTATCCCATTTGTAGTGGGTCAGAATATTGGTCAGATTCAAGTTTTTAAGCAAATATTCTTTTTTGCTGTTGTCTAAATGTTTGTCAGAAACTATGATCAGTTCACATGGGTTATAGGTGGCCAACATGCGGTAGACTTCATCATTGGCAAATTCAGGATCAGACTTAGATGAATTTGCTTCGTAGACGAAACAGTTACCAGTAGACAGATCAATGCCTGCTAAGCCCACAATTGGAAACTCATTAATGTACTCATAGTACAAGACCATCATGTAGTTACTCTTTTTATTGTTGACATTGAGGTTCATACCAGGACTTAAGATGTCTGTGATTTCTCTTTTAGGGTTTGGAGGCTCTGTAACCTGTTCTATGATGACAATGGTATAGTTATTGTTTAACAATATGTTTGTAAATTTTTTGATAGTATAAAGTGGAAAACCTGCCATCAAAGGATTTGATATAGATACATCAGGAATAGCTTTGTTCTTCCTAGAGATCTGTATGTTGCAAATATCAGCAATTGCATAGATGTCTTCTGAAGTATCATCTGTGATAGCATAGAGTTCATAGAAACTGCCTACTTGCATAAGAATGATACACTTATCCCCATATTTACCTTTATAGGTCTTGGAATAATCCAAATAATCATCAATCAACATGTTTATATGATTTGCATATTTATTTTTTGTGTTAAAATCTTATATCATTTTGGTGTCAGATGTTAATGATATTGACATGAGACTGTATTGTCTTATCCACAAGGCCTTCCATAAGATGTACCACAAGGTCCTCAGCATCAGCGATCTTGATTCTAAAAATAAAAAAAATGATTATTAGAGTTTTCAGAATTATCATTATGTATTTGAGGATATGACTGAATCAACTTATTGCAAGGCTGGCTACTGTAAATACAAGTTAACTCATGTCACCAAGGGTCATAAGTGTGGTATATGTGGAAAATTTGGTCATGGTAATGCAGAATGTAATAATAATATATCTGTTTACAAGCTTGAGAAATTTCATAATGAGATATTACCTAATGACATTCAATGTACTGTCTATAATTGTTGGGCAAAAGAGTATCATACAATTGATGCTCACTACTGTCCTAACTGTGGTGTCAGAGATCCACATGATTCAGATAGCTGCAAAAAGACATATAATATTAGTTGTCCCATATGCAGGACACATAATACTATCACAAATCCTGTAATCATAAAAGGATTGTCAGATGAATGTTGTATATGCTATGCAACAAATGTTGAGATTCTATTTCCTGCCTGCAAACATTGTGTCATATGTATGGAATGCTTAGATAAAATGTAGTCTCACAACTTTATACCGAACCATATATTAGAGAATGGCTGAATTTTTTGATAATTTGACAAAAGAGTTTCAATTACAATGCAAAAACATTGACAGCTTTAATAAAGACCTGATATCAAATATTGACAAAACCAATAAAGATGTACTCAATACCTTAGGAAAGACTAATCAAGAGATCCTTGATAATCTCTTGAAACTATTCAATGCACAACCCCAAACTTCTACACCAACAAAATCACTCACAATACCTAAATCATATAATCCTTACTCTGATTGATATAGCTAATATTATTTTATTTTTCAATGATAGGTTATGTCTGAAAATACTGTTTTGGCTGATCAGATCCTTCCCATGCTGGCTAATGATTATTTGACCAGCAAATTATTGCAAAAAGTAGAGAACAACAAGCATTATGAAGCTGTAGTTGATCTTCTAAATCACATAGCAACTGATAAAGAAAAGACAAATGACAAACTTTTCATCATTTCTGCTGCATATGATAAAGTATATAAGAAATTTAATAATATTTCGCTTTGCATTCTCATCATGTCATCCATAGTAACATTGATTGAAGCCTTCAGACTTAGTATTCTTGAATTTGTAAATAATAATGTAAATATAGTAGCTGATGTAGGAATCATATCATTCACTATGAATCTTTTAACTCTGTCTATTGGTACAGTCATCACCATTTTGAGCAGCATCATTCGTTTCAAGAACTATCGAGAGATCCTTGAACAGCTGAAAGACAAACAGAATCTTCTGATTGCCTATCGTGAAAAATATAGCAAGAAGTATGAAAAAGTCTTGAACTTGTTGGCCTTTGATTCATTGAATGTGGATGAAATAAAACAGATTAATGAGAAAATTATTGAGTATGACAATGATATCAAGACCATTAATGTGATGGAGTATTTACACAATGAAGACATACTCCGATTCAATAAGTATAAAGCTTATTTTGATTTTGAAATACGAAAGATTGATATAGATAAAGAAATTGCAATTCAAAAATATGAAAGTCAGGCAGGTATAACATTACAGGATATCCATAACAAAAAGAAAAATATAAACAACTACATGAACATAAAGAAGATTAAGGAATATTTGTTACAAAAGAAGAAGGATCAATCTGTTGAAATATCAGTAACAAATTAGTCATGTAGGTCAAAGATTGCGAAAGACATGGGACCTGTGATGGACATTGGGTGACATCTTAAGATTGCGAAGTTTTGTTTATGTCATCTTTGTCTTCATCATCGTCATCATCTTCATTGTCATCGTCTTCATCATCATCTTCGTCTTCATCATCATCATCATCGTCTTCTTCATCATCGTCTTCTTCATCATCGTATTCTTCATCATCGTCTTTGTCATCACTGTCTTCGTCAACAATTTCATTATAAACATCATTATTACCTAATGCTTTGCCTTTATTCCACATGTCTACTGCGATTTTCATGATATCTCTTATAGACATTTCTGGATGCATTTTTCTCAATTCATTCATTTTTATCTTGACATATCTGTTATAAGTAGATGGTTTATTTTTCATCAAGATAGTATCATAATTGTATGCATTTATAAGCAATGATTCTAGTTCATGTAGTTGATATGATCTTTCCATATCTATGCTGTCCACAAAATATGTCAGAAGTTCTGATGTTGATAATCTCATTTTCTAATTATTGATCTTTTAAAAGTTTTATGCATCTATCACTTTTTTTTAATCTCTCAAAATGTTTCAATATTGAACTATCTTGTGTTGTTTCAAGATGCTTATGACCTCTATATTTATAATATTCTGGTTTATTCAAATATAAATAATGATTCATATAATGCAATCATTATGCAATATATCACATATCACATATCCTATATTCTGGTATAGAGTGCACTGTTGGCTGTAAAGCTAATGACATATTTTGTCTATAATTATCAATTCTCATATCTTTGATATAAGGTTTAATCGAAACTGATATAAAAATGTCTGAGTTTGATAAATCATGGCTTATCACTGGGATTACAGGACAAGATGGCAGTTGGTTTGCAGAATATCTGCTCGAACTTGGCTATAAAAATGTACATGGAATGGTTAGGAGATGTTCTACATTCAATACAAAGAACATTGATCATATTTTTGACAGACTTCATTTGCATTATGGAGATCTTGTTGATCCAATCAATATTTTGAACATTATTGACAAAATAAAACCAGACTATATTGTTAATTTTGCAGCACAAAGTCATGTTAAAGTCAGTCATGATTTGGAAGCATACACAATACAAGTAAACACACTTGGTATTTTGCATATTCTACAGAGTGTCAAGACTCTGAACTTGAAAAGTTGTAGGATCTATCATGCAAGTACATCAGAGATGTATGGCAATCAGACCAATGGTGATCACATATTGAATGAAGAGTCCCCTATGCAACCTGTAAGCATCTATGGAATCTCTAAGCTGGCGGCACAACAGATCTGCAATATGTATAGAGATGCATATGGTATGTTTGTGGTCTCAAGTGTCCTCTTCAACCATGAAGGAACACGAAGAGGCCATACTTTTGTCACCCAGAAAATAGCTGATTATGTAATAAAATATAAAAAGAATTTGTCTCAGTCCAAACCATTGCAACTTGGCAATCTGAATGCAAAACGTGATTGGGGCGATGCAAAGGACTATATGAGAGCTGTATACATGATGTTGCAAAAAGACATTCCAACAAACTATGTTATTGCTACTGGTGAGACACATAGTGTCAGGGAATTTGTAGAAAAAGCATTCAGAGTAATAGGTACAGAGATTGAATGGCAAGGCTTTGGAATAGATGAAAAGGGTCTTGACAAAGAGACCAAGCAGATTCTAGTAGAGGTTAATCCTAAATACTATCGTGACATTGACATACATTGTTTAATAGGTGATGCCAACAAGGCATATAAAGAACTAGGTTGGCACCCTGAAATCAGTTTTGATAAACTGGTTGAAAACATGATCATGCATCATATGCAAAGTGATATAAGAATTTAACACTATATATCACCACAAGCATCAGGACATGTATCAGGCCAGCATCAGGGACAAAAAGAAGCATAAGATCTTCAATCATGAAAAATCTGATAATTATGAATTGAATGCTGAATACGAAGAGTATGCATATGTTGACAAATTGCTTGGCAATTGTAGAGTACATCTCATCACAGCAACTGGTGTAGAGGCAATTGGTATCATCAGAGGAAGCATGAGGAAATTCAGCAGGAGAGTCATCATTGAGAAGGGAGACATTGTGGTGGTCTCTAAGAGAGATTATCAAAAGGACAAAGTAGATATTGTGCATAAGTACAATCAAGATCAGGTTCAGAATCTGATAGCTGATAATAAATTATCCAATGTACTCTGTAATTGTTACAACAATGTTGCAATAAGTTCTAAGAAGGAAGATGATAACTATGTTGATTTTGGTATTATATCAGACAGTGATAATGATTCTTCTGAGGAAGAAGATGACATTGAGCTGTAAGTTATTTTTGTATGATTCTTATATAAGAATACACACCTATTATACAATATATGAGTGAACATAACTATCTTAATGACACATGGGCACTGTACTTCCATGATCCATATGATTATAATTGGGATTTGAAAAGTTACAAGATGATTTGCAACATCAGCACCATTCAGGATTTTGCAGCTGCCTATCTAGTGTTCAAGGATCTATTCTACAAAGGTATGTTTTTTATCATGCGTGAGCACATCACACCAAGATGGGAAGATGACCAAAATAAAGGAGGAGGGTGCTTTTCTTATAAAATAAGTAAGTTTAATCTGGAAGAAAAGTTCTTTGAAATATGCTCACAGGTTTTAGGTGAAAGACTAGCAAAAACATCCGAAATATCGCAAAACATCAATGGTGTCTCTATAAGCCCTAAGAAAAACGCCTATATCATCAGAATCTGGATCAAAGATAATAAACATGCATGCAAAAATAATTATGAAATAAATGTACCAAAATTTTCTACACTTATGTATAAAAATCATGAATAAATATTGAAATGTATATAAAAACTACATGTTGATACTAATATAAACTACAATGTCTTTAATGATACATGCCAATATCTCTGATATCTATGACATGGTTTGTTCTAAAAAATTTATTAGCAAGATTTTTGCAATCGAAGATAAAAGCAGTCTCAAGAAATATGATGGTGGTAAAAAATTCACATTTGACAGACCCTATAATTATAAAGACTTGTATTCCATAGAATCCATTCAGGTACCCGACAATTTTACCAGCATGATTGAAAACAATCTGCAGTATGTAGAATTGATGATGCATACAGAGCATCAGATCATCAAACATACTGATACAGCCTTCATAGTTAAATATACTTCAATTTTGAATAAACCAGATTACATCTATGGGATTCTCAAAAATACTAAGATCATACTCTATGTCCAATTTACTGTGAATACTAGAGATCCTATGATGACTGTAGTACATTACAACAAAAAACTGTTGAATGCTGGAGAAGAAGATGATGACAGTCTCATAATAGACGCATCACACAATGATATAATTACCAACATTTATCAACAAGATACATTAAGAATCAATGAAAGTATCATCAACATATCTGAGACATTCTTAGGACACAATTTTGTGCATGATTTCTGTATACCATTCATCAATAATATATTCAATACTTCTTTTACCATACTCCAAGATGTATATACATTGCGAATGATGAAATATATGTCAAAGAAAAACATTGAAATATATAAAAAAAAAGAATCATGATCAAAATTCTTGTTGCGAAAGACAAAGTTTGATTTCACCCAAAGATGCTATAGTATATCTCAAAATGATTGGGTAGGAATTCTTGAGATAGATTTCAACATTGGAACATAGATTAGTGCATTTAGTGAAAATTGTCAGATATTTTAGACTGAAGACTCCCTGGATGATCTCATGTGAAGCTTCTTCTTTATTCTTTTCAATCATAATATTATTTGATTTTTCTGTACCCAAGATTGTCTCTTGAGTGCAAAAGTCTCCCTTACAACTCAAGATCAACTGATCTGCAATATTTCGGATTTCAATGTACTCTGCCAAATTATGCATGTCCCTGATAATCTTCTGAAGATATGACGAAGGCATTGTAATAATTGTATGAAAATCTACTGGTGGAATTTCTATATTGAGTACATCTATATCTAATGTAGACAGTTTATAATTAGTCTCCACATTCTTGTCATTATTTACTATCTTTATACCTAATGTACTTGGATCATCCTTACAGACATATAATGTTAACAGATCATTTGTGCCTATGGTCTTGATCAGCATATGAAGCTTGAGCATGCAGATTCCTATATACATCTTCTTGGCACAATAGTATTCCTCAAATTTATCAGCTTCAAGCTTCATATGAATCAAGACGATATTGGTGTTATCCATAGCAACAATCTTCAGACCTGTTTCATCAACTTCTAAATTGACGTCTGTCAAAATGTCCTTCAATGCATCAATTACCTGCTTGAAGACAGGTGCTTGAATTGTTTTAATATTCAGAAGATATTCATTCATTATTGAAATTTAGAATGATGCTAAGCCTTATATAGATGTGATGTTATGATGCTGTCTTCTAGCCTTTTGCATAAGTCTATCATATTCTTCATTCATATAATCACATATATCCCTTATCTCATTCCACTTTCTTTCATCACATGATGTATTCTTCACAGGATCATTAGGTAGATTCCACAGCTCTGTCAATATATCCAATGACTTCCCTTCATATTTCTCATAAAGTCTCACCACATCTGCTCTATCAATGCCTTCTGGTGCTTGTTGCAGGATAGCCTCTATGTCATTTTCATTTGTTGCCATATCTTAATTATTAAATATAATAAAAATTTACACATATTTTCGAAGTTCTAAATAGAATGAAAAGAAATTCTTTGTTTCCACAATCTCCATCAAAAAGACCCAACAGAAATGCAAATACTCCTTCAATTGATTTACCACCTCTGGATCTCTCTGTTTCTCATCAAAGTTCACAATCAGTCCAAAAATCTCTTGACCAACTTATAATAGATTATAAAACATCGTGTAATCATATCAGTCTGCAAGCTAGCATAACATTGATAGAATATGTCAGACACCTAAACATCTTGCTCACAATTTTTATGACAATTTATGAATTAACTGGAACCAATCAAATATCATTCAATTTGTTTGATGATTTTAGTCTAAATGCTTATAAAAATCATGATTCTAATTTTAATCATCTTATATCATATTCTTTGGTCAATACAAGAAAACAATTATTCAAAAGATTTACCAACATTTATACTATTAATTCAAAGATGATTAGTGCAAATACAATTTTAAATAGGGTTATACATCTGAAATTAGAAAACAACAAAATTTATTATAATACATCTGATCCATTACATTTTAGCAGCCATGAACAGATCATGCATCAACTGCATGCTTATTTGTCACCATTGCCTAAATATCATTGCCTTGACTCTCATAACAATTTGTCTCCAGATAATGTTGACATGATCATGAAGACCTTAGTAAGATTGAATGATTGTGCAAACGTTATTAAAAATTCTTATACTATTCATGATAATAATGATGATTACAAAAGATTGATTGATACTGTCAAAAATTATTCAAATGCACATACCAACAATAACATATTATATGTAGCAATAAACAATAATGCTAATCAATCATACATTTATAAGAATTCTATACATCATTTGCATCCAACCTATTATTATTATCATTATGATGGGCCAGCACCAGCTATGTCATTATTGCCAGTTAACAAATATATTCAAAATCATGCAATCAATAAATCAAATATTTATCAGCCTTTACAAATTAGATTCAATATCATAAAAAATATTGAATATCATTATAAAGGATTTGCACCAAACTTCAGCAAAGATCTTAATCAAAGTCTACAAGATTATACAACAGAGTCTCAACCATTAGCTGACAATATCAAATTGCGACTTCATGAGGTCATGAATTATGTTGGTCATCAATTTAGAGAAGGTTATAATGAAGATGATATATACATTTTTCATGGCACACAATTTCCCTTAGATTTATTTGGAAAAAATGAATTTTATCTGTCATCATTCTTATCATGTACTTTCAATATATATATAGCATTAGATTATGCCAAAAATAATTTGAGTAGAAGCGAAGATAAGGAAAACTCTGGTCTTATCTATATTATTAAGATTGATAAGACTATCAGATACATAAATTTTAAGGATAACTTACAACAAATAATCATATTTCCTGGAAGCAAAATCAAAGTTTCCTGCTTTTTTAATGTCAATAATATAAAGTATATTCTATGTACTTTGGAAAAGAATGATGATGAAAACTATGAGACTAATCTATATAATAAATTGTTTATGCATGAAAATGATACATGTCTGACAAAAGAATTCAAAGTTCATCGAGAGAATAAGGAAATGCCAAAATGTATCCATATGGATTTGTCAGTATATGATAAGACAAAGCCTTTTGAAAGGAAAAACTCAAAACTTATCAAACATTATAGATTTTGCAAAGAAGGATTGATAAATGAGATGTACTTGAAGCATTTGATCAATGATCACATCATCAATGAATGTTATGTACTATTTGTTGGCATGAATCTATATAGTATAGTCTATGATAATATTGCGAATAGTATTTATACTGCAATTGATGAAGATAGTAATTATACATATGGTGTTGAAAATTTTCAATATGACATTAAGAATTTCTTTGTAGATACGCTGTTCATAAATGAAGGAAATTTGAATTCCATGAATTATAAAATACACAAGCAAACAAAGGAAGTCAAATTAGCATGGCTGACTGCATGTGGCATATTTGATGCAAATAGATGTATAAGAAACAATTTCCATAACGATATTCCCATGGAATATTATGGTTTGTTGAATACATTATCTCAAGAAAATAAACAAATGTTAGCAAGAAACATAGATGATCTTATACTCGAATTTCATTCTAAAAATAAATCATTATATGAACATTTAGAATATATCAGAGCAGGGTACATTGATTTTGTAGAGAAAAATCTGATGTTGGCTGAATGCACAAGTTTAGAGACTTTCATCAACGAACTTATAAATAGACTCATAAAAAGATCTGCATATTTCAGGGATAATATGGATGATGTAAAGATGAATATATTAAATTATTTGCAAGTGCAATCTGCTGGAAGAATACAAGATATAGATAGGTCTGTTGCTAAGTCTGTTGACAGGTCTGTTGACAGGTCTGTTGCTAGGTCTGTTGCTAAGTCTGTTGCTAAGTCTGTTGCTAAGTCTGTTGCTAAGTCTGTTGACAGGTCTGTTGCTAAGTCTGTTGCGAAATCTGTTGACAGGTCTGTTGCTAAGTCTGTTGACAGGTCTGTTGCTAAGTCTGTTGACAGGTCTGTTGACAGGTCTGTTGCTAAGTCTGTTGACAGGTCTGTTGACAGGTCTGTTGCTAAGTCTATTTCAAGATCCAAGACAAGATCTATGAAACTTTTTGAATATGTTAAAAATATTCCTTGGTATACTGATACAATTTATAAAATTGATGAATTGAAAGAACCTTATAGAAGTTATTATAAGTCTTCTATTAAAAATGTCACTTATGTGGACACATCTAATAGAGGTTATTCAATAAGCAAGAAAGACTTCATAAAAGCTGAAAAAGATACTCCTATAAAGTAAGATAATGTTAAGAAAAGGTGGTGGAAATGTTTATTCATCTGAAAATGAATGGAAAGAGTACATTGTGTCCATAGATAATAAACAGTACATTATTGATAAGATAGCATTGGAAGATGCAAATTCAAAATATAAATCCATAACAGACATAACAAAACATTTGAAGACTGATAAACAAGTCATAATAGATAATTTCATCTTGACTGATTATTTGACATTAGATCCTATTGAAGCTTCACATGCAATATGTATATCACTTCATGATTACATGTTACTTGATCCAACTAAACATAAGAAAGTATCATATGATATTTATGATGACATACATGTATTTTCATCCAACAAATTTCACGCCAATCAATATAACATCTTTGATATCAAGTCCTTATATTCTATGTTGAACAAAGAGTATCAGCAAAATAAATCATTTACATATAAAATACACAATAAAAATGATTATGTAGAAGTTAACTATATTGTATATGAATCAAACTATTATGATTTGAGTTTATATTGGAAAGTAGAAAACATATACAAGAATATATATAAAAAAGTCATAACCGAAGATCTTCAACTAAAAGTAAATAAAAATGTGACAATTTATTATAATAAACAGAATCAATACATATGTTTCAATGATGATATTACAGCAAATGACATCCTTCTGTATAGATCATCCTATAGCTTTTTCCATAAAAATTATCTGAAAAATCATTTGTATTCAAAGCTGGACATTAAACTAGTTGACTTCTTACATGTTCAAGGATACCTGCATCAAATAAATATTATAAATAAAGTTCATCACTTTTATCATGAAATGATTGGCTATTACATCCTATTTGAAGATGATCTGAACATGAATGATATAATTGTTTATCAAAATAAAAAGTATAATTTGAAAAATCACTATAAAAGGAATACTATATATGATAGCATAAGTATAGCAAATGAAAATATACATGATGCTTCATTACAGTTGATAACTGATTATAAACAGATAAAACTGAACACCATGAAACCTTTAACAAAATCAATATCTGATCTAAAAAGTTTGCCTCCTCGAAAAACCAAAAAAAATGTATCTTTGAGTTTGCCTATATCACCTAGAATGATTCTTTCTAGATCATTGTCAAATGTAGATATCATTCCAAAGCAGACATCTTCTATAAGATTAAAATTCACTCAGAAAGGAGGATCTGAATATATATATTTTCTGGATAAAAATGGAAAAAAGAGATCCAAAAAAATTTATGTAATCAATGGCAAAAATAAAGTCAGATATGCAAAAACAAAGAATGGAAAGGTACATTATGTCTCTGTCAAGACATTTTTGGCAAAGATTGAGTCATGATGAATCATAATGATATCAAGAGAATGATGAATAACATGATATCCTTTATCTTGTAGATATTTTACAATAGGTTCAGAGACATCACCATAATTTGACTCAAAGTCTATGATATCAATGAATACCTTATCAAAATTTATGGATTTAATAGCATCGAATTCCGCTCCTTCAACATCTATGGACAAATAATGTATGTGATTTATGTTATATTTATCACAAATGGTCTCAATCTTTTGTATGTGAACACTAATGATTTCACTCACACTGTTTGTCATTTCATTTTCATTTCTTAAGCGTTGAAAATGTCTTGGATCATAATGATCCTTAAGACCTGAAATTAAATCTGTGCAACCGCTATTGATTATGAATTCACCATAGCCATCATTATTAGCAACTGCACAATTCAAGTTAATGCATTTTGGTCTATTAACTAAAAGTCTGTCGTATAGCATTTTATTTGGTTCTATATTGACACCAGACCAGTTATGTTGATTTTCAAAAAAAAGTGTGTTATTAATGTGCACACCATCATATGCACCTATATCCATAAACACACCATTTTTGAAACCTTTGAAAACATGAGTTTCCAAATATCTGTCCTGAGAATCTTGTGAATGAAACATATATAGTATATGTTTAGAAATTTCTTATATACTATTGCTATCCATTGTGGTGAAAAGGCTTCCAACTATCATTTTTTGTAAAAAGTGCCATAAACAATGAAGCAGTAAGCAAATATTCTTTATTAGACATTGTAAAAGATAATACTTCACAACCTCTTTAACATTCCCTGTAAATAATTTCTGATATATTCGTTTGCAATATCATAGGCAATTGTTTCATATGGATGTTCATGACTGGCATGTTCTGAATTCTTGATATCATTGATTCCATTTGGTCTATCGGATATATAAGTAAATATCATAATTCTGTTATTCTTTGTATCATAGTATGTATTATTATTCAAATCAGGATTGGATCTCTGTAATTTATTTCTGGGTACATTCAGTTCTCTGTATCCTAATACATTGAGAATATCTTTCATTATCTTAGGATTTTTCCTTTGATATATATGCACCTTCTCGTGAATAAGTGTAGCTGTCAGATCATGATCTACTTCATGTAATGTTCTTGTAGATACAAATATGACATCTTCTCTTGTATGAGGAAATCCTTCTTCATAGACATCATCTTCTGTTAAAGCTAACTTCCATGGTATCACCATGATGTCCTTACATGCTAAAATATTCATATAAACGTAATCTTTCAAAAACTCGTCGGCCTTTATTATACATCTTGACAATTTAACCTTTTCATCATATGTAAATGATAATGGTGACTGAACAATTATATTTAGATATTCATTGGCTGTCTTAACATGTCTTGCATGTAAATCAGCCTTGGAGAATCCTTTGATATAGCCATCTTTATCTGCTTTCAAAAAATTTGCAGTCTCTATATCAGACATAAATTTAACAGCCTCAAAACCTTCACGAATGTATTTTATATAATAAATAAACATTAAGAAACAGATAATGCCCAAACCTACAATGATTAGATACAGCTTCATATTTATCTCAAACATTTTCTTTACATAATATATATGCAAGAAGTTATCAAATACATTATAGTATCATCATTAGTGCTAGTCACAGATGTTCTATGGATCTTTATAAATCAAAAAATGTACTTGGACAACATCAAGGAAGTGCAAAGATCAGATGCAGTAATCAATTATTACTACTCAGCACTTGCTTATGTCTTGGTAGTCTTCTCTATATTGTATATATCCATACCTTTCACAAGACTGCATGTTGAGAAATATGATAGCATATTAGAAAAATTATACAAATCACTGTTGTATGGCGGAACAGTCGGCCTTGCTATAAATGGCATCTACAACTTCACCAGTCTTGCCATTTACAAAAATTACAGTTTGAATGTAGCAGTAATAGACACTATATGGGGAGCTGTATTAAACACCACAATGGTCTTTATATATCTTATTTTATGAAACATATCATCTCATCATGTGTTGAACAGCCACCAAATCTAGATCGCGCACTCTATAATATTCAAATTTGCCATTGGGTAGTGGTCTCTTGATGATATAAGGAAGCTTGCCTTCCATAAGTTCTTGCAAGGCTACCTCTCTCAGTTGCATATTAGATGCAATCTTTTTCGCAGTAATATCAATGAATGCTTGAGCACCTAGAGCAAGTTGATTAGTCCTAAGGCTAATGACTTGATCAAACTCATATTTAGTCATGATGGGTTTTGATATTTTTTGTTTATCAAGATTAGCAACTACCTTGTTATAGTCATCAAATGTAGAAGCTCTGTGTTTCTGCATTGCTTTTCTTTACTTTTAATGATTATTTTTTTATATCAATCATTTTTTTTATTTTCTAGTTCTTCATATGATACTTCTTCAAGCTTTGTATTTAACTTGACATTTTCTTGTTTTAGATGCATGATCTCATCTTCGTATATGACAGTCAGCTGCTTCATCCTTTGATAGGCTTCTCTGTGTTCAATACGCTCTTGCTCTAGCTTGTTTTCCAACTGCTTGATCTTGTTCTGCAGAATTTCAATCTCAGTGAAATAACCCAACATGGTCATGTATATATCAATAAAAAAAGAATCATTTTTTTGCAATGTTTCTTTTATAACTTGTAATATATATTTATCGTAGAATATCAAGCATCATCCTCAGTTACTGTATCAGCATTTTTGTATTTCAACCCCTTCCAGCCTTTGTTATCAACAGGATAGGGTCCTAGCATTTTCTCGAAATAGGCCTTGATCTGATTTCTGTCAGGCCTCTTCTTGCTCTTTGGTACATTCTCTGCAGCCCACAATCTGAAGTCATTGTAAATGTTGGTAATTTGCATGCGATCATTGACATTTTCCTTATTTACAATTATCTTCTCATGAATATATTGCCCAATCAGGTCATTGTTATTCTTATAACTCTCTGTAGCAATTCTTACCTCCATCGGTTCAGGAATGCTATTAGGATTAATGCTTTTATGCCGCTCAATAAGCATGGAAATGAATGGTTCAGTCCATCTTTCAAACTTATCACCAAGTTCAAGATCCATGACAAACTCGTTAGGTTTCACAGGATTCTCACAGAACTTGGATGTAAATTCTATGACACGAATCCTACGCCATGTACCACCATCATCACTTGGTACCTCTGGCAGTTCATTACATGTCAAGATCATCTTGAATTGTGGCTTGAACTCAAATGGTTCTTTGTACAAAGCTCGTGTAAGGATCCTATCATTGCCTGACAGCTCCTTCATAAAACCAATGTTAATTTTGTCCTGATCACTGGGTTCCTGCATGACTGCAAACCTTCTGCCTTTAGTCCTTTCCAATTCACTTTGAGCACTATTGGATGCAGCTCTCTTCTGTGTCAACAGAGCTATAGGCAATATGCAATAGTAATCACCTACAGCTTTTTGAATAAAATCTAGAAGCCTTGATTTACCATTGCTCCCTTGACCAGTGAAAATATAGAATCTCTCTTGTGCAATACTACCATCTATGATACATGAGAGTATATCCAGTACATAATTCTTCACATTTTCAACTGTGAAGAGTTTGCCGAAGAATTCATTAATTTCTTCATATTCTGGCTGTTCCTTGTTATACGCCTGGTAATTAATTCGTGTTGAATGAAATATGTAGTCATCAGGCATACCATCACGAAATATATGCATTTTTAAATCATATACTCCATTAATGAAACCAATCAGATGTGACCTACTGTCAAGCAATTCATCAAATTTCTCATCCATGAAGAGACATCTCAACTCCTTCATGATATGATCTTTGAAAGTTGCATTCTTCAAGTTATAAGCAATTTTGACACACTTCTTTGATCTTTCATCGAAGACACCTCTTTCTTCATCTTGGGCTCCATACATTCTGTTGGTCCAGTAATTGCTCCTCTCCATGAATTTCCTACATATATCTGTGCTCAATATATTGCGTAACACAGAACCTTCTGTTGACAGCTTCCACCTGTGTTTATCTTTATCATAATGATACCATTGTATTTTATTGACTGTCTTCACCTCATCTTTATAGATAGCCTGTACAACTTTTGCAATATCATAATGTGTTGCCTCAGATTTTGTACATATATCTATCAGAGGAATGACAGAATCATCAATAATTTCGAGGTATTTGGTCAAATTATCTTGTTTTGCCCACCATTTCAATGTACCAATTCCCATGTGATCCTTTCGCATCTTATTCCACAGTTTCTGACACTCACCTTCTACGTATGAACTGCCTATCTTTGAGAATTCTATCCAGGTATCTAGGAGCCTGTAATCAATATTTCTTAAGACCCAACCCAGATTGATCCAATCTTCATACTTTTCTGCCCTACTGTATGAAAGACATTCAATGACTAATTTACGAACTATGATCAGATCATCTTCAGTAGTATAATTCTTGTTTATATTCAAAGCTTTAGCAAATATATTGCTATGTAGCTTATTTTTAAACTTGCTATCTATGCTTGGATGCACATGCTTCATGTATTCATCAATCTCTCCTACATATTGTTGCTTTATTACAGTAACATCAGCTGTAAGATTTCTCATTGAAAACAGCTTTATAAAACCTATTTCATCTGTTGCAGAAATTATATCTGCTGAAATCATGGCCTTTCCATCACAGTATACATATTTATTGGATACTCTATAACAATCTGTTTCAAGCTTGTTGCTGCCATACATCAGCCAACAGTTGACATCAATGATAGCTTTATCAATGATCGAATCATATTCATTACAGATGGGCAGACGCATAAATACCTCCTGTGCAACATCAAGAATTTTCTTCCTGATGAAATGTTGGACTTTATTAGTGACAATGATATGGGGAAAGACTATATGGATGCCATCTTTGATCTTGTTTCTATATTCTACTGGTGACTGTTTCTCCATGACATAAGCAACATTATGTCCATCTTGTACTTCTATGTATTGATTGATAATAGTGAAATAGTGCTGCAAAATATTTTGGACGTGTTCTGCTTTATAAACACGCTGCAATTTCTTTACTCCATTATTATTCACATAGCTGTTTTCATCCATGGAGAAACGAAAGTCCAGATCCACGCGCAGCGGACTTGGATCAATGGGTTTCTCAGTGTAATGAAGAGACATACCCTTTGTCATAGCTATACCATAAAGATTCATGAAAGTTTCATATTCCTCATCTGGAATGAAGATAGATACCTTGGGATTGCCCAGACTTGTGTTCGTAAAAGGTTTGCCCTTTTCAACTTTGTGCTTGTTGATGAATGAATTCAGGTCTTCTTGGATTCCCATGTTTCCAGGTATTTGTCTTAATATATATATGTAATTTTATTTTATATGAATTTATATGTCAGTTTTTATTTTGTTGCTTCTTAAATTGCACAACAGTATAGTCACCTATATGATGAATGTTAATAACTTATTTTTATACACAATCATTTTTTTATTTTATTCCTAATAAACAGGATTTAAGTGTATGACTGATAAAGCATTGTGCTTTTGCAGTCCATCAAACGAAAGTGAAAGTACACATTTTTCTCATAAATCATTGAAGTCCCTGATAGAGATATGGAACATATTCAATAAAAACAAAATAAAGATCACATCAAAGACATCTGCTAAAGTCATGTACACAAAGTTAGATAATGTACTGAAAAAATATTTGGAAGGCTCAGGCAAATATTGGCTATGGTGTGGTGTCATCGAAAGACTAGCTGGCAACAATCTAACTCTGACTGAAAGGCAGCTGATGAAAATCAAGAGGGATTTAAGGAACATATGTAAGAGGGACCTTAAGCCAGAGAAGCCTGAGGCTTGGTATAAGAATCCAAAAACATGGCTATCAAATTATGACATCCAAAACGTCATGATACAGTATACTCAAAGTACCAAATATAAATATGCATTTCTGGGTGTCTTTCCAATAGACTTTTCAGTAATTTCTACTGAGGGTACATGTATGTACAGTAATTTTTGTTTGATTGATATCAAAAGTTACATAAAAAAAGGAAAGAAATTTATTGGATTGATAACCAACTTAGATAAACATGATGAATCGGGTTCACATTGGACATCCACTTTTATGGTTATAGATCCCGTATTAAAGACATATGGAGCATACTATTATGATAGTACAGGTAGATCCATACCTTCATATTTGGAAATCTTTCTGCAAAGTGTCAAGAGGCAATGTGAACAAATTTATCCAAGTAAGGAATTCAAAATACATATGAACAGCAAGCAGCATCAGCACAAAAATACAGAATGTGGCATGTTCTCCATGGTCTTCCAGATACGATGGATAAACAAACATATTGTCAAGAAGAATGATACAAATTTTGCAGAAATTGTGGCAAATCCTTGTATAGATGATGAGCATATGCTTATGCTCAGAGACCACCTATTTCGACCCAATTCCAAGATGGAACTAAAGAAAATGAAGCATTTCAATAAGTAGGAAGTCTACTTGGTCTCATTATTTTCATGATCATATACCATTGGAAAGAATCTCTTCAACATGGCCTTCTTCATTTCAGACTTTGTGTCTGCCATGTCTTCCTCAGCTGCCTTCTTATTGATGTCAATGATTCCTTGGATCCTCTTAGCTTCTTTTAGCAGTCTGTTGTATTCTTCCATCTCTTCTGGTGTCAACGGTGTATCTGCCATAACATGCTTTGTCATACCTGCAAATAAAGATGCCAATGAACCTGTTGTCAGTACATTACAGGTCTTACTAATAAGATCTCGTCTGTTAATTTGATGTACCATAGATATGTGATTAAATGCGTAGCATTGTTGCATCAACAAGGATATCAAAAGAAGAAGATAGTATGATTTCATTTAATGTGTCTATTATGTATATGTATTACATGTATCATCTACTTATATGATTTTATTACTATATGACATAATATCATGATTAACATTGTGATGCTTAGTTTGAACTTCAAATTCTTATGAAATTGAATATTATTATATTGATGGACGTAGTCATTGTCAAAATCATAATCATTCTTATCACAATCCTTGTAGATTTCTTCTAAATTATGGCATATGCTTAAATAATCTCCATCTGATAATATGTGTTTATTTTTGTCAATAATTGTCATAATTTCTTGTATATTGTCAATAAACATATTTATTATTGTTCAAGAGATGATATTCATTTTTTATTCCTGTATGAACAAAAACCATATAAGAATGTACTACATATGCTTATAAAACCATGTTTTTCAAATTTGTCTTAGGACTGTTATGTATATGTGATGCCATTGCATTCTCCATGCCATTGAGAATGTCAAATACAAACAAGTCAAATAATCGCAGAGATTTTATCAAAAAAACATTTATTGTTACACCTATGCTTCAGATTGTCCAAAAATCAATCCCTGTGCAAGCTTATACAAAGGATGAGCTGGATCATATCCAGTTATATGACAGACTAATGCAATCATCGTGTTACATTAGTACTGAATATGCAGCTGGTGAACAGACAAAGAATCCCTTGCAAGACAAATTGCAAGGAAAGCCTCAAGGAATTGGCTCAGGGTTCCTTTGGGACACACAAGGGCATGTTGTTACTAATTTTCATGTCATTAATAAGGCTGAAAATGCCACAATCATATTTACAAGGGCAGATGGAAGCAAGCATCAATGTACTCCAAGATTGACTGGAGTTGATCCAGATCATGATCTTGCAGTATTGAAGGTTGACATGCCTCTGCCTTTTACAAATCCTATATCTGTAAGTAGCAATAAGAATATCAAAATAGGCAGTTACTGTTTTGCTTTGGGTAATCCATTTGGGAAGATGAATAGCTTCAGCATGGGCATTGTTTCAGGATTGCAGAGAGACATCAGATCACCGTCTGGTCACAAGATCAATGATATCATTCAGACAGACGCAGACATTAATCCTGGAAATAGTGGTGGACCTCTCGTGGATTCTGATGGCAGACTAATTGGAGTATGTACATCTACTATGGGACTTGGTGTTTCAAGTGGTGTGAACTTTGCTGTCAGTGTAGATACAGTAAAGAAGGTTGTGACTCAAATCATTAAAAATGGCAACATTCAGAGACCAGTCCTTGGTATCTCATATCTCTTCACACTGCCATCCAAGCAAGATGCAGCCAATGGAAAATTTACTTATGTTGAGAAGGGAATCATTATCACAGATGTTGCACCAAATAGTCCAGCATATCAAGCTGGTCTGCAAGGAGCAAAGAATAATACTCTTGGTGATGTCATAGTTGCCATTGATGATATTCCAGTCAATAACCCTGATGATTTCAATGATGTATTGGAGAAATATAAGCCAAATGATGTTATCAGCCTAAACATATTGAGAGGAAATCTACTGAGACCCATGACATTACAATTGAAGCTTGGCGCATTTCAATCAGGTGTATTTTCTAAACTGCAACCAGACAAATAAGTATCATCATGCAATAACAAAATATTCATATATTCACACACAACAATATCACATACACTGTTGAACTTAGAAATATATCAACCAGAACTGTAATGTACTGGGATCATTCACGTCTTCATAGCAAGGATGGAATGTATACCAATGATCTTGATTCAGGTTCCATTTCCTTACATTATATATCTCAGCACATGAATACACACGTGTCTTGTTTTTACTTTTGCCAATGGTTGTCTCATATAAACCATTAGCATTTGCTTCTCTTAATCTGGGTTTGTGCACTGACTTCTTATCTGTATTAGGATATAGAGCCTTAAATCTTGTTGTCAATATTTTTCTGTTTTTCTCAAAGTATTTGATGGCTTCATTTTGACCTTCTTCTCCGCTGAACTTTTGTATCTCTGGCTCCCTGGCAATATCAACTGATGTCAGATCACTTGATGAACTTTTTGACTCCCAATCTTCTGGAGGTTCATTAAAAGTTCCCCTAGATGTTAATTGGCCATTTGTATTCCTGGTAGTATTAGAAATCCATTTGATTTCATGATCTTCAAATTTGCTATCCCAAAGCTTTTGATATCTCTCAATGCTGTCAATATTTGTATAACAGATAATATCACCGTTATCATCATAGCCAGTGCATCTGCCTAGCAGACCCTGAATGATGACTGAGTCATTGATATGTGTGCTATACCTTTCATACATGATTCCCAAGTACTTCTTTGTCAAAGTCTTGGCACATCTTAGCATTTCTTTGACAAAGATGAATGTATGCTTTTGAGGAGGCTTGTTCAATAAGTCATCATTGATATCACCTATATCAGATTCTCCATCATATCTGAGATAGACATAATCATCAGATCCAAAGACCTGTCTGAAAAGATCAATGCTATGCTTTTGTTTATCGCCTTTGTGAGTTCTGATGATATGATATCTGCTACTGCTGAAGTTGTCAACATCTTCCTTGATCTGCTGAATATTATTCAAGATATCTTGCTTCATTTTTTCGTATTCTTCACCTTCCTCTTCATACAGTTCTTCATCAAGATAGAGACAACTGAATTGTTTAACTCTGCCAGCTTCTAAAAGGTCATATGCACTCATATATCCATGCCCACTAGGAGCAAGAATTTTTTCAGAGGCATCATTCCACTTCATGAGATCATAGATGGTTCCATCTGGAGTTGCTGTATACTCAATGATCTTGATATCATGGGCATACAGTTTTTCCTTATCTAAGAACCCAGCCTTCTGAAAGGCCCTCCTGACACTTTGACTCTTCTTGGCAGCAACTTGGACCTCATCAATTATGATGAGCAAATTATGTTTATCCTTGACTTTTTCTGCAAAACTTGAAAGATCGTCTCTGTGTAGTATATGATCATCATCTATAATACAAGGCATCCTGTTCTTGGTCTGTATGATCCAGTCTTTTGAAGAGAGACCAGTGATGATATAGATATTGTCTATGGGAATCAAATTTGAACTATCTTGCAGATAAAGCTTCATAGTTGCGAGCATACTGCCAGTTTTACCTGACTGAGTCTGTGCAAGGATCATGACATTGTTGATGCTCCTGTTCTTGAAAGCTGCTACTATTTTGTAAGCAATAGCTTCCTGATTTTCAAAGAGGGCTACCTTACCATCATCAATGAGATCTTCCAAATCAAGCATAAATTTCAGTTTGTGTCTGTTGATTCTTATCTTTTGCTGATCAGTGTATTCACACTGCACACGCCTATTAGCTGCAAATTGTTCTTCCATTTTTGGATGAAAAACACAAAAAGAATTTAGACCATCATTTTTTTTTATTATTCATGATTTTTCCATACAAATTTTATTTTTCTATCAAATTTTCTAGTTCTTCTTTGGTCATAATTTTTACACCTAATTCTACTGCTTTCAGTACTTTCTTGCTTTCAGTATCACCCTTTACTATAAGATAATCAGTGTTAGATGATATACTACTCATGATTATACCACCATTAACCTGAATAATATTCTCATATTCTTTATTTCTGAAGCCTGTAAATACCAATTTTTTCCCTTGGAAAATGTCTTTTAGTTTTTTATTCACACCATCATTACCATTCTTGCTTAGACATTTTATTCCAAGACTCTCATAAAATTCATAGAATTTAGGAAGGCCTTCTACAAATTGCTTTGCAGATATATCTGCTATTCCTTTAATCTTCTTGATATCCTCAACTCTAAGTTGCAATGCCTTATTTTTATCAACTGCTATATATGGATATTCTGCTATTATAAGCTGCAATTTTTTATCTCCAAACCCACGTCCAAATGCATTGGATGCCACCATCAATTTATCACATGATACATTCTTAAGATTCTGTAATGCCTCATATACATTTCCAGCAGCCTTTTCCTTAAATCCTCCAATCTTCAAAAGATCATCAAGAGATATATGTATGATTTTGTCAAGACTGCTATATCCAGCATCATACATCTTTGTCAGAACACCTTCCTTGACACCAGATATATCAAATGTCTTCATAAAATGTGTAAAGACCTGAATATCTTGTCCCTTATTTTTCTTATGGCCTTCTAAAATTATGTCTACATGAGTATCATTCCAGACATAGGCATCATCTGGCATTTTAGGCCTGCCATTGGCAGACTCTGAAAGAACTGAAATAATATGTGGGATAACATCACCACTACGAACAATAATGACTCTGGATCCAGGTCCTATTTTATTCTTTTCAATGAATGCACCATTGAAACCTGTTGCCTGTTTTATCTTTACACCACCTAGTTGAATCTCATTAAATTTGACTATAGGTTTCAAATATCTGTGCTTCGATACATTCCATTCAACATCTGTCACAATCACCTCAACTTGTTGATGTGTCATTATTGTCTTGAATGCAAAGGCATATTTTGGGTTCTGTCCTGCAACAATACTATGAACCTCATTATGATGTACCACAATTCCATCAATATCATATTCAGATACTGTCCGCCATTCTTGTAATATGGTGGACAGCCTATCGAAGGTCAGATGTTGATCTTGTAATATTATGTGTTTAACTGTGTTGTTAAGAGCATCCAATGCATCACTGAGTTTGGCTCTAGGATACATCACATCATACGGTATGAAATCTATCTTTGACAGTATAGCCTTGTTCATGGTCTTGCTATGTATGGCTCCAGCAACCACATTTCTGGCATTACTGCCCACATCTGATATTGTAGCCCAATTCTTCTTAGATATGATTAGTTCGCCTCTGATTGCTATCTTCTCATGATGCAATTTGGGCATATTGATATAAGGAAGCACATGTGTTATGTTCTGGCCCTCAAATCCATCACCTCTTGTATACATTTGTTTGACACCTTTATCAATATCTAAGAGACATGAAATACCATCCAATTTTTCTGATATCACATATTCTCCAGGATATTTCTTTTTCCATTTCATGATTTCTGACTCATTATCTCTGATTTTATCAAGAGATCCAAGATAATATGGAAGCTTTTCCTTATTGAATTCTACCTGTGCTCCAACTTTCTTTAAATATGCATTCTTGGGGTCTTTTTTCCTCAAGAAGTCCTTTACCATATCATATATATCATCTGATAATAAAGTAATTGATGTATTGAAAAATGCTTCATCTGCCTTCTCAAGCACTTCTACAATCTGTTTATTGGAAAGTGTTTTCAAGACATTTATAGGATCTGCTATGATTCTATTGAACATTTGATCTGAGACTGACATCCTGTAATATAATACTTTAATATTATTATTCATTTTTTTATTTATGTGCCTTATGACTTTGCCAATTCAGATGACATAGGATTTATGGCTACTGTGCTTCCAAGTAATCTGTTTTCTATGATAAAAGGACTATTATTAATGATAGCTGATGTAGGAATATTCTGTACAAAAATATTTTGAATGGGACACGCCATCATATGTGGAATTATATGATTCATGAATAAATCATCTTCTTCAATATTATTCCGTTTCGCATCTTCTATTATTTTATTCATTTTATTCATATATACACATACTATATGACTAGGCAGAGTGTATGTGCTGATCCATCCACCATATATAGACTTTCTGAAAGCTTGTATCACTCGGTGATAATCAGATAGGCATCTTGTTTTATGATCTTTATTCTTTTTGCTTCTGGCAAATCCATAATCATATATCATCATATTATAGTTACAATTTTTCATATAAAAAGTTGCTCCATTGATTTCATAATGATAATATCCATTTGTTGTATATTTTGTCAAATGATACAGAAAATTGCCCCAATGACAGTCATTGTGACTATAGCCAATTTTATGGAATGTATAAATGGCTATAAAACATTGCATCATAACATTATATAGATACTCATCACTTTCTAGAAATTCATGATTATGACATAGCATCTTCAAATCTCCGTGTGCCAACTCATTCAGATTCACATAATATTCTTTATTTTTTATAGGTATTGGCATCATCATATCAGTACTCTTCTCCATGCATTTGAATACTCTGTAAGACATCAAAAAATGTCTTGATAATTTCCTAATGATCAGTGTTGTAACAGTTGTATTCAGTATAACTTCTTGTTTATTGCATCTATTTACAGGCATCAATTTACTAGTTAAGGTCAATATACTGTTTCTGGTAGCCGTCTGAAACACAACTCCATACTTACTCTTAGATCCTATTTGTCTGGTGAGCTTCAATGTACTATCTAGTTCAAAGCCATTATAATTGACACCATTTTTTACATATTTAATGGGTTTTATGCAATTATAATAAGGTACATTTTTCAGATAGTATTGAATTGAATTATAATATTTTGTACGATTTTCAAGTGTCTCTGCTCTCTTTAACACAGTATTCTTCAGAAATGTCGATATCTTTTTGGCAGCTATCTTCTTCTTGAATTCTGTTACACCTGGTAATTCTTCTACATAAACATCGTTGACAAACGCGTGATGATCATCATTATTATCATTTCGCAGACTACTGGATTCTGGCACGAGTGGCACGAGTGGCACCTGTGGTACCGGCTGTACTAGTAATCTTTCTCTATATCTTTTACAGGCAACAAGCTTTGCAGTCGCACTCTCATAGTCACGTTTGCATTGTTTAAAATCAATTTTGTTTCTTTTGCACCAGGCAACAGCCTCAATATAGGGATTTGGCTCAACACATTTCTGCCATCTGCTTGAAAATGCACACTTGGGATCTTTACACTTTTCCATTAAAATCATCATAGAATATTTTGTTGCTATTTTAATCACAAATTATGTACCATGCATATAGAATGCAAGAAATCAATGTCTTCATATTTCACAGAGATCTTCGTGTACAGGATAACTTAGCATTAAATACATTGCTGCATAAGGATGGTAACAAATTATTACCAATATTCATCTTCAATCCCAAACAGATTTATGCCAAACATAACCCATATTTCAGTAACAATGCAGTACAGTTTATGATAGAATCTTTGAAAGATCTTGAAAAGCATATTCATATAAATTATTTTGAAGGCAATGATATTCAGGTCTTGGAAAATATTAGGAGTAAATATAAGATCAGACATGTGGCTTTCAATAAAGACTATACACCATTTGCAATAAAGCGAGATGCTGTCATACAAGAATGGTGTAAAAATCATGAAATAGAATTGATAACAGAAGAAGACTATACCTTATTTAAAATGGATACAGTTAAAAATAAATCTGGTCAGCCTTATCAAGTCTACACACCATTCTATAATGCCACTAAAAATCTTACGATCACGCCATCTGCCTCTGACCAGATTATTTCTAAAATGCCAGAACTTATAAAAATGATATCAAGATTTGATAAAGACAAGTATTATGTACCCAACCCAAATATTGCAGTCCATGGTGGCAGAGAAAATGCCCTGATCAGATTAAAAAGAAAGATGACAAACTATGCCAAAGAACGTGACATTCCATCATTGGATGGTACCACAAAGCTTAGTGCCTATATCAAATTTGGTTGTGTCAGTATCAGAGAAGTCTATAATACATACACAACAGAAGCTTTAAGACGCGAATTGATATGGCGAGAATTTTATGCAAATATTATATACCATTTTCCTCATGTGATTGGAAATGCATTCAAAAACAAATATAACAAAATAAAATGGACAAACAATAAAGAATGGTTTACAAAATGGTGCAAGGGTGAGACAGGCTATGCATTGGTAGATGCAGGCATGAGGCAGCTGAATGAAACTGGTTGGATGCATAATAGGGTTCGTATGATAGTTGCCATGTTTTTGACAAAGGATCTATTAATAGATTGGAGGTGGGGTGAGAAGTATTTTGCAACAAAGCTTGTAGATTATGATCCAGCAAGCAATAATGGTGGATGGCAGTGGTCTGCTAGTACAGGGACTGATGCACAACCATATTTCAGGATCTTTAGCCCTGATTTACAGATCAAGAAGTATGACAAAAAATATGAATATATTCAAAGATGGAATCCAGATCATGCAAAAAGACAGCCTATGGTTAATCATTCAGAGAGAGCTAAGATAGCCATTAAGACATTCAAAGCTGTTGTGTAAGATTCCATGTCTTTTCATCAAACAGCCTCTTAATTGCTTGATGCAAATTTATAACATCGTATTTAGAGTTGTGAGCATTCTGTATAGGTTCATTGCATGCATACATATACAATTCAGCCAATGAAGGATACTTGATACCATATTTGTTTTTTATATTGATCAATGTTTTTGTAGTCTTCATGGTACATATGACTTCTTTGGATTCAATCATATATAATATGAACCATAATTTGTGTCTGAATAGCTCACTTTTAATAACACCCATGTCAAAGTCTGCATTATGTGCCAATATCTTAGTGGCTTCTTTTAAATCTTCATATAAAATATTTGATACTTGACTAAAATCTATACCTTGATTACTTGATATTTCATTCGTGATGCCATGAAATTGAGCATTATTTATCTTAAAGTCATGTGCTTTAATAATAAAATCTTTCATGGCAATTGTTTCAAGAGTTGTGTCATCACAAATCATATAAGATAACTGAACAATTCTGGCATTGTCATATTTGGCCAGATCTCTGTAATCAGCATTTCTGCCAAGAGGCAAGCCTGATGTCTCAGTGTCAATGATGATGATGGTCATATAGATATGATTGTATGTCAAATATTTATGTCATTTTTTATTATCATTAGATCAACTTTTCAATTTCTGGCATCAAATCATCCAAATCAGGTGATAGTAGGGTACTATAATCTATAGCTAAAGCTGTATTTCCATAGTTTTGTGGCTGCTTACCATTGACCTTTACAGGATATGCCCAATGACTTGTCATGCGTCTTTCTATGAAATATTTTTCACGTTTTTCTTTCATTTTCTGACTTCTTCCCGACTTGGGAAGATAGCTTACATATTGTACTATGCGTTCTTCTGCCAATGTACCATACTGATTTTGATGAAAGGTCCTAGAATCCCACAACACCAAAGAGCCAGCTTTCACATGTAGGACTCTCTTTCTGTCTGCTATTCTTTCAAGATATTTATGATCTATCAGGTGCCAATCTTTGGGACATGTTATACTATATTCTTCAGCATATTCTTCATGCAACAGATGGCTTCCTTCATATACTACAAGTGTTCTCTCTGTATTATCTGTGAGTGATACAAAGCCCTGATAGCATCTTAGACCTTTCTTTACAGGTGCTTGATCAGTATGTGTCCATATATTGTCCTTCTTCTTGCAATCTGCAGGAAGCCAGCAACAGCCATCATATGATACTACAAGATCATCTGTATCCCATAGCTGGCTGAACACATCTTTTACTTTTGGATTTGTCCTTATCATCCATGCATGGCGCTGATGTCCAGCTTCCATATATTTGAAGATACCATGAGGATCTATTAGATTATGTAATCTTTTTATCTGAGGACTTGAATCAAGCCATCTATAGAAATGTTCAAGAACGTTCTGTACTTCATCTTCTGTTAATATATTTTCGATGATACAATAACCTTTCTCTTGGAGATCTTGTTGAAACTGTTGCATGTTTTGCGTACAACAGTTCATATAAATATATTATGTCATTTTTTTATAATTTTAGATGAGAATCATATAAATGTTTACAAATAATTAAATTTGTATTTATATAGAATGGAAGAAAACCTTTCTAGATCAACTACACCAGAAAACAGTAACTCTAGATTTGAAAGATCAATTCCATTGCCTACTAGCAATAGGAAAATACCATCAAATTTGTACCAAATGAACTGGGGAAATTTGGGCCTTGATTTAGAAAAATATAGAAAGAATGTATCACATATATATGATAGATTATATAATATAAGAATAGAACATCTTATTAGATTTAATACTTATATATTAGATAGAGATGATATCATTTTATTATCTGACAGGAGTGCAGTATTTATTAAAAATAAAAGTTCAGGAGCAGCAGGAGCACACGTAATGGATCAAGTACAATCATCTTATGATTATAAAGATGGAGTAAAAAAAGATTTTTATGTCTATCCTCATGAAATAATTGGTTTTGTAAAAAAAACGGAAAATTTTTATGACTGGAAAAGACTGGCAGATTTAATTAATAACTACAAATTTTCTTCTGTAGGTGGCAAAAATAAGAAGACTAGCAAAACAGATACAACAAAGAAATTCCGGCAAAAAACAAGTGCAGCAAAGAAAATAAAGATAAAGAAATCTTCAAAATCGCATAAACAAGCAAAATTATGATGATTATCAAACAATATTTAACTAGATGTTTATCTTTTTGGACAAAATAGTTTTCATAATAATGGTAAAACATGTGCTGATTATCTAATTCAGATCATCTTGTGTTTTATGTTTCATATACAAAGCATGACAATGTCCTGATAAATCTTAAAATATTAGAAGTGCAAATATTTCATTTGTTTTTATTAGAGCAAACATAGATACATTATACTGATCATAATATTCCTTTTCAGTATTATATATATGTTGGCATCAAACCTGGAATTAGTCAACTTAATATTTTTCTGGAATAGCATTCTGGTTTTGGATAAAGAGGGATTTAATACATAAAATAAAATGATTAATCAGATATATCAAATTATCTTGTATCAACTTGCAGGAAAAAAGCATGATTTTGCAAAGATCAATCGCTAAAAAAAATGGGAGGGTCCTAAAATGAGTAAAAAACCTGGTAACAAATGAGTTTTATAATTTCATTTTTTAGCATCAGATTTAGTATGGGACTCATTTAAATGAGAAATATCAATGGCTATAAAAAATCAACGACTCATGTGTTACCATAATCATAACAAGAATTATGAGTTAAATATGACAAAATACCAATAATTGTGTTAAATAGTAAGTTAAAAGTATAAAAATGTATGCCCAAACATGCGCAGACGATAGTCCATTTAGTGCAAGCGTATGCCCAAATGCAAAGAATGTATGTCGTTTTTGTGCAAATGATGACCAGTTTTCATATTTGATCATTTGCATGATATTGAGATCTTTCAAACATCTGCTGAGTCTCTGTTAAACTATATATAGGTTAGATAAGGTACTAGAGCAAATGTGGCCTTTGCACTCTGCCTATGTTGAATGCTTATACAGCAATCTTTTCATTACAGGCTATCAACAAGATATACAAACGCTAAACAAGAATATATCACATCAACATAATGAGCCTTAAAATTTACTTGTACAAAATAAATAAAAGGTCATAATTGTCTTGCAGGAAAAAAGCATGATTTTGCAAAGATCAATCGCTAAAAAAAATGGGAGGGTCCCAAAATGAGTAAAAAACCTGGTAATAAATGAGTTTTATAATTTTAGTTTTTAGCACCAGATTTAGTATGGGACTCATTTAAACGAGATATAAATATATCTGTAAATATTTAATGACTCGTGTGTTACCATAATCATGATAAGGATGATGAGTTAAATATGATAAAATACCAATAATTGTGTTAAATAGTAAGCTAAAAGTATAAAAATGTATGCCCAAACATGCGCAGACGATAGTCCATTTAGTGCAAGCGTATGCCCGAATGCAAAGAATGTATGCCGTTTTTGTGCAAATGATTACCCATTTTAATAGATATTTCAAAGGTTTGCGGAATCTCTCTTAAACTGTTATATAGATTTGAATCCTTCTAATGTGACCTTTGCACTCTTCCTATGCTTATACAAGCAACCTTTTATATATATCAAGTTGCTAAAATAATATTGCATCAACATAATGAGCCTTAATATTTACTTGTACAAAATAAATAAAAGATCACAATTATCTTGCAGGAAAAAAGCATGTTTTGCCAAAGATGAATCGCTAAAAAAAATGGGAGGGTCCCAAAATGAGTAAAAAACCTGGTAACGAATGAGTTTTATAATTTCATTTTTTAGCATCAGATTTAGTATGGGACTCATTTAATTGAGAAATATTAATAACTATAAAAAATCAATGACTCATGTATTATCATAATCATAACAATCATTATGAGTTAAATATGACAATATACCCATTTTTGTGTTAAATAGTAAGCTAAAAGTATAAAAATGTATGCCCAAACATGCGCAGACGATAGTCCATTTAGTGCAAGCGTATGCCCGAATGCAAAGAATGTATGCCGTTTTTGTGCAAATGATGACCAGTTTTCATATCTGATCATTTTGATATAAAAATTATACTAATAATAATTAGTATAAAAATATGCTACACTGCAAATTTTGTGATTATACATCTGATAGGAAATATAATCTTGACAGACATTACAACAAAAAACATGTTGAACAATTACAAGAAGAAACTAATAAAATTCTTCATGAAGTTGTACAAGATCAAGATACACAAAAAGAGTTCTATTGTCAAAAATGTTACAAAGCTTATGCAAGTAACAGATATCTACTTGATCATGAAGCAAAATGTGATGGGTTTGATTCTTTGACATGTAAAACATGTATGACTAGATTTTCTCATAGAACATCAAAATATAAACACGTAAAGAGAGGCACTTGCAAACCAAAAAGTAAAATTCATTATAAGAATCCAAATTTAGAAAACATAAGTAACAGTCATATAAATAGTCATAATATTACTACAAATAACACTAATAATACTACAAATAACAACTGTAATAACACATACAATATAATTATAAATGATATGTATCATGAAAGAATGGATTACATAACTATGGATCTATTTATCAAAACTTTGCGTTCAAGTAACACAATACCTAACTATATTGGTATAAAGCATTTTCATCATGACTTTCCAGAAAACCATAATATAAAGTTTGAAAATAATATTTGTTATATTCGACAAAATAAAAAATGGCAACCAATTAGCATAGATAAATTATCATCAGATCTCTTGCAAACCAACACGCATGAAATAGCAAAGAAATATCAAAATGCTAAAAACATCATAGAAAACATCATTCAAAATGTAGATATCATAGAGTATATAGAAAACAAGTTTGATTACTTGGATCTAGTTACAAACAAAAATAAATATAAAACCATGATCAATGATATAAAATGTTTGATCAGAGCTAATTCATATGATGAATTATGTAAATCAACTTACAAATGTGGAATGACTGCTTTATAAAAGTAATCAACCATGGTCTCCCATCTATAGTGGGTCAGTATATTTTCGCGACCTCTTTTACCATGTCTAACTACTAGTTCAGGATTAGATAAGTATTTCCAAAAGGCCTCAGCATATTCATGAGGATTGCTTAGTTCAGCCTTATTGCCAATACCATTTGACTTGTTATCACCATATGTATGCATTATTGGAGTGATAGGAATTGAATTCTGATCATTCAGATACTCCAACATGCCACCCAAATATGATGATACCTGTCCTTTACCAATGCCTGCGCATTCACTGCCTTGCAATCCCCAACCTTCACCATCACTACTGTTCACACTGATATCACATGCATTATATAGAATGTTGATATCTCTGTCAGATAACTGTTGAGGCATCTGCACAGGCTGTATAGTATTCTTTGCATATTCAACAGGTACATCTCGGAACTTACATTCATTCTCAACAATATCCATAAGATTCCAATATCCATCCATTTGTGTACCTACTATCAGCTTAATGGGTCTCTTAGTATGCTTATTGACCTTATAATCCCCCTTCTGCCCCTTGACATTTACTTGATAATGCCTTTCTACAAATTCAATCCATGCTATCATGCAAGTAGACCACTGTTTCCTGGGCTGATTCCTATTAAGATTCAATACCATAAATGCTTCCTGATCAAAGTTATAAAACATTCTCGCCAATCTAGTTGGCATTGGGAAATACAACTTCTCATCAAAACCATGAGGGAACACATACATAGGCATAGATTCTCTTATTCCTAGCTTACGTGCTATGCCAGCCCAATATGGTGTAAAAGCAATGATGCCATCAAAGAATCTGTTCAATAATTCTATATAAGGCTGCTTCTGATATGCATACACCTGATCCATATATGAAATCAATCTGAAGTTCCTTTTCTCAGCACCACATTCATTCATTATATTATGTGTGATAGCAGATGTGATTACATTGTCATTAAATATGATAATCACATCTTGAGGATTCTGTTTGATAAAAGCCCCTATCTCAAGCTCACCAAAACCATTTCTTTTAGGATTCTCTGTTGCATATGCATCATGTACTTTAACACTAGGAGGAATATCATTTCTGATGCTAGCCCCACTTGCATTAGCAAAATTCTGAAATCCATAGACTGTCAACTCAATATCATCATATGTTCCCAGATACTTCGAAATGTAATAGACTACCTTTGAATATCCATTGCTCGTCCCAATTGGATATGTGCCACATAACATAATTCTCTTCTTTCCATTTGCGGAAGGCTTCCACCAATTTCCATTATCAACTGAGTATAGAGCCTTATTTACTATAGTAGGTTTATCAACTCTCTCAAATCTGTCATCATCACAGTCCTTTTCTTTGAGAGTATCTTCTCCAACCACAATGGTAGTACTTTGCAAAATATTCATGATTATAAATAATTATTATCTATGTCCTTATACCTTTTCTTCATATAATCTGTTGTATCAATGAAACCTTTTAAAATCATACTATCCATATCTTCTATTGCTATGTCAACTATTATCTCTTTATCAGTTATCTTAAACTTCAAATTGTTCTCGTATGACAATTTTCCAATAATAAATGTATGAAAGTTCTGGCTATCTATGTCATATTCTTTATTGGCCATGATTCTGTTGGTCATTATTTCTCCAACTCTTAACAAGAAATTAGCAAACATGATTATTGAATCTTTAGGATATTCTATCACATGGCTATGAGATGACTGAGGCAACAGTACATTTAACAATGTATGTTTTTCAACATCTTTGAACACCTCCATGTAATCTGCAATACTATCTATGAAGTATTCTCCATCAATATATACAGGTTCAAATATGAAAGGGATTGACATGGATGCTTGTATTGCTTCTAAAATAGAAACATTTGGTGTATTTTCAAGACAGAAAACCTTCATTTTTGAAGTGTTCACATTGACAGCATTTATATACAGATTGACCCCAGTCCTTTTTACAAATTCTATAAAATTTATATTATCATTTTGCAAGTATTTGATGATAGGGTACATAAGAAATCTATTAGATAATACTCCATTATTTGTAAATAAATTTGATAAATTATTTTTGTTAATTGACATAGATTGTGGAAACTTTTTGATTAAATTGCTTATTTCATCTTCTAAGAACTCAATAGGTATTTTTAAAGCAAGGACAGTGGCAAACCACGCTCCTATTGATGTACCAGCTGCATATTTGATATGTTTTATTTTGTTTTCAATATACAAGTACCTTAACACACCTAAATATGCAATACCTTTCAGCCCACCACCTGAAAAATATATATGTGTAATCATAGTTATGTTAGTTCAGATCTCTCTTATATCTCTCTAGATATGGTTCAAGGATTGCAACAGTCTTCTTCATGCCTATGTTGATGGCTATTTCAGTAATCTGATCACATAAAAACAAAATTAAGATGCCTATGAAGACAAATAATGCTATATTGATTAGATTTCTATAAAACATATCTTTTTCTGATATTACTTCAGGTTTTGTAGAAACAGCTACTATCTGATGTTGTTCTGCTTGTTGCTGTTGTTGTGCCTGTTGCTGTGCCTGTGGCTGTGGCTGTTGCTGTGCCTGTGGCTGTGGCTGTTGCACTACAACTGCAGTATGTGGCTGTTGTTGCTGTGGTTCAACTTTCTTTGGAACTGGCTTGGGCATTTCATCAAAATTGAGATATTGTTCTAGATCTTCATCCAAAAAAGGTTTGACATTATTCATAGAAGCTTTATATATAGGTTTCAAGGTATCTGCTGAGGTACAGAATGAAGTGGTGTTAGGTGGTACATAGAGATTCTTTGCATTTTCGGTAAGATTGACTTGTTCTTCTGTGAATATTTCATCATCATGTCTAGATTTCTTTTTTTTCTTTTTTTCTTTTTCAAATGAATCAACGTGATACACCTCCTTGAGTGTGCTATATATCATATTCTAATATACATAATGGAAAAGAATATAATATAGGTATACTATAGAATAACCAAGATGGAAAATCTACAAGTTATATTAAAAGGAATTGTAGCAGGCATTTTATCTGCATATTTGGTCATCTATGGATTGAGACCAGCAGTTCCATATCCTGAACTAATTTTGGAACTTTTTGAAAATTTATGGATATTCATCATATTATTGCTGGTTAATTACTATGTATTTTTGTGGGACTATACTATTGGTATCCTCTTACTGTTGTCAATTATTGCCCTTATTTTTGATTATGTAGTTTTTACAAATAAGGGATTCAAAAAAGAATTGGTTTATGTTAAAGAACCTATGCAAAATTGGGATCCTAGTCCCAAATTTGAAAAAATAGATAAAACAGATGAATCCTTTTATGATTTGCTTTTATCTGATATGAAGAAATATGAAAATACATTATACGAATTCATGCCAGGTGGACCATCACCATATGACGCCTAGAACAGTTCAACACAGTCTGCTAGTGCAATTATTATCACTGATAGATAGAGTAAAAAGCCTAGATAATCAACTTTTGTTTCTGAATTCATCATTCCTCTTTATGATTTCCTTCAAAATTGTATTATTGATACCCAATGACTCTTGCAGAGATGCCATACCCTTTGTCTCCTTTGGCAGACAACTTAGTCCATAACCAAACTTGCCATCATGTCCTGGTACATATGTGCCATAATCCCCTATTCTCTTATCCAATGAAAACATTTTTTGCAGCTGATCATAATCTACTCCAATTTTGTCACTTATTTCATATATCTCATTGAAATACCAAATCTTCACTGCAAAGTATACATTCAGAGTGTATTTGAATAGCTCACATTGCTCATAGGATTTTACATAGACTGGTATTTCAAGATTGTGAGAATATAATTTTTTGAACATAATTATTACATCATCATAGTACATATGAGCATGTACTTTATCTTTATTTACTCCCAACAATATGAATTTTGCATCATACATGTCCTTTTCAAATGTGGCTTCTCTAAGAAATTCAGGACATAAGATAACACTGATGTTGTGAAACATATTACAAAACTTTTGGCATGTAGTTGGACATAATGTACTCTTGATAATAGCATACGTTCGTTTGGTTGCATATTTATTTATCTGACACAAAACATCCTCTACAAGCTTTGTATTTGACGTATAATCTGGATTACTTGGTGTAGGAATTGCTATAAAATAATAATTTATTTCATTCTGGTTTTCACTATATTCAATCAAGTTTTTTATGTTATCCGTATAATACTGATAATCATCTACTTTGTTTTTTAGATCACAGACATTGAAGTTGATCTTATTTTTCTTACATAGATGACCAATAGCTCCTCCAACAAATCCATAGCCGATAATATTAACAGAAGACCACATATTAAGTAAAGAATAAAAACAAATTCTTATATGCTATCCAAATAAAGAATGAAACAATCTAATCTCTATCTAATCATATTGTTGGTTGCTATACTTGAAGCCTTCGCACAAAGTTCCATATATTATGCAAATGTTTCAAACAATAATCTTTACTTTATACTAGGTATCTTGTTTTATATTGGTGTTTCCTTTGCAGTTTATACAGCATATAATTATAAAGGAGTTGGTATGGTAAATGCTATATGGTCTGCAATAGATATTGTTCTATTGTTGATAGTAGGTGTTGTGTTGTTTAAAGAGCAGATATCTGTACAAGAATATATTGGGATAGCATTTATTATAATAGGTATCATATTGACCAACAAATTTACACCAATCCAATAATACAATTTCATCAGCTTATTTTCTATTGAATCTGTTGTACTTTTATCAGTATATGTAGACAGGAATTACACTTGGGTTTATCATTGGATATATATTTTTTTATGGTATAGTAATAGTGGATGGAACGTTTAATAAATTTAATTACAAAAGAATTTGATTATGATGAGACAAATGTTAATATTTATGATGAAGTAATTCGAAGAGATTTGAGCAAAATCCCAAAACTTTATAGGGAATCTTTAACAGATCCGAATAAATTTATACACTTTCTAGAAAACTGTATTAATATATTGAAAAAGCTATCCAATGGTAATTTTCCTGTATACAAAAATCTAAATATTTTTCATTTATTATGTTTTGCAACATTTCATTTATCTAAATTTGATCAATTATATTCTAATAGGCCACCTCAAGATACTGCTGAATTATTTTTGATTCCTTTAAAAGATTTTATAAAATCATTGTATAATATCATATCGCAAAGACATAATAGAAATTTTATAAATGTCAATCCAACAGTTACTGGATTCTGTACTCCATATACATATCTTATATTGACATCTTATATTAGCAGACATTTGAATTTTCATGAAATACCATCAGTTGTTTTAGCTGATAATTTTGAATATGATGTTGATATATTAGAGGAAATTTTCAAACCACTTCTTACAGATAATGATGTCACTGATATTTACCAATATGATTTGAGGAAATTTAATAATGATAGTATAATAACTGTTCCATTTTTCATGAATACTGACAATGCTCATTGTATGATAAATTTGGATTTAGAGCAAATGTATCACAAGCCTGAAGGAATGGATCTAAAAGATCAAGCTAAAATACAAAATATATTTCAATATGTCCAGAATATTATTGAATCTGAAAATTTAAATCTTGATAAATTTCTGATCATTATATTCTTGAACAAATATGTAGTTAATTATTTATACGATATAGATGATCATGGTATTATATATGATGATCAATGGTCAATGGTTTTTAAAACACTTAAGCATATGATAAAAATAAATGCAAATCTGCAAAATGATTTGCGGCTTATAACTCATTTTCTATTTTCATTTGATTTGGATAATTATGTTATGCAATCTGAATTATTTATTGATTATGATGAATCTACAATATTTATGCCATTGGTATTTAACGACCATTTTGATGTGAATGGAGAATATATAAAGGCTGTAATAAAAAAAAGTGTAAATACCAAAAATTCACATTCTATTTTTTGTCAAGATTTGATCATTGGCAAAACAGGTGTTAATAAAGATCTATTGTTGACCATACTTGAAGAATATTTTGATTTAGGGACCACATCCTATTCAGCACATACTCTTGATAATTCTCCTGTATTTGATCTAAACTATTTATCATATAGTTTGGATCATGAGGATTCTGTACAATTAGATAAAAACTTAATTGATATCATAACAATTTTATTAAAGTTTATAGTCAAAAAATTCAACAAATCCGTTAAACCTCGTACTTCTATACCTACAAGAACATTAGAAGAAAGGAAGAAGGAACGTTATGAATATTTCAGGAAAATCTATGCATATAAAGAAAGTCTATTTTTGAAAGCTGGTATTAACTTGGATGAATTTGGTTTTGACATATATGTTGACAAAAGTCCTGTAGATGGTTTACGTTATCGATCATTGGATAACTCATTGAATAAAGATAATATAATAGAGGAGGATGAATCTGAAAAAACATTATTTGGCAATTTCCATGATAAAAAACTTATGACCAAATTGATCAAAATATATAAGCGAACAGTTCAACAAGTTGAAATAGGAGATGATAAGAAATGCGACATGTTTAGAATATTTTATATCCAAAAATATCTTAGTGAAAAATATAAGCCTAAAATAGATTACATTTATGATGAAGATTTACATGAGATCACAGTAGAAAGGGATAAAGAATTTGAAACATTATATGTATATTGGCGTAATATTTTACAAGAAGGTGATCTTAATGTAAAATTTAAATTCACATATTCTGATAGTGTCGGTGTAGATTATTCTGCTGTAACCAGTAAAGTCTTTTTACATGCAGGTGAGCAATTAAGAGAAAATTATTTGACAAAATTAAGTATAGGTGATTCTCCAAGATATATTTTGAAATATGGCATTAATGATAGCAAAGCATTTTTTATAGGAAAACTCATGTCATTATTTATAATATACAATATTCATCTTGATTTTAATCTATCAATATTCTATTTAGGCCATATGATGTTTACAGGTGAACAGTTGTCATATGAGGAACAGTTTCTGTATTATATATTAGATTTATATAACCCACATTCTAAGGAACCTTATAAACATGTCAATCAATATTTAGATAAATGTAAAGAAAAACCTATGAAAATTGAAATATCAGAGGATGAAGATTATGTACCTGATTGTGTTCCTAAAAATGTCGTAGAACATTATTTAACATATATTTATCAATTTAAGAGATCTTATTTCAAGATGTTTATGATGGGATTTTTCATTCAGAAAAAGTTATTTATGAGCAAATATAGGAAGATTAATGATAAAATCAGGATATATGATATGGACAAGTTAATTTCACAATACAAATTTACAACGACTGCATGTAAAAAATATATATTCGACAAATTGTTATTATCAAATGGAGGAGAACCCTTAGACAAAAAATCAGATAAAGCTGGTTGCTATAGAATGTTGGAAGATATGTTTCTTCGTGATAAGGATTTTGATGATTTGTATAACGCATGTTCTATATCTGAACAGGATAAAGCGCCATACAAAAGTAAAGAAAATTTTTGTAAGGCTATATTGATGTTTTGGACAAGTATGTACAATATTGATCCAATTCGCGATTATTCAATAACAATTTATGATATAATTCCAGATGGAACAGGCCTCATCTCTGCCAATGCATGCTTCAATAATTTAAATTTGCCTTTGCCTGATAAATTACCTACAAAACAAGCTATATATGATTTTTTTATGAATGTCTTCATCAGTGGTGCTCACTTGGTTTTGAATATGGCTTAGTGAACATGTTACATATCATTGATGATAGAAATAATAAATAGTATTATTTATCCCTTCTTCAAATGATGTGTATTCATGATTGCCTAGCAGCTTCTTATTTAGTTCTAGACATGGCTTTCTTTGTTGCGGATCATCTTCTGTTAAAGCAACATATTCTTTATTCACATGTACATCAATATCAAACATTTTATTCCATACTTGCTCAATGGTCTCAATCGCATTATTCACAGTTCTTTCTGTATCATTTCCAATATTAATGGGTACATTGATATCAGATGCCATCAATTTTACTAGCATCTTTACTGTGTCATGGACATAACAAAAACTTCGTGTTTGTGATCCATCTCCATATACTTTCATTACACTATTCTTTATCAGACCTCTGATAACTTCAGTGATGATTCTACCATCATCTATCATCATGTATGGTCCATATGTGTTGAAAATGCGTGCAACTTTGACATCAGTTCCATACTTCTTGTGAAATGAATAGCATAAGGCCTCGCCTATACGTTTGCTCTCATCATAACAACTTCTTTCGCCATATGGATTCACATTGCCATAATATCCCTCATCTTGTGGTGATTTGAGAGCATCTCCATATACTTCAGATGTGCTTGCAAATAGAAACTTTGCATTAAAGATATTTGTAGCAAGATGCAATAAATATTTTGTACCTGTATATCCAACATCCAGTGTTTTAACTGGATATTTTTTATAGGAAGGAGGACTTGCAAGAGATGCTAAATGATATATTTCATCAACAGTAAATATATTCAATATATTCAATTCTGTTTTTAGATCAATATTGCATATATCAGCTTCATACAAAATGATCTTGTCATTTTTCAATGACAAAAATCTATTTTTATCACTGGTGATGAAATTATCCACCACAATAATTTTATTTATATCTTGATCTTGATTCTCTAACAGATACTTTATCAAATTTATGCCAATAAATCCTGCTCCACCAGATATAATTATATTTTTCATTTTTTTGTTATATTTATTGACTTAAATCTTATATAATTAGACATTAGACATATTCTAAGAATGATGTCATCATTAGAAGATACATAACAGAAGCAAACACTCCAATTACTGCTACATGTATTAAATTCATTTCTATATTGATATTCAGTTTGAGTATTCTATAGTCTTGATCAGAATCTTCATCCGATTCTTCATCAGACTCTTCAGATTTTTCATCAGAATCTTCATCCGATTCTTCATCCGATTCTTCATCAGATTCTTCTTCAGACTCTTCTTCAGACTCTTCATCTGATTCTTCATCAGATTCTTCATCAGATTCTTCATCTGATTCTTCATCAGATTCTTCATCAGATTCTTCATCAGACTCTTCTTCAGACTCTTCATCAGATTCTTCATCAGACTCTTCATCAGACTCTAAATGCACTCCTGCATATTTTAGGTATCTCACAAAGTCATTTTTATCAATTCCATATGTATTGTTGAAATCAGACACATGGATCTTCACAAATCTTGCCTTGACTGCATCAACAGTCCTTTGCAATTTCTTTGCCATATTCTCATAATCTTGTGATACCAACAGTTGTTCTAACTGTTGATCCTCCACATTAGTCCATCTCTTTCTATTATTGATTGGCGTGCACATGATAAACAATTCTTTTCAGACTATAATCATTTTTTTATATTCCAGCAATTATAGAATGAGTTTAGAATTTGATCCTGTATTTTCATTGGCAATCATGTTTTTGCAAATATCTCATAGATTCATGAAGATAAATTTGACAAAAGCTCAGGAAAAAATATTAATGCATCCTATTGCACAGATTGCCATGTATGCAAGTATAATATTTTTTTCAACAAAAAGCATCTTATTGACAGGTATAATAGTAATTTTATCTTATTTATTCCTATATGTACTTTTTAATGAAAATCACAGATTAAATATTCTTCCAAAATCTTGGCTACATAAGGAAAATTTATTAAATGAAACATTCAAACCTAATAAACATATTTACAAAGAAAATTTGCAAAAATATCACCAATAATATTGTCTTGCTCTATTTCTTACCAATCTTGTAGTGCTAAATGAATAAATTATCAGTGCTATGGTAGATGCAATTATAGCAATGATAATTGCCAAATTTGATGACATGTAATAATAAATCGTCATGCATAATGATATAATCAATGTCAAATGGAGGAATAGGATAGTCCTGGCCTCCATATATTTCATGTTCAAAATTCTATTATTAACTTCTGATTCTGATTGAGAAGCATGATTCTTAATTTCTTTTCTGTACTTGTCAAAATTATAGTATTCATTGGTAATATTTGGCACTATTAAGTCATGATTGATACCATTTATGTTGTCATTCATACTGTAAATTATGATTGTATCTGCATCTTTCAATACCTCATATTCATTGATATCAGCTTTCATTTCATCACTTATTCCTTTGTAAAATGTAGCTTCGCTGTCTACCTTACTCTTCTTTTTTACCCATTCTTGCAAGTCTTTCTCAATCTTGTCTCTGTTATTTTTGGCATCAATAGCCTCTTGTATTTTTCTTTGCCTTCTGATGCTTTGATTAGCTATTTCTTGTATGTTTTGTGCACGTATATCTTTTAATTCATTGATTTCTAGTGCTTTTCTTATTGCAAGTTTCTCAAATTCTGCTTGTGCATCACTTTTTAATTGATTTGCATTTTGTGTTAATGTCCTTAACTGATCATTGAGTCTTGATTTCTCATCTGCCAGAGTTGTAAGCTGTCGATCAAAAAGAGGAATAACAGTGTTTCTGTAATAGTTCAAAGATTCCTGTGTTTCTTGTCTTAGGGCATCATAGAATAAGTAAGTAATTGTTGCAGTCCTTGTGCGTTGCATGGCTTCTGCCTCATCATAACTGAGATCAGCATATTCTTGATTTGCAGTGGCTATTAGAGCATTCTGTTTATCAATGTCCTTTCTGAGACCTGCATTGGCTTTTTCTAAGCTTGTATAAGAAGTATCGTATTCTTCATTGAAGGCTTGTAGCCTTTCATCTGCATAAGTTTTGGCTTGATCACGAGCAGTTCTAGCTGTTGATAATGGGCTTGATAATTCATCAAACCTAGTCTGTAATTGTTGTAATGTATCAATGAAATCATCATTAATTTTTTGTGTTGAATTGATTAAATCATTTCGCAAACTATTTTCGTAATCTATCATAGATGCATCTAGATCGTATTTAGCCTTCAGTGATAATTTATTCTTTGTTTCATCTTGAATTCCTTTTATCAATGGTTGTCTGGTGACAGTAGTTTCATAAATCTGTTTGACCATATTAGACATGTTTCTGATTGCAGCATTCTCTAATAAAATATTTCCATATTCTTCTCCTTCATATGAATCAGCAATGCCATCATATAATTCCTTTTCTGATGCTGTCATATAATTCTCAAATGCTGCCAATGTCTGTGTCCTCTTTTGTCTGAGTGCATTCAAGCTATTTGTTAAAGATGTGATTATATCTGCATTTTGACTATATACATCATTTTTTTCTTTTAATATTCTAGTATTTTCTAACAGTTTCTGCTGAAAATAATTGGAATTGTTAATCTCTTGTAGTAATATTTGATTGGAACTGTTGATTATTCTAAGCAGATCAGACATAGTGCCCTGATCACGCAATTGGTCTTTTAGTATATTACATGTATCAATTGCAGTTGTTCGTATTCTAGACAGTCTTGAATATTCCAAATTGCATGTATTCAAAACAGATGAATATGTACTCTCAGATGCAGTAAGAAGATTGAATGTATCCCTCTTTAGCTTTTCTTCATCAAAAATGCCAAATATAGATGACAATTTTGCGGTTTGATCTTCATCCTGTATCATTGGATAATATCTAACTGTAAGCTTATAATAGACATCAGAGAGCTCTATACTATTTGCATTATTGACAACATACCCTGTAATGTACCCTGATTTATAGATATCCAAAGAATATGTCTGATTTGTATAGGTTTTTTTGATACTGTTGTCAAATGCATATGGGTTATCACTAATACTTAAATCTAAGTAAGCATTTACTGTACCGGATGTTGTCTTCTTATTTGCATTTAGTTCTATATCCCAATTGATCAATCCTACATCATCATAATTATCAGGTAATGGCATGACAGGTAAAGCAACTTCATCATCTTTGTCAACATTCCTCTTCGGTTCTGATGTTATTATAGCAGTTTGTATGTATTTATTTCCAAATAGTGTCAAAGTTTTTATTTCAACTTTTGTGCCTTGGTTGATTTTGTTCACAATCAACATGTAGTATCTATATGGTGGCAGTGTGGATCTAAATCCAAAACTCTTCAAGTTATTCTGGTATGTAACATTATCTTGATCACTTAATAATATCCATTTATCAGAATTTGAATTTACCCACGCATCACTACTATTAGTTCCATATAATCTTAGTTTTTTTGGATATGAATTTGAATTGGCTGAATTTGTTATGATACTGTAAAGACTCAAAACAACATATTCTCCTAGATCTATCTTTAAATATTCTCCTTTATATTGAGTCATATATTCAGATATTGCCTCTCCATTTGTATTATATTTGTTGTCAGCACTTTTCCACATTGTGTCCTGGTTGTTATCAAAAGCATGCCAATAATCTGAACCACTGGCAACTGAAGATCCACCAATCACAATAGTTCTGGCACTAAAGCCATATCCATAATTTCTATTATTTGAAGTAACTTGAAATGAGGGATATGCCACAGGATTATCTTCAAAATATTCAGATGATGATGCCAAAGAGACATATATAAAAATCATAAACACCAAAACCACTATTGTCATCACAAGTGATATCATACCTTTTACATTCTGATCCAGAGAAATAAAAAATATTAATATGCTGACAAATATTATTGCAAACAGCAGAATAGTACATGTTATATGATTTCCTTGAATATTATCATAATCTTGCTGAATGCTGTATATTAGACTCTCATTCAATTCTATTTTTTCCTTATTATCTTTTATTTGTTTATTGATGTTATGTAATTCTGTAGATGACTCTAAAACTGCCTTATTATATTTAACTGTTTTTGACATTTTCATAGCATCACTTTGCAGTATTTCGTTTTCAATGGCTGTTCGAAAATTAACCAAGACAGGCAATATTTTCTCCAAAATATAATTACTGATTTCATTATGTGCAACATCTGCATCAGTATGGGGTAAACTCCTGATACAGTTGGCTATCATATAAGACAACTTCAATCTACATAGTCTATAGAAATACTCGACTGTCTTCAGATAATCCAATCCAGTATATTTAATATCATCACTACAACATAGATATCTAAGATGTTGCAAGATATCATTTTTGAATATGGTGAATCCATTTCCCACATCTACACCACTTAATTGAACATCAATTACTTCGTACGTGATTTCATTCATATTCACATCTAAATAGAATTCAGTGTAGCCTTGATGAGTTCTGATAAGAGAAATATCATAAATACTGCTTGTCTTTGCATACCTGCTTTTCAAAGATATTCTATTACTGACTAGTGGCATGTTATTCAATTTTTTGTCATAAGCTTGTGCATACAATTGTGCAATAGTATCTAGATAAAATAAATAATATCGCGTATCAACAGATGCATAAAATGATAAATCAAAGTCAATAATTTTCTCATCAGTATATGTTAAAGTTAATGCCTTCTTCATATCATATTCATAATAAACTATGTTGTCATCATAATTTGCATCATTATACCATACAATGTACTTTTCCTTCAAAATAAAATTAGCATAATGTCTATTGTTTTCATTATATTCTTTTTCTTGTATAGATTTAGTAAACAATATTTGCATCAGTGCATGCTCACTTAGATCATAATAATTCCTTAGCATTTGAAATTCAGAACTTGCAGAGCTAGGAGTCACATAATCAATGGCATATGTATCAGTCTTTATGTTATAAATATCTGATAAATGTTTGTATAATTGAAAATTATCCATAAACTCTATATGATAATTATATATAAAAAATAATATATTTAAGCCATATCTGGTTGTTTCCAATAAGAATTACTTGTCTTTGTCCTTACAACTTGTAATACATCTGTCAAATATAGATAAACTATAATTGCAAAAATGATGACAATCATGATTATGATCAGAAAGCTTTGATATTTACTGAATAGAATTATAAAGATGATAGATGCCAATAGTACATTCAAAATCATCTTATTCGTTGCTACAATCAGCTTATCATCTCTTTGACTAATGTCAACATCATTTTTAGATTTTGTTTCAAGTAGCAGAAGGTCTGGCTTTTGCTTCTGCAAATCTTCATATTCCTTCTGCATTCCTGTGACAATAATGCTGTTTGCTATTATCATGGCTGTATTGTTGATATTAAACATGATTTTGGTTTGAATGTTAATGATAGATGAATCAATAGATTGTGATCTAGGAACATATTTGTATTTTTGTAATTCAACAAATTTTTGTGTGTATTCTTCTTTAAGTGTTTCAATTTGTGTACTTAATTCTGCTGCTATTCCATTATCTCCATCTATATTATTTTGATATTCCGCTATGTCTGCATCCACCTGTAAAATATACTTTTGCAAATCAGAGGTGAGCTGGGCAATTTCTATATCAAGTGTCTTCTTTTGTAGATCAGTCTTTAGTTCTAAAATCATAGTTTGATATCGTACATCTTCTATGAAAGCAGTCTTATCTCTTTCTATATTGCTGATTTGATAAGTCAACTGCCTGATATCAGACTCTAGGCCTATGACTAGATTTCTGCTCTGATCACTGGTTGCCACAAGTTTCTGTAGATCTTGACGCAATTCATCTGCAAAATCTTTCATTTCTGTTGCATTTCTCTCCTCTGCTTCTGTCAGTAGTTCAGCGCCTTTTGTTATGCTTCTTTGAATTAGCGTTCTTTTTTCTGCCTCCATTTTCACTATCTTTCTTCTCTCAAACTCCTCTTGCAGCATGTTGAGTGTATTACTTGAAGCCAAAATATCATTCATTTCATCTATTGCATTCTGAATGGTAGTTGTCCTCTGTAAAATCTGCATCTCAAGATTAGCTTGTTCATGTCCATTTGTTGTCTTCAAATCAAGTTGCTGTTGTAGTAAGGCCTTCTTGGCACTTTCATCTATCTTGGCTTGCCCAAGTTTCAATGCAGATCTTACCATGCTGGCATCAGCCTTAAGCCTTTCTTCATCATATGGTGAAAGTAATCCATCACTCATTCCTTTTGCAGCTTGATATTGGTCTTCTAATGTTGATATTAGAGTCCCATAGTTCTCAAATTTTTTTATATCAAATTGAAAATTAGCAATACTTTCAGCCAAATTTGTTTTATTCAAATCTTGTGTTGCTATTTGAGATTGTTTTGTAGCTATCTCAGTTTCTCTTGCTGCTGCCAAATTTGATGCTGTCAAAGCATTCAATCTTGTGATCAAAATATTCTCATCAAGATTTTCAAGTTCATCTGTGAGACCTGCTATAGTATATTCAGAAGTAAATGGAAGATCTGATCTTAAAATAGCTATATATTTGTTCAAATTATCAATGTCCCTATTAATATCAGTTTCACGTTGTATAGCTTGTGATAATCTCAAATTAGATGCATCAACTATAAATTGTTTCAAGGTTATAGCTTCATTTAATGGAAGAATCCTATTAGTATAAAGTCTGTCATACTCATTATTTAAATAAGCTGATTGATTCACGTAGTTACCATATAATTCAAACTCATTGATCTGAACTCTAGTTTGATTTCCTAATAATTTGTTTACCACTAAAGTATAATATCTATAATCTTTATTTGTGTTGTTAGTATAAATATGACTTTCATACATGTTGGTGAAAATCTTCTTGACTGAATTAACAGTAGCATCAGACATAAAGTCTGTATTTGGATCTAGTTTGACAGGAGAAGCATTGTACTTATTATAAATAGAAGCCTGTAAATCATTCAGACAAATAGTACATTCAGATATATATGATATGGGATCTGTATTATCTTGACCACTTCCGACTTGACCATCACCATTGTTGCCACATGCCAAAACTTGACCACTTGATGTCAAGAATAATGAATGATTTTCTCCAGCTGCTATCTGAACTACATTTGTAGGTGCACTTAATTTCTTACTTAATTTTATCTGCAATTGATCTGATTCATTTTGCATACCAAGTTGTCCATATCTATTTAGACCTGATGCATAGACATTTCCATCTGCCTTTAGAAACAATGAATGATACATGCCAGATGCTATGTCAACAATATCAGTGAGATGTGTAGTTGATGAGCCAGATGCAGATGCAGCATATAATGCTTCATTTTCAAATTCTGAAGTTCTGTTAATTGATAGTTGACCATACTGATTTGCACCATATCCCATAACTTTGTTTTCATATGTTAGAAAGAGACATGAACTGCCTCCTGTTGATATTTTTTTTATGAATGGTATTGTTACTGGAACAATGATTGCTTTCACATTGAGTGACGAAGATAAGTTTGGATTCTCTAACCCGCATGTATATACAGTACCATCATTCCTAAGGAATAGAGATTTAAAAGAATATAAATCGGATGAGATCTGTACTATATTTGAAAGCACACTATTATCAGATTTTATGATAGTATGTCCACCAGCAAGCTGTACATCATTTATGTTGCCAGTACCCAATTGACCATTATTATTCCTGCCACTTCCTGTAACAGTTCTATTTAATTTTAGAAACAATGAATGTGCATTTCCAGCAGCAACTTGAATAATATTTTCTAATCTTATACGAGTAGTGCCTGTATTATTGAAGGCTATTACTTCCACTGGATCTGGTGTCTTATCAATATTTTTGTTATTAGCCACTAGTTGTCCTGAGCTGAGTTGTCCAAATTTATTTGAACCACATGCATATACCATTCCTGTGTTTTCTAGAAATAATGTATGATATGCTCCGGCAGCCACTTGCACTATGTTTGGTATTGGTTTACTATCATGAAATAATCTAGATATCATAGGTTTTGGATTGAATTGTTTCAAGTAGCCTCCATTTGCAATTTGGCCATTTTGATTCAGTCCAAAAGCATATATTGTGTTTCCTTTAAAGACTAATGAGAATCGTCTACTAGCTACAATGAGAGGCATACAGAATTCATTTGTATAATTCAGATCAAATTTTTTTTTGTTTACATTCTGTTTATTTGATATGAATTTGACATTCTTAACCTCATGCAAGAGTTTCCATGCTAGATGATTTGGATCTACCCATGGATCACCTGGATCAGGAGGTGCAGCAGCAGTAGTAGATTTACTAGTGGATTTACTAGTGGATTTACTAGTGGATTTACTAGTAGATTTTGTATTTGCAGCATAAAAAGTCTCAATGTTATCAAATTGTTCAACAACTCTTGTTGGTGCATTTGCTCCATATATCCTGAAACTACTGGGTCCTTTAGCAAAATTATTCAGGTCATTTGCATCTAAAGTAATGGTATAATATTTCAATATCACATTCTCTCCAAGATCTATCTTTAGATATTCACCTCTGTAATTATTGATATACATGATACCACCAGTCTTTGGATTTGTACTGGCAACACCATTAGTATATGTAGCTATATAACTTTCCCAATATGTATTTGGATCATTATTAAAAGCATTCCAGTACGAGTTATCTGATTTAAGTTCTGAACTTCCACTTATTCTGATTGTTTTTCCTGTTCTATAAGAATATGAATTCCTTGTGGCAGGTTCAAGAGGAAATTTGATAATCTTATCAGAGAAGAAGTTTTCTAAATTATTGATATGAATAATATAGTTCATAGTTAAATAGACTAATAATGTAATGACTACAATGATCAGTATGATATGATTAAAGGCAGTCTGTGACAATTGCAAGTTCAAAATCAAGATTGTAGTTAGTATAAATATGAAAGTAATTATTAAACAAATATACATAATATCCTTATTATATGTCTTCCTTGGTCTCTTTGAATTCCTTTCAATATTGTCTTTTTTCTTCCTGGCATCATCATTTAGTGTTTGTAAACCATCCTTCAATTTCAAGATACTATTCCTTGAAATTCTGTTTTTATCTTCAACATTCAATAAAATGACTTGATTCTTCAAATTGAGAAAACAGTAAGATAGTTGTCTTTCAATAAAATACTGAGCATCTCTGGTATCCATGCACTTCAATGTATAATAAATTATTTTCAATCTACAAAACTTGTAAAAAGATTGAATATTATGCAAATAAAACTTTTGCTGAGTGTTTAGAGCAGTTTGAATATCCTGATTCTTGAAATATTGTAGGTGTCTCTTAATGTCATCTGCAAAAATTGCATACATGTCTGTAACAACTTGCATCATGATCACATCATCAGATACACTTAAATGAGGTATACCTGACCTCTTGTCGATATCCACCAAAAAATAGTTATCCCTTTTATACATCGTCCATGTACCATCCTCTTCTACATAATATCTGCATTTGACAGTCAACTTCTCTGATTTAGGGTTGGCTGCGAGAGCTACATATAATTCAGATAAGAGATCTAACAGAAAAAGATATTTGATAGTGAGCTGGCTGTTATATACAGATATATCTACATCCACAACACTCCTATCTTGAACTGAATTTTTGGATTGCATATTTCTATCATACAAATTTCTCCTTGAATTGACTTCTGATTTTGAAAAATTGGATAATAGAAAGATTTCAATAATCTGTTGATTTGCTGTGTCAAGTTGCTTAGAGAATAAAAGAGACATGATATTTTCCTCAGTCAAATTTACTTTGATAGCATCCAAATTGATTAATTTACTATTATTCAATGTTACTATATTTATGATATTGCTATATTGTGTCTGCATCTCTAAATAACAGTCCATAAATTTTATTTATATATAAAAAAATGAAAAACTGATTACAACTTATTTAAAACTTATTATTATATTAAGAGACATGTCAATCTATCCTGAGCTTTCATATACTGATCAAAAAATTGATATCCAAGATGTCAGAGGTATTCAATTCAGTGTGTTAGGACCAGATGAAATCATTGCTAGATCAGCAGTTGAGATCAATAGAACTGATACTTATGCAGGGAATGAGCCAGTTGTTGGAGGACTATTTGATTCTCGAATGGGTGTCTTAGAACATAATAAGATATGTAGCACATGTGAACAGAAGAATATCTTCTGTCCAGGACACTTTGGTCATATTGTATTAGCCAAACCAGTGTTTCACGTTATGTTCTTTGACATTACAAGAAAGATATTGAAATGTGTCTGTTATAGATGCTCAAAACTTCTTATATCACCTGCTACTACTATTACAGAGTTGAAGGCTGATTTGCAGAAGATCATGGCCATCAAAGACAATCAGAGCAGATGGAATGCCTATTTCAAGCTATGTAATACTAGTACAAAGATCAAGTGTTGTGGCGATGATGGTTCAGTGGGTTGCAATGCAAGACAGCCTACCAAGTACAACAAAGAAGGTCCCATGAAGATAGTAGCAGAATGGAAGGATAAGTCATCTGACAAAGTAGCCTTGACAGAGGATGCTGTCACCAAGGTAGTCATGGAATTCACTGCTGAGGATGTGCTAAGAATCTTCAAGAGAATCTCTGAGGAAGACATGGAGATAATGGGATTCAATCCAAGATGGAATAGACCAGAATGGATGATTTGTACTGTGCTTCCTGTGCCGCCACCTGCAGTTAGGCCAAGCATCATAGAGGAAAATGGTCAGAGACGTGAGGATGACTTGACACATAAATTGAGTGAAATTATCAAGACCAATAATAACATATTGGATAGGATCAGAAAAGAAGGATCTTCAGAGGAGACCATCAAGATCATAACAATGGTATTACAGTATCATGTATTTACTCTTCTTGACAACCAGATCCCAGGTTTGGCCCCTTCGCAGCAGAGGAATGGCAGGAAACTGAAGTCAGTTTCTGACAGGATGAAGAAGAAAGAGGGAAGAATCAGAGGAAATCTGAATGGCAAACGTGTTGATCAATCTGCTAGGACAGTGATCACACCTGATCCTTACATAAGTATTGATGAGCTTGGTGTACCAGTTAGAATTGCATTGAACATCACTTTTCCTGAAGTGGTCAATAAATACAATATTGATCACTTGAAGAAATTGATACTGAATGGTCCTGATAATTGGCCTGGTGCTAAGTATGTCAAGAAGCAAAATGATGCAGTGACTATCAATCTAAAATATGCTCAAAATGACATTGATAAGATTCTTAGAGATCTCAAGGATGGTGATGTAGTACATAGGCACTTGGCAGATGGTGACTATATCTTGTTCAACAGGCAGCCGTCACTTCACAAAATGAGTATGATGTGTCATAAGGTCATTGTCATGCCTTATCAGACATTCAGGCTCAATGTGCTGGATACACCACCATACAATGCAGATTTTGATGGAGATGAGATGAACTTGCATTGTCCACAGAATATTCAGACTATGAGTGAGTTGATGGATATTGCTGCTGTACCTTATATGGTAATAGCCCCAAGAGATGGCAAGCCAATCATTGAGATTGTACAGGATACTTTATTGGGATCATTCAGGCTAACGAAGGACAATATTGAGATCAAGGACAAGACTATGGCAAACCTGCAGATGGTCAATAGCTATTTTACAGGGAAATTGGATAGGCCTGGTAAGAAGTTCAATTATAATGGTAAACAAGCCTATTCACAGATATTGCCACCTGGATTGAACATCAGCAGGAAGAATAAGGCTGAGGAGAGCTTTGTAATCAATAATAGTGTCTTGACAAGTGGATCACTTGATAAGGTAGTATTTCATGGCATGACATCTGGACTGATCCCTGTAATCTATCATGACTATGGTCCATTTGAGGCACGCAAATTTCTAGACAATACTCAGAGACTCATATGTAGGTGGCTGTTGACTGCTGGATTCAGTGTAGGTATAAGTGATCTGGTTACAGATGCAAAGACTGAAGAGAATCTTAAGAACAAGATCAAGGAAATGAAAGCCAAGGCATATATGCAATTAGATGAGGTCAAGAGAGGTGTGATTGAGAATAATAGCATTTTCAATAATGAGGACTACATGGAGAGAGAGATCATTGGCATTCTCAATGAGACCACCAACCAAGTAGGCAAGATTGGTCTGTCACAAATTGATGAGAAGTCTAATAGAATGATCAATATGGTGAAGTCTGGATCCAAGGGCAAGGAGACCAATGTTGCTCAGATCATAGCATGTGTTGGGCAGCAGAATGTTGATGGCAAGCGCATAAGCTATGGATTCACTGACAGGACATTGCCACATTTCACTAAATATGATGATGGTCCAGATGCACGAGGATTTGTAGAGAACAGCTTCATCAGTGGATTGAGTCCTCAGGAGGTCTTCTTCCATGCCATGGGAGGTCGTGAGGGACTTATTGACACTGCTGTGAAATCAGTTACTGGAGATACTCCTATAATTGTCATAGAACATGGTGAGGCCAAGACTGTAAACATTGGTGAATGGATTGATGCCAAGATAGATGATCCAGCTAATAAAGAATTGGTTGAACAGTTTGGACCAGAGGATGCTAACATGGAAATGTTGGGAGTTCCAGATGGCATTTATATACCATCATGTGATGATGTTGGAAATGTTGTATGGGGAAAGCTGACTAATGTTTCAAGACATGATCCTGGGGAGAATCTGTTTAAAGTAACTACTATGAGTGGTAGAAGTATTACAGTGACTGCATCAAAGTCATTGATAATTTGGAAGAATGGGAAATTTGAGAGTATTGCAACACCTATGGTAAATGAAGGTGATTGCTTGCCATGTATATATCAGCTACCTGAACCACCTATCATACAAGATCATGTTGATATGGCAAAATATTTCCCTAAGAATGAATACATTTGGGGAACTGAATTTCACAGGGCTACTAGACTTATGAGAGAAGCTCAAGGTGACAAATTTCATATTCCTAGGGGATGGTGGGAAAGAAATCAAGGTATTACATTTACTTTGCCATATGACAAAAAGGCTAGATTGCAAAGGGCAACAAGTGGTAGATCTAATATAGAAAATATTAAGGAAGGTTATATATATCCATACAGTACAACCAGGTGCCACTCTCATTTGCCTGACAGATTTGAACTGAATATGGAAAATGGTATTTTCATAGGCTTATTCTTAGCTGATGGTCATGCAGATGATTTATCAGGAAAAGTTGTTATAACTAAGCAAGAAGAAAGTGTAAGAGATTTTAGCAGAAAGTGGTTTGATAAATTTGGAATTGTTCATAAAGATATTATTAAAATAGTGGAAGAGAATGATGAAGGATTGATTGTTGGCAAATCTACCAGTGTTGTTGGAAATTCTTCATTGTTTGCACGGTTTCTTAATCAATTTGTAGGAACTAATGCTTATAATAAACATGTACCAGATGTAGCATTTGTAGCTCCTGAAGAATTTGTATTAGGACTTATTAGTGGGTATATATCAGGTGATGGGACAATTGATACTATACGGGGAAGTATTAGAGTAACATCTGCTTCTTTCAAATTGATTGAAGGTATATCTCTATTGTGTGCAAGAATAGGCATATTTGGCAAGATTACAAAACATCAACCAAAATCAACAAATATCAGGGGAAACTGTGTTCCTGCTGTTGTGAATGTATTGACCATTAGAGTACACTGGGCACAATTATTTGCTGAAAAAATTCAATTAATTGAAGTAAAAAAAGAAGAGAAATTAAAATCTCTGAATAAAAATGTTGGAACCAAGTTTAACTTTACTGAACAAAATGGAGTAATATTGGATCCTATTGAAAGAATTCAGCTGATTCCTAAAGATAAATTCAAAAATGTGTATTCAAAGGTGTATGATGTGTCTGTACCAGAAACTGGTCACTTTTCATCAGCAAACTGCTTTGTAATCGATAATACATCAGAAACAGGATATATACAGAGACGTCTGGTAAAGGCCATGGAAGACGTCAAAGTTTATTATGACAACACTGTGAGAAATGCTGGAGGATCTATTATCCAATATATTTATGGAGAGGATGGCATGGATGGTTCGAAGATAGAGTCACAATACATCCCAACAATCAACATGCATCTGATGGACATAGAGTTGAACTACCATCTACGCCAGTCTGATCGCCTGCAACATCATCTGACAGATAAGGCCTACAAAGAGATCACTGCAACCACCTACAACAGATGCACAGAACATTATAAACAAATCATTGAAGACAAATTATTCTTGATCAATAAAGTCTTCCACAACACTAAGATAACTTCTATCAAATATCCAATACCATTTGAGAGAATCATCAAAAATGCTCAAAATAGACTTCAAAATGTGGGCATCAAGGCCATGAAATCTGACATGACACCTGATTATGTCTTAGATGCAGTTGATAAATTGGCCTCAGAACTCTTCATAAAAGATACTGAACAAGGGACACAATTCTTCAAGATCTTGTTGAGACTCTATCTGTCACCTAAAAAGATATTGCTTGAATATCATTTCACCATGGAAGTATTTGACTGGATTGTTTCACAAGTCCATCAATATTACAAAGAGGCCATAGCACAGCCTGGTGAAATGGTTGGTATAGTTGCAGCACAGACCATTGGAGAAATGGGCACTCAGATGACTCTTGACTCATTTCATGTCTCAGGAACAGAGGCAGCAGTCAAGGCAACATCTGGTGTACCCCGATTAAAGGAGATCTTGAGTGCAACCAAGAAGACCAAGACTCCCACACTGAACATCTATATGAAGCATGATATAGCCACTGTGGTCAATCCCATCATGGGAGATGATGGAATAGAAACAAATGATCCTAGAATAGACAAGGCCAAGAGCATAGCCATCAATATTAAGAATTCTATAGAAATCACAAGATTGTCAGATATCTTGGAATATAGTGAAATATATTGGGACAATGGCAAATATGAGACATCCATTGAGAGTGATAAAGGAATACTTGATATTTACAAGCAACTAAGTGAGCTAGACACTTTCTCAAACAGATGCAAGAGTGACTCACCATGGGTCCTGCGCATGAAATTCAACAAGGAGAAGATGAAATCCTATGGACTCCGCATGATAGATATCTACACCAAACTCAATCTGGCATATGACAAATATATAGATTGTATCTATAGTGATGATAATGCTGAGGAATGCATATTTAGAATTAAAATGAAGGAAATAGCTTTGAAAGACATTGATGCTAAGGATGAACTAGCCGCCATTAAAGCAATGGAACATAATATTGTATATCAGGTCTTATTGAAGGGATATAAAGGGATTAAGAAGGTATCACTCAATAAAAAGAAATATGAAAAATATAACAAGGACACACAGACATTTGACAAAGTCATTGAATGGGTTCTAGATACAGATGGTACAAATCTAATAGACATCCTGACAAATCCAAACATAGACGCAACAAGGACTGTATCAAATGATATCAGAGAAATCTATGAGACTCTTGGCATAGAAGCAGCAAGAAATTCTCTTTATCATGAGCTTATGAATGTAACAGGTGATGGTTCAATGAACTACAGACATCTATCACTTCTAATTGATACAATGGCTTACAAAGGTTTCTTGATGTCAATAGATAGACATGGAATAAACAGAGGGGATATAGGACCATTGGCTAAATCATCATTTGAAGAAACAACTGATATGCTCATCAATGCCAGTATCTTTGCTGAATATGACAATGTGAATGGTGTATCAGCAAATGTCATGTTGGGTCAACAGCCTCCATGTGGCACTGGTGACTGTAGTGTATTGCTTGATGAAGAGCATCTGATGGAATTGATCAAAGACATGCAACCAATCAAACTTGAAGATATTCAAGAAGAAGATGAAGATGATTATGGGATCTGCCAGGAGGATGATATAGCATTCAATTTCAAGTTAAAGGAACCTCATAAATGTTTCAGATTACAGGAACAAAAGATAAAAATAGTATAATCTCATTTGCCAGGTCCAGGTGTAAACCTCTGAGGTTGGCTCCTGTTTCTACTGGATCTTCTTGCTGGGCCTGCAAGCAACTCACGTTTCTTTTCTTCTCTGGCTATTTTTGCAGCTTGTGCCAGAAGTTTTTTGCCTACATTTGACAGATGCTTATTTCTATCAGCACTCATATTGATATTTGATATCATATCAGCAAGTTCATCATCAGCAGACTGTACTACTTTAGTTGTCTTCTTTGTCTTAGATGACTTGCTCTTGTTGCTGTTTTTGGACTTTCTGCTTCTCCTGTTCTTTGCTACAGCTACAGTTTGATCAGGTGATATATCCATGGGCATGTAGGTCTCGTATCTGGCAAACTTGGGATAAGGTGTCCTAAAAGCATTTTTGTTCCTATGTAACATTTTTTGTACAACCTGCTGAGATAAACTTGGATTTGAGACTCTTCTGGATGAAACACCTCCATCAAATACATTGAATATATTCTTCAAAAATTTGCTTGTTGACATTTTCTTATATTCTATTTATACGCAATAAAATTTTATTTTTCCATGTGCTTGTCCGTCAAAATTCTTATATTCAAGGGAACATCATTATATTTCATGTAAATGCTGGAGTCAATTGGAAGACCTTCATCAACCACAAGATAATATGAATTATGTGTTTTTTCATTGACTCTATTGAAGATTACAAGTGGCATAGTTTCAATATTCATATGTGCAGGATAGAATGTTGAAGATAGCAAGAAATTTGATATATCACCTCTATTACTCTGATCAAATTTACCATATTTTCCTCTATGTATGACTAGTATTGATATATTGAATAGGTTGGCAATTGCCATGATATGAATATCATTTGGATATATATCATCTAAATCCATTATCTGTCTCAAATAGTTTCTTTTCTGATCTGCAGACAACTTTGAATAGAAATTGTCCCAGAATAGTTGAACAGTTACAAATTTCCTTTTACATACACTTTGCCAACTTCTGAAAAATGATGGCTCTTGTAGTAATAACATCATTGCTTCTTTGTCATCTATTATATCCATCAACTTTTGTCTGAATGTCATCACAATGTCTTTATAGGATATCTTTAGTCTTAGTTTATCAGCAAACCAGTTCACAAATTCAGCTATTGTAGTTTTTGAATACGATTCATTTTTTAGATATACCATACTTGCCCATTTACTCTTCTTATGAAGGACCCACTTTGAACCTAGTTTCACATGTTTGCCAAGCAGAGCCTGTGGCAATGTCGCAAGATCTTTTGAGTTTTCATCATGCCTATATGTGATATTTATAAGTTCATTTGAAATGGGAATACCAGGCAATGACTTATGATATGCCAGGAGATATTTTGGAATGTGTTTCTGACCATTTGATATCAGTGCATTCTGTGAAAATACAAATTCATTTTTCTTTTTGTTTTCATTGATGGCATTACTATAAAAATTATATTTAGTATAAATAGTCAAATAGGTAAGCCATTTTTGGAGATTAGCAATAGAATTTGTAGGTAACTCTTCCAGTATTATTTGTATTTTTTTTGTTTTACGATATCCATTGAATAGCTCCAATAATGTCTGTATTTTGTCTAATCTAGACATGGTATTCAGAGTCTGAAGTTTTTCATCTGTATTATATTTTTTAATGACCATAGTGATAACTAACTTTTGTAACTCATACCACTCTTGCGACTTCTTGTCGGTTCTTTCAAAGGCTGCATCTTCTGTTGAATGTATTATCATATCACCTGAGTCAACTGGCTGCTGATTGAAAGTCCATGATGAATAATATTCATATTGAGCATCCTTTGTGACAGTGCCTAAAAATACACGTATATTTAAACTTTCACATTTGTCTGCAAACAATTCAATATCAGATTTCAGTACATGTATTTTGTAATTGGTATCTATCAGATCCTTCTCAAACAGTACTTCTGATATACCCAAATGTTTCATGATAAGTGGAAGAAATGATAGGCCTATTTTGTCAAATATCAGCATGATATGTTGATGTGTAAGCAGCTTGTTAATTGTAAAATCACGATTCAATATTATGGATTTGATTGTAAAGCCTTTTACATCACCCAAAACATCTGATTTGATCCAATTATGTAGAGTATATAAATTTCTGTAGATGGTGACAAACTTCTCTACTAGAGTCATATTACATTTACGCAGAAGTGAAAGAATCTGAGGATAGTCATTTATCTTAAACACTTTTGTTCCTGTAATGCCCCTAGATTTTAATTCAATAGGTTCATAGTAGTCTCCATCTTTGATGATCATGATCATACTAGGGTTATAGTCTACATTCAACAATGTCAAGTGAGGACAGTTGAGTAGTATTTCATCAGACTTATCAACCTTCTCCCAGACTATCAACGTAGTATCATATAATGCTGAAATTAATGCATATAAATGTATGGGATCCTTTGAATTATTAAAATCATCAGAAGCCAAATAATCAATATATCTTGTGTATGCATAAAAGATATTCAGAGATTGAGAAGATAATTTGAATGAATATTGCTCTCTCTTGAATCTTTTTGCAAGCCCTTTATTTTTACTAGGAATCAATGCTTTGAAGCTCATAAACTGTTTACAAACATTGCCATCATCTAGTGACATGAATGTCATGAGATCCAGATGTTTTCTTATGTCTCTCATAAAATCCTTCTTGGTCTTGAAGCCAAGTGCGTCAGCTACTGCTGTCAGACTACTGTCATACTTGTTTTTATTTTGAATGCCTTTTCTGACAAAGCATGGCTGTCCTTTTTGTAGAGACTTATTACATATACCCATGTCATTTGCATCAGTAAAGAGTATTCTATGCAAATACTCTGGTATACTTCCATATCTTCCCAGAGGTATGGGAGCAGCCTGATTCATGATATAATTCTCATCTATTTCTTCTGGTGAAGCTGGTTGTTGTTTTAATGTCTTTGGCTCATCATCATCAAGAAATGTCATACACTTTTTTATTTCATCCGTTTTAGGTTGTTTCTTCATACAACATGGTACACACATGCCTTTGTCATTGGGTTTAATGAGTGTTACATATCTTTTTCTATTCTTATCATCATCCCAAAACATCTGCATAGGTGTCTCATTTTCAAGTGGACACTTTGCGTCAGGATCATCTACTGACAAGGGAATCTTGCTTTGAGGACACCATAGCCTTGGACATGCATAGTAATTCATATTATTTGGACTGCTTCCATATTCAATCACATTATCAAAATGAAAATTATTATCATTTTCAAGTTTTTCTTTGTAGTTCTTAGAAAAAACAACAGGTTGTGAAGGATTCTGACATTTATTCCTTGCATAGTTCTCAGCAAAGAGATCCTTATCTGCTTGTTGCAACATATTGATCAAATAACTGCTTTTTCCAGCACCTCCACCCATGTCATCAAAATCGTCTAGGTTGATGTCAAGAGAACCATGATCAATTGATGCAGAAGAGTATGAAGATGCTGGTGTTGTTACCCTTGGTGCAATTTGTGGGATAGGTGCTGGAGCTGGCAACTTCTTATCTATGGTTATAGTTACTATCCTACATAGCCAATATAGCAGATAATGCATTTCTTGTAAGTTTGGACAATATTGTATGACAACATTGTAGCCATTTGATGAAGGTTCTATCATCACAATTGTGCCATAATTTTGAATGTTTATTTTAGATTTTTCAGAAATATCTTCTTGCATGATGGCTTCATCATTGATCATCTGATCAATATTTCCTGTCACACCTAGGTTAATCAATTCATCAGTTATCTCTTGTTTACTAATGCCAAGATTAATGCGTGATCTAATGTAATCATATATATCCATGCTCTGGCTGTAATTGGAGCTTCGTTTGTAAGTGCAGGTCACAATAGATTTTTTCTTAGATACCTCAGATTTTAATACATGAAATATGTCAATGTACTCACTCAGTTTTTTCATCAATAATTTGAAAGATGAGTTATAGATCTCTAACTTCACCACAGAATTCAAAGATATTTCTTTGAAGATAACTTTCTGCTGGAGCAGATTTTGTAAGAGATTTGTGACAATCTTTTTATGTGAATTAATTTCCTTCAATTTTATACGATATCTAATATCCAATACATATGATAAGAGTACATTGCCATCTTGATTGATTGATATTTTGCAATAACTGGTGTTATTCATGATGGAATATAAATTGATAACATTAATTTGACTGATTTTGTCCACATTTGTCCATGTCCCAAACCATCCTGCTTTGATTTGATGTCGTTTGAATAATTTATATAAAACTTTTGTAGGATCATCTACCCATTGTATCATTTCAAAATATTTGGATGTATGGCATCTGTCAAAGATATCTGCCAGAGTTACATTAACATGAACTTTAGAGATATAATTCATTCTAGAATAAAATTCACTTGTGATCTGAACATTATTGTCCTTCAAAGAAGCCAATTTATTGTCATGTTGTTTGTAATGTTTCAAAGTCTGAGTTTTGAGATCTGATATGAAATAGTATTTGTTTTTTTGTAATGGTTTGGGCAAATCTTTTGCATAGACAATGTTGATAATATTGTCACACATGAATAATTTATCATTATGATAGTCATAAATGATGGGTTCATCAATAGAGTCAGCATTGTAATCAACTGCCTTGAAAGGATTCACATGATATCCCTTCCATTTAGGACTCTTGATTGTAAAAAGTAAGGATTTTTGTTTTACCCAAACATAAAAGGGTTCATTTTGTAAAATATATACACCAATACGATTGACAGCTTCTTGTATGGTAAAATCCATATAAAAGTTCTCTAATGTATGTTCTTCTTTCTCTGTCAATGATTTCCATCGATGGATTTTTACAGACGTTAGAGGATTTTGATACATATCCTTTCTTCTAAAGAATAAGAAGAATTATTTATTACAATATAGTAAAAGCATGAACAAAGCACCTATACTTGAAAATTATAAAGTAGCAGAATATAACAGCAAACTCTATGATCTAACATACAAAGATGATGATTTTTCATCATATAAGTCTAGAACTTTGAATATGATAGGTGTTCCAGAAGAAGATAATGACAAATATAAGAAAAAAGAGGAAGGTTTTCCTATAGAGTTTAAAGCAAAAACTGAAAATAATCTATGTGGTATGCATGACATCTTTGATATGCAATGTTATAAAGAGATGAAGATTGTCATGTGGGTACTCATAGGACTTGCATTAATTGCAGTCTTGACACTCATATGGTATATCATAAGATACGTAATTGTGCCTAATGCTGAATCGGCTAGACCAAATATATATTCTAGAATCTTTGATCAAAAAAATAAGGCATCATGAAAGGTATTTTCTGTTAGCTTGTAAATAAGCTATCAATAGATGGCCAGTTGAATTATAAGATACGTTTGATGTTTTGAACAGACCAAATTTTGCATAAATACACATCAAAATGTGATACATTCTTTGCTTGATGACATTTTTGTGAAAATAATAGAAACTATCCTGTACATTGAGAGATTGCATTATATTGTACAGACTTGTATAATTATACAGTAATTTACCATGAATATAATGTATCATCATACTTTTTGAATGTAAATCTATATCATATTGCTCAAATACATCCATTAAAAAAATATATGGAGTACTTATATTTTGATTGAGCATGATGAAATGTTCTAACATTGATGGTATAATCTTCTTTTTATTGTCAGCAATTGTAAGGATATCCATCCACATGCTTCTGACACGTTTTTTCCTGATATTGATATCTTCATAACCATAGTTGTAGAGTCTGAATAGAGCGCATAATATGTCAAAAAGAATACATTGTTTATCGTTATATATGACAATCAATTTGCTGATCAATGCATGTCTATTATCCAACCAATAGTTCCACATACAGTTCTTGAATGCAAAGGTTGCAAAGAGGCCATAAAAATCATTGATATATATACTGTCCTCAGCAAAAATAGAAAACTGTCTTGGTAAGTTGACAGTATTGAACCACAGTTGCTCAGAAATATTTTTCCCCAAGATCATTTGGATCTGTTTGACTGTTAGCATAGGATATGATGAAGATATGAAGGTTGTAAATAAAATCTGTTTTAAATAACATGTCTGCAAATATATGTTTTGTCTCTTATACATGAACATGTCATACAATGTACTTATCTCTTCATCAATCATATCTGGTCTCATACATAAGTAGAGTATTGGGAAATCACATGCTGTCAATATTCTGTGATAGTTCATGTAATAAAGCCATTTAGGCGGTGTATAATAAAAATTCTTCAATTCATTCAATTTTTCTGTCAATAAAATGAACAGTCTCCTGGACAATATGTGTTTATGATACAATGATATGATAATATTATAGTTGTCACATAATGTATAACAATTGCTTTGAATTAGACGTTTGATCATTTTGTGGTCATCTTGCAAATATTCATTAGAATGTTCTATAATAGATATGTTATTGTCATTTGATATGTTATAATATGTATCTTTATACTTAAGGACAGGTGTAGTGACCATGACATAATGATTATTTGTATCATCTCGTAGCCATGCTAATAAGGCATTGAAATTCTTGAAGTCTACATCATAAGACTGTTGATCATCTGTGATGACATAAAAGTACATTGCTTTCACACGATGATCCAAGGTCTTGAAAGATTTATTCATATGGACCTTGACAAAAGAAAAGTTGGAATTATTGTCTAAAGTGATATGGGATCTATTCTTATCAAAACAATGAAGTAATCTGTCTGCATTAGCTATTGGATATCTTGGATAATATATTATGTTCATTGTTTTATTACAAGATTGTGGATACAAGATGGGTACATGGTTAATCAGGTTGTATTCAACATTTTTTATCATTGTTGATTATATATATATTGATTTGTTTATGTCAGAGTATGATAGTGAAATAGTATATAGTTAAGGCCAAAAGGATGATGAATAGACTAATATTTGCAAATAGATGATAATAGACAGAATATGAATCATATGTGCATTTTTCATTTGCCATGGTAATCTATAATTATAGCAGATATTGATTAGACTACCATCCAATTGTAGCATCTGGACATCAGATAAAAGATAAATAGAAAAAGAGCTATCAACCAGATCAGAACAGCTAAGCCATAGATTATATAGAATATAGAAATATTCCAATTCATATAACTAAATAAGTACATTATGGCAGTCAGACCTATGACAATGCCAGTCAGGATTCCTGTTATTTTTGGCATTTCATCATAGAACATGTAGAGATAGTACATTACAGTGTACAGTGCTAGTATGAATCCTAGTCCAAAGACATACATGAATGATGACCAAACTTTGTTGTTTGTTGACTTGCTCATTTTGATGAATAAGGATATTATCATGATGATGAATAGAATAAGGATTGTATACCAGATGTTATCCCATATTTCCATGTTCTTATTGGTGGTATGAAATTTTACAGTAGCCTTCATATAACTGTATACGAATGATGCTAGGAACCAGTAGGCATATAGAATGCCAGCAGCTAGAATAATGAAAATAAGAGCATTGTACCAAGATGAACTGTATATGATCCTTATAAGTAAAAATAGCCCGAGAATACTTCCAAGAATTATTGCTACAATGGAAAGAACATTCATATCTATATATCTAAATGATCTTTTTATCTTGGAATAGAATAGAAATGAATTTGTTGGTTTTTGTTGTTCAGACAATTACCCTAGCTTTTGTGATAGGCATATCGATCATGGCAGTGACATGGATTCACAAGTTGGAAGATTTAAAATGCATTTGCAGTGATGATTTCAGGAGAGACTACATCAAATATTTCCTTTACATCTACATTGGAATCATTTCACTGATTTATATTGTCACAGCAATGATATATTTTGGGTTTTTGAGCAAGTTTACAGATAGTCTGGCTATGAATGTGGTCAAGAATGTGTTTTATCTGTCATTGATACTCAACTCTGTTTTTGTGGTCTCATGGATTTTTGAGTTGAAGGAGAAAAATTGTAAATGCAGTGAGGACATAAGGCGTGAAATCTATTATGTTCTAAACTGGATCTATATAGCTTTTGTGGCACTAGTGATCATATCCATGATTTTTTTCTTTTTAGTTGGAATGAATGTGAAAAAATGACATAAACAATAAAAAATATTATTACCATTAAGCAGATATCATGTTTCGTAATTATTCATATGATGAAAAGGATCCTTCTGACAGACACACATTTGAGGTTTATGATGTAGATGTGGCTATTATCAATGGCATCAGAAGGACCATTTTGACTGACATTCCAATTCCAGGAATAGCAGAGGAAGAGATTGTAATCATAAAGAACAACGGTCCTTTGCATAATGAAATCATATCTCACCGCATAGGTTTGATACCTATATGTATGACAGAAGATGAGATAGAGAATTATGATGATGGCAGTGTAGAATTAGAACTAAATGTTCTGAATGAGGGAAATAACATATTGAATGTGACAACAGGTGATATCAAGGGTAGTAAAAATGGCAAGGAATTGAGCAATAAAGAGTTAAACCAGATCTTTCCCATGAATAAAATATCAAAATCCCATATTCTTATCACTAGATTGAGGACGAATGAACAACTGCATTTCAAGGCTAAAGTTGTGAAGAAGACAGCCAGATTTAATGCAGCCTTCAATCCTGTGTCTCTGTCCAACTTCTTCTACATGGAAGATCCAGCTTTGGCAGAGAAGAAGGATAATGTGCTTGATAAGGAAAGATCCTATTTCACCAATAAATATGGAGATGCAAATGTTATACAATTTGAGATAGAATCTATAAACAATTTGATAGGTCCTAAGTATCTTGTTAATAAGGCTATTGATATTATCATAGGAAAGTTGAATGATCTTATGAAGAACATGATGTCAGAAGGTGGTCATGTTGTCATACAGAAATTGCTGGAAAGTACCTATGAATTTGTTGTTCAGAATGAAGATGATACACTTGGCAATATCATCCAATCTTATGTGCACTCTAAGTATGTCAGAGAAGAGAAGCCAGCATTGGATGATGTACATTGTTCGTACATCGGTTATATATGCCCACATCCTTTGAAGGCTGAATTGATCATCAGAATCACATTAGATGATCAGACAAATCCTGTAACTTTCTCCAAATTTATGGAGGCAAACTGTAGATTGATAATAGATGAACTGACAGTCATGAAGAATGAATGGAATCAGTTCATCTGATAATATCATGTTATAAAGAAGTTAGAGAGAGGAATGTCATTAAAAGCTTATTTTTATGAATTGCTTGAAATAAATCCACAGTTAGGTTCCTTTATTGGTTATAGAAAATATGATGACCAATATGCCAATTATTTAGGAAAGGAATATAATATAAAGTTCAAACAACTTAATAGAAAGTATGCAAATATCTTGAAGAAGCATGGTATATCATCAGTAGATGATGAGGTATTAGAGTACATTACAAGAATGAATTTAATGCATCATGAAGAACTGGATTTGATGCCTATAACATCATATTCAAATATAATTTTGGATTTTGCATTTCAGAATTCCAATTATTATCCTGTGAATAAAGAAAATGAGATCAAGAGATATATTGGATTTGCTGGTCTATTACATACTTGTATCAGACTGATGAGAAAAGGCATGAAGAAAGGTCATATGATTCCTAAGATGATATGTAAGAAACTGATAAATATTCTTGACCAATTGGAAAAACCTGATGTTCCTGCATATGTAGATGTAATTGAAAGGTTAAAAATATTTTTGAAAATTGAGTATTTGCCAGCTTGCAGATCTACATGTGGTCTATGTCACATTCCTAATGGTAAAACATTATACAGATATCTTGTAAAATGTCAATTAACCATGGATATGTCTATAAACGAAATTCACAGATTTGGTAAAGCTGAAGTAAGAAGGATCTCAGCAGAATTAAAGAAACATGGCGAAAAGAAGACAAAAGTGGATATGTTTGATGCATACAAGAATCAAAGAAAATACATCAGATCAAAGATCATACCAAAATATTTTGGATTTAGAGTGAAACCATATAAAATCAAATTGATCCCAGAGCAGATGAAAGATTCTACAAGCAATGCATTTTACGTGTCTCCCATATCAAAAAGATCAGGTACATTCTATGTCAATACAGATGAGAAAAATGTACATGACATAGTTCCATTGAGTCTGCATGAAGGTGAACCAGGTCATCATTATCAGTTTCAGTATATGATTGATAAAAAGATACCATTATATAAAATCTATTCCAATAGTGCTTGCATCTTCATAGAAGGATGGGCACTCTATGCAGAGACATTCAACACTCAAGACATGTATGGTAAACTTCTCTATGATCTTTACAGATCTGTGAGATTAGTAGTTGACACAGGAATCCATTATTATGGATGGTCATATGCAAGAGCTGTAAGTTATATGAAAAGACATCTGCGTCTGCCAAACAAGCATATAGAAAAAGAAGTAGAAAGATATATTTGTGTACCTGGACAGGCCTTATGTTACAAGATAGGCCAATATAAGCTGCTAGAATGGCGGAAGATGTTTTTCGATCATTTTGGAGAGTCAGAAGACAGTTATAAAAAATTTCATAAACTTGTCTTGGAGGATGGTGTGATACCTTTTGAGGTATTAGAAAGAAAAATAAATAGAGTCATTAGATTACCAAGGGCTTGAGATGTCCCACTCTTAAATCTACATTTACAACAATTTCAAAACCAGCCTTTGATATGTTCTGACAGAAGTTTACGTCTTCTGAGGAAATGTCCTTCATAATTATGCCATCTTCTCCCTTGATTTCTTTGAGATCACCATCAAAATATGGATACTCAAGTTTATCCAAGACTTCCCTTCTGCATGCAAAGAAGCCCAAGCCAGTGTAGTTGATAGGCATGTATTTTAATCCTGTCTCTGATTTCCATTTGTCAATAGAATCTTGTGTCAAAAATTCAAAGGTTCCGTTCTTCGCAAAATATGCATTATCCCATGATTTTACCACAGCAAAATGCTGCAGGTCTGACATCCTGTATACACCAGCTACAACAGGATGCTTCTCTGTTGCATCCAGCAACTGCATGAGATTATCTGGTGTGAAAATAACATCACTGTCAATTGTCACCCAGATATCAAAATGATCACCATTAAATGGTTTCTGCGTGACACCACGTTTGACATCAAGACCAAGTGTCTGCATCCTGACAAATGTAACATATGATCCTGTTGCTGGCGCTACAGCTACTTCATATTTGTCTGATACCCACATTGCAGCTAATGCATTTGACCATGATACCAAAAATTTGGAGCTAAAGTTGTCACCTGGTAGAGCAATGATAACTTTCTTCTTCTTGGGCCTGATAGTATCTTCCATGTTGTAATCTTAAAAGAGATTATGGATATATTCTTTATATAATTTTTCAAATGTTCATTTCATGTTCATAACATAGATAGTGAACATTCAGGACATCTGTCCTACCAACTCTCTGTGCCCTTCCAATGGCCTGATATTTTGTCAGACCCATGGAATGAAAGATGATGACATCTGTTGCACAGCTTATATCAATCCCACTGCCTGCGAAGTTTGTGTTCAGCAAGATAACCTTGATACTGCCATTTCTAAACTTATCAAGTACATTATTCATGTGAGCTGTGTTACCTTTCATTTCAGAACAGCTGATGTTATTGGCTGCTAGATTTTCCATTAACTTAAAGAATGCACTATCATATTTGCTAAAAATCAGATACTTTCCATTAGGATTATCTTGAATGATCTTGAGCAGAGTTTCTTCCTTGCTGAATATCTTGTTTTTTGGTGAAGTATATGTCTCTTTTTCCTTGACAATAGCTATCATTTTGTTCATATCAATCCTACTTCTGCATTCAGGACAGTTCATATTCTTCTCAAGCCATTTAACAATACATAGTCCACAATATGAATGAGTACATTCCAGGAATATTGGATTATCCATCTCAAACATGCAGATGACACACATCTTCTTATTCAATTCCAATATACGTGCAGATAGATCAGCTAATTTATTCCTGGTCAATGTCAGTTCATTATCAATATTTTTAAGTTTATTTGCCTTGACATCAGCTGGAATGTCCTGGCGCTCAATGGAATCTCTTTCTATTTCCTTGTTGTGGATCTCTCGTTTCAGTTCTCTTGTGATCAAATCTGCAATGCTATCCTCTGTTTCACTCTTACCTCCCAAATCTCTGACTACTCCTACAATATCATTTGCATTGATCTTCTCAAGAATCTCAGGGCTGATGAACTTCTTAATTGCATCAATTTTGGCATTCAATCTACATAAATGATAGTGTTCTTTAGGAAGAGGAATCTTGAAGCTGTCCCTTACAAATTCTTTCTTTCCTTTGACCAATATTAGATTGATTGTGTCAAAATTGATTGCATCTTTCATCTGTTGTAGGATATGATAATGAGATCTTGAAGAATAAAGGATGTTCTCATAAGATGCTGATATCAGCCACAGATATTCATAGTACATCAAAGGAATCTTCTTACAAATATCATGTGCCTCATCAATCATGATCCTCTTCCATCTTTTTATGAAAGGGATGTGCATTTCATCATTCAATGGCATGTAATAATAATTGAACAACACATCAATTGTTGTGTTCTTTACAAGAACTACATCATAGCTATTAAAAAATTCAATGATCGCTTTGTAATTGTTATCTTTCATTTCAGGAAGATATTTTTTGATATACGTGAGACTGTCAATAGCAAGATACTTCAAAGTGGTATTCTGTTGTAATGCTTTCAACCATTGTGAATATACAGGCCCTCTTGGCACTATGATCATAGTACTCTTTATGATGTTATTATTTCTCAATATATTGGTATTCATAGTACTATAACTGATATGACTGTAATTTCTTGAACTGCAATAGCTCATATTCATATATGGATGAATATAAATATCATCCACATCTGATGCAGCAATTATTCCAAGAGCAGTAAGTGTCTTCCCATACCCTACTATATCACCTAATATACCAATATTGGTATTTATGGTAACCTTGTCCTTGATATTCAGGGCATAATGATGTGGTATATTCATAGCCATAGCTCTCACATCAGTCTTGATATTATACTTTACACCTCCATGCTTTTCCATGTGTACAGCTTTATATAAACTGGCAAGCTGATGATTTTTTAATTCAAGAAGAATTTTAGATGGTTGAGTTGCTCTTGGATCATTATGATCAATTTCAACATCATATTCATAATCAGTCATGTTTTCTTACTATGTATTTAAGTGTTATTGTTTATATATATAATCATTTTTTTTTCAGGATGCATATAAAAATAATATGTATACACTGTACTAACGTACAAACATGCCTACAAATGAGGATTTTAGGAGACTCAAGTCTGAAATAAGAGCCACATATAAATTGAACAATATTAAGATATGTACCTCAGAATATTTTCAACATTTTGATGAAGATAATCCAAGGCTAATGCACTGCAAACAAGAATATTTCTTAAGGATAGCTGCTCAGGCTGCTATGAATTCACTTATGAATCATAAACATGGTGCTATCATTGTTCACAAAAAAAACATCATTGCAATGGCATGCAATTATTATCATTGCAATCATAGCATTCATGCTGAAGTTGCTGCAATAGCACAACTGAAAGGAAGAGAAAAGGATATACTCTCTGAATGTGAAATGTATATAGCAAGGATTGGAACTGACAAATATAACAATGCATTGAAATATTCTAAGCCATGCAATAGCTGTCAAAATTATATATGTAAGATGAATATCAAAAGAATATTTTACTCTACAAATTATGAATTTGATGAATACTTTTCTAGAGTGTAAGGGACACTTTTGGAATTATTCTTCTGATATTTTTCTTGACAACAGTTTGTCTTTCAGAGTTGAATATCTGATTAATCAGATCTTCACCAGATAATTCAGAATGTTGAAGAATCTTTTCTTTTATTTCATTGACCTTGATAGGCAGTTTGACTTCTTTGACATTGGATTTGATTCTGCCATGTTGTGTATTAAGATCATTATACTGAAATTTGAACATAAAATCTTGAATCTTTGTATTCAATGCCTTTTGATAATTTCGACGTTCTTTGATGGCAATATCAAGCTTTCTAATCTGATCATCATATTTGAACCAATCATGTACCAAGTTTTTGAAGCTCTCCAATTCTTCTTCAGTAGGTTCAGGCTTATCATTCACAATACTAGTAATTAAATCTTCCATAATTATTAGATAACAGTGAAATCCTTAAACTATTTGGTTTTATTCTTCTTTGGCTTTGACAGCAGATTTGTTTGAATAAATTTATGAAGGTATTTTTCATTTCTGCTAGCCAATTCCATCTTTTTTTTCCCATTTTGATACAGAATTAATGTTGGAAAGGCTTTGACTTTATTTTCTTCCTTCAGTTTCTTGACAGCTTCAAGCTCAATATTTAGTATGTTGATGTTTTTTGCATAGGTTTGCATGATTGTGTACCATGTTGGAGCAAATGAGATACAGAATCCACACTGTTTCCAATAATAGAAACATATCACATTTTTATGTTTATTTATGAAAGCCAAAAATTTCTCATTAGCCATATATGCATCACTAATATTTTCAATGGTCATACAAGCTTCTTTATTTATGTATACAATATTTTTTACACAATATAATATAGATATAAGAATGATTGATTGCAGTCTTTTGGAGATGTCGTCTAAGATTTCTGCAAGAAATATGATAGAGTTGGCTGTACATGAAAGAGATGAAAATCACTATCAGTTTGTTAACAGATTGATGACACCAACTGTTCCATATATATTTCCAGGTTGTCCATGTGATAGAGAAAGGTACATTGATCAGTATGATAAAGAATCAGTCTTGGTAAAAGGTCTTCGCATAGATAAGAAAAGTTGTATTTATAAAAGGCCTGAGTATAATGCAGGTTCATGGGAAGATCAATTCAAAACAAAGATTGACATGGAAAAAAAAATATTCAATATAACTACCAAGGCTAAGATGATTTGATTTATTGCTTTCCATACTTGCATTCACAAAGCTTGCGAACAAGAGTAGCTTTCTTCAGTTCAACAGTCTTGCCGTTCTTCTTCTTGGTGAGCTTCACGCCACGTTTGGCAGCCTTCTTTTGCAGTTGTTCCTTAGTCATCTTTGAAAGCATGTTCTTGTATGCAAGGGCCTTCTTGGACATCTTTCCTCCATGATATTTATTGTATCTCTTGCTTCGTTTGCCTCCATTCTGACCTCCAGGAGCAGGTGGAGCAGCAATTTGTTGAGCCACTGGAGGAGGAGGTGGTACTGGTTGATCAACCTCTGTGCACATGAATTGCTTGGCACCTCCAAAGAATCCAATACGATACTTTTTGGGTCTCATCATCTTACTTGCCTTCTTACCCTTACGAGACTTACTTGTCTTCTTCTTCTTGCCTCCACCATGCTGACTGAGTCCTAGCAAGGTTTGAGCGTTGCCTAATGTCTTCATAAAATCCATTCACTTTACTATTTAAAGAAAATATTTTTTTTATTTTTTTTGTAGGCAAAGGTTGAAGGCTGCTTCTTGACTAAAATCTTCCACGTGTTTTTCCTTGGTTATCAATTTCTTTGTTTGCTTCTCCTTTTCTTTCAATTTTTTAATTTTATCCTTAATTTGTTTCTTTTTGCCAATATCTTTTCTTGGAGGTATCTCTTTCAGCTGTTCATCCAGATTCTTTACATCTTGCCTGATTTCTTTCAATTGTTTGTCTAATGCTTCTTTAGCTTTATTATCACTCTTGGACATAGGTACATTGATCTTGTGTATGACAGGATATGCAAATTGTCTGGCATCATTTTCTCTATTAAGATATGAGATATAACCAGCTATCTTATCGAGATAATTCTTTGCACCTATCTTAGTAAACGTGCTGTCAGTATTTAAATATTCATTTTTAAACTCTTCAAATGTTTCCGGCATTTCTTTTTCATTCATGAGATTAATAATTTTTATCAGATCCATTGCATCAGATGTATATGGTGTTGCTGTCATTAGCAATAATCTAACACTATCTTTTCCTGAGACATGATAAGAATGCTTAATCTTGGATTTCAATATTTTCATATTAGGTTTCTCAGCAGGAGGAAGATCAGACGAATATAGCTTATGTGCTTCATCAATGATTACCAATGTTTTCTTCAATGGATCTGTCTTACCATTGATTTTTACCATCATATTGTAAATGGAGTTCTTTTCAAGTAGCATATTGGTAAACTGTTTATAGCTAATGGGCATTACCCAATTATTACCAATATACTTTAATGGATTCTTTTTGACATCTCTGGGTATCTTCTCACCCTTCTCAATACGTCTCCTCAAAGTAGCTGAACATACTTTGTCAAACATATTTTTCCATATATCAGATTTCAATGTATGTCTTGTCACCCATAATATAGTATAACCATGTGGCTCAAAACCATTAGATGCAATAGCAATAGCAGAACAGGTTTTACCTGTACCTACAGAATGCCATAATAACATGCCCTTGTTGGCGGATTTGTAATTGAAAAATCGGGATATAAATTCTTGTGTTGGAGTGTATTCTATCATACGTGTGTCATTTTGGAAGTCATCTGTTGATTCAACACATTTATTTTCAAATTTAATCTTGTTCCAACTATACTTCATAAATCTTTCTCTGATATATTCACGCATCTCTATAAAATTCATTTTTCTCTTTGGAGCCTGATCCATGAATAAATTCAGTCCCTTCTTCTTCTTGCCTTTGATACCACCAGCTGTTTGCTTATGACTGAGGGGATGTGGAACTTTGTTAGCAAGTTCAAACGCACTCTTCTTTCGAAGGCTTCTATATTTTGTATATACATGATCTGAGACAGATAATGGTGAAGGTGACATGGCAAGTGAGTTATCAGCTATGTGCAAGTTTTTTGTCAACAGATAATCTACTGCTCCATATCTTGATATGGCCTCTAATTCAGCTGCAAAATTTAGTTTTCCGAGATCAAGGCCACTATTATTCATTACTATCTCACTTGCAAGTTCATTTTGATCATTGACTATGATATCATATGTAAAGACATGCAAAGGCCATCCAAATTTAGCATGGAAAGACAAACCCTTCTGTCCACAAAATCTGGTTGCTCTACCAATGACCTGTTTGGTATCTGCAGTGGTCAACAATGGTTGAATGATATGATAATACTTTATGTCATATACATCAATTCCCTCTCTATAGCTACTATCAATTAGAAGAAATCTTACATATTTTCCATGAATATTATCAGGTCTGTGATTCATAGAAGCTAAAATACCTTTTTTGAGTGATACAGGAAATGGTTTGCCGTATATATTGACACCACAGAGGAGAGCAAAATTCTTATAAGGATGATCTTTTATATTCAATTTCAGGCTTTTGTCATAGACATTGGTATAGCCATGGGCTGTTAAGGCAGCAGCTACCATTTTGGAACCAGCATTGGATTTACGCACATCAGTATAGATGACATGTTTATATAGTTTATTCTCTTTTTTCATATCTTCAGCATCGAGGGCTTCAATGGTTTTTATGAGTTCTGTAAACTTAGGTGATTTAATTGGAAGTTTTTCTTTGAATAGTTTTTCATTAAAAGTACTCTTGTCAAATTTTTCAATTGGTGTTTGTCTTGAGAAATCAGCAACAGCTCTGATGCATTCAGCAGATTTATGGATCTTTGCCATTCTATTATATTATCATAAAAATTGTTAACACATGACATAAACAATTTTTTCATAATTTTTGGCAATATACATGTCAAATTCTTGTGCAAGATCAGTGGGTGTCTTTTTATTTAGACATATATACTCATATATCTTATGACCAAGTTTTAAACGTAGTCTCTCTGCTTTTTGAACAGTAGCATATGTATCATCCGGTAAAAGACTGTTTAAGAGTGACATACAAAGACATCCACCTTTCTCGAATGGTTGTTGAATTGTTAAGGAATCAAAATGCAGATCATCTTCATTGAAGATATCCATTTCTTGCAAGAATTCCATGAGTGCCATACTTTTTTCTCTTTCTTGGTAGAGGAAAGTATTCAGTATGGTATAAGAATTTTTGACACAGACAAAATAGGAATTATCAACATAGATGATGGCAGATTGTGTACTATGATACAATGGTTTGTTGTACCATGTAATGTTTTTGTTATCCTGATCAATACATATCAAAGATATGTCACCATATAGTCTAATGAAGAATAATAATGTACTCTTATGCATTTCGGGGGACATTTTGCTGTTCATTGCAAGACCTTTATAGCTCTCATGCATGTTACCTAATGTCTTCATTTTATTTGATAAGATTGTGAAGTGTTTTTTCATATGTATATAAGAAAAGTTTGTCTTATATAGAATAACATGGTATATGAGTATCCACATGCAGGCAGAGTCATTGTGATAGGTGATATGCATGGGGATATAAAGAGATTTAAAATGATCTTAGAAGATGCCAAGATCATCAATGATGATCTAGAATGGATTGCAGAGCCTCCGAATACAATTATTGTGCAACTTGGAGATCAGGTGGATAGTCTTAACAGGATGCCTGATGCACATGAATGGGAAGTCCTTGAAGATTTCAATATGCTCTATTTTACAAATAGTTTGGACAATATAGCAAGTATCAAAGGAGGTCGGGTGATGTCACTTATTGGCAATCATGAGCTGATGAATGTGATTGGCAACTTCAGTTATGTATCTGCCAAAAGTAATGTTCCTGGTAGAATAGAATATTTTAAACCACAAGGTACATTGTCAGCAATTCTGGCTAAGAGACCATTAGTGTTGAAGATAGGTGAACTATTTTTCTGCCATGCATGTATCAAGCGCAAGCATCTTGAGATATTTGAGGCACATCACAAAGATGTGGGATACATAAATGATTTGTGGTCAGAATTCATGACAAATGGCAAAATGAATATAAATGACAAAGAAATCTTTGATAAAATCATATTGGATATGGATGGTATTTTGTGGACACGACAATTTGATAATGATGATGATCTTACCCATGTTTTAGAAACCTTGGGCTGCCAGTATATATTTGTGGGTCATACAGCTGTGCAAAATATACAACTTGTGAATAATAAAATATGGTTGACAGATACAGGAATTTCAAGAGCCTTTTCTAGTAGATCATTTCAGTACATTGACATAAATAATTACAATATATCAGTTAAGACAGTGACTGATTGAGGTATAAACAAAAAATGATTATCATGTTAGAAGGAAACCAGACAGAGTGATATGGAACAACTTAATGAAAAATTTGATACAATCTTGAAGACAAAAGGTGAAGAACTGCTGACATTATCACAAAAAAAAATCAAGAATAGAAACGTTGATATTGATAAATTGCCTTATGGAACCCAGACAACTATGTTCAAAATTCAAGCAGAACAGGAGAGGAAACTTAAAACCTCCAAAGCATATAAGAACAAAGAACAGCTCTTTGAATCATGATATAAGACATAGAGTCATATCATATCTACATGCTGCAGCAGAAATGCTCGTCCAAGATAGTCATGCCACAAAGATATTGACAGAGAAGGATCTTGCAATCTACAAGAAGTTGAAGACAGTGATAGATCCTGTAAGAAAACAACAAATAAAAGGTTATCAGCAAAGGTTGGCAGAATTGCTTAAACTACCTTTGATAAAACAGAGAACAACAGAATGGTATGATGCTAGGAAGACCAGACTTACAGCATCAGATTTGGAAGAAGCAATTGCAGAGAACAACCTTAAACTTGCCAAGAAAAAGGCAGGGATAATCAAAGATAACACAAATTATGCTAGTATTGCACCGCTGAAATGGGGCACCATGTTTGAACCTATGGCTTCAAGATCTTATTCACAAGAAAGATATGATATAGCAGTTCATGAATTTGGTCTGCTAGTTGATCCAAATTCAGAGCACTTTGGTGCATCGCCAGACGGTATCAATGATCTTGGCATAATGATTGAGATAAAGTGTCCTTATAGTCGCAAGATCATTGATAGTAAAATACCTCATAAATATTATATGCAAATACAAGGACAACTTGCTGTTTGTGGTCTTAAGGAGTGTGACTATATTGAATGTGATTTTATGATATATGATGATGTCAGTAAATATGTTCAGCATCACGCAGACTCAAAGGTCAATCATGGAATCATAGCTGAGTATAAAAATACAAAGACAGAGGAATATGAATATTTGTATTCAAATGTATATTTGACAGCATCAGAAGCACTAAGAGACATTGAGAGACAGATTGCAGCTAAGCAAGCTTTGCAAGATACCATATTTATGAAAATGTCACCATGGAAGCTGCAAAATATTAATGTGCAACGGGTAATGTTTGATGAGAATTTATGGAAACAGGTTGTACCCAAGATTGATGCTTTCTGGATGAAAGTGGAAGAATGTAAGAAGTTGCCAGCAGAACAAGTTCCAGAGAAAAAGAAAATTACCTTTATTGCAGATGATGATGATTGAGAATTAGTTTATGATATAATCTGTTATTTTTGTTCAGAGTATATACAGATGCTTTTGTAGATGTATTCTTACATGTATCTGTATATTGTTTTAAGAATTCTTGTAATTTATGTGGGTTATCTGATGAGTACATTGAATATATTATTAACATTCTTGTATCTGTCAGAGAAATTTGACAAGCATCTGGTTCATATACTATTACATAAATGGGGCCTTTCAAAAGATCCTCTGCTGTCTGCATTTTTGTCTTTTGAAGGTCTTCTAAAATCTTTTCATAGATGCTTTCAGTTGAAAGTGCTCTAAACTGCACTAATGATACATGACATATCTTCTGTAATTTAACCATCAAATCTGCTGATAGGTCAATATTTAGACAGCCATACAATGTTAATGGATTTTTATCTTTAATGTACCTAAAACTGTTGTTGCTTTGTTGTTTTGCTACATGGATGTCACAGTCAGAGAATTCTTCTAGATCATAAAGTAACATGTGTGTATTATACAATATAATTATTATTGTAGCAATAATTATAAAGCATACTATTATAAATAGGTGTATGCTATTTTTGAATTCCATTCTCTAAATTTATGTATAGGAAATAAAAGCTTCAGTAAGCTTTGGATCAAGATCTAGGTTTGAAACAAAATTCATGAAAGTTTCCTGAGCCACAATAGTACCAGATTGAGAAGGCATTATTGTTGGTTGTGCTTGTGGAACTACAAATCCTGTAATGATTCCAGAGTTGAAAGTTTCTGTCATGTCTGTTATCCATTCGAATCCGCTATATGTTACAGATATTAATGTATGTTTTTGAATGAATATAGACTGAATTAAGTCTGATGCTGATCTAGGTATAGTTATTTGAAGTATGACATTATTTGTATCAGATGTAATAGGATAATTGGTTGTAGGAATACCTGATATATTGATTGCCTGAGTGGCTAGGGCTGAAGTTGTTATATGACCAATTTCAGTCTTTGGAATTGTTATAATGATAGTCTCGCCTGTCATAATATCTACCAAAGGCAATATCTTGAATCGCAGATAGTTTCTTTTAGCCTCTTTATTAGTATCTGGATTATTCATCTTATTATTTTGAATTATAAATTGTGCAAATACTTTTACATCATTTTCAATAATTCTGCTAGTAATTCTTGATAGAGTGTTTAGATTTCTATCAACATCACTGATGTTGTCTTCAAGTGTGGTTTTAGTATCAGATGTATAATCATATAATTCATTAAAAATTTGACCTAAGGTATAGCTTTCAGGTTCATAATTTGTGAAAGCTTCTACAGATGGTCTTAGTCTACTAGTTGTGAAAAAACTATTATCATAAACAAATACATTGGATCCTTCTATTTTCATAGCATGAGTGCTTATATCACCATTAAATCCACCTAGATAGAGTGTTTGATTTGAGTAGCCTCCAAGATGTATTGAATCATTTTGTAAATTAAATTTAGCCAAAGGTCTATTATTTTTATTCAAGATATTTATAGTATCAGTACCTGCTGGTTTTATATTAAAACCAGCTTCATTTGTATTCATACTGATGCATTTAGTTCTATCAGATGATTTACAAATCTTGAAATCATTAGTGACATCTGTGTCAATTGTCATACCACTTACTGCTTCAACACGTTTAATCATTTTTATTCTATAGTTTGCATCATTGATTGCAAAAATATTGTCAAAGATCTTGCCAGAAATGCTTTGATTGTTGCTACTGAAGACAAAGAAGTTTTTAAGTGCCCTATCAAAATCAAAGATCATGTTTGATGTATTATCTATTTTTGATGAATAAGAATTGATTTTGTTATCTAATTTATGAATGTCTGCATTGGCAGTATTTATTAATGGACGATATTTTTCATCTACACTGATAATATCTGCATTGAGATTGGAGTTAAAACCATTTTGTTTTTCAATTATTTTGTTGACTGAGTTCTTGTATTCAATGTAGTTATAGACTAGATATATGATAACTCCAATGATTACCAAAAACATTATGAAAAATATAATGGACATTAATACATTCATTTTATATCTAAATTATGGTTAGACAATTATTCTAAATATCCATATTTACGACCTTTATATTATTAGAGTCTTGTGCATCTACATTAATTGCATTATTTGCATCTTCTTCATTACCAATCATATCATTTATATCACTTGTGTCTTCTTCATCAATCCTTTGATCTTCATTATCAGTATCATCTTCTTCATCAGTATCATCTTCATTATCAGTATCATCTTCTTCAGCATCTTCTTCAACATCATCTTCTTCAGCATCTTCTTCAATATCATCTTCATTATCAGTATCATCTTCTTCATCAGTATCATCTTCTTCAGCATCTTCTTCAACAGCATCTTCGTCAACATCATCTTCTTCAGCATCTTCTTCATCATCTGTGTCTTCTTCAGCATCTTCTTCAGCATCATCTTCTTCAGCATCATCTTCAGCATCATCTTCATCATCATTTGTATCATCTTCTTCATCTATATCATCTTCATCAATCCTTTGAATATCACTACCACCATAGATAATATCAACATCTTCAATCTCTTCTTTAGTGCTAGGCAAATCAAGCTTTTCAGTATTAATTCTTAATGCAATGCCCATAGTTTCTAGTTCTTGTGTTAACAACTTGAAAGCATAAGGAGTTTGTATAATCACTATATTATCTTTTTTACACAGATTACATTTGATGATTCTATTCTTCTTGGATGGATTATATACAGACATGATGCCACATCTTTTACAAACAGCCCATTTATAAAAGTCTGATCTTTCCATCATAGTTTCTTTCAGGAATAATGATGTACCATGGCTAAGTACACTATCACGTTCCATTTCACCAATTCGTAATCCACCATGTTTCCTTTTGCCAGATGTAGGTTGTCTAGTCAGCATAACTTTAGGCAGCTCATTTTTGTCTCTATCATGACCTCTCACATTGATTTTATCAGCAACCATATGTTTCAATCTAAAATAGAATGTAGGACCTATAAAAATTTCAGTGTTGATTTGTTGCCCAGTATAGCCATTATACAGTATCTCGTTACCATGACTATCAAATCCATAAGATCCAAGATCTCTATATACTTTCTCTGCACTAAATGGAATGAACACAGAACCATTTCCTATGGCACCTTTCATACAACACAGTTTTGCAAATACACATTCAACTAGATGACCTATGGTCATACGTGAAGGGATAGCATGTGGATTTATAATAATATCAGGCTTGATACCATCTTTTGTGAAAGGCATACCTTCTTCTGGGATTATCATTCCTATAACACCCTTTTGACCATGTCTCGATGCATGTTTGTCACCAAACTCTGGTTTTCTGATTTTGAGGAATCTTACCTTGCAGACAGATGAATTATTGCCAGCTGTTTTCTTAGAATAGAAGACTTTGTTTACAATACCATAAATAGAATCATCTGTGGTTATAGAAATATCTGTATATACAAGTTCTTTAACTAGTTCAGTGAAGACTCCCTTCTTGACCTCTTTATATACATCTTTTACACTCATCATGCCTATGGCAACAACCTTCTGTCCCTTTGATACATAGGATCCTTCTTTTATGAAGCCATTCTCATCCAATAAATTATAGTTAGCATGTTTGATATTCTTAACTTGAATGCCATTGTTAATAAAGGTCTTTGGATTGCCAAAAATGATTCTTTCGTTTTGAGACACCTCTTTTGCAGTTGCACTTACAGACTTGAAATATGATAAGTTGAATAAACCACGTTCCACACTATTTTTATTGATCATAATACTATCTTCTTGATTGAACCCACTGTAAGTCATAATGGCAACAATCACATTGAATCCATTTGGCATGTAGTCACTACATGTATATTGTGACAGTTGAGTGCTGACCAATGGTCTCTGTGGATAATGATGAACATATGACATAGTGTCAAATCTTTGGTTGAAACTAGTTGCATATACTCCTATAGCCTGCTTGCTCTGAGCAGCATGGAAGACATTCCTTGCAGATTGATTATGATTTGATAAAGGGATGTTGGCACTCACAACACTGAGCATCACAGACGGATGAATCTCAAGATGAGTATGGTATTCACTAAGATCTTGTGGGTTCATGGCTACAAGACAGGTATCTTCTTCTTCAATATCCAAGTATTCAATCATGGCACTTTGAACATTCTTCTCCAATATCTTCAGAATCTGATCAAGGTCCATGCCTTCAAATTTAGGCATAATCAAAGGATTGACATATATATCTTTGTAGTAAAATTCATCAGTTTTTTCAGAATCATCTGTCATACTACCAATGAAATCAAACCAATTGTTGGCATCAGTCTTACCTTGTGCCCTTATAAATCTGCTGGCTATAATCAAAGGTCTGCAAGCACGTCCTGCTTCTGTCAATATTCTTATTTCATTAGGTTTGATATGCCATGATATAGAAATCAGTACATTGATGAAACTATGTCTTCTGTAGGCTCTCAATATTCTAGTGATTTGTGAAGGATTCTTTGTGATACCAAACCAAGAACCATTTATGAAAACTTTACATATATCTTTATTCAATGGTGCATCATAATACTCTATGGGTTTCACACCAATATCCAGAAGACATCTTCTGATATTGTCAGTGTTTGTTCCAGATGCTATCTTTGTTAAAAATGCTAGATTCTTCATATACCCTACGGATGCCCCATCAGGTGTTTCAAATGGGCACATGATACCATATTGCTGTGAATGCAGCTTATGAGGTGATGTAACTTTGATGCTCCTATCTAAAGGCAGATTGACACGCCTCAAATGAGACAAAAATCCGATATAGCTGATCCTTGCTAGATCCTGGACTTTACCTAGTTCAGGATCATCTGTGTCAGCCATTCCCCACATACCTTTCAAAGATTTGGCAAAGGTCTGAGCAATCAACAAAACAGGAATCAATTTGTATATATTGTGCTCTGTTATAAAATTTTCATAATCTTGTTTTTGATTCCATGAACCAAAATGGTACATTGAATCCATTTTGTCTCTAATAAATTTGCGCAGCCTGCCATATGCTTCTAGAAATAGTTCAGCCAATAGATAGCCACTAATATCAACACGTTTATATATATAACTGTCTCTATCACTTTCTGGTACAATATTTATGACAACATTGATGAACTGTTTTACAAGGTATCCTAGAAACTTGCCCTTATTATGATATATAGGTATGTTTGGAAATACATCAGTAGATAAGATATATCTTACATGATCTAATGTATTATATTTTACCATTGTCCTCAAATAAGTGAATGCATCCTCTTGTGTATAAATCTTGTATTGATTATTGTATATGGAAGGTCTGATAAAATTCTGGAAAAATGTACTCTCCACATCACTATTGTCAACACCAAATATACTTTCGTAGATGTCCTTATCACTCTCAATACCTAGAGCTCGAAATAAGACAAAAAGTGGTATTTTGCCATTTATGGAGGGCAATGAGACCATGATAGCACCCTTCTTGTCCCTGTAATCTTCTACAACATCATCTTCTGTAATTATATCAGGATTCTTTACATAATAAAACTCAACTGATCTAGGTGACAACATGGTCTCACCTGATTCACCAGTGCATCTGATCAGTCCCTTATGGCTGAATGTATTGTCATCTTTTATTTTGCTGACAAACAATCTATTGGTTGTGATTCGCTCTTGAGCTATGATCACCTTCTCCTTGCCGTCAATGATGAAATATCCTCCAGTGTCATAAATACACTCTCCCAACTTTCTGAGGACTTCTGATCCCTGTCCATGCAAGACACAAATATCACTGTGCAACATGATTGGAATGCTTCCAATAGCCACATTTTTGAATTCCCTGCTTTTCACTTGATTTTCGATGTCAGTAATCTCAACAAGTACATTTGCATATAAATGACTTTCATATGTAAGATTCTTTAACCTAGCATCATTTGGTGTGAGTAGTTTTGCCTGACTGCCATCAAATGTAATGGGCCTATCTACAAAAATATCATTGCCATTTTTTCCACCGACATAGACATCTACTTTCATGAGAACATTCCCAAAATCATCATACTTGATCATGGTGATAGGATTGTATGACTGTATTGTTTTGGGTATGTATGTCTTGATAAATTCTCTGAAGCTGTCTAAATGATGACTGGTAAAAGGATATTTATGGCTTTTGAAATACAGATCTAATAAATCCATAAAGGTTATATTCTATACATATTTTATATATTTTTTCGTCTGTGTATATAAGATTTAGAATTATTTTCATATTGAAGATTATGGTAAGAGATCAAGATGCCATTGATAGATTGGTTGATAAATGTACTTTTAATGTGACACCTTTTGATGTATCAGTAATATTATATGAAATACACAAAGGATCATATAGGTATATTGGCAATAATGCATGGGAATATTTGGATACAGCGGATGGCCTCTGGAAGAAAGATATAAAAAAACAGAAATTAAAGAATAGCATCAAGACAGATCTGACAGAATGTTTTTTCAGAAGGTACATGTATTGGTATGACAAGTCATCAACTGTGACTGACATCAATGAGGACATTCACTATAAGTTCATGGCTGGCAAGATATTACATGTAAATTATCAATTGAAAACGAACAATTTTATATACTATGTAATTAAAGAAGCGAAATCATTGTTTGATATACATAACCATGATTAAAAAATCTGAGATGAACAGGTTGAAGGCACATTATAATGCTAAGATAAAGTATGACATGATTTTAGAAGCATCAGCAGATGATCATAATAAAAAATATTTTGTAGATGAATTAAAACAGACAAAATTCTGCAGTACTAGATTTACGAAATATCTACATGATGATTGTGATAAGTATATGTATGTAGGATGTGATACTGTCAAACTGCATGTCTTCTTTGGCAGGAAACATATGGTTCCTCTTACAAAGATTATTAAGTCTTTGAAACAAGTCTATGCATGTCAGAAGTTTTTTGCAATAGATAAAGTGTTCAATATTTATATCAACATGTGTCCATATGAAAGGTACATTGATGAAAGACCAATGTCGCCAGATCATATCAATGGTGGATTCACTGATACAAACAGTAATTCAATATTCATCATAAGATCACAAGAGTTTTCAAAGGTCATATTACACGAGGTCTTGCATCATTCTAAACAGATCCACAACAATAATTGGAATATGTCTGAAATAAATATATTGAAAAGTGTTTTCAACATAGGAAAGAGTACATTATTATTGCCTAATGAAGCTGTTGTTGAATTATGGGCATCTTATATGCATTGCTTGTTTATGTCATTTGACTATGGTATGCCCTTGCAGAACATTTTAAATGCAGAGATAGAAAATAGTTTTATACAATCTAATAGAATAATCAGAAAACAAAAACAAGAATTAAATGCTGAATGGAATGAGACTACAAATGCATATTGTTACATAATATTTAAAACCATCATGTTAGCTGATATGAATCAATTGCATACACATAAAATGCATGACACAAAGTACATTACAGAGTTTATTATTGATCATAGAAAGAACATAAAAATGCTAGATGGTAATAATTGTAGATTTTGTTTAATGAAAACATCAGATTATTAAACATTTGATCAAATCATTAGATAGAGATAATCATCATTTGATATGTAGTCTGCATACTTGTTATATGAAACAGTGATTCCAGACTTTATGACATCATTGATATCATTAATAGTGACCCTCATCTTTTCAATTTTTGTTGATGTATCTATAAAAGTATAATATTCTTGTCTATTTTCTGTAAGCTTTTGATTGACATAGAATTTATCCATTTCATACATGTTGTATTCATCTACTACAATATTTTGTTTGATCACACACATGTCATATTCTTTTTTACTATTGATTTGTGATGGACATATCTCTGTCTTTAGGTTATTGAAACGAAGTTGCGCATCGGATTGATTGCTAGTATATTCTTGTAGCTTATTTTGCAATATAATATTCTCATCAAGCAGATTGTTAGTCTTCTTTTTGATGATTTCTGGAATATTATCATTTGGTATATTGGAAGATACTGTATATGCTGATAAATCAATATTATGTTTTACAATCCTTGGAGCTATCCTGATTTCGGCCAGGGAAAACATGATATTATCAAATCTAGTATATTCTTCTATCTTTTTACAATAATCATAGGTGAATTTGAAGATGGAACAATTGATTGGTCTAGGTGCATAAGCCAATTGTTTTTGATTATATACATAGGTAAATAAATCATTTAAATCATCAGATGTGTTTTCAATAATATTGAAGCTTCTTTTCTCTGTATTATATTCTATGAGTTCAGCATAATTTATTTTCAGATCATTTGCTTTGGACAGGTAACAATGAAGCCTCATGAATCTAAGATTGTCTTCAAGTGAGAAGGTGTTTATTTTGCATATATGTTCATCATTAAGCATAGAATCTATGTTTGTTATATTTTTCATCTTGATAGCCATGTACTTTGTATTCTTCTCATCAGCAACATTCATGATGGTGTTATCATCAGTTAATGGATAAAATAGATTGGATGATATGGAAGGTTTTACTATTTCATATATATTGGAATTAAGAAAAGTAGAATAGTTTGTGATATCAGCCAGACAATATCCAGACATTGTTTCCCTATCATAGTCCATGGTCTTGAAGATACTTTTTGATATATTTATATTCAAATTACTAGTGGAATAGAACTTTTGAATTTCTTTCAGCTTATTTATTTGAAGTTTGCAAGCATTTATGGGTAGTTTTGATTTATTGTTTCGCACAAATTGTAGTAAGTCTATTGAGGTATTGGATGTTGAAATATTGTTCTGCATCTTATTGATAATGATTTGTAGTTGAAGATCACTCAATTTATAGAAATCAGATAATTTATCACATAGTTCTGTATCATTTACTAAGTGAAGTGTACATGGTCTTGTTTCTACTCTGATCAGGGCTGATGGATTAGGATCTGCTGTTGCAAATGACTCCCTTGTGATACTGAGTACAATGATGTTGATTATGATGATTATAAATAGTGTCAGATTAAAGTAAAACAGTGATTGATTTTCTTTTATCATTTAAGGAGACAATATATATACTACTCTAATGTCAATAGAAGATATAAATTATCTAAAAGAAAATAGTATCAAACAATCTTACACATTTTTGGTGGATTCAAAGATGCGTGATAGGAGAAGATATCCAACACCATCTTATTATGTCGTTGATTTTACCATACCTTTTAAGAACGTAGTAGGAATTGAAGTAGTTGACGTGAGTATACCAAAGACTATGTATAACATAGATGTGAATAATAATAGGCTATATTATTATTTTGGATCTAGAATTGAGGTGATAAAGGACATTGAAGGTAAGTATACATATGATTTGTCTAAATTTTCATTTGTTGAAATTCCTATTGGAGATTACACTACAAATACATTTATTGACAAGTTCAGACAGATATTTCGATTAAAAAACATAGATCTAGATATATCATCTGTTGATATTCCTGCAGACCTTACAAATAGAATTTATTTCAGGTCAACACAGCCTTTTATTTTGGACATGAGTCAATCTACTATAGCAGAAACAATAGGATTTGATCTGTACACAAGTGTTGAGGATGAAGCAAAATATAAATTTGTTCATGAATATAATAAATTGGAAGGTTTTGAAAAACTATTTCATAGCCAGGTCAATCAGACAGGATTGTCAACAGTCTATGCACCTGGCATGATGTATTTGCTTGGAAATAAATATATCTTACTCAGATGTGATGAGATAGAACAACATGCATACAGATCATTGTCGTACACAAAGTATAATCTTGGACTTGCAAAAATGAGGATAAACAACTATGGTTACAATGATGAGAAGACTTCATTTTTGAAAGTGCCAATAAGAGAATTTCATCCTATTGGTAAGTTTTTTAGGATGACACTTAGGTTTGAGACAGATGATGGTAAATTGTATGATTTCAAGGGAGTAAATCATAACATAGTTTTTGCCATTTATTATTACGAACCAAAGCAAATGAATGTTATTACGGATGCAATATTAAATCCTGATTACAAATCAAATTTTATTGAATATATGTATAAACAGGATGATCAGGAGGGTGAATCAGATGATGATGAGGATGCAGATGACTTTTCAAGGGATAATATTGATATATATAAAAGACATGAATTAGAATATGATAAAATAGGAATAAAGAATATGAATAGAAATATTGCTATTCAAAATAAAAATGAGCATGATCAGAAGCAGAAGCATGACATGTTGTTGAAACAAAGAGTCTATCAGAATATGACAAATGAGAGTAACGATAGTAACGAAAGTAACGATAGTAATGATAGTAACGACAGTAATGATAGTAACGATAGTAATGATAGTGATGGAAGTAACGATAGTAATGATAGTGATGGAAGTAATGATAGTGATGGAAGTAACGATAGTAATGATAGTGAT
>JACCDW010707379.1_pt1 | contig 128946 bp, 134 predicted proteins | sample 7449781 | NCBI WGS metagenome assembly JACCDW01 (sample SAMN15323449, study PRJNA562643) | freshwater metagenome | isolation source: river surface water | place: USA:Blue River Watershed | collected 2017-08-18 | reverse complement strand
CAACAACATTTTGTATCAACCCGGAATAATGCCTGGCACTTTCTTAGAATAGTGCAAGGTTTAGTGCGTGCATGTGTGTGTTATGATGGGTGGGACTAGTCGTTCACACACCTTTTCTCCAATCCTCACCATAGCTCACAATACCCCCAAAAAAGCGGATTAAATAGCTATACACCATATATCCCTCTGACTGCTAGGTAAGTAGTCCCCAACGGTATGTATACAAATACTACTGCTCCTAACTTCATACTATGTACCCCTGAGGACTGTATGGAGATGCTTGTTGAAGGCTATGACTATATGCTTGCTTTCTCTACAGATACTCTGTTAGTGATAGACAAGGCAAAGATGCAGCCTTTAGAATGGATCATAGAGGGTCAAGATGACCAGGGCTATGTTCTCCAAGCCTCTGATGAAGATGAGTTCCTTGATACTATCATAGCAATCAAGCAGGCCATTAACACAGGAGGCAACCCGCTTCACTTGTTTAACCTGGGAGTGTAACAGCTCCCCTTAACCCTTACACTGTGACAGCAGTCTAACTGTCATGTTCTGTTATGCAACATACACCAGCACAACAACAAATGATTGACATGTTTGGTCAACAACATATCAACGCGTTAGCAAACTTGTCTAACATGAGACAAGAGTACATAGCAACAATGGGTGAGTCAGCAGACAATCTTTATATTGCTATGAGTCGTACCACAGGTGCTAATCTTCAACAGATTATGAAACTGTTTCAAGGCGTGGATGTCTATGACAAGTACTTCCTTGTTAGTGATGCAGAGCTTAGTGCTCTTGAGAGTACGTTAGGGCAGGCTGAATAGTCTGCTCTCTTTTTGTTTAACCCAAACCCAAACGGACATGACCTTCAGATACGTCACCGAAAACAACCCAAAGATTGTAAATGCTATTGTTGACTGTGTAAACAAATTACCTGTAACAAAAGCAACAGTGGAGCAGGCTTCCTTTATGGAAGATGTCACCATCGTAATTGATTCCCCAGAACTGGAACCCAACACCATCTTAACACTAGGTGTTATTATTGGTGGAGCCAAGGCAATGGCAGCTATGGGAATATAAGATATTGGCGGGCCTTCGGGCTCGCTGATAAACAAGGGTCGCAACCTTGGGGCTAGGTCAGGAGCCGGTATGTAGGATACAGCACTCACTATGTGAGCAAGAGCATTACTACCGGGCACATCTCCTGACCATAGCTTTATAGAATCGTATGCAACACATCATCATAACGCTTACCGGTAATTCTAACAAGAGGTTAGATACCCAAGCTCAGGCTATTGTGAAGATAGTTCGTGAGTCAGGTGCTGTAAAGGCAGGACCTATCCCTTTTAAGGGTAAACGCATCGTGCATATCTACAACTTCAACAGGAAGACTCTTGACAGGCTGATGTTAATCACACCTGATAAGAAGCTTCAATATGATGTTGAAGATGTATCAGTAGGGCAGACTGATTAAAACTGCCACAACCCCAAATCCAAACTCAGACCTTGACTGTGGGCAACAGTCACAATTCCAGCTATGGAAAAGATTCTAAAAATTGCATTGGAAAATGCAAAGCCAAACATGTCAGCCTTGATTAAAGTAATCAATGCCACAGGCAACCCTCAGGTAGCAGCAGAGATGTTGCTAGGTATTTACGAGTATCCTGTGGTTCCTAACCAACCAGGTAAGGTGATCCAAAACCAGTACCACAATCCTTTAAAGGAGAGTTACAATCCTTTCACGGATGAGGTGACCTTCAAGTGCTATTATACCAAGACCAAAACAGGTTGGGTAGACAAGCGTATTGAAGAGCCCACAGTGGAAGACATTGTAAGCGAAAGCTATTACCGTACAGACGCTGCTTTAGAGCAGGGAATGGACGTAGAAGAGTTTGAGTCATTGTATGAACGCAAGTCTATTGTGACCAGCATCAATGACTATGAGTCAACTACTACCACCTCTTTGTCACGGTGGATAGCTGACAAGTAAACTAATCCACGGATGGTACACCTAAGCATGTGTTTAAACTGCTTTTTCCATTTTTTCACCACACAGAAATATCAAAGCAAGACGCAGGATGAAATGACTCCTGCTATCACTGTGTATAAACAAAGAGCCTGACCGCTGGGATAGAGAAGGTCATTAATCATAACTATCCATTTATATATTTCAATCCCTTTATGTTTCTAGTTCCAATCCCTCTTGTAGGGCAGCACCGCTTGTAGGCCATGGTGCGTAAGTAAAACAACCTTCATGTATTCCAGGAGCAAGACCTGGCACTGTAGGCAAGGTACGGTGTTAATGTTCATGGGGCCCTTGCTAGCCCTTAATGTTTCACCTGGCAGAGTGACGGTGGTCCGCGATAGGGCCACCTAATCTGCTTTTATTTTTAACCCAATGATTGTATTCAACACACTCAAGAAAGCTCAGCACTATACCAAGCACAAAAACAAGCAGTATGAAGCTCAACGTAATAGACAAGACTACTATTACAATGATGAAGAGTTCTGCTGGTATGAAGTAGCTGGCAACAAAGTCCTTAGAGTATGGGGCTGGCGTTGTGGCTGCGGTTGTGACCGTGGTGACACCAATGCAACCGTAGTAGGCAGAATTAAATTTTCAAACCCTTTAACCCAACCGTCATGACCTCATCAAGACTCGGACTTCACAACTTACTGGACACTGCACCTAAAACGGAACATGTAGTGGTCTGTAAGAACACTTCACCTCAGTATGGGTGGACAATTGCAGAAGCTGGTGGCTTTGTTAAACAAATAGCCGCTGAGTACTATGTCTGCAAAACCATTGTAGCAAATAATCTTCAACTCAACATCATATCAGACTATCCTGGTAAGATGTACTAAACCCCCAACCCAAAACAATGAAGAAACTATTCTTTATTCTCGTAACAACTGCCAGCCTAATGAGCTGTGTAGATCGTGAGCACACAGTCATTCTAGGTAATGGCTCTAAAGTACAAGCATTCAACAGCTCTGACATAGACTATGTGAATGGCTCAACCGTATGTATTCACAGCACTAGCAGTGATCGTGGCCAGGGAGACTGGCTCATCTGTAAAGATGGAGAAATGAAAGACACCACTTACAATGTGAATTTCAATTTCAAAGGCACACCCAAGACGGCTGTTGTAAAGCACCGTATTGCTAAAGTAATTGACTTGTAATGAAGAAGCACAATGAATCCCACACGAGCTCTGTAGCAGGGCTTGTGGTGGGCATCAGTGGTTTAGCACTGATGGCACTAGCACTTTGGATCTTCTCATTCCAGGCTGAGAACATGGACAACGTAAGCTTACATATACTGTTCTTCTTCGGAGCAGCTGTGGCTATGTTCGGTCTGTTTGCTCTCAAAAAAAATTAATTGTTTCACCCTTAACCCAAACTAACATGAAGACGTATCACATCTTCCATGCCATCAATCCTCAATTTGAGGAGAATGTGAACCAGCAGCGTAAGTATGCTGGATCAGTTGAAGCTGACTCTTTGGAGCAAGCTTACTTCAAATCCCAAAACTGGGAAAGACACTGGAATCAACAAAACCCTTGTAGAAGCACATCAGTAGGTGATGTTATACAGGATGAAGATGCAGTGGATTTCCTGGTAGCAGGTGTTGGTTTCAGAGCTCTTATAGAAATATAGGAGCTCTTTAAATAATCTTAATATGAAAGAAGTATTGTTCATTCTAATGGCTTTCAATGGTGAGGTGGACCCCAAGTATCTGCAAAGAGAGCTGGAAGACTTCTATCATGTGAAATGCAAAGTGGTTGTTGAAAAAGAAATCAACTCCATTGCCCTCAACAAGAGAACCCACCGGTACTCAGCAGCTGAAATCCTGGACTACCAACGTAACTATTACGCATTCAAACCAAGTATTGCTATCACCTCTAAAGATATCACCATCTTAAAAGGTCAACGTCCCTGGGGTGTTGCAGGACTCAGCATTGTAGGTAGTCAAGTATCAGTAATGTCCTTACACAGGATAAAAAACAAGCAACTTGCCGTCAAGGTATTGTTGCACGAATTCGGTCACGGACAAGGTCTGCCACATTGTAGCAGTAAAGCTCCGTGTTTTATGAAAGATGCTAAGGGTAAGCTGAGTAACATCAGCAAGCAACCCAAGGCTCTATGTGTTAAATGTCAAACCCTCTTAAAAAAATCTTCTCATTATGAAGGCACTAACAGTAATTCTAGTATTCTTTTTCACTTTTTTCGGCCTCTTTTTAACTTTTAGTCTAGCAGGCATTATCTGGACCTCTTACCTTGACACCATTATGGACAAGGGTTGGTTCATGTGCTACACACTATTCATTGGATGGTGGATGGCTGGTCTTGTGGCCCACGAAGTCTCTGAAAAACTATACGTAGACATGTAAAACATTGTTTGGGTTAATAAGTAAACGGGTCAGCATGTAATGTGCTGGCCCTTTATGATTTACCCTGGTCCCATTACTCATCAATTAAAAGACAAACCATGAAAGAATTTACTTTCACCACCAACTTTGGTAGCTCCTACCAGGTACACCTAGAAAAAGGTACGTATCGCAACGGGCAAACTTCTCTGCAACTTGTAGATGCAACTGACGGGCAACCGATAGCAGTAGCTTCTGTGAGTGTTCCAACGCTTGACCTGGACGAGAATGAAATTGTGGTCAAGGACTACAGTGAGAACGAAGGTATGCTGGACTTCTTACTGGAAAACAACATTGTGGAAATGAGAAACGAGTACATTGAACTCGGTTACAATACTGCACCTGTTGTGAAACTGCTGGACGAGACTGAATGGCAACCATCACAGCCAAAAAACCGTGAGTTTACAGTCAACGGTATGAAAATCTGGGCTAAGGATTACTTCGCAGCCCTTGATATCTACGAACTCGCTAACCAAGCAGAACAAGAGTAATTTTTGGTAGGGTTGTATCACAGCTCTGATACACAAATAGCATGAGTATATTAATAATACTTATAATAGTGTATCACAGCTCTGATATATCCCTGCTTCTAACTGTCTTATTTCCAATCCCTTATCCCAAATGATTAACATCAATTTTGACCACAACAATGGCTCCATGCTAGCAAGCATTGGTGCCACAAAAGAGGATTTCGACAATGCTATCAGCAAGGTCCTCTATTTTACCATGTCCAGACCTTTTGTTGTCAAGGACTTGTACGGAGTTGACATCCTATTGGATGATGATGACTCTATGGTTCCTAAAAGCTTAATGGCCAAGTCATCTGTACTGGAGAACTCATTACAGAAAGCTGCAAATGAGCATGAGCAACTATTGATCCTAATGCTATTTGAAAAGCAGTATGATGTTGCCCGTGAGATGCTTGCTCTCTATACCGGTTACAGACGTATGGATGACATCAAGCAAATGCTGGCAGACAGAGAGGAACTTCCTTTAGAGCTGATGCTCAAGATGGAAATCTTCAAGCATAAGATGAAGCACATTAGTGAACTGGATGAGATGTTTGAGTACATCTCAGCATCCAGTGGCAACTATGACATCTTTAAAAGCTTAGTTCCTTCTGAGTCTCCTGTGAACTATTTGCTAGGCAAGTTAAAAGGTATTCTGAAGCTGATAGATTCCAAAAGCGGAGATGATTATGATATTGATGATGAGTAGTTAAGGGGTGCCAGAGCCAGGTTACCTTCGGGTAACTTGGTATCCTGGCAATTCTTGCAACTTGTAGACCTCAATAAAGCTCTCTAACTTGCTCTACAAATAATGAAGCTGAAAGGATATGGCAAATACGCACGGTCCCTAGGTATGGACCCTAGCTATTCTCTATTGGAGAAAGCGGTGTATGCGGTGCTTTGCTGTAGTGTGAACAGTAAGTTAGGCTATGCCTGGATATCTGTCAACGAGATAGCATCCAGAGTACCATGCTCAACCGCTACTGTAAATAGAGTACTGAAAAGTTTAGAGAACCGTGGTATTATTAACCGGGACGGCTATCACCATTCACATGGTAAGGCTACCCGTATAACCAGGGTGCTCGTATAATCTTCCTAGCAGGAAACCAGGTCAGAGGAATACCGTATACCTGGTGAATATGAGGATAAACATGCAATATGTGAACTGATGCAAGGCTTGCAAAACCTTCGACTTCAGATGACTCTGACCATGCTCCTGCCCTCACTAACAGGATTTAATTAATGTAAAACCAAACAAGTTATCCTATGTATGACCCAACAAAAGATTACGCACCGGATATAGCATTCAATGAATGGATAAGCTACATCCAGAATGAGACCAACAAAGCCAAGAAAAGGCTGGCTCAAGAGAAAAACAAACTGGCTATACACGAAGTGAACAGCCACTGTGCCCTTAGATGGGAAACTAGAATAGAGTTAAACAAACCCAAATCACGCTATGGCCACACTCCGCAGAAACCATCCCAAATATGACCTAATTGTGTTTCATGGTATCTGTGGTATGATGCTCAACTTGATGGAAGCATCTATCCTACCTGATAGGGAAATCAACAAGCAGAAGATAAAGTACTTATCCAAGCAATTGTTTGAAGCCTTGCAGGAACCTGTGGACAGATTGCTTTTGCAAATCAAGAAGGAAGGTCTTGCTGCTGGGGATGAACAACTCGCACGGGGTATTACAGAGGATGTTGACATCCCTGAGGTACTACACATATCAGCTGTAGCCATGGAACATTTCTTCCGGTTAAGCTTGCAGATTACTGATATGGATGAAGCAAAGAAGAACACCCTCTTTGCACAGTTAAATAGTTTATTAATATCCTATGGTCTTGAACCAATGGACATCACACTTTAAATGTTTAAAAGACATGTTTGAAAAACTAAAAAGAGTTAAGGTGCGTGTGTACATCCTCGCATCTGTTATAATGCTGAACATTGCAAAAGGTTCATTGCATCTTATAGATGAGCAGTATGACAGGGCTTTACCCTGCTTTCTGCTGGCTTTCTTTTGCTTCATTGCCCTGGTTGCTGTTGAATACCATGAAGGCATGATGCATACTTACCAGGACTTGTTGAAGAAAGAACTGGAGTACAACAGCTTATTACGGAAAGACATCACTGAAAAAACCTTTGCCATTGAAAATTTAAAGGTAGAGGTGCAGGAAACAAACCGTGATTTGCAAGTGAAGAAGGAGTTGCTTGGTATCTACCAGTCCTCCAAGAAAGTAGTTAAGAAACGTAAGGTAGCAACTAATGACGCAGTTTAGTAAGCAAGAAGTGGTCAATGACCAGTATTATATCTCAACAACAGAAGACAAGGATGGGGAGAACAACTTCTCTACCCTGGTAATTGGTTATCACAACAAGCGTGTGATGTGGTCTAAAGTGTACAAGACTGTACGCTATAAGACACAAAAGGAAGCAGAAGAAGGTCACAAAGCTCTTAAACAGGAATTCTCATGATAGCTCCAATCTACAAAGAAGCCCTCAACAAGGTGATTGACTATACAGATGAGCAAGAGTATGACAATTTACTTGAGCTTCTGTATACAGACCACTATGATGAGGAGGAAGGAGAGCCAGCCTTTGACGCAATGTCAGAGGAAGAGCTTTACTTGTACTGTATGGACAACAAGGTTGACCATATCTGGACCAGTATATTTCAGTTAAAATGTTTTTTACTTCTTAAATAGTTATGAGAGAGCCAAACTGGGTATTCAAGGTCAAGATGTACGCAGGTGTAGTCTTGATCCTCCTGGTACCAATTCTCATGGTGCTAGGAGTTGTGTTTATTGGCAGTGATATCACCCGTGACAGCGGTAAGTATATCATTTATGCAGCACAACGCACGTACAGAACCAACAACTTCCAAACTTACGGACGTACCATTTACTTCAAGGATGTAAACAACAAGAATGTATGCATCACTGGAGATTACACTTTGATTTATGAAAAGGACATATCCGAAGAATAGGAAGCCTGGTTCTGGTAAACCCTTTCCCCGCAGAACCAGCCACAAAGAAGAATGTGGTTGGTGCGGGGGTAAACAAGATGTAAGCTTAATGTTACAGGTGCTCAAAGACAGAAAGACTATGTCTTATGCTTGTGACCACTGTAACAGAAGCTTGCGGGTGCAGCTTACAGCTGATGGGTTTATAACACATACTCCATCATCCAGAGCCAGATACTTACGCAATGTTGCACTTAACAAGAACAGAATATGATAAGAGTATCAATAACTCAACTGATATTCCCCTTCATGCTCGGCCTTACCATAGGCAGCTACATGGAGCAGGAATACAAAAAGCCTTCTATCAAGGAGAAAACCGTTATAAGCCCACCAAATGCAGTCAATGACTCTATTATAGGTGAACATCAGATGACAGTCAGCCGCATGACGGATGACTACAACCGGGTCAGAGACCTGGTAGGTAAGTATGAAATAGCCTTGGAGGACATGAGAATCCACCAGGTATCAGCATACGAGCGTTTTATCAGGGTAGCACAGTTCAAGGAAGACTATACGGAAGATATCCGCTTAGACTTCATCAATGAACACCGTAGAGCTATCCGTAGATCAGCACTATAATGAGAAAGAAGTTTTTAGTATTTGTGGCACTAGTTGTAGCAGTTGGTGCCTGTATTCCTAAGTACCGTATCATGGTATCAGAGCCTGAAGCTGGCTCACGACCAGTGTATACACCTCAAATGAAGACAAGAACTGTGCATTACCGTATTCCTTACTGGATAGAAGGTACACCTATGTTGGAAAAAAGCTCAGCCATGTACCAAATCCGGCAGTGGAAGATTCAACAGGCACACTTAAAGCGGGCAAGAAAGAAGACTTATATCAAAGTAAAATGAGAATACTGCATATCAGTGATACGCACACCTTTCATGACATGATGCCGGAAGACAGGTTCTTGGGTATTGATGTGGTTATCCATAGTGGTGACTGCTCTAATCCCATGAACCCTTATCTCAATGAGCATGAGGTCAGACAGTTTATTGACTGGTACATGATGGTACCGGTACAGCACAAGATCTATGTAGCTGGTAACCATGACACCTCTATTGAGCGTGGGCTGGTCACCAAGAAGGATTTTGAAGATAAGGGTATTATCTACCTGGAAAACTCTGATGTCACCATTGATGGCATCAAGTTCTGGGGCTCACCCCACACTCCCACTTTTGGAGCTTGGGCATTCATGAAATCACGTGACAAAATCAATAGGGTGTGGGAAACCATCCCTGAAGATACGAATGTGCTGATTGTACACGGTCCTCCTAAAGGAGTACGTGACCTAAGCTATGACCGAGAAGGTAATTTAGAATTTTGTGGCTGCTCAGCTTTGATGAAAAGGTGCTGGGCATTGAGGGAGAACCTCAAGCTTGTAGCCTTTGGGCATATCCATAACATGGATGGTATTGATACCAACCAGGGTGTGTCACATTATTCTCGTACCAAGACTGTATTCTCTAATGCGGCCTGTGTACATGATGGTAGATTTAACCAAGGGCTAACCTCATTTGGTAACGTAATAGAACTATGAAGTATGTGTTAAGATTTATTGCGGCATGTCTTATTGTAGTAGAAAGACATCTCAACAACTTTTTAAGTATGGGTTTTTACTTCTTATGGAACTTGTCACTACCATCAGAAAAACTGGGTGGATGGGACGCAAAACAACAGGCATTCAAAGACAAGTTCTTTCTTGTATGGTTTGATTGGAAGTACTCTGTGAAAGGTACCGTGTTTAAGACCTTCTGGGACTTTGTCATGGACAGATCTGTTGAGATAACTCATGACTACGTAACACCGGAACATATCATCCGTGGGTATACCGCAAATGCTGAACTTTTAAGAAAAGAACTGCTTGAAAACTTGGCACGCACGTGTGGCAATAACAGGAAAGGTATGGAAGCATTTGTGCGGTACCAGGATAAGATAATGAAGATGACAGAGAAAGAACTCTTTCTCTATGACCAGGCAAAACATGAAAACTAGAATCCATGTAAACCAGCACAACATCAGGTCCAACAAGACTAAAGGCACAGAGCTTCCTGTAATTACAGTAAAGCAGGGTCGTAAGAATACCTACTGCAATGAAGTAGAGATCCTCGGGCCAAGTAAAGTTACCTATGCCGGTTTTGGTACTGAGAGTAAACCTTTATTGAGCTGTGGTGCCAGAGTTATTATTGAGACAGATGCTGAAGTAAAAATAAAAGACCTCTATGAGCAAAATAATTCATCAGAAGACCCGAACCCTGGTCACCAGGGATAATGGAAGATCTGCAGATGCCATCAGCCCCAACTTTGTGTATGGGTGCCTGGGAGGTTGCATGAAGACGTACTGTTATGTTGCCAGGTTCAATGACAGCAAAGTGTATGTCAATGAGAATACGGACCAAATCCTGATGTCAGTGGACCGGTGGATAGCTAAACAGCAATGGCCTAAGGTTCCTAATCAGACTGACCCTACGTATTACACTGTTGATATTGGTTGCAGCACAGACGTAGCATTACATGCTAAGAACATGCCGTTACCTACTATTTTGCAGTGGTTCAGGGACCATGAAAAAGCAAAGTCAACCTTTGCTACCAAGTATCCTACCAGGATATTGGAGAGGACCACCTTGTTTGACCCGTCAGTGTTATCAAAAGAGAAGCACAGGATCCGTGTATCTCTCATGCCGCAGAAGTACAGCAACATCCTGGAACCCAATACAGACAGTATTGAAGACCGCATAGATGCTATTGTAAGACTGCAAGAGTATGTGGAAGTACACATCAACTTCTCTCCCGTGGTATATACTAACGACTGGCATCAGCAGTACAACCAACTATTTAGAATGCTTCATGACAAGGGTATTGACCTGCCTTGTGAAGTAATCATGCTGACCTACAATGAAGGTCAAGCACGAAAATTAGAAGACCCCTATGTGAGTGAATTACTGTACCGGCCACACATACAAGAGGAGAAGGACTCCCAGTATGCACCTGGTAACTTAAGGTATCACTTGCCGTTAAAACAACAAATGGTAGAGCAGTTCAGGACCATGCACTCGCACTGGTTCAAAAGCCCTATCCGTTACATCTTTTAACATGAGAACACTCAAGTTTTTCCTGGAAGCTGTACTGATTATTATTGGTATGGTGACCCTTATGACTGTTATCCTGGGTAATAAGCCTATTGCCCCACAGGTAACAGCGTATCAGCCTTGGCAACCAGTGATTGTATCACCGGAGGACACCACTACAAGAGAGTGGGATGATAACTTAGACAGCACTTACACGGACAGCTGGGGTATAACCTATAAAACCCGTAAGTGATGAAGAAGTTAGACAACACGGAGCGTTGGCTCCTGGTATTTATTGTGGTAATGATCCTCATAGGATACTTGCGACACAACTTTTAAAAGACAGACCATGATGGATGAGCAAAGTATGAAATATGTCAAGGAGGAGTTTGTTGACCTTATGACAAAAGCTATGAAGGAAGACGGACGTACCAACCCTGTCTTTGCTCTCATAGCTTTTGATAAGGAATATCAAAGACCTAGCTTGATGTTATGCCCGCTACCTACTAAACTGGTAAATCACCCAGATTTTAAAACTATCCTGGTCCGTGATGTCCTGCCAAGTGTGGCAGAAGATATTGTGGACAAGCAGGGTATCAAGGTGTATGCTACCTGTATGGCAGTGGAAGCCCGCATGTGGGTATCCCAGAAGAAAAAGTCAGAAATTGATGACATGGACAACATGACGGATGAAGAGGTTGCTGAGAAGTTGAAAAACAACCCAGAGTATCTTGACATCCTGTTAATTCAATTTGAAGACAAGTATGACAAGGAAATGATGTTCTATGAGGTAATTAAGAATACTTCTGTGGCACCAGATGGAGAACTTGTCACAGCAACAGACCTTAAGTTGAACACTGACCTTAGTTTTAACACCAGTGAAGACTCTGTACAGGTAAGAGGTCTATTGGGCAGCACCTTCAAGATTTTTTGGAGAGCGGAATAACCTGTGGTAAAGTAGAAGGCTTTGACCTGAGCTTTGCATAGTAGTCCAACACAGTTCTGGGTTTTTTATGACCCATTAAGTAGGTCAATGACAGCATGTCTACGTTCTGCTCCACTGCAGCTGTACCAAAAGTATGTCTGCAAGCGTACAGATCCCTTTCAGGTATTCCTAGTTTTAGCAGTGCAGGTTTCAGAACTCTTTTCTGGAACTGCCTGTCATCTATGGGGTTATTGTACTTGGAGGTAAAGACATAGCTTGTAGGAGTTTTCCTGCTACAGACCTGGGTTAATAGCTCAACTACTTCATCTGACATGGGTATGTACCTGTTGCCAGATGCTGTCTTGGGGCTTTTAAGGTATCTCTTACCCTGGTAATCACGGGCAAGGTTCTTGCAGATGAATATCTTTCTTTTATTGAAGTCAATCATGTTGACCTTTAGTCCAATGGCTTCACCATTGCGGCAACCAGTAAGTAAAAGAAACTTGATAAGGGGGTAGTAATATTTTCTGAGGTACTTGTTATTTTCAAAGTGCTCCAGGAGAAGCAACATCTCCTCATCTGTATAAGGCTCACGCTTCATGTTGACATCATCCTTACGTCTCCGGACACACTCATCTAAAGGGTCACTCTTAATGTATTTCTTCTTAAGACACCACTTAATGAACCTTCTAAGGATGGCAAGTCTATCATTGTAAGTAACGGGACCCAGTTTCTTGTCTCTGTTGAGTGAGTAACCAAGCTCTTCAAAGTCTGTGATTTCCCAACGCAGTAACATGCGTTCTGTGGACACTACATTGTGTGGGGGATTGTCTCCGTAAACCAGCTCTTTCCATTTAGTGTATGCATTACTAATGAGTACCCTCATAACTACATAGTTTTCAATAACTTACGTAGCATGGTTTTTACTCTGTCAAAGTAATGCTCTAAACCAACTGAGCTAACAGTCCTGTCTACGTTTCAGCGAATTTACACTTGCTACTTCTTACTACCAAAAATTGCTTATTGTGCTGAAAATCAACCAATGTATTTTTTACATGATGCAAAGTAGGGCACACTAGATAATTTGTATAGTTTGTAGGAAAATTGTATAGCTTTGTTGTACAACACGTAATTATGGCAAAATTAACCAAGCAGCAATTAAACCAAATGAAGCAGATGATCAGCAAGGGTGTTAGCCCTGAAGATATCTCTAATCATTTTAATGTTGCTATTTCCAATGTACATTATTACAAAGCCAAGTTCAAAAAAGAAGGGCTGGATGTACCTAACCTTAAAGGCAGAAGGCCAACAGGGTCAGTGATGACATCAGCTATTCCAAGAACTGGACAGGAAGCAGAACAGGTGACAGGTCAGGACATGCGTGTGATAGTTAACGGAGTACCGGTAACAATACACGGACATGCCAAGAATGTGACCATCAGTAATGGGTCACTGCAAATAGATTTTTGAGTACAAAAAATCCTAAGTGCAGGGGGTGGAAGGTCCATCCCCTTTTTTATTTTATATCCACCAACTCTTATGAATATCAAGAGAAAAAGAACAAACCGCCACACTCAGGCTATCATTATCAATGCTCTACGCAATGGTTACTCTGACCAGGCAATTGAGCGTATGATTCCTGGCTTAAGCCCATTCACTGTGGCTTACTTCCGCAAAAAAGTAGGTGTTTCAGCACTACCATTGGTAAACCCAATTGCAGAAGACAGAACACCTGTTGTGCAACAATCAACAGGCATCACAAAGTATGAGCTAAACGGTATTGTTGTAACCTTGTCCAAGCCAGCTAAAGCTGTAGTAATGGACAATGATTCCCTAACCTTTAAGTTTTAGTATGAGCAACTTTTTTCAGGAGTTTATTTGCAAGGGTCCAATTGAAGAAGTTCGGACCCTGAAAAAGAAAGTACAGAAGCTTGAACAACAGCTTGAGCAAAAGCAAGAGCATATCAACAAGACCAATGCTTTCTACAAAAAGAAGATGCGGGAGCTGCACAATACAAAGAAAAATTAAGCTCCATAGCTCTATAATCCATAGTTCAGTATTTGTAGACTTTGTTGACATTCTGTAGAGGTTATATTTGTATAACCGTATTATGAATACCAATGCTCTACCAATTACCCAATGGCCGTGTCATAGAGATGTCAACAGAGCAATTCTGTGACATGACAGATGAGGATTTTGAATACCTCATAGCCAACAACTTCGGAGAAGAAGTGGAAGACCCCTTCTTTGGTTCTGTGTTAACAAGTGGTAAGTCCCGCACCTCTATTGATGACTTCCCGGATATTCCCGCAGAAGTACTAAAGGACCTCACCCAGATCACGGACCAGGAGAAGCTCCTCAACCCTGACATAGACTTTAGTCAGGTAGAAGAATAATTCACACAATTTCTAGTAAGATAACCCCACACTGGTACACATGTATTGGTGCGGGCTTTTATTGTTTAATCTTTTAAAAGTAAATGCCATGTCTAACAAGGTAAAAGTAACAGGTGATGAGTTCGGTAATGTAATCAACTTATCAGAAAACAACCCGGAGTACGGGTATGTACGTATTGAGCAGCAAGTAAATATTGTAACTGAAGATGGTTGGTTCCGTCCAACTAAGCGTAGTGCCTTATTAAAAGGTAAAGTGGAAGACTTGAAAGCAGGTCTGTTCCACATTGGTATGGAATTGCCAGGTAAAATCATTGTAAAGGAGTCCTTGACACCTTTCAACCCGGTGAACCCTGACCAGCATTTGAAGATTGCCGGTGACACAGGTATCATCTGCCGTATTGATGACCAGCCTATCTACCGTGACACTTTTTACACCATGAACCCGGAAGCACAGGACATCCTGATTATGCACGATGAGTCATGCCGTGAAGAGATCCGCCAGGTAGGAGCTGCAACACGTGCTCTTCGTAAGAATATCTCCCTTAACCGGGTAGCAGCTGAAGAAGCAGCATTGTAAAAACTTTCGTAGATGTAAGGTTTAGTTGAAAAGGGGGTGGCTTTGCTGCCCCTATTTTTTTTGTAGAACTCCTTGCATATTTGTAGAACTTTCTTATTTTTAACTTAATTATTTGTAGAAGTCATGAGACAATTTAATCCCAACAAATCCGTACAGGCTACCTCTGCCGGAATCATCATCACCTATTGTGATGACAAAAAATCTACAATGATACCGTATGACCGCCAGCAGTTGCAACAACAGCAATTGCATGGTACAACCCATAACAGTACTCATTATCAGCGAGTTGCCCCTGAAAACTTTAACAGTGTTCAGCAATTCATATACAGAAAAGCCTTGTATGGCCTGGCTGTGTATGAACCCCATGAGGTGAAGAAAATGCACCCACGGGAAAAATTTGAGATCATCAAGGTCCAAAAGCGTGCCCAACACATCATCAACGTATTTAAGATTGACACCATGAATGACTGGTTGAGAGGGTTCTTTGGAAAGTACTTCCATAACTCTGCCCAAGCCAAAGAGTTCATGAGTGACAAGCATACTTCCTATGATGAAGTTACCAATGTCAGTTTCAAGGATTTAGGTATTAACAAATACATGATTGCCCAGAAGCTGGTAGAGAAAAAAGTATTACCCATGGACTTCTTTGAATTACAACCAGCATGACACCAAAACTAAAGTTATGTGCCGGTTGCCAGGAGATGAAGGTCATCTGGAAAGCCCACGGGAAAGACAAGTATTGCAGGGACTGCTGGATGAAGCAGTCTCCTGTAAAGTCTTTGGCTAAACCAACAGCAAAGCCAAACCCCATCAGCAAGAAGATGAAGCAGACAATGACTGTGTATGAGAAGAAACGCATTGCGTTCCTGGCCTTACACAGAATATGTCAGGCTTCTCTTCCTGGCTGTGGGACTTCTGCCACAGATGTACATCACATGGCTGGCAGAGGAGAGAACCATAACAATATGGATACCTGGCTTGCAGTCTGTAGACCTTGCCATACCTGGATAGAAAATAACCCTGGTAAAGCAAAAGCTCTGGGGTTTTCAACATCACGTTTAAATACTGAAGAAGAATAATATGAGTCATCCACTGCATCATGCAATCAGTAGTGCTAAACAGTTTGGTGGTCAATTAGAAGACTACCTGCCTATTCATAATTGGTTTGATGAAACCAAAGCACACTTTCCGGACATGCGGCACAGAGCCCTCAGACACCATGCTGAAGGTATATTCTGGGCTGAACAACAATTCGGAGTATTTATTATCAACTCTAATGGCAAGATGGTTCCTACCAGGGCTATTGGAGAACAGCACGTCAAAGAAGACATAGGGTTTATCCCTACCATCAAAGATTACCTGGAGAATATGGCTCAGGTAAACTGGATGTACAAACCCGGAGAGGGAAGAAAAATGCTCAAGGACATTGAGCAAGACAAATTAGATCACGTAAAACTAGACTAAAGATGGAAGATAATGACATGACTCTTGCCAAGGTAAGAGAGTGGGCTAAACAGCTCCACAGTGAAGGTAAAGAATTGAAGTTATTGTGGGACGGTGGAGGTGACTCCGGCTGGGTACACTTTGAGGTTGACGGACAAGATGTTCGTTGTCCTGAAGCAGAGTTCCTGATTGAATGGTGCTATGATGTACTGGACTATGGTTCATGGGCTGGTGAGTTCTATGCTAGCGGTGTAGCTGTATATGACCCTGAAGAAGAAGCATTTGTGGGTGAAGACAACTACTCTCACGATGACTATGTGGATGTTGCTAGTGAGCATGCTATCAAGCTGACCTTTCCTAACACCTTCAAGTTTGACGCTATGGAGATTGAAACGCAGCAGGAGGACAGCAGCATCATTGCATACATTGCTTTCCGTATTACCAATGGTTTCTTTCCAGCAAACATGGAAGAAATTGAAAAGCATGTTGCTGACCAGTTAGAAGAGCAATATGACCGAGTTGTTGATAAATACAATAAGTCAGGAGATAGCTATGGTGGTGCCTATAACAATGACACCATTGAGAAAACAGAGATGGTCCTTAGTGATTGCGGTACCTACTATACCGCTACCTACAAAGACTACTCTATCAACCAAAGAGTAGAAGAAGACAAACCAATTGTTTTATCATTAGCCGACACTGAAGATGAGTAACACATTAGCAGCCCACAGTTATGTAGTTTCTGGGTACAGCGGATTTACCCTGACAGAAGCATTGCAGTTATGGAAGACAAAGTACCAGGATGATATCCGGGACTTTTATAAGGAGGTGTGTAATCACCCTATCATGGATGAGCTCAAAGATTTTGTCACAGAAAACTGGGACAGTATTGAACCTGTCAATGTACAACAGGCGTTCTTACAAGAGAACATTGAGAAGCGTAGAGCTTTCTTTGATGCCATAGGTATTGTACGCCTGGTAAAGGAGCTGAACCCTACCCTGTTGGATAAGCAGACCATCACCAAGAAACGCTTTGGCTGGGATGATGACAACAAGGAAGTGGAGAAGGTCTTTGAAGACACCTATGAGTTGTACATGATTGACAAGGATGTGCTCTATAAGGGTATTAAAGACAGTTGGTTTGCGGGTAATGACCATGCCTATGTAGTTCGCTGCTGGTGTACAACCACCAACAGGGAGTACTGGATATTTACCAGAAACCTGACTAACACTTACAGGATCAATCCTAAAACAGGAGGTTATGAGCAACCACCTCATGATGCCATTGCTTCTATTGCCTGGACCATCCGCATCAATGTAAAGGACCCGGAGCGTATTTACCGCCAGGGTGACATCATTGTAGTAAAGCATGGTCCTAAGTCTCAAGAAGTGTTCCCGTATCACTTGGAGAAGGAGCAGTACTTGGAACTTATGTACTCTGAGACCTAGAAGTAAACCCAATTTGTAAAATTTAAATAACCAACCCATGAAGCAAAAAGCTAAAAGAGTGGTGCTAGGCGAAGGGGAGATCTTCGGCCACAAGCACGTCCTTGTGTCAGACAGTGACATTGAGTTTGAGAAAACCTCTAACTCTCTAAGATTTGAACTCAAGGCAATGGGTATCCTTACCCATGATGAGCACGCCAAGATGGTATTCTCAGCAGGTAAGTACTCCTCATTTAATCAAGTAGAGCTGAACCCATTTGATGGGTCAGTGCAAAGAGTATTTGACTAATGGATAAAAGGACACAGATTATTTCAGAAGCCTTGAATGCTGTGACCGCCAGAAGAAGATCAACTGCGGCCCTTTCTATGGGTGTGGGTAAAACCTACCTGGGGCTGCAGTTCATCTCTCATCACCAGTCTTCAGAATTACACCCACTGCGTGTACTGGTAGTAGCTCCCAAACTTACCATATTTAAAACATGGAAGGATGAAGCTGTCAAGTTTAACCTGGAACATCTCCAGGACCAAATGACATTTACTACCTATCTGTCTTTACACAAGATGGATCCCACACAGTATGATATCCTGATACTGGATGAGTGTCACAGTCTCAAGTACAGTCACCAGCCCTTTCTAGCCAACTTCAAAGGTATTATCCTGGGTCTGACCGGTACACCACCACGGTATGCTAAGTCAGAGAAAGGCCAGATGGTCCAACACTTTTGTCCGGTAGCTTATACGTACATCACAGATGATGCAGTAGAGGACAAAATCCTCAATGACTACCGCATCTATGTACACATGCTGCCCTTGGACACTGCTTTCAATCTGAAAGTAGAACTCAAGAGTCAGCAGTTTATGACTTCCGAGCAGAAGAACTACGAGTACTGGACCAAACGGCTTGCTCAGGCAACCACCAAGAAGATGGAACAGATAGCCTCTGTCATGCGTATGAGGGCCCTGATGGGCTTCAGAAGTAAAGAACACTATGTCCGACACCTGATGAGTACCATCAAAGACAAGTGCATCATCTTCTGCAATACGCAGGACCAGGCAGATAAGCTCTGTGACCACAGTTATCACAGCAACAACCAGTTTAGTGACCTGCACCTTGAAGCATTCAAGAAAGGCAGGATACTGCAACTCAGTTGTGTGTCTCAGCTTAATGAAGGTGTTACTATCCCCGGACTACGGGCAGGTATCATCATGCACGCCTACGGCAATGAGAGAAAGAGTAACCAGCGTATTGGTAGACTTCTCAGGTTAAACCCTGATGATGTAGCCACCATACACATACTCTGCTTTCAAGATACCGTGGATGAGAAATGGGTGAAAGAGGCCCTCAAGGACCTTGACCCAGAGAAAATTAAGTATTTACAGGTAATGAAAGAAGCATGAAAACATTTATAGGAAAGATGGTCAAGAAGGGTACAGTGTTCCAGCCTGCTAGTAAGCGGGACCTGGAACTCTACACCCTGTTCCAAGCTTGTTTAGATGAGGGAACATACATTGATGTGTACATGGAGGTCAATGACCCCAATGGCACACTGACTCAGCTTGCAAAGCTACATGCCATGATCAAGGAACTTGCCAATCATACCGGTGAGACCTTTAATGACATGAAGCTTTACGTAAAGGACAGAGCAGGTCTGGTCACCAAGGAAAAAGGTGATGTCCATGTAAAAAGTTTCAAGGATTGCAGTAAGCTAGAGCTAAGCCTGGCTATTCAAGCCTGTATAGGATTAGGAGAAGAGCTTAACTGTCGAGTTCATTAGGTTCCTTGTAGGTAACCAGGTTGTTCTCAATAGCAGCTTCTTCTATTCCTTTCAACAATGAAAGCACAGTCACATAGTGTTTCATCCAAGGCTCATTCTCATAAGTATTGTCCTTGATGGCTTTGTCAAGAGCTTCAATCTCTTCACTGGATTTATCCATGACAAGGAATCCCATTAGTTCATACAGCTTTCCAACAAAGCCGGTTCCAATTTGCAACGGAACTAAGGTGTTAGGGGGAAGTACAGGAATACCTGCGTTGGGTGTAGTGCTCATAGTTGTACAAGAATTTCTACAAATATAACTAAGTTCTACAATGAATACAATAGAAGTTGATATTCAGGCAGTTCAGGAAAAGCTCGTAGATAAGCTACGTCCTTCCGGCTGGGCAGATAAACTAAAAGCCTTTATCATGACTGATGACTTTGCAATTGTACTGCAAAAGTTAAAGGACATGCGTGATGAAGACAAACGGTTTACTCCACCCTTAAAGGATGTATTTACAGCTTTTGAGAACTGTCCCTACCAAGACCTTAAAGTGGTGATCATAGGACAAGATCCGTACCCACAATTAGGCGTGGCTGATGGCATGGCATTCTCCTGTAGTAAAACACAGGTATTGCAACCGTCCCTGAAGTACTTACTTGATGCTGTGGAAGACACATACCATCAAGGTTATCCTACACACCAGGACCCGGACTTAAGTCGCTGGGCCAAGCAAGGTGTCTTATTGCTAAATACTGCTCTTACCGTTGAAGTGAACAGTATTGGCTCCCACTATGACCTATGGCAACCTTTCGTCACCTATGTAATGGACATATTATCCTGGAATAACCCAGGCTTGATATGGGTATTCATGGGTAAGAAAGCACAAGAGCTGGAAAGCCTTGTGTCCAGTAACCATTACAAGTTCATGTTGTCACACCCCGCCAGTGCAGCCTACCAAAAAGCCAGCAAGTGGGAATGTGATGATGTATTCAACAAGATTAACAACATCCTGGAGCAGAACAATGGTCCAGAGTTTAAAATTCAGTGGTAATGTCACAGAAATCAAACCAAGTAGAGCTCTATGTGAGCCAGCTATTAGAAGACTTGCGTGCAGGTCTGACATGGTACAAATCAGAAGACAAGGGCTTTGGCTCTATCCAGGAAAAGTATGATGCATCTGACAAAGAAGTTGCAGCTATCAAGGGACATCCTGCCCTAAAGAATGCGGAGCCTACCTTCCGTGTATTCGTAGTCATTGATGACACGAAAGAGAAGAAGGAACGCAAGAGAGAAGACGTACCTACAGCCGAACCTGCACAGTTGTTTGCTGTAGAACCTGTTGTAGCTGAGGTAAAGCCAATGGCTCCTCCAGTTATGGAAGAGGTAGAATCTACTGAGGAAGCCCCGGTAGAAGATTTTTTAAGTCTGTAAAACTAGTTTATGTCCCAAAAGGAAATGGCAAAGAAAACAAAGCAAACCACGCAGGAGATGCGTACTATTGAAACATCATTAATTGGTAAGGAAGAAGTGTTCAAGATGTTGACACTGGCAGAAGCAAGTAACCTGCCAATATTATTGCAGGGCCCTCCGGGTGTTGCTAAAACGAAGACAGTCATTGACTATGCAAAGGCTTACTTACTGAAGAGTGGTAAAGCTACAGAGCAGGACTTCATGAGCAAGATCTACATCCTGGAAACAGATGAGGGTACCAAGCAGTCAGAGATTAAGGGTATGCCTGACTTTGACAAATTGTTCACACAGAACAAATATGAATTGTTTGCTCCAATTGCCAATGCAGAAGTAGTTATTATCAATGAGGTAGATAAGGCCAGCTCTGGTATCCGTAATGCCATGTTGGGTGTTATGGCAGAAAAGTTCTTATTCTCTGGTAAAAGTAAAATCAAGTGTAACTGGAAGCTCTTTGTAGGTACTTGTAATGAGATACCTAAAGATGAGATTGGTTCACCTTTCTGGGACCGCTTCATGTTGAAGATGGATGTATCCCGTGTGGGTGCCGGTGACATGGTGAAATACTTTAACCAGGGTGACAAGACCTTCACGCAGAAAATCAATGTGAACATCCCTTCTAAGCAAGAGATAAGCTCTGTGAACCTGAGTATCCACAAGCTGGAGAAATACCTAGACGTGGCGTACAGCAGTTCATCTGACCGTACCTTGACCTTTGTGCCTAACCTTACTAAGGCTGCTACATTTATCTGGGATTGCTCAGTAGATAAAGCTCTTATCAAGGTGGCAGAAATCATGGTAAACAAGAACGCCAGTAACATGTTGGCTCAGAAGCTGACCTCTACAGAAATGAAGGTGGTCATGAACAAGATTGAGTTCTTGAAGAGCCATGCTGACAAGCGTGCCCTTGACCTGGCAGTAGCCGAGATTGAGATGCTTGTACAAGGTTATGCAACCAAGAACTTGCTTGATGATGAGCAGATCAATGAGATTGAGACAACTCTCCACTACATGCTTGATAACCACCCGGTAAACAACGGGGAAGGTATTGAAGACATCCTGGAAGAGTTAATGGATGTAGATACATCTAATGCCAATCCGTTTTAATAACAACCCTTATGGCCAAGCAGTATAAAAATGTGTATACTATTTTGGACAAGGCAAGAAAAGGTGAGCTAGTGACTTCCGGTCCTAGCTCTCTTTTTAAGTCTATGACCAGATACAAGAAGCCAGATATTGTAACCCCGCACTTACACTACCTGGATGAGAAGACTATTACCCGCTGTGTAAATACATTTCTGAACAGTAGTGCTCAACAATCAGAACTTGCTACTTTTCTATCAGCACACGGGATAAACAAAACTCCTGCTGAAATCATGCAGGCCAGATATGAGGTCATGCACAAGTTTCCAAAAAGCTTGTACAATGACTTCTTTAACCTGTTCAACAAGGACATCAGTGAAATCAGCTTTGCAGAGCGGTCCAAGGAGAATGTCATGCGGTACAAGTTTATTGAGAAGGCCAACCAGCCGCTGCACAAGATTATCTCTATTGGCTCTAATGTTAAGAGCACGGTTTACACTCAGCACGCAGCAGCATACTTCATGAAAATCATGATGCTCAAGAAGTTCAAAGATGAACCAGGAATAGAGCAGATGATGGAGCAAATGCAACAGGAAGTGCAGTCAGCCAGCGAAGCTCCACCAGATCAGTCTGACCAGGACAACCAACCTCAACAACAAGCACAGTCACAAGCTGGTCAAAACCAGCAAAGCTCTGCAGAAGGTAATGACCAGAACACAGACCAGGATGCGGATGATGAGCAAGAGGATTCACAGAACTCCCAAAAAGCTCAGAGTCCTACTGCTGGACAAGGTGCGGGTAAAAGCAATGAGCCTGACCCAGTTGATGACTTATCTGATAAAGAGATAGAAAAGATGCTGAAAAACCTGAGCCAAATGATGGACAGCAAAGAGCATGAGCTTGAGAAAGAAATGGAGAAAGCCAAGAGTGCTTGTGAAAACCTGGATGAACTCTACAGTCATGACGAGCAAAGTGAGCTTTGGGATGAACTACAAATGGGTTCAACAGCTGGTAAGCTGGATCCTGTACTTATTCACAGTCTTGCTGATAACCTGCGTAACATCAACATGGGTATGACAGGTGTGAAGCAGTTCATCAAGAAAATCCTGAACAACAGTATCAGCTACTTCTCCTCTAAGGAGACAGTGAAGTTTGAACCACTGATGGAAACAGGTCATCTGGATGGACTGGAAGATGTCTACATGCTGCATCCTAAGCTACGTACCATCTTCATGGATGATATGATGGTAAAGGATGTACAGAAGATTGGTAAAATCAACATCTACATTGACATATCAGGCTCTATGGGAGCAAGCTGCGGGGTACAAAGAGAAGACGGGTACTATGTAAGCCGCCTGGACTTTGCCAAAGCTTTTGCTATCAAGATGCAGGAGATGGACCTGTTGGAAAATGTGTTTACTTTCAACACGCACGTGTACGCAAAGAAAAACACACTGACTGACCTGTTGAAAATCAACTGTGATGGTGGTACAACCATTGATGCAGTAGTTACGCACATCATCAATAAAGATGAGAATGCTATTATCATCACTGATGCAGATGACCATTGTTCTATATACTCTCCTAAAGCGTACTTCATAGGTACAGAAGGTGCCACTTTTAGGCATTTCAAATACCTTGACCAGTATCACCACCAAATGTGTGTGTTTGATGGTACCCGTGTAAGAAAAGTAAATAACAAAGGTATTGCCCAATAACAAGAAGGGGTCTTTATTGACCCCTTTTTTATACTTACCAACTGGTAACTTAGTACTGTTGAAAAATAATTCAAGCTGACAGTAATTGACTACAATTATATATTTGGGCAAACAAACTCTTTATGTCAGTAGTCAAACAAAAGAAAAAACAGAACACAGTTACTGCTAAAGTAACCAGGACAAACCCACTAAAAGGTGACAACACACCTACAAAGACCTACTTGTACAAAGTTGAGTCAGGTATTATTGTAACAGGTACAAGAAACACTATGGATGATTTGAAGTTCCCATTTGAACTGATGAAACCAGGAGACAGTTTCCTGATACCAGCCAATGATCCAGCAGCAAAGAGTGCTAATACATTACACTATGCTGCTAAAATTTATGCCCGGATGAAACCAGGCTTTACTATAACCTCAAGATTACAGCTTGATAAAAGCAGAAGAGTCTGGAGATTAAAGTAACTATATTCCCATTTTAGTTCCAACCTGTAGCATGTAACCCAAGGAATTGTCACTGATTAGCAGCTTTGTACCCACATTGAGTTTAAACCTCTTGGTTAGTTTAAAGTCTGCACCTGTACCTACAATGTAAGACAGTGAGTTAGAGTACATAATCTGTCCTTCCTGTGTGGAATACTGAAGGTTACTTCCAGCAATATATAATTCTGGTGACAATGTCAGGTTCTTACTTACCGGGGTTGGTCGGGTATAAAAAACTAACAAGCTGTTAGACAATGTCAGGTTATCTGGCGTAGGTACAATAGTAAAAGTATAGTTGGCTCCGGCCACTCCCCATTTATTTAACGGCTGTATCCGTGCAGCTGTTAGGAACCCTAGCTGGTTTCCAAACATACTAACCACTGTGGCACCATAGTTCATGATGCCTCCAAGATTTCCATTCTTAAATTGCAACTTGGTATACCTACCAGATAATGCAAACTGCTGAAGGTTTGACCAGATCATACCGGTAAGCCCCCAACTCTTGTCTCCCATCATGGAAGACTGAGATACCCCTAAAGACGTTATTATAGAAAGATTTTCCCCTACATAGGCAGCACTGAGGTCAGAGCTGTATACCATAGGGTTTAGTTTAGCTTGAGACTTAGAAGAAGACTTTCCACCTTTGGAACCACCCTCCTTCTTCTCACTCTTGCTCTCTGACTTACTCTCACTTTTTTCCTCACTTTTAGATTCACTCTTGGACTCACCAGAACTAGACTTGCTTTCGCCAGAACTAGAGCTAGAACCTCCTTCAGATGAGCTGGAAGAACTACTTGAAGAGCTAGAACTTGTCGTGCTTCCACCAGATGGTGCTGAAGGTGCGGCTGAAGAACTTACGGCTGATGAGGCTGCCGAACTAGCTGCTCCTGAAGCAGCAGAAGTAGCTGCACCGGTTGCTGCAGATGTTGCAGCTGATGTAGCCGCACTTGTTGCAGCACTTGTAGCAGCAGCTGTTGCTGCGGCAGTTGCCTGTGCAGTAGCTTGTGCAACGGCCTGATTGACCGCCTGAGTGACCACTTGAGCAACTACCTGCGTCTGAGGACAAGGGTAGTTGTTGGTCATTCTAACTAACCAGGCTTGTAAATCCCCACTTAAGATATCATTTGCCGTCACTGTACGGAACACACCCCTATAAACAATAGTGACTGCCCCATTTTGTAACGGAACAGTCACTACACTTACCTGCCCATTGCAGGGATCAACATACGTATGGGTTACAACCTGTGCCTTAGCACATAGTGATACTAATACAAGAAGCAAGCCCAGTACATATTTCATTACTTAGGCATGAACTTCATGGTAGTATCCATGTACACAGTCTTGCGGCTTAAACGCTGCATCTCGTCCTGGTACTCCCACTTGGCTTTTAATTGTTGCACCTTTGAACGCTCAGCAATCTTCTCTCTAAGCTTGACAATCTTACCTTCCAGCTTTGTAATCTTTACATAGCGGGTAGCAGGGTCCTGCTCAGTGATTTTGATAATCTCAATGTCACGCTCAATAGAGCTGATGCGTGTCTGGTACATAGGGATAGCAGCTCCCTTGTAGATTTTTACAGCTGGGTAGATAGACATCACTAATGCTATACTACCTGCTATGATTAGTTTTTCTAACATGGTATTGGTTATTTGGTGAATATTTTCTTTTTAATCATGCGGACCAGTATTCGGCTGGTACCAATTTCAAGTGCTTTCTTTGTAGTGATGCCTATTGTACTCTGGTTGAACTTAACTTCTGAGAAGTTGCTGTCATTCATGAGAGTGGCCTCTCTGACAGTCCTTGCTTCACCCAGACCTGAACCGGTAAAGTATTCTCCGGTCTCAGCATTAACAAACTTAACTTGTAAACCCAGGCGGGTAGTCACAGTTTGCTTGACACCATCCTTCAAAGATATAGACTCATCTTCAGAAATGCTAAAATCATACACCTCAATGTATACAAAATAATGTGCAAGCCTGATTTTACCACGGCCATCTAGCTTGTCCTGGGTGATCCCATTCTGGGAAGCCTGGAACTGCTTGACCATACGGTTCTTAATTTCAGCCTTGTCTTCTGTAAAAGTGAATCTACCTGTCTCCTCTAAGTATTCAACTACAATATTGGTGACACCCAGTCCTACCCTTTTGTCTTTTAGCTCAGGGTAAGAAGCGTACACCTCATCACTGATACCCAGGGACAATAGTTGTACAGGAATAGTCGGACCATCATAGTCCATGAGAGAGTCAATGTTAATCTTCTTCTCAAAGGCTGCCTTATACTCCTCTGTCCTGGTCGTAGCAATCTGGGCCTTAACTGTGAAACTGAGAAATAAGGTAAACAATACACTTAAGTATATTCTTTGCTTTTTCATAGAGCTTATTCATTAGTAGAAGATGTATTAGAAAGACTTACACCATCCTCTTCATCCATCTTTTGCACTAGCATTTTGTCTTTATCTGTATCACTGAACCAGTAATCAATTATTTTACCATAAGAGCCGATAAAGGCTCCTAATAACAAAAGCAAAAGTTCTTTCCACTCTCCTGCTACCGGTGTACCTATGTGAATAGAGATAACTATACCAAATGCAAGTAAGCAAAAAGTAACAAGGACAATGCTGGTAATTAACCAGCGTCTGTCCATCATTCTGTTCAGAAGTTCTCTGAAACCGGTATTACTTTCCTCCATTACCACTTAGGCTCTTCTTGCAATGCTTCCTTCTCTGTCTTCTTTTTAGGAGGAGCAGGTGCAGTTGCAGCTTCTTTTTCCTTGATGATAACAGTCTTACCACCACCTGCAGGAGCTGCTTGTTGGTTGGCATTAGTAATATTGATAACAGGTGCTGGTGCTGTTACAGCTGGCTGAGCTTGAGCTTTCTCTTCTCCACCACCAAACATCTGTGAGCCTAAATAAGCTCCACCAGCTGTTACAATTGTTCCTACTGTTCCTACTATGGTCTTGACCAATCCTGACCAAGTGCCATCATTGTGTTCTTCTGACATTATCTTTTAATAATTAAGGGTTTTTTAATAGAAGTTCCAGCTACATCAGTTAAAGTGAGGTCATAGATACCCTCAGGTAAATCTGTGAAGTCATACACTTTAGTTACAATCTCCTCCTGAGCTGTTAAAGGAAGAGTCTTGGTTGGTTCAGTCTTGCCAAACTCGTACACTTGTACAGAATACTTAGCTCCTGTAGTTACAGCAAACTGTGCTGTGACCGTACCACCTGTAGAAACTACAGACAGGATGCTGGTCTTTGTTGGGGCAGCCCCCAGGTTAACTGCAGGTGTCTCAAATTGCTCAAGATCAGAGCATGAAAATGCCAGGGCAATAAAAAATATGAATGCTAGTGCTTTTCTCATTGTGGTTAGAAGTTATTGTATCCGGTAAGTTTAATCTTGTCTGTGTTTAATTGAATAGGCAGTTGTGAACCTTTAGAGTCAGCAGCATCCATGATAGGGCTAACCTTGATGAATGTGTTGATGTCCAGTCCATTCTGTAAAGCTGTAAAGCGTAACTTAAATGGAGTAAACTCACCTTCTACAGGAGCATTCAGTTGCTGGTCTAATGCACCAAACTTGATATAACCTGTACCTTTGTTAGCAAATACATACCACTTGTTTGGTAGCTCATTCTTCAGCTCCTCAAACTTAAGTTTAGTCTCATCATAAGAGAACTGGAATTGTAATGCACCTACTTTGTTTCCATTTGTGGAAACTTTCACAGGTATCTCAATAGAGTTAGAGGTAACCACTGTGTTTGTCAAGTTAACAGTGATCGGAGATACAGCAAGTCTTCTGTTCACGACAGTATTACCACCTTGTGTAACTGTAGAAGAGTGTGACTTGTTGATGTCACCGAACAACAGGTAGCTGATATTAATTGTCTCAGGGTTACCCATCTGAGGCCGTGTAGTGTATGGATAGAATGTAGGTCCCACAGGGAAGTTTGTAACCCAGTCAGCAGGCGTAGCGTTGTTGTAAGAAGACTTCTTGAATGTCATCATACTCATCCAGCCATTAGACCCTACAGTATATCCTGCTGGTAGTACCGTCAACTGGTCAACATTTACCACTTGTGCAAACAAGCGTGTAAGGTCACCACCATCTAATGCACCACTTCTGTTTACGTCAGCGGCCTTGTAACCGGCACCACTAGTGATGATAGTATTCTTGAATGTACCATCTAAGTTCTGTGAAATGAATTCAGACTGAGCAGCGGTGTAGTCCGATGTAGTAATAGCTGTATTGTACAAGTCCTGGATATTATCCATGTTGTACATCACCATAATCTTATACTGAGTACTAGGAGTCAGTAAGCTGTCAATCACATTTACAGTTCCTGTAGATGTAACATTAAACAAAGGTCCCTGGTTAGTTGTAGCATTAAGAAATGCAACACGCATCTTAGCAGGATCAATGTTAGGGCTCAAATCAACATTAGCCTTTACATACTTAGTAGCATCAGGGTTCTGTGTAATAACTGTTGTAAGAGGAATCTCCATCAGTGTAGAACCTGTAGAACCATTCTGGTTGAATGATGCAGCAAAGTTCATCTTGATAGGATCCCATGAGTTACCTACAGCTGTAGGCTTTAGTCTAAAACGTAACACTAACAATCGGTCATACCCTGTATATGGTAAGCCATTAGGAGATGCCCAGTTTAAGTAAGCACGAACAATAGTTTTAGGTCCACCAGCTGTGAATGTATAGTTAGCATTCTGGTAGTTGATGTTACCATTAGTTGTACTGTTTTGCTGTGTAGTATTCCAAGAATATCCTGGATACTGGTAGAATGTAAAGTCAATACTAGAACCTGCAGGAAGAACACCACCATTACCACCAGTACCAGTATGATTAATAGAAAGCAGGTCAAATGCAGCATTGTTGTATTCAAAGTCAAAATACAAAGCACGGGAGGTAGTATTACCATTACCGTTCATCTGTACAATAACATCAAATTCATCACCTTTGTCAATTACTCCACCACCAATATCAACTTTAGTGGAGTCAGAAGCGAGCTTTAATTTAACATCTTGGGCATACAAATGTCCAGTTAATAGCACAAAAAACTGGACAATTAGAAGGAGTTTTTTCATTATAAGAGTTTGTTAATCAGGGTGTTACAAGACTTTTTCAAAGCGGCACTTAGGTTGGATTGGTTAAACTTCCCACCTTCATCAATTAATAATGTTGACATGGATACTTCCTGGGCTGACTCTTCAACCACAACGGTCTTTAGTACCTTGTCTCCCTCAATAAGCTGACCTCTTAAACGTATAACAACAGCATCAGAGTTTTTGTGAAATACTCCAATACCCATTTGTGTCTTGATAACATCCAGATAGAGCACCTCTACCTGTACCTTTCTGGTGGCATCACCAGAAAGATCATACCCTGCTTCACCCAGATACTCCTCCAGAATATTCTTTACCCCAAAACCAAGGTTACGACTACCTGCAAGCTTTCCGGAAACCACCTTGTTCTGTACTGGAAGGACCTGTATAGCCGGTGTGTCTTTAGCAGCAAGTATCTCATTAACTCTCTGGGGTTGATTGAAATGTAGGTAAATAAAGAAAGCCTGTACCAAAAGGGCACAAGCTATAATGGTACTTACCAATGCGTAAGTGACCACATACAAATAGTCCACAGGTCTATACCCTGGACGTAATGCAATATGTTTCATAATAGGACTAGTTACCTGCCTTGACCACGGTACTTTTTCTTCTGTGGTGCATCTTTAGGACCTGTAGACTTTTGGTACTTACCTTTTCTACGGGTGCCAAATACAATCTTTTTAGATTCAGCTGAACTTTTCTTTGCTGCCATTATACTAATAGTTTGTAGTACTCATTGAAATGCTTGACACGATCTGCCAAGCCAATTGTCCCACCATTCACTCGCTTGGTAACAGCTGTTACTACGGCAGGAGTTGCCCCTTGATCACAAATGGTCCAGAGCTTATTGTTGTTAAAGAAAAATGCAGCAGATGCCAGAGGGTACTTGGTAGCAACCAAGTCAGGATTACTTACTATGTCCTCAGGTACAGTCTTATCAAAAATTGAATAGTTCTGCTTACCTGTGAGCTGAATGTATCCTCGTCCTCTGAACTTATAACCGTCCCCAGAAGTCTCTGCCCCATTACCCATGCGATTAGCATAGACTCTGTTGGCAATCTTCTCAGGTTGTCTTTGGTAGGCGTTAGCCAGTGTAGCATTTGAGAAATACTTTTTGAATATACCCATTAGTCCCTTAGCAGAGTAGTTCAGGTTCTCCCGAACTGCTCTCCAGTTACCTGACTCATGTCCACATTGAGCCAAGAAGTGAGCCAGGCGTAGAGGTGTTGTAATATTAAATCTTGCAGCAGTGTCCGGGATCTGAGCAATAACTTCATCCGGAACATGTCCTTTTAGCTTATCCAATTTGAACCCTGATGTATTTACTAAAGGTGCAGCAGCTACAGGTGCAGCTACCGGTTGTACGGTTTGTACAGGAACAGGTGCAGCAGGAGCCGCTGTTGGAAACATCTTGCTCCAGGTACCATCCCCAACAATCCCATCAGCAGTAAGACCGTTAGCAGACTGCCATGCTTTCACAGCGTCCTCAGTCTTAGGGCCAAACTTACCAATAGGATCTACACCTAGAAATTGCTGGAGCTTGACAACCAAGTCTCCTTCAGAACCTCTTTTTAGTAACATAGGGTATAGGAATATTAAACTGTAGTCTTTTTCTTCTTCTTGTAGTACTTGCGTTTCTTCTTAACAGGTACTGCTTCTTCAGCAATAGCTTCTGCAACTACTTCTGGAATCTCCACATCTGGAATACCAGTTTCATCTTCATACACAACTGCTTCTGCAGGTGCTTCTACGGGTGTTGGGTTGCTCTTCTTTGAAGAAAACAACCAGGTTAAATACTTCTTGAACATGTTGGTTACTTTTTTTTGTTTAGGTTAATCTTCCAGAAAGCCTCTACACCAAATGAAGTATTACCCTTCATATCAACTTGGGAGTTGATGCCGTATATCTGGTCTTTCTTAGTCTTATATAACAGACCTACCTTTGCACCGGCAAGCCCGAAATTCTGGTTCATGTTGACACCACCACCCACGTATACCTGCCGCTTAGGCTCTTCATACTTTGTAATAGTGACAGTCTCTTTTACTGTAGGAATCTTGAAGTCATCCTTTGTCTTACGCTTACCCAGTGCATTCTGGGAAACTGTGTCTGTTACATGGATATAACCGTACTTACCTACTGCAATAGAGTCCTGGTAAATACGCTTAGCATGATGATTTGCACGTAAAGCAGAATACTCTGCCTTTAATGACTCATAGTCAGCTGGTATCTGAGGAAAATACTGAGGTTCAGCTGGAATCTCCTTTATAACAGGTACTGTCTTAACAATAAGACTGTCGTGCTTGGTCCAGAAAGTATCACGGACCACTAGGGTGTCTGGTTTTTTAGAGCCTTCACCGCTACCACCGCAGCCTCTTTGAAAAAATAGTGTGCCTACAAGTGCTAGGATGACAAGCCCGGTAAGCTTATCCTTCATATTCTTCAGGTAATGGTTTCTCATCTGCCCCCTCATCCTTCTTGGTCTTCTTACCCATGATGTTCTCTGCACCAGAGATACCAAAGCAGCCAAGCACGATGATGGTAAAAGCATTGAATACGTAATCATTGATTACAAGCTCACGGCCCATGTAACCTGTTACCAGGTCAACAGCAACAACAAGTGTCATTACTAAAAAGGCAATGAAGCCAATGATAGACTTCTCATTCCAATCATTATCATCCTTGAAAATGCTCCAGAATGACTCTTTGGGTTCATCAATTAAATGTTTCATAGGGCTTAGGGGTTAGTTTGTTGTCTGGTAGTACAGCTACTAGCTCTGCTCTTGGAGGCATAGCATGTTTATCAGGAGGAAAAGGTTTGTTTAAAGACACGGGTCCAGCTGACGCTTTATACATCAGTCTCTCCAGGTTATCTATCCGTGTCTTGTCAATATTTGACTGGGCCATCAGGGCTTTCACATCTTGCTTAATCTCTCTTATATCATTCCACACGAGCATAGTAAACCCGGATAGCAGGATAGGAAATAGGTATGCCTTAAGTGTTCCTAACGGATCCTGTGCAGCCATTGCTATTAGTCATTACGTAGTTGAAACTGAACTTCATAAACACGTGCTGCCGGACGCTTAAGTGCTGAGAACAAAGAGTTTGGGATAATGTTCCCATTCTTGTCATGACGCACAAAGAACTTAAGACCTGCAGGGTGTGTTGGAACAGGAGGACTAAGGAGCATGTCATCATCTTCAATGACCTTAGTGTTAGCAGGAACATCTGCAACTGACTTTACAGCCATCATAGTACCTGGGATAGGATACCCCAAAGCATCCCGCTGAGCATAATAAACTAGATTACTTGCCATTTTTGTAGAACTTATGTATGTTTGTAGACCTTACTGAAGAAATGATAAGGTAGGTAGGGAGAATCCTCTACAATATAATATACAGAAAAAAAACTGAAATACCCCTATTAAATCTTAAAAACTATTGCTATGGAGACATTACCCTATGCACAATCCCTACAGCGTAAACTGATAGAGGAATTCAAGAAAAAGTTTTATGACAAGCTGGGCTTCTACCCAGAGGTAATCACTCACACGACCGCATTTTCCCAGACTGACAAGTCCTCTATTATGAGGATCCCCTTGGATGAACTCCTGGACATCTTTAACATCCACGTCTTAATGCCCCATATCAAGTATACCCCTAATGCCGGATGGATTACCAGCCTTCGCAACAGGACCAGGATACGGGAGATATGTGATATAAGGTACATGTATTTCAAGGTGGCTGCCATGATGGGATATTCCACCTCAGCTATTGGCCGCAGTGTCGGCATGGACCACAGCTCCGTAATCCACGGACTACAAAGACTCAATGATTACCTGGAGACAGATGTCCGGGTAAGGCAAGATTATTACAGTACTATTTTAACCGTCAAACAAATAATAGAAGATGAATACAGACATCTACAATGTGCTCATCAAATACAGGCTGAGTCCCAATCAGTTGTACTTGATACACTCCCTGAGTGAAGGCATAGTACCAGCTGATATCATCAATGTAAAAGCGGAAGGCAACATCTGCCGGATGCTCGGACTCATTGATGAGGACAACAGACTTACTGATGCAGCAAAGGGAGTCCTCGTTGAGGTGAACAATGTTGTAGGCAAAGCCAAACGTAAAGTACAGAAGACCCTATTAGGTAAGGAACATGACACCTACATCACCATGTATCGTGACCTGTGGCCCAAAGGCAACTTACCATCCGGCAAACCCGCCAGACTGAGTATCCCTGACCTTAGAAAGAAGTTCACAGACTTCTTCAAGGAGCATGACTATGAATGGTCAACCATCATTAATGCAACCAAGGAATACATCCGTCAAAAGGAGCATAGCCCTTACATGATGACCAGTGGATATTTCATCCTAAAGAATGACCAAAGTGAACTGGCCAGCTACTGTGAACTGGTACTGGACCCAAGCTTTGTGAACACCAACTCAGTGGATTTGTATACCCACTTTTCTGCCCTATAAATATTTTGTAGAGCTGTTGCATTATTTGTAGACCTTTTGTATATTTACAGGCTAAGTTCTACAACTGAAAGGATTATTAAATGACACCCACAAGCAAACCTGAAGAGGTATGGACCCGACTTGACGCTCTGCACAAGAGAGGTATTGAGTACATTATTGACCGTAAAGAGGGTAAAGTTACATCCCTCAAAACTCCCTGGAGAAAATTTGATGACATTGGTATGGGCGGCCTTGAATGGGGTACCATTACTACTATTGGCGGACGTTCAGGAGATGGTAAGACTGCCATCCTTCTACAGATTACCCGCAACCTGCATAAGCTCAACCAGGACAAGGACTTTGCAATCCTTGACTTCCAGTTTGAGATGACCGCTGAGAAGACAGCCATGAGAGAGTTTGCAGCTTTCACCCATAAAAGTATTAAAGAACTGGGTAGTGTAGTCACTGACATTGATGAAGCTACCATTGACCAGCTTAAAGCTTATTCACAGATCCACCAGCACCGGGATATCTACCAGGTAGACCGGAAGATGACAGTACCCCAGATTAGGAAGACCATAGTAGACTTCTACCGCAAGTTCAACAAGCCGGTAATTGTCACTATTGACCACTCTTATCTGGTACAGGTGGGTGATGAAAAAAGTGAGCTGGCCATGCTCCACAATCTTGGCAGCATGATGACTGAGTTGAAGAAACACCTCCCTTGTTTATTCATTGTACTAAGCCAGATGAAAAGGGATGTGGAAGACATCCTCCGCAGAACACCAGGTAAGGCAGGGAACTACCCTACTTCCTCAGACTTCTACGGTGGTGATGCCTTGTATAATCACTCAGACATCATGATTGCCATTGACAGACCCTACCAGAAGAACGTGGTGCCTTATGGTCCACAAGAATTCATGGTAGGTCCCAACCACGTGGTGCTTCATGTATTAAAAGCAAGGGATGGCTCACCGGACAAGATGCTGTTCTTTGAGGCAGACTATGCCAAGATGGAACTGAAGGAATGTCCACCACCTAATTGCAACAAACCAATTTTCAAACCAAATCCGTAAGCACATGTACAGCACAAAAGAAATGCGAAGCAGTAATGATGTGAAGGCAGATAACCGCAAGGCACTGCGTGAGTATCACAGACAGACTTTAGCAGAGTTGAACGTACCAGAAACGTCCCTGGATGGCAAGGTTGCCTTTATGTTAAATGGCAGAAAGGTAGTTACTGCTTTTGGTAACCAGTTAAACCGTGACCCGCATGGGTATTATTTTGAGATTACAGACAATCTTAATAACCCTCTGGACACTAACCGCACCCTGTATTGGATTCGCCCTAACCCTAACTACAATGAAGAGTATGAGGAGCAGGCTGATAAGAACTCAGACAAAGGTTACAACACCCCAGAAACAAAGATGTATTATTTCCCTTTGGAGGAAGCAGTTCCTGTAACCAAAGGTGCAAAAATGGCTGCTGCTATTATGAAAGATAGCCGCTATAATCTGGACCAGTTAGACACAACTGTGCCAAGTGAAGACATGGATATTTCTAAGCTCACCATCCTTGACCTGTTTGCTATCATGTCACAGGAACCAGTGAGTAACAAGAAGTTCCTCAACGAGAAGATCATGCAAATTAAGAACAAGAAAAAGTAATGGAAATGGAAGCAGGAGCATTTGTGCTGCCAGACAAGAAGTCAGCACCCCTATCACAAAACCCTAAGAACCTCATTCTGTTTTCCAAACCTAAGGTTGGGAAGACTGAGTTGTTGGCGGGTCTCGAAGACTGCCTCATCATTGACCTTGAGAACGGTACTGACTATGTAGAAGCAATGAAAGTAAAGGCTTCTTCTGTCAAGGACATCAAGACCATTGGTCAGGCTATTATCCAGGCTAACAAGCCTTATAAGTACATCGCAGTAGATACTATAACTGCACTTGAAGAAATGTGTATCCCCTATGCAGAACAACTGTATAGCAACACTCCTATGGGTAAGAACTGGTTTACCAAAGGGAAAGCTGAGTACGGTACTATCCTGAACATGCCGCAAGGTGCAGGTTACCCATACTTAAGAGAAGCATTCTCTAAGGTTATTGAGTACATCAAAACCCTGGCACCGCATGTGATATTGGTAGGCCACGTCAAAGACACTGTGATTGATAAGAACGGCACAGATGTCAATGCTCTTGAGCTGGACCTGACTGGTAAAATCAAGCGTATCACCTGTGCTAACTCAGATGCCATTGGTTACCTGTACCGCAAAGGCAAGCAGAACATCCTCAGCTTCAACACTACGGATGACATTGCTTGTGGTGCAAGACCAACGCACTTGAGAAACAAGGAGATAGTAGTGTCTGAAATGACAGACAAGGGTGTGATAACACACTGGGATCAAATATTTATTAACAAGTAAATTCTTTAAACAACAAATAATATGCTTAGTACAAGAAACGTAAAAGAGTCAACAGGTTCAGGAAAGACAAATGCAAAGTTGCAACCAGGCAACCACACAGTAAAGATCCACAAGTTGTGGTTGAAGGAAGGATATAACTTCCAACAAACACGTGCTTACCACGTAATCCTTGATGTAGAAGGTGCTCCGGTAGGAGACGGTTTTGAAGGCTTCTTGGTAAACAAAGATGAGCCAAATGGTCCACGCTTCTTGGGTCAGGTAGGTAATGTCAAGTTGGGCTACTATGCCTTTGATGATGGTGTTACCAAGACTGGTATCCAGAAGAACCGTGACAATGATATCCTGGCAGCTATTGTAAAGCTTGCTAATACTTTGGGTGTACGCTCTGAGTTGGATGACACTATTGATGCTGCTGCTATCTCTCGCATTGAAGACTTGATGCCGGTAGCAACGCAGGTGTTCCGTGGCAAGTGGTTAGACACTTGTATTGCTGGCCGTGGCTACAAGGACAAGAATGGCTACACTGCCTATGAATTGTTCTTGCCTTATGGTAAGGAAGGTAAAATCCCTTACGAGGCACAAGGTACAAAGTCTGGCAAGTTGTTGGCGTTTGACCAAAACACCCACATCATTGCTCCAAAAGAAGACAAGCCTTTACAAGGTTTCGAGCCTGTAAACAACAATGACTTTGCTCCAGCAGCAGGGTCTACGAATTCAGACTTCGACCTATTGTAATACAGTAATCCTTTCGTGTGGTATAGCTAAGGGTAGGGAGATTCTCTCTACCCTTACTTGTCCACTTTAAATTCAGCTGTATGTTAAAGACAAAGAACCTGGTATCTGGTGTAAAGGAAGTTCCCTATACCTGGATATTTGAACACTATTGCAAACTACCTGAAAAGCTCAATGGTCAGGACCTGAAAATCAAGAGCATGTTCAATCCCAAGGAGAGAACACCCAGCATGTGCATCTACTATGACAAGAAAGCCGCCAAGTACAAGTTCAAGGACTTCAGTACTGACCGGCAGGGTGATGCTTTTAGCCTGGTCAAAGAGCTCAAGAACTGCGACTTCCATAAAGCATCCCTTGATATTGTAGAGAACTATAATGAGTTCATCCTGCATAACAACGGTGGCTATGATGTGAAGGAGTTTAAGGAACGCAGCCGTTACAAGGTGGTCAATACAGTCACCAGAGGATGGACAACCGCTGACCAGTACTATTGGACCAAGTTCAATATTGGCTCACGGTTACTGGAGGAACACAATGTGAAGCCTCTACAGAGTTACTCCATGCAGAAGGAAGAAGACGGGGAGATAAAGGAGCTGGAGATATCCGGTCCACTGATTTACGGCTACTTCAAAAGCAATGGTGAGCTCTACAAAATTTACCAACCCAAGGTACAGGACAAGAAGTTCATCAAGGTACAAGACTACATACAGGGCTCAGAGCAGCTCAAAGGTCACAAGTACCTTATCATCACCTCATCTCTCAAAGACCTGATGGCACTGAAGAGTCTAAAGCTTAAACAAATTGATGTCATAGCACCGGACTCTGAGAACACCACTATCCGTAAAGAGCTGATGGAGATGTACAAGCAGGAGTATGAGCATGTGCTCACCCTGTTTGACAATGATGAAGCAGGTGTCAAAGCCATGGAAAAGTATAAAGAACAGTATAACGTCTCTCCTATTTATCTGCGGATGAGCAAGGACTTAGCTGATAGTGTGCGGGACTCTGGTCCTAATGAGACTATCATCAACCTGGTTCCCCTGATACTGAAGAGAATTGTCCCTACCGAAGATGAAAGCAAAAACCAGTAAGCAAGATGACTGGTATTACTCACCAGTCGGGTATGTTACTGACATATCCCAGTTACTCAACTACGAGAACCTTGAAGGCTTTGTCTACAAGATTACCAACCTACAAACCGGAGCATTCTACATAGGGAAGAAATCCCTGTACAGTAATGTGAAGAAGCGTATTGGTGTCCGGGAGAAAGCTGCTACCAAGACCCGTAAAACCTTCCACAGGCTCCGCAAAGAGTCAAACTGGAAGAAGTACTATGGCTCTAGTAAGGAGTTAGCTGAAGATGTAAAAACCCTGGGTAAAGACCGCTTTCACCGGGAGATCCTGGAACTGTGCTGCACCAAGAAGTATTTATCCTATGCTGAGTTTGCCTGGCAGGTAAAGCTGGATGTACTCAAGATGCCCCACAGTTACAATGGTAATGTCCTGGGAAGATGGTACAGCCGTGACATGGAAAATTGTACAACTAAACTAAACTGATATGGAAGATCCAATTATAGAAGCTGTAATAGCACAGATGCGAATAGACTTTGAGATGGGTGATACCACCGCAATCTATGAGCTGCTAGAACATATACCAAAGAAAAACCTTCTTGCTTATTTACCAGAGTGGGAAGCTGATTTACTTGTAAACCCTGACGAATAATGCAAGAATTACATAACAGTGTAATGGGAAGAAGGCTCATTGAGCATCATATCCCAGAGATCCATGTGCAGCTAAAGCGTATTGCTGATGCACTGGAAGTATTGTCCAAGCGGGAGCTGGTCAAAATACAGAAGAAAGAAAAAGCCTCCTCTGGACTGAACCTTATCAAGGTAAAGCCTGGACAATATGAAGCTACTTTCAATGACGACAAGTGGCATATCTACCGGGATGGTGTGAGCTACAAGTATTGGTGGTTTGCAGAGAACCTTTCTAAGCCACATGAGAAAGCCTTCAGGGCTGATACCAAGAATGACGTACTGCACAAGCTGAAGGCAAGCTATGCAGACAAAGAAGTAACTATTTAAAACTCAAGATTATGGCACAAGAGAATAACAGTGCATGTACTGAGCTTGAACTAACAAAAGCCAAAGCTCAAACTGAGATAGCGTATGAGTTTATGGAAATATTGGAGTCCAAGACCTGGTGTAAGACTACCCAGATGGATATCCAGGACTTCCTTAGAAAGGTAGGCCACTGGCCGGAATTAGAGAAGACCCAAGAAGAAGCAGTATTGTAAACATTAATCCACTTAAAGTTATGTTAGACTTGACAAACCCACAGACCCATGAAGATGCAGTAGAAGCATTTTATTCCAAGCCTTTTCAGTTTAGCTACAGTAGCTTGAATAAGTTGCTATGGAATCCGGCTGCCTTTTATCAGATGTATGTACTAGGACTGAGAGAAGAGTTGACCGAATCCCATATTGTGCAGGGTAAAGTCATCCATACTTTGTTGCTGGAGCCGGAAAGGTTTGATGAACAGTACATAGTGTCTCCATCCAAGTTGCCTTCTGATAGTGTAAAGGCTGTCATTGACAGATGCTTCAACCACTATAAAGAACTGGCAGCAAGCGGTGACACCCGTGATAACCTCGGACAGTTTGCTCCTGCCATTATTGATATCATGGTAGACATGAACTTCTACCAGAACCTGAAGACAGACCAGCAAAGACTGGAGAAAGTAATCACAGACGAGTCCATTATGTACTGGGACTATCTTAAAAGCCTCAGTGGTAAGACCCTGGTGTCTTATGACATGTTACAGTACTGTAAGAATGCCGTAGAAATTATCAAGACCAACCAGGATGTGTGTGACCTGTTGGGCTACGGAGCCACAGACTTTGACATGAAAGATATCCACAACGAATACTACCTGGAGATCAAGGAGTTAAGTGACAAACCCTTTGGTTTGAAGGGTATAATTGATAACATGGTAATTGACCATGACAAGAAGATTATTTATATTAATGATGTAAAGACAACTTCAAAAGACCTTATCAATTTCCCTGAAAGCATAGAGGTGTTTGGCTACTGGATGCAGGCTGCCATCTATAACCTGATGGTCACTACCAACTACCAGAACCTTATCAGCCAAGGTTACCAGATAGAATTCCGGTTTATTGCCATTGACCGGATGTTCCATACTTACCCATTCCCCGTGAGTCAAAAGACTATGGAGGCGTGGACAGAAAGATTCCTAAGTGTATTAGACAAGGCCCAATGGCATTATGAGACCAAGTCCTATGGGCTACCGTATGACTTGGAAAATAAGCTGGTGGTCCTATAGACCCATTACAAATGATCACAGCACTTTATGCTAAGTATTTCCAAAAGTCCAAGACTTTCCTTTACCCTCTGCTGAGTATCCCAAAGAACACTCCATACACTCCAGCCGGGGTGTATGTGAGCTGGCAGGGTATCTGCACACCTGCAGACCAAAAGCTGATAGTACTATACCGTCACCAGGACAATCCTGGGTACCATGACTTCCTGATGTCCTACATCTACAACAACCCGTTGTTCAAGGAAGAAAGGTCTACAAAAGACGGGTATGATATCTTTGCTTTTGACCTGGCAAATTATGCTGCAGATCACCAGCATTTCCTGGATGGAAAGTACTCTCAATTCTCTGGTAAATGCAAGAAGATTATCCGGAACTATTTTGGGGAAACATCCTCAGAATACAAGTATATAGACACTTATCTGTATCCTGACCGGTATATTGACCTCTATGCAAAGTTGCTGAATGTTGAGCCTTCTCTCCTGGAAAGTGTGGGAGAGTTATGTGACAAGTTCAACCCTGTGGAAGAAGATTTAAAAATACTTGTAGAAGATTTGGAGGTCTCCAAAAAAGCTCTTTAATTTGTACTTCTTTCACCAAACCAACCGTCCTTATGACAAAATCCATGTTATTGATTACTTCTACCTGGAGTGAGAATAAAACATTCAAGATGATTCCAGTGTCAAGTGATGCCCCATTCAATGAGGTAATCTTTGACCCAGAGCAGAAAGTACTTGCTGTAGTAGGCAAGGAAAAGAAGCAGACATTCCACATGCTGCCAAAGTTAGATGATGCCGGTAGATTGATGCCACTAAAGCAAAAGCGTGTAGATGGCAAAGACTATGCAGAAGAAAGAAGACTATTAGAAACCTACTATGAATACTTCATTGAAGACAAGCAGGAGATTATAGACTTCGTAAAGCATTTTGCACTGAATGCCGGCTCGTATGACTTCAACAGCCATATTGAGATTGCCTTCGCTGCTCCTATTGAAAATCCAGTGATTGCCCAGTAATCAAGCATTTATGACAAGGGGGAGTTCTATACTCCCCTTTTTTATTGAAGACCAACAATTACAAACCAACAAAGTGGGGGAACAGCTTAACTGAACTATTACCATGAGTAAAGACCGCTCGCACTGGGTGATGGACTACGAGACTATATGCAATTGTTTCGTAGCTGTCTTCACCCATTTCATGACCAATCAACGCAGAGTATTTGTTATCAGTAACCTGCAGGATGACTTTGAAGACTATATGAGTTTTCTGCAGCAGAACATTGCTAACAATGAATACCATATCTCCTATAACGGTCTAGGCTTTGACTCACAGATCACCCAGTATTTACTTGAGAACTATCACGAGATGGCTACCCAGCATACGGGTGGTGACCGTGCCTCTATCATTTACCAGTATGCCCAAAGGGTCATAGGAAAACAGGACAGTAAAGAAAGACTGGACTATCCTCCCTACAAGCTGAAGGTAAAACAGATAGATGTGTTCAAGATGAACCACTGGGATAACCCTGCCAAGAGCTCTTCTCTAAAGTGGATTCAGTTCTCCATGGACTGGCACAATGTAGAAGAGATGCCGCATCCCCACTATGAGCCTGTCACAACCCGTGAACAACTCAGAATGGTGGTACAGTATTGTATCAATGATGTGGAGAGTACCAAGGCTATCATGACTCTGAGTAAGGAGCAGATAAACCTGCGTACTACCTTGAGTCGGGAGTATAACATAGACCTGATGAGTGCCTCTGAGCCGAGGATATCCAAAGAGCTCTTTGCCTATTTCCTTTGTAAGAAACTGAACATCCCTAAGCGGCAGCTGAGAGAGATGCGGACCTACAGACCCAGCATTGTGCTGAAGGACTGTATCCTGCCTAACATCAGCTTCAATGCCCCGGAGTTCCAGGACCTGCTCAAGTTCTTCCAGAACAAAGTAGTTACTGAAACAAAGGGAGCCTTAGAGTATAAAGTTTCCTATAAGGGAGTAGACACCTATTACGGCCTGGGTGGTATCCATGGTGCAGCTAACCCTGCTATCTATGAGCCTAAACCAGGGTGGACTATAATGACTTCGGACGTTACTAGTTTCTATCCTAACCTGGCTATCAGAAATGGGTTTGCACCAGCACACCTGCCCAAGAAAGAGTTCCTGGAATTGTATGAGTGGTTCTTTGAAGAGCGTAAGAAAATACCAAAGAAAGACCCCAAGAACTACGTATACAAGATTATTCTGAACTCTACCTACGGGTTGAGCAATGACGAGAACAGCTTCCTGTATGACCCGATGTTCACTATGCAAATCACCATCAACGGACAGCTCCTGCTGACCAAGTTGTATGAGATGCTATGTGACGCAATCCCGGAAGCTATACCCCTTATGCAGAATACCGATGGTCTGGAGATGATGATACCAGAGTCCCATAAAGGTATTTACATGGACGTATGCAAGGCTTGGGAAAACATGACCAACCTACTGCTGGAGCATGATGAATATTCCAAACTGATACTGGCTGATGTGAACAACTACATTGCCGTGTACAAGAACGGAAATGTCAAAAGCAAAGGCAGGTTTGAGTGGGAAGACCAAGACAAGAAGAAGGCTGCTATTCTGCACAAGAATAAAAGCTTCCTTATCATTCCCAAAGCCATCAATGCTTACTTCATCTCAGGTATCAAGCCTGAAGACTTTATCAGACAACATACCAATGCAGGTGACTTCTTTGCTGGCTCCAAAGCCAAAGGGCAATGGAAGTTTGTGCGGCAGTATGTCCAGGATAATGATATCAAAGAAGAACACCTGCAGAAGACCATCCGGTACTATGTATCTAATAAGGGAAGTAAGATCATCAAGAAACACAAGGACCCTGAAAGACCCGCTATTAATTTAGTAGCAGGCTCCTGGCAGCTCACCGAAATGAACCGGTGGGATGACGGAGTACCCAACATAAAAGACATGGACATTGACTATGACTTTTATATCAAGGGTGCTACCAAGGAGATTGAGAACATCAGTGGTTCCTTGACCAATCAGAATGTACAACTAGAAATGTTTTAATATGCCAGCTAAAACCAGATATGCAAGTAAGGCAGAAGTAGTCAACACCAGGCTACCACAGTATGACAAGACTTATACAGTAATCCCGCACGCTAATGTAATTGACCAGACTTATGCTGAGTTACAGAAGAGCGGGTTCCGTATCAAGAATGAAAAGTATAAAGCAGCAAGAAACTGCGATATTGTTCAGGGTGTATATCACCTTGAACATGGAGATGACCCTGACATGGGATTGATGTTTGCCTGGACTAACTCTTATGACAAGTCCATGCGGTTCAAGTGTGCCGTAGGTGCCCATGTTTATGTATGTGACAACGGAATGATTTCCGGTGACATGTCCAGCTGGACCCGCAAGCACACCGGTACAGCAGACCAGGAGATGGAAGATACTGTGTCTTTCCAGATCCGCAATGCCACACGGCACTATGAGAAGCTCATTCACCAGAAGAATGAAATTAAGAACATCCAGCTGAATAAAGCAGAGCAGGGTGAAATCATTGGCAGATTGTTTATTGAGCACGAGACTCTTACCCTGACACAACTGGGTATTGTGCAGCGTGAGATGAACAAGGCTACTAATATCTATGGCGTGAAGCAGGACAGTGCCTGGGCGTTGTATAACCACATCACTCTTGCATTGAAGGAGTCACATCCTCTAAGTTTCATTTCAGACCACGAAGTAACCCACAAGACCTTTGTGGATACATTGCTTCATACCCTGGTTAAACCTGCTGCTCAGCCGGTATATCAACCAGTGGAGGAAGAAGTGTACAGTGCAGATGCAAATGTAGTTTACCTGTAATATGAAACTAACCGTATCCTTTGACTTTGATGGTACACTAGCTATGCCTCATGTTCAGGAGTTCGCCAAAGAGCTCCTGGACCTGGGTATAGAAGTACGTGTGACCACCACTCGCTATGATGATATGCACTGCCATAAGTACGGCTACCGCTGGCCTCCTGTATTGGATGACCTGTGGGAAGTTGTAGACAGGCTGCAGATCCCACGCCACCATGTAAGGTTCACCAACATGGAGTGGAAAAGCAAGTACTTACTCGGAACCAACTTCGTCTTCCACTTGGATGACAATGAAGAAGAGTTCCACCATGCCCGCTATGACAGTGTTAAAGTACCCATGGTACAGGTCAATAGCGGCAGCTGGAAGAAGAAGTGCTTAAAACTACTAGAGAAATCCGTTAATTCTATCAAGACCAATGAAAGTACAGTTCAAGAAACTAGTGCCTGAGGCACAAAAGCCAAAGTTTGGCAAGCCCGGTGATGCCGGTGCAGACCTTGTAGCAACAAGCATAGACACCTCGCGTGGTGGTCAGGTTGTATATGGTACAGGTGTAGCAGTAGAAATACCAGAAGGTATGGTAGGGTTGGTCTTTCCAAGGTCATCCGTGCGTAATACACAGTTAATCATGAGCAACTCTGTAGGAGTCATTGACTCCGGATACAGAGGAGAAATCATGGTAACATTTAACCTTACCACAAAAGACTGGGTAGCCGAACTCTACAATGTTGGAGACCGGATAGCCCAACTGGTAATAGTTCCTGTTCCTCTTATCCAGTATGTAGAGGTTGAGGAACTTTCAGAAACAGAAAGAGGTACTGGTGGACATGGTTCCACTGGTAAATAGACCTTAAATGTGGGTGAGAGCTTTAAAAACTACCGGTACAGAATACATGACCGGAGTGACGTTCAATCATGCTAATGGTAATGGAACCCAAACAGCCTTCGGGTGAATTGTTTACACCTTACCACTTTGCCTAAAGGGGTGCTCTCAGGAAAGTCATATATCCCAATGATTGTTCACGTATTCACAACTAGCTAGTTTGGGAGAAGGAGGTGGTTTTTTTCTTTGTTTTCCACCTCCTAAACTCCCTTTAATAATCCAACTATGAAGAAAGCTTTATACTTAGATGATGTAAGAACACCTACTGATAACTTACCAGGATATGAACCTTGGGTAATTGTCAGAAATGCTGATGAGTTCAAAGCTCATATCACAAAACACGGTGTGCCAGACTTTATCAGTTTTGACCATGACCTTGCAGACGAACACATGCAAGACTATTATTCCCAAGTCAGAGACTACGGTTTCCAAACTCCCAACTATATCAGTTTCAAAGAAGAAACAGGATTGAGTTGTGCTATGTGGTTGGTACAATACTGTGGTGACAATGACATTGCCCCGAAGACATGTGCTGTGCATTCCCACAATCCGGTGGGTGCAAAGAACATCCAGGACTGTATCAACAGTTACAAAAAACACCTGGGCCTACCTCAGGACTGCTATTTAGGCAGGGTACCTTTTAAAATAATTCCAAGATGATTATTGCTATCTCAGGCTATTCAGGATCCGGGAAGGACCTGGTAGGCAAAATGATACAGTACTATACCAGTGAGTGTAGTAACAAGGAAAGTATGTATTACCGTCCCTTTGACCGGTTTGTAGAAGCCGGTGGAGGCTCAGAGCTTAGAAACTTTGACCATCACTACTATACAGAATGGGAAGTAAAAAAGTTTGCAGGCAAGCTCAAAGACATAGCTTCTATGTTGACGGGTATTCCGCTGCATAAATTTGAAGACCAGGAATTCAAGAAGACAAACCTGGGTCCAGAGTGGGGTATGACAGTAAGAGACTTCTTACAAAAGCTAGGTACAGACGGGCTTAGAGATGGGCTTCATGAGAACACCTGGGTTAACGCTCTCTTTGCTGACTATATTCCTAGCCACAGCCAATGGACTGAAGGACCTTTAGACATTTATAAATATGGTCTTCTACCTAACTGGATCATTACAGACTGTCGGTTCCCTAATGAAGCGGAAGCTGTAAAGAAATACGGAGGTGTCATTGTCCGTATCAACCGTCCTGGTAACACAGCTGTCAATGCACATCCTAGTGAGACATCTCTGGATGATTGGACCTTTGACTATACCATCAGCAATGATGGGACGGTTGAAGAACTGCTTGCAAAAGTAGCTACCTTAGTGGAAACCATCATGGTTACCAACCAGTAACCAACTTACACTGTCTACATTTAGTTGTAGACCTTACTTGTAGAACTCAAAGAAGCTCTCTAATTTAGCAGTATGAAAATAATACATGCTCTAAAGAAGCTAAACTGGAGTTCTATAGTAGGATGGATAGTCATACTCACCACTACTTTCTTTTTGTGGTGGGGCTTATTTAAAATGTTCAACGGGTTCTTTGTATGGCTTGCCAAATAACAACCCACTACCTCCAACTAAATGGAATATGCCTTTATTATTGAACTACTACCGGAAAGCAAAAGTGTGTTCGGTATAGAATTTATGACCGCAGAAACTGCAATAGAAGTGAATGGTCAACATGAAGACAGGATTGCATACAGCTTTATCTTTGGGCTGGCAGTTATTCACTTCCAATTTATTTACTACAGTAAGACCGAGTAAGTTGATGGCAGGACCACAAAAAGAAGAGGGGGCTATTAGTGCCCCCTTTCTTTATTGAATCCGTATATCCCACTCTTTACGGAAGTCATCATCAAAGATAGCCCGCATCTGTACGGCCTCTTTGGTTATAGGCATGATCCTATATAAATACTTTAATGGTTTAGCATCATCCATCATCTCTGCATCTCCGGAAGCAAAACCCCAGCCTTGCTTGGCAGAACTTGTAACAAACCGTTGCAAATCCTCAGCAAGGGTAATGATAGGTAATGGTCGCTTCACAAGTTCAGTGAACTCAATTGGGTTATAGTAGAAGGCAAACTCATTGTAGAACTTCTCCAGAGCCCGAACAGTGTACTTGCGTACCCCCTTCATGTCTTCATCATCCTCATCATCACCAGGCTTCACGGCCAGAATCATCATCCAGAAAGCAAGGATAATCATAAGTTCTCTCATTGCACTTCTGATATTACCCAGGTGCATGTCAATAAACTCAGCTTCAGTGATGTTAAACTCATCACCCTGCTCATAGGCTTTAGCTTTTTCTAACTGGTATCTGGCTTTAGCTGCTTCAATAGCTGTGTCTGAGCCAACTCCCATCACTACAGTCTTTAGTAAAGACCCTACCCTGGCACTGAAAAGCTCACCAAAGAAACTTCTTAGCTTACCATATTGGTACATGTCTAAATCCTGGTCTTTGGATAAGCCTCCAAATCTCTCCTTAGCCATGGCAGGAATCCAGCTTCTGAACTGCATTAGGGCCATACCCATCATAGATGTTCTTACCCAGTTGATATCATCATTGGTAGAGTTACCAATAACAATCTTAGCAGCTTTCTTTACAGCAGCCCGGAACTTCTCAGCATTCTCGCTACCCATTTCCACACCAGGAATAGTTAACACATCATCTTTAATCTCTGCAGTAGCCAGTAAACTCTTCTCTGCCTTAAGCTTACCAATCTCCTCATCCATCTTTTTTTGCATTGCATCACGCTCTGCCTTAGGTAAGTTATAGAACGTGTTGTAGTTCATCTGCTCCTTAACATAGTTGGTGATGTTCACCAGGTTACCACTAGGGTCAAGCATGTAGTTCTGCATTAAGGCAATGGCAAGTGGATGCTGTACCCCTTTATCAGCAATACGCTGGAAGAAGTAGAAGTTGTCTGTGTTAATCTTTGCCATAGCCTTAGACACTGAAAGCTTCTCTGACTTGTTACGCTTGGTATCTTCCAACAACAGGTCAAAGTAATCCAGCATAGCTACTGCCTTAGGATCCTGCTTAGTGAACAGGTACATTGACTTTACCCAGTCATCATTGTTCATAACCAGCTTCTTACTAGCCAGCAAGAACACGTTACCTGTACCACCTACGAACTGTGCCATACCTGACAATGGGTTCAAGGCAAGTGTCTTCAAGCTAAAGAATCCCAGCAAGAACTGGAATGACTTCTGGAAAGAGAATGTCTTACCAAACATCTTAATCTTAAAGTCAAACTGCTCACCAATCTTTCTGTTGTACAGGTAGTAGTTAACAAAGTCTTCTAAGAGCTGTGCATTACGGGAGTTGTCTGCTTTCTTTTCAAACTCTCCTGTTGGTAGACGCTTAGCCTCATTGAATAAGTTAGTCACCAGTGACTCTTTGTTACGCTCAGCCAGGGTCAATACATAGGTATCATCCTCAATGCTCTGCATAGCCTCATAGCTGTACATGTGAGCACCCCAGATACCAAAGACTTTAAACAGGTCCTGGCTCTTCTTATCATAGCTGGTTGTACCATCCTCATTATCTACACCAATATCACGGGTAAAGTACACCGGAATACGGTTGATTACCTGACCAGTTACCGGATCCAGCTCAGGAAAATACTGTGAGCCTGAATCCACCTGCAGGTTCTCAAAGAATGCACCACCGGCAAACATGCCTTTATTCATACCTCCGAATACCAACTGATCCATCTTGCTCTTGAACATAGATGGTACAAACTCTGGAGAGTATTCATCTAGCATACCCAGTCTTTCTGATTCACGGATCAACTTCTGGAAGTAGTTATAGGCTGCTAGTGCGGGTTCATTACCCTTTGCATTCAGCTCTTTCCACCGGCTACTCTGCCACTTGGCACTTGGCTTTAAAAAGCTGTTCTTAGGGTTAAGGTAGGCATCCGGGTTAGGCTTACCTTCTTCATCCACAATATTATGTCTGTCCACCCAGTTATAGAATGCTTTGGCTACTGCTTCAGCATTCTGCTCAGGGTCTTCATAGAACTTAGCCTCCTTATAGTACTTCTTCTTACGCTCCATCTCTTTCTGGAACCGGCCATCAGGACCACCATCAAACTCGGTGTTCTCTGCAATCCATTTCCAGTCTCCTGCACGGATAGCCTCATCACGCTTTTTGTAGAACTCACTGTCATACTTCTTCAAGAAGTTACCTGTCCACTTGCCTTTCTTAAAGTCCAGCATAATGTCAAACAGGTTGGTACCAGAGAGCCCTTTCTTCTTACCCCAGGCTTCCATAGCTTCCTTGTGCTTCTGTAACTCTGACATCATAGTAGAGAACTTAGCATCACGGACGTTCTGTGAACCACGAAGCAGACCATAGAAAGTCTGAATAGCCTTGGTATCTAACTGCGAGATTGAGTTGAATGTACCGGCTACCCAGCTCACACTCTTCTCTGACTTCTCAAAGTTCTCAATACCCATACGCTGGGCAATAGTAGAAGCAATATCATTTAGGTTTTCTTCTACCTCTTCCAGTACAGCTGCTGCATCCGCACTCATTTGCTTGTACGCAGAAGACAGCATCTCCAGGTCAGGAATTAGTTCGGTGTTACCAGACTCATTGATCTGCTTGCGGTAGTCATTCAGGATACTGTTGATGATACCTGAAGTGGTACTGAATACTTTAAGGGTATCCAGGGCATAACGGATATCTTTAGGTGTAAGACCACCACTAGCCAGCAACTCACGGTATCGGGCTACCTCTGTGTTACCCAGCTCAATAAAGGCATCAATAGAACCTCTAAGTTCCAGGTCACGGATAGCATTGCGGTAACGGGCAAGCTCTTCTTTCTGCATGAACTTTTCAGAAGCCTTGTATCTTCTTTGCTCAATACGCTTGTAGATACCACTAAGCTTTTGTAAGAGCTTATCCATTTGCTTATCCCCTGTAGTCTCATCCAAAGAGATAGGTAGCAAGTAGTTTTTGTCATTAGGGATATCAGCCGGGTGGAATGCACCAATCTCAATCTCTCTTAGCTCAAGGTCTGTATTCTCTCCAGCTTTGTTCTTGATATAGTTGTACTGGGTACGGATAGGGATAGCACGGACAGTACCAAACTTATTGAAGCCATAGAACTCTCTAAGGATACGCTTGTACTCTCCCATCTGGATGCGGTAAGCCTGTGGCTTGAACTCCTTGATTTCAGTCTGGAACTTACCAATCTCCTGGCTCTTCCAGTCATAGATGTTCACTGTACCATCTGGCAGGATAGCCAAAAGGTCAATAGAACCTGCCATATCCAACACAGGGTCATAAATCTTTACCTCTTTCATGAACACAGTACCTGGAGGATACGAGCTCACCAAAGCCTGGAAGTAATCATCCAGTGCTTTCATGATCTTGGTATCCGCAGCAGCGTGCATGATAGGTTGCTTTACATCCCGTACCAAGCCGGTAGTAGCATCAATGTAGGCATCATAGACAGCCTCCATCATTAAGTGAATAGCATCACCAAACTCAGCCTTTAACAGGTCAATCTCCTTCTGACGCTCATCTCTACGGTCATTAGGGAATAACTTCTTGTAGTAAGCATCAACCTTAAGGGTTGTAACAGAAGTCCGTACAGGTCTCTGGTCACGCTTATAGATGTGTCTCTTCTGCTTGGTAACAGGGTCAATAGAGTTGTCTAGTATCAAACGGTTCTGCTCATCTTTAAGCTTGTCCATACTAGCCTGGTAAGAGAAGTATACCCCATCTTCAGCATTGATTGCTCCCAGGTTGCTGGTATCACCACGCATAATCTGAGCAGCTGCCATCTCAAACGGGTTGTCCTCACGTCTATTAAAGATGTCTGTGATTAACTTCCATACCTTATCCCACCAGGTAGCCAGCTTGGCAATTCTTTCCTGAGATTCACCGGCGGTATTGCCTTTTAGTATATACTCACTGATCATCTGACCAATGGCTTCCTTCTTTAACTTCTTGAAGTTGATGGTACCATCTGGGTTACGGTACTCAGGAAGATCCTTATAGTCTGCAACTACATCACGATACAACTGGAATGCGGTGATGTCATTCATCATCTGCTGCATGAGCGGATGACCATCACCCAGCATATTCACAAAGAAGTGAGCTGCTTCCTCACCCAGTAAACGGGCATCCATAGAACCTTCCATTACCTGGATGATACGGTTCATCATATCAGCCTTAGCCATAGCACTGATTGGATTACCTTGTGCATCTGTCATTTGGTTGACAGCTTCCACACTTACACCAATCTTAGCCAAAAAATTTAGTATCTGTTGCTGAAGTTCATCCTCTGACATCTGAGGACTGGCAAAGAAGTCATCACCTATCTCATCAATCCCGGAGTAATCAGGGTCCGGTGTATTTCTCAGGTATTCCTGGTACAACTGCTCTTTACTGCGGTAGTTCTCCAAGATGTTGGTAGCTACAGCATAAGCCTGCCCATAAGCACTGTCATTCTGCTTGATACCAAATAAACCCAGGATATAGTCAAACAACTGCTCAAAGAGATTATTATACCGGTTCTCACCATCCTTAGCAGGGATCTCCATCAATTGCTTGACAAACTTACCATCAGTAAACAGACCTACTATGAATTCATCCAGGTTACTTAAAGCATAAATACCTTCTCCTGTTTCTGCATTAAACCCACCTAGCTTGCTCTTGGCATACTCAAACAATTTAGTGAAGTCCTGAACCACAGGGTTAGTCACATCAGTAAGCTGTTGGTAAGTAAGTGCGTGCAAGATTTCGTGCAGGATAGTAGGCTCAGAGCCCACTCCACGGAAGGTAGAATCTTTGTTGATTAAGATGCTGTTGCTACCAGGAAAGTATACACCAGCTGAAGGACGGTTGTTTACCCGTGGCAGACGCTCATCAAAAGAGCTAACCAGGCTAATCTCTACATTGTTAAACTCAGCAAATGCTTTAAGCTTCTCTGCTAACCGGTTAAGTGGATGCTTGCTCTTAGCAATGCGGTCCAACATATCCATTGTAGTGGTGGTATTGCCATCCGGGAAATACTTACTTGCTATCTCTGTGTCCTGAGCATTTCTAGTGAACTTCTCAAACATAAATATCTTGTACCCGGAAGGAGTCTTTCTAACCTCAAAACGGTACTTAGGACTCTGGTTCAGGGAAGCTACCCACTTGTCTGTCTTAGCAATCTGTGCAGGTGTGCCGTAATTGACAAACTTGATTTGCCCATTGCTGTTAAGTAAGTTGTAGCTCTTGTACAAGTCTTCATTTCCTTTTAGAGGAAACGGATCTGCCATAGCCTGAGACATGAACTCTCTAAAAGAATCCATGGTAGGCTCGCCATTAGCATCTACTTTGTTAGCCACCCCTTCCTGGATGGAAGCCATAGTGACTTCATCCATACCGGGGTCATTTATCTTTACCTGGGCAACTCTCTCCCAGTCACCGAACCAATCCTTGAAAGGATCTGTATAGGCAACAGCCCAGTTGTCCAGTGCCTCCTCCTTGTCAGGGTAGACCTGAGCTAAAGAGGCAAAGAGCTGGGACTCTTGACCATTGGGTGCGGTGACCTTGGATATTTCACCTGATTGTTTATCTCTAAAAATTTGACACGTAGCCATAGGGTATTTGTGGGATTAATATATTAGCAACCTTTGTCTTTATCTTCTTTCACTTGGGCAATTGGGAACTTACGGGCAAACTTTATTCCTGCTCCTGTATTGGTACCAGTAACCGCTGTACTGCTGAACACTACCAGTTTCTTTCTTGGACGAGATACTGCAGTGTACATCATACGGTTCTGCTGCTCTACTCCACCAGGGAATGTCATGATATCATTCTCTAGTACATAAGTACTGTCATACGTACTTCCTTGTACCTTGTGAGATGTGATAGCATATCCATAACCCACATCAACAATAGACTCTTTGAAAGTGTAGAACTCAGCCCATGCTTTCTTGTACTCTTGTGTACCTTTGGTCAATCTCTTAGCTTTAGCAGCCATACCAGCAAGTACAGTCTTGAGCTTGTTCTTCTCAGCCGGGTTGATGGTATCCATACGGACCATACGCTTCTGCTCCTTACCTTCCATATCTGTGAACGTAGTTTCTATCTGGATCTCATAGATGGTAAAGTCACTGCCTTCAACAGGTTTCTCTCTTACCGCACGCACATAGCCTTTAAGACCATTCTCGTACATCAGCTCTCCTGTTCTTGCGTAGTGTGGACTGTTTACTCTAATAAACTCTCCAACCTCGTAAGGAGTTCCAACTGAGTCAGGGAAAAGTTGCTCACGAATACGCATGTTGAAGTTGTCTACCGTAGCATTACGAGCTCCAACAATCACAGTACCTTTGGTCAATGCAGGGTTCTGGAAGTCTTTCATGTACTCTTCCAATACAACATCTGCACTGTCAGTGAACATTACCCCTTCTCCATTTTCCATCTTGGTGGTTCTATCCTCTAAAGGATTCTTCACCCAACCAGGCTGGTTGTTTTGGATAAGCTCAATGTTGCGAGCAAACACATCTGTTACAGGAAGAATAGGACTCTCAGCTTTCTGACGCATACGTTCAGTCAGCTCAGCATATCTTTCTTTTCTAACATTACCAGCAATAATAGGAGCCATTAAAGACCATACAGGTGAGTCTGAACCATTCTCCACATCAATTGGTGGAATCTGTGCATTGTCACCCATGAAGATAATCTTGGCATCACCACGCATCTTCTCCAGCAACTTGTCATAGATAAAGTCTCCAATCATGGAAGCCTCATCTACAATGATAAGCTTGGCACTTTCAATACGGTCCGCCTTACCTTGAGCACGGAAGTCACGCTCCTCATCAGCAGTACGCTCTCTGAAGAACATAGCTCCATTGTCATCAAAGTCCATACGAAGACCCAACAATCCCGCAATGGTAGTGGTATTGTAACCCTTCATAGCCTCCTGCAGTACGTTCTTAGCTTCGTAAGAAACGGTAGCTCCAATGATGGCGTTTCTAGGGATGTTAGCCTCAGCAATAGCCTTCTGGATAATGGTAGTCTTACCTGTACCTCCACGGCCTTTTAGCAAGAATAGGTTACCCTCTCCTTCACCTTTAAGGAATGCTCGGATTTTATCAATAGCAGCACGCTGACCGGCATTAGCATATACACCTGGGAATAGCTCATACTTCTTGTCCTTGATGACACCGTCTTCAACTGGCTCTTCAGTAGATGTCTCCACAGAAAGGGTATCACTGAATGGATCTACACCTTCTTGCTCAGGAGTCAGAACATTACTACCATCTCCCTGTAAAGCAAATAAGCTGTTGAATTCATCTTGGCTGTAACCAATACCTTTATCCTTGAAGTAATCACCAAAGTCCATATCAAAGCGGATAAAGTCAGGACTTTCCAAAGACACTACTTCCACAGTACCTACAACAGAAGAATCTTCTAGGCTCATTACATTTAGTTTATCTCCTACCTTTAGGGTTTTAAAATCAACACCACCAGTAGCAGTCTTAGCAGCTTCATTGGCTTTTGCTAGTCTTCTTGCTTCTTCAATGGTTTCTACATACTCTGCAATCACACCATACTCATCATCCAGGATATCATACAAACCATCCCGCATCTTCATAATAGTAGTACCACCAATAGTCTCAGACTCTAATGCAGATGGCTGCTCACCAGATGTGTCCGTATCTGTTGATACTGGTTCAATAACCTTAAGAGAATAGGCAAATCTTGATTCTTTACCACTGACAAACTTTGCAGAAAACTTATTGTTTGCATCAAAGTCAGCCCAATCTTTAAACCCTTCAGCTTGAGCATACTCATCAAGACCCATAGTCCAGTTTGAGAAGTCTACAGCATCAACTGCAGTACCTCCAGCCATCACTTCGGCCAGTAATCTTACCTCCACTTTAGTACCATCTGGCATAGTGTAAATACCATCTTCTAACTTTTCTTTCTCAGTTCGGTTAGTGATAGTCTTAGTGCCAGCTTTAATTTTAGCAATGTTATCTGCTTGCATTTTGATAGCACCTTTCTCTTGCAATGGTTCTGCTACCGGTGATGGAGTAACAACAACCTCTGGCTTAGCTATCGGCTGTCTGTTGCTAGGATACAATTCCTCACGGGCTGTATTGTTAGCTCCTACCAATGAACCAAAACCAGTAGCATTACCTACCTCTGTGAACATGTTACCTATACCTTTCTTGTTGATAGGTCTGAAGTATGTGTTACCACCTCTGGTTTCATAACGCTCATAAATAGTAGTCGTATACAGCTTGTCATACTGACGGTTTCTGCGTAACTCCTCTTGTTGCTCTTTGCTGTAAGCTTTGTTCAGGCTAACAATCTTCACATACGGACGCTTTGCAGTATCCATGTCAGAGCTTACCTTAATGAAGTTTCCTTCCTTCTTGTAGAACTTGGCATTCGGTACAATGACATCATTGCGGTAGTTGTTCTGGTGGAACTGCTTCCAGATAGAAGCTACGTCAAGCTCCAACTGCTTGTTGTTCTTGAACGCATCTACTACCAACTTGGCAGTACGAGAGAATATCTCTACCGGTAATGTTCTTGTAAAGTTGAAAGCGGACATGTTACCACCTCCCTGGATTATTGCCAGGTAAGCCAGGTCTTCCATAAATTCAACCAACTCAGTGTTACCAGAGTTCATTGCATACTGATGTAGGTCTTTAGCAGACTCAATCACCATGTTAGCACGGTAGCTATCAGTAGCACGCTTCAGCAACTTCACCGTATCAGGTACACCCTCTTCGTTAGAAAGCACTGCTAGGAGCTCTTTTAAGAAGATGTTGTTCTGGATGTTCTTATCAGTAGAGTCCTTGAACTTCTTCAGTCTCTTAGCCATACTGTTCTCACCAAACAACAACCGGTCAGCTTGTGCTGCTACCGTAGTAGTTGCACCTTCCCCTTTTGTAATTGGGGTAGTCTGCATGATGTAGTTGATGATGAAGTTGTGGTAAGACATGATAAGCTCATTCTGTGAATCCCTTGTAAGGAATGCACCAGAGTCTACCAGCTCAAGCACCGGCTCAAATGCGGCACGGGCTCTGTAGTCAAGGCTCATGAAGAATGGAGTGAACAGCTCAAAGATGTCTGCCTTCTCCTTCTGTAGTTTACCCATGAACGTATTTTGCATGATACCCTCAGGGTTGGCAATAAAGCCAGCACTCTTCACCTTGTTCCATCTACCAATCTGCATCACGTTCTCTGTGATACTCTTGGTCTTTGTATTGTCATAACCAATACCACCAATAAAGTCAGTCATCTGAGATCCCTGTGCAGAGTACTCTAAGTAGTCAGCAAGTAAAGCAAGCTGTCTCTTACCGTCTTCAACAGTCATCTCGTAGCCTTCAGTATTCATGTTACGAACTGCATCACGTAGTTCCTCAGTAGTGAACAAAGCTTTACCTGTTTTCACCTTACCGTTAGTAACCTTACCCAGGTCTTGACGGGACTGCTTAACAATAGCAATGAACTGCTCACGCACTTTCTTAATGACCTTAAAGTTATCAGTAAGCTTAGCCTCTACGTATGTGTTGTATAGTGACGGCATCTCTGGGTAGATAGCCTTGATATAAGGACCAGCTACCTTTAGGGCTACCATAAAGTCAGTTAGCTTATTGTCAGCCACACGCTTGAAAATACTTCTGTTCTTAGCACGCTCCTTGAACAATCTGTCAAGTACCGGCTGGTTGAAGAAGTATGCAAGGTCCTCAATAGGTACACCCAGCTTCTGTAAGTAGAACCAAGTGCTGGCAGTGTCCAGTGTGATATTTAAAGAGAATACAAATGGGTCCTTAGCAGCATCCACGAAACCAGACAAGGCTTCATTGATAAGGTCAGAGATAAGCATACCATCCTGTGTGGTCAAACCATCCAGGTACAATTGCTCAAAGCCTTCACTCTCAGCGTAGTTATGCTTTAAGTTAATGCTAGTTTCTTTCTTATCAGATGACAGCTTACCATCAATCTCATTAAGAACAATGTAATACAACTTGCTGTGGTCAAACTTACCGGATAGTTTAGTCTCACCCAGCTGTGCCATTACCTGCGAAGTAATCTGCAAGGCAGCAATACCTACGAGCTTCTTACCACTCAAGAACCGGTGACGGATATCTGAGGAGTCAATTAAGCTTCTGTAGATAGCATACTTGGCAGTAGCTGTGATATCTTCTACACCTTTTAGCTCATTGATCTTAGCAGCCATGTCTTTCAGTGTATCCACCGAGTTAGGTGTAATCAACTGACGCATGTTCTCAGGAAGTGTTACCAGACCCTGCATAATCTCACGGTAGCGGTTCTGCATAGCTTTCTTCACTACTGCATTCAGTACAGCATTCTTGCGGGCCTTTCTGTCTTTTAGCTCCTCTAAGAATTCTTTGCTCAAAGTATCTACGTCAAAGTACTTAGTCAGTACATTACGCATTTGGTTAACCCCATCTGGAATACTTACTACCTCTCTGGCATTCATAGCTAGAGCAATAGGTAAGAACTCATCTAACTGAGCCTGCTCATCTTCTGAGATAAACTCACCCTTGTCAAACTCTTTTGCGTAGAACTCACGGGTAGCTTGCTGAGTACCTTTCCATTCAATGTAAGTTGCCTTACCATTACGGGCTACATAGAAGTTAGCCAGGTACATCTGCAACTTGTCAATGTCAAAGTCAGAACCAGCCTTACCTGTAATCTCTGATGGTACAACCACCATGTCTCCCATCTCTCTTGGAAGGAATCCTTTGATGGTAATACTCTCAATAGAGTTCATACCCTGGGTAGGAATACGGAAACCAAGTGCTTGCAGGATACGTGGGTCAATGTCTTTGACACTGATAACCCCGTTCTTCAAGCCTGGCATACTTACACCTTCCAAGAAGTTAGGTAGGTAAACCTCCATGTTAGCAATCTTGCCGTTCTCCATACGGTAGAACTTCAAGTCATTGCTGGTCATTCTTAAGCTAGCACGCTCTGCATCTGACAAGTCCTCCATGTTTACTCCTGCAGCAGAAGTCCATACACCATCTTTCAGGTATACCATATCTCTCTTCTTGCTTTCAAACAAGGTGCTGGCTACCTGTACAGCAGGCTTACCATTCATCTTCTCTGAAACCACACGGGAGTCAACAATACTGTTCAGGATATTATCAATCTTGTCTCTGTTAGGCAGAGCATCCAGTGGATATCTTAAGTCAACATTGCCAAAATCATCCTCTATGGTATCAATAGCATCTACAATGTTGTCAGGTAGCTCACGGCTAATAGCTTCTCTCTTCAAGAGATCCACCATCTTGCTTACGTCTTTTACTTTGTAGTTACCAGCTGCGTCCTGAGTTACTCCAAGCTCTTTCAATAACTTGGTCTTACCCAAGCTAATCATCTGAGTCAGGATATCATTGTACTCAGTTAGTAAATTCTCAGCTTCTTTAGAAGTGTACTTACCACGGTACTTAAAGTTAGACATAATCAACTTGGTCACCTGGCTACCACGAACTACCGCATTCTTAAATACGTTAGGAGTTTCTTGCTGGATACCTAGGTAACGGCTGAATAACTTCTGTACAGGGATGTCCGGTAAACCAGTGATACCTTGCTCATTCTGAGGGATGTTCACCTGGTTGTCAGCATTGTAGATAGGTGTAAACCCACCTTCACTATTCAGGATGTTACCTACCTTCTCACCTGACTCAAAGCCGATGATGTCAATCTGTTGGTCCTGAGCAGCAACATATAAGTTTTCAAATGCTGTGTTCTCAATATGACGGTAGAACTTAGGCTGGGTAGAGTTCTTCAAGAACACAGTGTGCATGATAGGACTCTCCGCATTGTAACCAAAATACTGAGGTTTCAATACTTGTAAGATATGACCTGGGTTTCCTTTAGCCATAACCTTACGGGCTGCCTCTATTACAGACGGGCTGTATGAACGGTAAGCCACATGGTCCATAGGCTTTTGGCTACGGGCAATAATCTCATAAGCTTTTTCATACTCCCACTGAGCCTCTTGGTCATGGGTCATACGAGAGCTCATGTATAATAAGTCACGGTACATGTCCGGCATGATCCATGCCTGAGCATCTGCCTCATTGATGTCTAAATACTTAGCAGCATCACCATAATTCTTACCATCTTTGTCAGTACGTAGTTTAACAAACTTACCATCCTCAGTAAAGTCTGCACCAATACGCTCTTGTACAGCCTCCTTGTCTTTCTGCAATTCCATCATGGACTTGTACATGGTCTCCACGTACTCAACCATCATAGCTGCAGCTACTGTATTATCCTTGAAAGAAATAGTATTGAATGTACTATGCAGTTCTTCTGAACGCTTCTTGCCATCCATACGTGACATGTTCACATCCATCCACTGGCGGATATCCATATTGTCTATGAAAGCAGCCTTGGTAGAGTTGGCACCGTTGGAACGCTTAGCAAGGTCTTTGAATAAAGCAGGGTGACCATAAATGAACTTGTGTTGTTCAGTTACAGCAACCTCTTTGTTAATTACCAGGTAAGATATCAAGGCATTTAGTTCAGCCTCTGTAATAGCCTGGCTGTTCTCAATACCATAAGCACGAAGCAAGTCTGCATTCACAGCTTCAGTAGCATATAAGAAGCCACCGTCCTCTGTATCATCTACATCATAGAACATATCCATATCAAGCAAAGCCTGCTTGGTACGCTCAATCTCACCCTCCAGGTATTCCATGATACGGGCAGCTACTTCCGGAGAAGAAATCAAGCTGCTCTTGGAAGCTTTACCCTCTACCACATTCTTGATCTGGCCAGCAAACTCGCTACCCAGGATATCACGGAAGTGGGCAAGTTTCTTAACCTCCTTAGAGTAGTACTGGATTCTGGATGGATTCTTGTGCTCCTCAATAGCAGCATCAATTTCATCACTTAGTTGTTCCAGGTATACCTTCAATACCGCTTTACTATCCACGGAAATATTGGTATCCTCAAAGCTGATGAAAGGGTCATCCAAACCAAGACCCCACTCTGTACTCTTATCTGAGTTAATAATGGTGTAATGGATATTGTTCAACAGGTGGTTAATCTCCTGCATCACACGATCAGGGTAAGTCAATACATCTGTATTCTTACCATTACCACTTGCCTCTGTTACCCCACTCACTAAGTGGTAAGTAATGTCAGCTCCTTTTCTTTTCTTGCCGTTTTTGTCAAATAGCATTCCTCCTGGGCGAAGCAACATAGAGTTGGTCTGGTAAGCATGTAAGGTTACCACACCGTTCTTGTCCACTGTACCAAACTGAGGATTGCTGCTCACAAAGTCAGCCAGGGTCTTAGCCTGCTTGAATGAATTGATCAGGTAAGAAATAGTAGAAGGTTGTGTAATTGTATACTGGTTCTCCCCTTCTGCATTCTTGTGTACCAGGACATTTTCCTCTGGTGTTGTTGCTACCTCAATAGTCAATAAAGTCTGGATAGGTCCATTAACAATGGTCTTTCCAAACAACTGCTCTAAAGTGTTAATAGAACCATCTGCCATCTTGCTACGGATAGCACTGAAAGCATCTGTGATTTCTGATTCAAAAGGCATCAGGGCTTTATTGGTAGCCGTGAAGTTGATACCCATGATAGCTAAAGCTTCCAATACATCATCATACGTATTGGCAGCCATGATATATTGATACTCCGTAGAGTTCTTATCAAAGGCAAAGTTTCCATTGTCATTGATACCCAGTAAAGAGTCGCCATCCTTTTGGTTGAAAGGCTTAGCTGTATCCTTAATAGCATTGGACCACTCAGCACGAATATTGTTTTGGGAAGCTGTTGTCAATGAGGCATCATTGTAGATTACACCTTCACCACCGAACACCATCTTCACAGGGTCATTCTGCATGTTGGTCAAGCTTTGCTCAAATGCAACACGTAGTCTGATATCATCCGGTGACAACTGGTCTACTGGTATCTTCTCTCCTGTTCTAGGATTGATGTACTTCAAACGCACCTTCATGCGGAAGATCCACTCAAAGCCTTCCTTGTATACCCCATTCTTCTTGGCAAAACGCTTGTCAAGTCTTTCAAACATGGCATCAATACCAGGAATAAACTGACCACCTTCTACACGGGACATTGAGCCGTTTAGCTCATTTAACAGAATAGCATAGGTACGGTCAAAAGCAGCAAGCTTAGGAAGACCCAATAGGTTCTTCTTGAACTGGTAGCTCTTGGTCTTATCATTCCACATGTCCTCTGTCAAGCTGCCCAACAATAACTTGAAGTTGGTTGCTCCAAACTTACGTGGGTCAATCTTGATAGCATCTGTGATACCCAAGCCATCTGCCTCTGTCTCATCTGGCACAACCTCCATGCTCTCCGAGATATCAGAGAAGCTGATACCAAAGCGGGCCATGTTATTCTTGAATAACTGGTACAGCTCCATTGGCTGTTGTCTTACTGACTCCAGCTGGCTGTACAAGCGGTTGTTAGGAATGAAGTAGTCATTCTTTAACAGAGTAATCTCTTGCTCTGTTGCAGCACGCTTAATTCTCTTCTCATAGTCTTTTACTACAGCTTGGAATGCAGACTCAAAGTGGGCATCAATAGCCACCTTCATGTCCTCCAAAGCCATATTGAAAAGACGTACTAGCTCACGGTTATTCTCTGCATCAGCTTTGATAAGAGCATCTGTGTTCTTACCATCCTTGTACAGGTTCATAAAGAAGTAAGCGGTTACCCCTTCCACAGCATAGCTAGTTACCTCTTGGGTAGTTCCAGGAATAGCACGGTACACAGCCTGAAGGTTCTCCAGGTCACGTACCGGAACAGCATTGACAAAGCCACCGCTGTTAATCTTGGTAAACAAGTTGTTCACCAGGCTGTCCATCTCTGCACGGTCTTCTGTACTCATACCCAGGATCTTCTTAATGAAGTCAAGGAGTTTAGTAAAGAAGCTCTTCACCTTAGGAGAAGCTGCCGGTAAAGCACCGGTCATGATATAAGTACGGAACTCTTCAGCCAGCATCTCACGTACATCGTACATGTTGGCATCCTTGTATTCCTTAGTCTCCCCAGTGAATGGGTTAGTAAAGGTTCCTTTTCTACTGCTAAATTCTTTAGCAAGCATAGCCTGCTCTTGAGTAGTCAGGTATGAATTCCATACGGCCTCAAAAGCTTCGTGGAAACCAGTACCCTCTTCAGCATTCTCATACAAGTAAATAGCTCCACGCATAAAAGCACCATAGGCTTTATTGTGGATCAAGTTACCTGTAACATGTAAAGGAATCTGTGGTAATACCCGGCTCATGAAAGCTCGTACCTGTGCAAGGTCCTCAGGCTTTACATTAGGGTTGTTTCCTGCCAGACGGTAGAACTGTTCTTGAAAAGGTACAGTACCGTCCTCTGAATTAGCAACGTCATTCTTCATCAACGCTGCCATAGCATCCGCATTCAAGCCTGCTGGTACTGGTCCTGTAGATGCCGGAGCTGGAGGTGTTGATGTTGCTGCACTGGTTGCATTAGTTACTTCCTCAGCAGGAGTTACTGTAGGTTCTGTAGCCTTTGTTTCAGTAGCCTGACCAAACTTACGTGCAAAACCTTTCTGTGTATTTGTCGGTGCAGGGTTAGCTGTATTGGTAGTAGGCTTAACCTCTGTAGTTGTCTTCTTACCCTTGTTCCATTTTAAACCACCGGTAGAAGGCTCAGGAGTTGTGTCCTTTGTATCTTTCTGTCCAGCTGCTGGAATCTTAGAGCTTACCGGCTCATCAGAAGTATTAAACAACAAGTATCTTCCTTCAATCTGGAAGTCATCACTGTTTACATCAGAGTTAAATGGCTTGGTGTTAGTATAAAGAAGTGGTGTTCTGCCACCTTCATTGCTCATCAAGAAAGCATTGTAGCTTGCAAATCTTTCTCTTTCAGCTATCCCGTTGTTCATCTTAACTGAAATGAACTGACCCTTCTTGTTCAACAAGTTGTTGTTTACGGAGAAGTACAGGTCTTTTAAGATCTCACCGGCAGCTGCCTCAATAGAAGCAGCATCGAACTTCCAGGACTGCTCTCCACGGAATAGCTTACCCTTGGATACATAGAACTGGTTCTTGCTGATATCTTTTCCTTTTTGAGGACTTGCCCAGAAGATAGCTCCACCTAAGAAACTTAGGATATCTTTCTTCTGCTGGTTCTGCTCAGCACTCAAACCTTTCTTACCCATTAACTTGGTAAGAGCTTTTAGTGCCTCCTTGATATTAGCTACCTCATCAGCTGTAGCCTTTCTGTTCTTGATGTAGAATACGTTACCAGTCTTCTTACCACGAGCAACCATGCGACCTAAGTCAACATTACCCATGTTGATGGCATTGTCCACTGTAGCAACTACTAACTCAATCTCTTCACCATTAGGATGCTCCAGGTTAAGGAAGTCATCTGTATCAGTCTTGATAATGCTGCCTTGTAACGGAATCTCCTGAGGCATACCTGTATCAATATCTTTTGGAGCTAATACAGGTGTACCCTTGCTTCTTCCTGTAACAGGTAAAACAATAGTATCACCTTTGGCAATAGCAGCCTTAAGTGCTTCTCTTTCTTTCTTGTAGTTTTCAATAGCTCCCTGGATCTGCTCATCTGTCATATCCTTGGTAGCAAACTGCTTCTTAACAGATTCAATAGCAGCTGCAGGGTCTGCTCCAAACAGGGTAGCATTACCCGGCATAGAGATGTACACAATATTATCCTTAGTAGGTGTTTCAATAACATTACCCGCCTGGTCAATGTATTCATACACATCTCCTACTTTCTTCACCAGGATCAGCTTGATGTCATCAGCAAACATGTCCTCACGTCTGATACCAAAATCATCATTATCCTTTGTTACAGGGACAAGGAAGTAAGTATCCGGCTCAAACATCATACGCTCTGTGAAGCGGAAGAAACGGTTAGCACCATTTTCTTTGTTTACATTACCATTACGGTCAAAGTGTACTCCAATAGTCTTGAAGAAGAATGTCATACCAAACACCGGCTTACTTGTAGTCGGGTCATCTAGTTGCTCTTCATCTGTTGGATTGGTTTGCTCAGTACCTGCTGGGTTAGGAGTATTTCCTTTTTGGTCATCTCCTAATGTATCTGGTTGTGCTGGGTCCGGAGCCTCTGTTTCCTCTTCTGTAGCAGTAGCCTGTTCTGCCTTACGCTTAGCCACAAAAGCACGGTAAGACTTATAGTGTCTGTTTAAAAACTCACCAAAAGCATCAGGGTCAGCCAATAAGTTGATGTGCTCAAGCACAGCATCCTGGTCAGCTTGTAACTGGAAGTAATCAGTCAGGTTATCAAAAGCCTCCATGGCCGTTGCCTTCTGCACTGGACGTTGACCAGCTTTCTCTAACTCTGAGTTAACATACTCATTAAAGAATGCACCACCCTGCTTCTTGAACTGAGCCAAGGCATCAGCCTTAGCTTTCTCCTGCTCTTGTGGAGATGACTGAGATGCGTTGATAGCATCCATCTTAGTCAAGTACTTATCCAATGCCTTTTGGTAGCGGGTAAGTTGCTTGATTTTCTTGGTCTTCTCTGCTTTTAATGTAGGGTCAGTTGTAGCTTCTGCTTCTGTTGCAAGGATAGCAAGCTCTTTACCAAGCTCTGTGTAAGAGGTAAGGGTAAATAATGAAGTGAAAGGTAAGTTTTCAAAGCCAGGCTTAGTCTTGATACCATCTAGTACTTGCTGCTGACGAACAATGGTAGACTGGTAAGTATCCTGCATGAACGCCATTTGGTTCAATGCCTCACGGTAAGCCATGTAGTTCATAGCCTCATCCATGAATTCTGGTGAGCCTTGCTTGAACTGTGCTGGGTTGAATGGGTTTACAAAGTCACGCTGTAGCTTAGCCATAGTTTTAGAAACCTGCTCAGCTTTAGCTTCAAAGCGGGAAACCTGCTCCATCATGGAAGCATGGTTCTCCTTGCTGTATTCTACACCAAAAGCCTGGGTAAATTCCTCAGGGCTCAGGTTCTTTACATAATCTCTAATACGACCAGTAAGTACATCCAGTGTACCAGTGTTAATACCAGTCATAATGAAATGACGCATAGCATCATCCTGGATATCATGGAAGAACTTCTTGTCTTTATCCGCAGCAGCCTGCTTCATCAAAGAAGCAAAGTTAGCCTGCATCACTACCCCTTCTTTAGGGTTGAATGAGTAAGACAACGGGTTCTCATAGATGTTATTCAGTGTATCTTTAATAGCAGTAGTACGTGACTTCTCTTCAGTTGCACGCTGGGTATATCCCTCACGGTCAGATACAAACTGACCAATCTTTCCTGCACTTTCAAATATTTTAGAACCAGCTCCAAGGATAGATCCAGTTAAGAAACCAGAGATGAATGTCTTGGCTCCTTGTACGGAAAACTGATCAGCTGCTGCTTTCTGAAAAGAGTTAAATGCACTCTCCAGCTCATGACCTTTTTCTTTATTCATGTACCAGTCCTGAACAGCCTGGTTAGATAAGTCCTGGGCATTCTCCTGTAAAGCTTCAGCAAAGTTAGCCTCTGCATATTTTACAGGATTTTTTAACATAGTATGCTTGAATGCAAGCCAACGGTTGTCAGCAGCTTCAATAAACTTCTTACCTACTTTAGCTGCATCTTTCTCTCCAAGCATGATAAGCCCTTTGGCAATATCATCATCTAAGAGAGTACGCAAAGGACCAAAGCCTTTTAGCATACTACCAAAGGCAATCTTGTTACTTACTAAAATCAAGTAAGAGTTAAGAGCACCATTGGTTTGAGCTGCACGTAGTGCCTCATCCTTGATGGAAGCTTTCTCCATTTCATCCGGTTCTCTACCATTATCATTCCGGAACCGGTCCTCCATCTTAGTCTGTAACTCAGAGAATGTACCTGCTGCCTCAGCCTTAGCCTCAGAGATAGCCAGGTTCAACTCACGGACATCACGGTAGAATGAACCAAAACCACGGGCTGTAGTTCTTGCCAGGGCTTTTGCACCACCCATGGCAATATCATCTACTCTACGTAGTCTGTTTAAGTCTTGAGCAAAGTCAATAGTATTTCCTAATGGAAGAACATTCTTTCCAACAAACTCACCGGCTCTAGCCATACCACTCCAGATCTTTCTTAAGGTGCTGGCTTTCTGTGTAGCATCAACAAGTTCTTCTGTACGTCTGGCAATCTTACCAATGTTCATGGCAAGCTTGGCTGTACGGGCTGCTTGTATCTCTGATGCAGCTCCAAATGTAACAGCTGTTAATGCAGACAAAGCAGCTTCTTCTGCTGCAATTTCTGCAATAGCACCTACAGCATAACCTGATTGCTGGATTGTATTTGCAATAGTGTTGAAGTTGAATATACCCTCACGGTCAGCTTGGGTCTCAAATATCGGGTTGGCATTGAATAACTCAGTCTGTCTCTTGTTGATCTCCTCCATCTCTGCTTGCTGAAACGCATCACGCAAAGAGAAGTCACCTGTTGCCATGTCACCCATGACATTAAAAGTATCTGACCAACTAGTAGCCTGCTCAAAAAACTGGTCATAGGCTAAAGCACCCATGCCTGCAAAAGCATTAGATAGCTTGTTCATTCTTGTCTGACGCTGCCCATACAATGATTCATTGTCACGGAACGGGTCAAAGCCTAACTCAGCAAAGTAATCTGATTGTACATATCTATCACGGCTGGAAGCAATAGGGTCATAGCCAATAGGCTGCAACATGTCATCCATAGTACGGGAACCAAGCTGTGCTTCTAAACCTCTTAGGGCTTTATCTGCATAACTTGCACCGGAGTTTGGATTGTAGCTGTTAAATGAATTGGCAACCGGAGTGAGGGTGCCTGTATCAGGTAGTATTCGCTGCTCCTGTGAGGGAGTGTCGAATAGCAACTCATTGTCTTCCATAAAGAAACAAACGTATTAAAGTGTGGGATTACTTACTTACTTGTTAATCATCGTATTATAGTCCTCAGTACGACTAATAAAATTACCTGATTGTCCTTGCTTTTGCAATGCTTGTTGATTTCCTGTGTAGATTGTAAACATACTCTGCTCAAGCATAGTTTGCACAGATGTCAATGACTTCTCTAATGGTGCATACATAGTCTTTGATCTAGTATTACCATTCTCTGGGTATTGAAAGTTGATGATGTACTGTCTAGATGCTGGGTCTTTTAGAATAGTATAATCAAAGCCGAATTTCTTAATAGCAGCAGGTGCTTTTACCATACCACTTGCATCAAATCCTACATCACTTGCACCAGGAAGTTCAAAGTCCTGAGCAAACCCTGCAATTTGTGCCTGGTCAACAGCAAGCTCTAAACCATTACCCAATACACGAATAGTCTTTTGCCATTCTTCATTATTAAAGTTCTTCTCCCCAAGTAGCTTCTTAACTTCATCAATATTGTAGATAAGCTTTACAGTAGGTTTTCCATTGATACCCACTTTAGTAAGACGAACCTTGTCAATGAAGTTATCAATGTTACCACGAGTAAGGTCAAGGATTTCTTTTATCTTATCCCGGTTAGCACCTAACTGTTCTAGTTGAGCAATATTTACAGGATATCCTGCACCATCCTTATCTACAATCTGGTTAGTCATGTTTGCAGAACTAGCTGCTTGCATTGCAATAGTTTGTGCAATCTCACGATCCTCTTTACGGTCAGTTACCAATTCAATATCCTGGCCAATTACAGCACCTTCCACACCCATATATCTCTGCATTAACAAAGCAGTCTTATTCTTAACAAGCCCGTATGATTTTTCGTATTGCTCCTTTAGCTTATTCCAACGGTCTTGTGCAGTAGTTACTTTATTACGGGAATAGTTACCCATAGTATTAGCATTGATAACTGCCTCCATATCCGTCATAGGAGTGTAAGCCATCTTCTTCATGTAAGCCTCCTCATTGGAATATCCAGTATGGTGCTTCATGAAATCATTCAGCGTCATCAGCTTGCCCTCTTTCATTAATCCTTTGAACATTGGATCACTGGCAATCTTCTTCTCTACCTCATTATTCAAATCACGAAGCTTAAAATAATTCTGTGCTTGTCGGGCATGTGTTTGAATACGGTTAAATACATTAGCATTAATGCTACCAGCACGAGCACCACCTGCAAGTAAATCAGTAGCTCTTTCATAAAGCATGTTATAGACCTCGGAAGGACTGTCACCAAACTTATGAGTTGTCGGGATTATCTTAAGGTCCTGTAATTTCTTATGCTCAGCTTCTAACTCTGCTGACTTAGGAACCTTTCCGGTTTTTAGGGCATCTACCAAGTACTTCTGATATGCAGGAGAAATCATCTTAGATGGGTCCAGCATACCGGCTTCATTAATAATACTAACCCCTGTTTGCAAATATTCATCTGCTATACGGGTATAGTATTCCTTCATTCGTTGCTGTGCCTCTATAGGGTCGTTACCAGTAATAGTTCTTCCAACATACACCGGAGCATCAAGAGGATTACCCTCATCATCTTTGGAGCCTCTGCCTCTGGACCCGGATGATCCACTACCTGCTGAACCATCACCGTAGCGAATATCAAACTGCCGGTCATCCTGCTGCATCTTCAGCATTTCTTTTTGAATTTCCAGGTTCAGCTTGTAAACAGGGTCAATGTCCATTTTTAACTTGCTGTTAATAGCATAGCTACGAGCAAAGTTATTAATCATGTCATTCTTACGTGACCTGCGGAAAAAGTCTTCTCCACCATTTAATATGGCAGCATACTCATCTTGATACTCTTTACTATCAGGTTTAGAGTATCTCTCAACATTCTGCTGCATTGTAGCAGTAGAACCTTTATATATTTCCAATTGTCTGGCCAACTCTTTACGTGCAGCCTTTTCTTCAATAGTCAAAGTACCAGCATCATACTTGGCTTTCAACTCAACATCCATAGCCTCAAGTTTCTTGGTCATGTCTGTTACCATAGTGTCTAAATCAGCATGACGCTTCTCATAATGGTCTTTCTGACGATTCATGTACTGCTCAGCCAATTGTTGTTTTGCAGCTCCCTCTTCATAACCTTGAGCTTGCAAATTCTGCACTTGCTGACGGTACATTACTGTACCTTCTACACGGAATATGTCCTCAGCTTGTGGCATAGAGGCCAATTGCTCAGCTGCCCATTCCTTAAATAAAGGAACAGCACCATCACCATTGATACGGGTAATTTTATATTCTTTGTTCGGACCTTCTTGTGACTCTACTTCAATCTGTAAACCCTGGTCTTTAGCACGCTTCTGCAGCTCAGCCATTGCATCATAAAAAGGAACATACTTGTTCACCTTTACTTTGCTGATAGAACCATCCCCTCTTTTAGCCAGGGATAAATCATTAGCTGCAAGGTTGACATAGTCCATTCCTGTCTTCCAATACTGCTCTCTTACTTTAGGGTCACTGGATTGTGCCATAGATTCGGCACGGGCACGCTCGGCTGAAATAGCCTGGGTCTTTGAATAGTCTTCCAGGAGTTCTTTATCCTGCCAGAAAGGAGCATACACTTGCTGTGCTGCCTCTACATTCTGCATTTGGGAAAAGTCTACCCCTTGAAGTTTTTTGAGCTGGTCTTCTGCCTGTTTAATATACTGGTCTCTTACAACCTGGTTATCAGATACAGACAATGCAGCATTGCGGATTAGGCTGTCAGATGATTTCACCTGACCCAAGCCCTGCTCAAACATGGCTGCTCTTCTTTGCATCATAGAGTTAATAGCACTGAAATCCGGTGTATACAACGGAAGCGGTGCTATTATGTCAGATCCAGAAGGATAAGGGATTATTGATGCCATAGTACATATATAATATACGAAAAAAATCTTATAAGTTTAGTAAACCTGGGAAGTTTACTCTTGCATTCCAAATGGATTCATGGAGTATCCGTAAGGGTTCATCCCTCTTCCTCTACCCATCATCTGCATGAACGGCATCATGAACTGGGTCATAGTACTGTAGTCTGGGTAACCATCATTGTTCTTGTCAGTAGACGTTACCCGGCTTTTACCTTCCATATACTTTTGAACCCAAGCTTCTGCTTTATCTGCTGGCATCTTAAGTGTCTGTGTAGCATACTTTAATAACTCAGGATAAGTACCCATACCAGAGCCACTGCCTGACGCTCCTCTAATCATACTAAGAACATCACGGTTAGGGTCCTTAAGGTTTACCATACCTGAACGCGGGTCAAGCATAAAGTAAGGATTAGCAGCATTGGTCATGTTAGCCATCATACGGTTGTTCCATGCATTGTTAGCTGCTGCAACCATTTGAGAATTAGCAGCATTCTCATTACGGAAGTTCTCCTTCATTGCATTGTTTGCCATCTCACCATACATGTTAGCAGCCTGAGCACGCTGAGCCATGTATTGGTTATCCATAGCAGCACCCTGGCTTTCTAATTGGTTAGCCAGCATTACATTTTGCTTATTCACCGCACTAGCTGCGGCTTCATTCGCCGCAAGAGTTTTACCTGCTACTTGTGAAGCTCCTGCTAAGAACTGCTGTGGACGAGAAAAAGTTCTCATTCCCTGCATAATCATATTAGCTTGTTCTGCATTAGCAGCATAATCCCTGGTAGGATCCATAAATACCCCTTGTGGTTTTACATAACCAGGAGTGGTCATAAATGGACGTATAGTAGGTAGATTAGCTTTTGTCATTAGAGCCTGTAAAGCAGCAAGCTTATCAGGTGTCATGTAACCAGCTCTTGGCATTGTGAATTTATCTCCAGGTTGTCCAGGAGTAGGTCCAGTAGGCTCCGGTTCTTCCTCCTCTTTAGTAAGAGAAGTAGGAACACTGGTTATTGGATTAATATAGTTGAGAACCGGTAAAGGAAAATTGGTATTATATGTCGGTAATTGACGTTTTACTACCTCCATCAAACGTGGAGCACGGAAGTCAAATAGACCGTCATTGAACTGCTGCTTTAACTCCTCATCAGAAAGTTGCTCAACAGTCTTACCAGGAAACATTTTCTTACCCTTATTGGTAAGGGGAACATTGCGTAAGTAATTTACCAGGTCAGCATTAATACCTGAATCTTTAGCAGACTGCTCAATCAACCATTTCTGCCAAGCATCCACATTGTTACCACCAGTATAACCTCTACCACCATAGTAACTCACAACATCATCAAAGCTGTTAAAACCTTTCTCACGGTATGGGTCAAGGTCTTTAGTTCTCTTACGGTAATCTTCTGTAACCTGACCTTTAGTCTGGTACTGCATCAAACCGCCATAAGCAGCCTGAGGCATTGCAGACATGGCAATATCAGGAATACCTTGTGGGAAACCTTTTAAAGACTCTTGCACCAAAGCAAGTTGACCCAGCTTCTTCTGGTTATTCTCCATCATCATCTGAGCTGTTCTTTTAGCCAAAGGATCCGCATAAGGATCATCCATGATAGCCTTGTACTTATTAAGGTCATATTGCTTTGCCAGTGCAGCTGGCGTGTATTTCTTCTTGCTGTCTGGATTCTTACCAAACATTTCCAGGGGAGCTCCACCAATCATCATCTTCTTGGTATCAGAGAATACAAAACTACCTGGGCGTAGATTGAGCGGTGTTCCACCTTGAGAGTGTCTCTTGCCACCAATCTTCATGTGTTCCTGCATTCCATCACCATCTATATCACCCATGACAGTCTCACCTCTTTCTGCTTCAAGGTTTGCCATCTCTCGTGGAACAGGTTGCAAAGTATCAGATACAGTAGAATACGGCATATCATTCCGCATTTGCTCATCTAATACATTATGACCTAAGTCAAGGTTGTAACCTCGCTGGCCACCATAGGCCATGCTTGGCATTTCCTTAATACGCACTTTATACTTTTTCATAGGGATATAGTCTACTCTTTAATATAGCAAAATTTTTGGAGTTTAACAAGCTAAACCTCAAAGGTTTAGATAAACTCAACATCACCACCCATTGCCTTGATCTGCATGATTTGTTCAGCAGTGAGCTCATACTCTCCTCCTGCTTTGTAAAGCTCTACGTGAATATGGTCTCCTTCATCAATGATATCTTCAATACCATACCGCTGCTTTAGCTGAGGATTACTAGCAATGAACTTTTTCAGACCTTGGTAAGCTGTTCTTTCAGAAGAGTTAGCTCCAATGTCAACAGCTTTGTTTTCATAATGGCGGGAACCTTTTTTATGCTGGTCACTGTCATTACCAGAAGAAACTACCAGACCTGGGAAACGTGAGCTCATATCAGCAGTAAAAGCCGCAATGGCAGGTTGTAGGTTACTGATGTTTACATTCTTACTCTTTGTCCGAATCTTATTGAGATAAGACATGTTGTTTGTACCAAAAGCATCTGTAGTCACCTTTCCTTTACCATACCAGTCTAATGCTCCTTGTGGACCAGTAAAGTGAATCATCATCTTTACTTCATCAGGTGTCTGGTCTGGACGGTATGTCTGAATGATCCGCTTGGCATACGGAGTAAGTACTGTCTTGTCCCAGTAATCAAAGTACTGCTCTTGAGCATCAGGGTTGTTCATGAACTCTTCCTTACTCTTTACCCCTGTTACTTGCTGAATGGTCTTATTATGATAGTTCCATAAGAACTGGTATTTACCTACTGCAGAGCTGGCTAGAGTACCATCTTTCTTTTTAGGAAGGGCTTTATAGTTACCACCACTTTCTCTCAAGGCAATCTGCTCTTTGAAAGACTGACTTGCAGGACCTACATTAATATCTTGTTGTTCTTCTTGTTCAGGTGCTTGGTAGAAGTTTCCTTGCGGAGCAAACTCAGGCTGCTGTGCAAACTCAAATGGATTTACTACAGAAGTACCTACAATAGAGTCTATAGAAGGAACCTGGTATTGCTCAACCTCATAGTTTGTTCCACCAGCCTGGAAAAACCTGCCACCACTGTACTGACCTTCAGGAGAGTCAACTCCTTGTCGGTTCGGTCTGAACAATCCATAGTCTGTTGGACCTACACCGTAGTTACCACGGTCAAGAGCAGTTACACCCTGACGGTTGTACCCGGCATTCATGTCCATTAACCGCATGTTTTCGGCACGCTGTCTACCAGGATTTGTAATCATCTTGGTAACAGAGTCTATCATACCCAGTTGGTTCAACCCACTATTAGGATTGACAAACTGGTCCATCAACCTGTCTTGTGCTTTATTGAAAAACTCAGGATCAGCAGTGCTCCTCTTTGTAATTTTGACATTTGAAGCCTGTGTTGGTGTTCCTGCTTTATTCTGCTCATAGACAGTATAACCCTCACCTACATTACCTGTAGTCTCAGTTGTACCATCTGTTTTAACCACAGTCTTTTTAAGAGCAAGACTAGTATCAGGAAAAGGATTCTGCCAGTTATACGCACCAGCAGTTGTTGGTGTAGCTGCTATTTGTGTAGCCGTTCCAGTTGTTCCTGCTACTGGTGCTGCCGCTTGTGTTGTTGCAGCAGCTTGTGTGGTTGTAGCTTGAGATTTTCTTGCTGAAGGTATTGGGGCTAGTGGTTGAGCAGCTATTGTAAATGGCATATTCAACCCACTGCTATTCTGATTCTGGTTAAGAACGCCAGTGTTGTAGGTAAATACAGGAGCAGCTGCAGCAGGTTGCTGAACTACCGGTTGAGTAACAGGTTGAGTCTGAGCCACAGGCTGGGTTACAGTCTGAGTTGCTGGTGCAGTTACAGGAGCTGCCGCAGTTGTAGTAGTTTGAGTTACAGGTTTAGCAGCTTGTGTAGTAGTTGTAGCAGCTGGTTGAGCAGTTGTAGTAGTAGCGGCCTGTGTAGTAGCAGGTGCTTTGTACTGACCAAAGATACCTAGACGTGGTTTCCATGTTGCTGCGTAGGCCGCATTAGGCTGACCATTCTGTCTGTCAATATTCTGGTAGTAGTAGTCACGACCTTTGTCTAATAAGGCAATCTGCTCTGCCATTGGAAGAGCTGCAATCTTTGCCTCATACTCTTTGTACTTGTCATCAAAAGATGAGTTAAGAGCACGACCTGCACGGTAGGCACCACGGTTATCTAATCCATCAGCCTGACCTTCATACTTACGTAAGTACTGGTCAAGCATATACAATCTACCATCCTCTCCTGTATTGTATAGGAAATCACCCATACGCTCTTGTATACCAGGAGCGTAATTTGCTACAGATGGTAAGTACTCCTTTTCATACTGGGCAATAGCCTCATCCATTGTTTTTGGAGCTCTATAGATACCAGTGCCGTTATAAAGCTCACCTTTATCATTCACAAATAAATGAGTAACGGGATCTTCTTTATAACCTCTTGGAGCATTATAGCCGAAATTACCTAGACCTCTACCAGTTCTGGATCCATGGGTTGCCTCATAGTCAAAGATGTTTCTTATCCAAGGATTACTACTTGTAACCTGTCCAGCTGTCTGAAATTTCTTTAGTCCTGTGATACGGATCTTCATTTTATATTACTTCAAAAGTGTAACCTTGTTTTCTCAATTCTTCTAGTTGCTCTGGAGTCACATCCATCTCATCACCTACTTGTGGTTGTCCACCCATAGCCATTTGACCTTTAGGTTTCTTACCAGCTTTCTTCATAGCAATAGCAATTGCTGCTTGTTGAGCTGCCCCACCATAAGCCATGTTATCCATGATTTTATCCTGTACAAATTCAGGAAGTGCTTTAAAGCCTGGGTTGTTTGGAGCTCCTCCTTGTGCATATTGAGCATACGCTTGACCTGCATCTGATGCTCTTCCTAAACCCGGTCCATATTTACCAGTAGCTTTTAAAAGCTCAGCAGCAACTTTTGCATTTCTTTTTTGTCTTTTAGTAAGTGCTAAACCTGCAGAAAGAGCATCTACTGCTGTTCCAAATTGTTTAGCTTTACCTAACATTGGTATTGCACCAAATATTTCAAAAGCAGTATTACCAGACATTCCTGTGTCATTGTATGATCTGTACACATCATCCCAAGAACTTATACCTGATGGGTCAACTATCTCAAAGATGTTCTCACCAAGTGTGTCAGGCATTTGTCCTCTATAGTTTCCAGGACGTGTATATCTAGCAACATTACCTACTCTTGTGTTATCAGGGTAAGCAACAGTTTGTCCTGCCATTTGGAATTTATCCAACCCGCTGTCATCCATCATCTCCATTCCAAACTCAGCTTTTCTCCAGCCACCACCTTTTGACTTGTACCACTTAGCAGCCCAACCATTAGCATAGGCAGAAGGATATACATTATACTTGGCTTTAGCTGCAGCCTTGGCTCTTGACCATAGTGCTGGGTTTGTTGGTACGTTTCCACCGCTACCCATCTCCGGCATATATCCTCCATAAGCCATGTTAGAAAGTATCTTAGCCTGAACATATTCTGGTAAAGCCTCAAAGCCTGGGTTATTAGTACCACCCTCACCCATCATTTCCATACCGTACTCAGCTCTTCTGTGCTGGTAGTTGATACGCTCACTGGATGTCTTGGAACGCTTGAACTTCTCTCTTTCAGCTGAGCTCATTTCAGAGCTTGTCTTTGGAGTGTCTTCATTGATTCTGCGGGATGGTCTGCAAGCAGGATACCCTTTACGGTTTTCTCCTTCTTGTCTACCACATGGTTTACCTGTCTTTACATCTACCCACTTCTCGGCAAACCACCGGTCAAGACCACCATGCTGACCACCTTCTGCCATCATACCACCGCATTCCATGCAAGGCATTCCTCCATATTCCATTAGGTCTGCCTGCTGCATAAATACAGTCGGGTTGTAAGTGACATTATCTCTCTGGAAGTCAGCCATCATGTTCTGAGCAATCATGGCACGGTTCTGCGGGTCCTGTACTTGAGACAGGATATCAGCAATACCTTCAGTCATCTCACGCTCATTGCGTGTCTGTCCACCTTTTTTGTACCAAGCATTGCCTGAAAAGGTAGAACCTCCATTCTTTTTCTCTGGAGTCACATACAGAAACATGTCCATGTTCTGAGGAATATTGGTAAAGTACGGGTTGTCCAAAGTTTGCTTACGACAGTTGATACAACCAGCACTCATGCGGTTATCATCCAGGTTATTGTTACCAAATGCAGGAAGTCGGTCTTTCTCCAAAGCAACTGGTACACCATGCACTGCTGCTGATACTACTCGGTTAGGATCCGCCGGGTCAGGAAGTAATCTTTTGTTAGGGTCAGTATGTTGGATAGTAAAGAAGTTATTTGAACCATAACTTTTAGCCAAATCTGTAGACCCACTAATCTTACCAGCTCTCCTCATAGTGTAAGCACCAGAAGGAGTTGTTCTTTTCTTGTAGAAAATTGGCTGGTCATCTCCTGCATCAGAACCTAATCCTACCTCATCTTGTAAAACAAGGTTGCCGTATTCATCAAAGAAATAACCACGGGCATTCTGCTTAGATACAATACCAAACTTTTTACCCTTATTTTTATCTTTGTACTGACTGTAGAACTGTGCAACATCTCTTGGTACCTGGAACTTGTACTTCTGCACTTCATCCTCATCCATACCCATGGTTCTTTGTAACCAGTTACGGTTATCAATCTCACCTTCAATGTCAATCATGTTACTCTTGCGAATAGCACGTCTCTCATTAGGAGTAAGTGGTCTTTGCTGTTGAGCTGGTCTTCTAGCTGCTGAAGATTGTTGAGCTCCTTGCAACATAGCAAGCATAGCCTGGTTCTGTGCAGCAGTACCTGTATAGTTTCCATCAAAGTATCTGTCAAACATCTTTTTACGGCTGCCATAAGAAGCATCCATTCCACGCTTTGTCATAAAGTCGTAGATACTACCACCTGACTGGAACATGTTCTTTATAAAGTTTGCACCTTGTTGTAAAAAGCCAGGCTCTTCCATAACCTCTACAGGGTCATATTGACCTATACCATTAAGCTTTATACCATTTTTCATGTCATCAAATATTAAGTAAGAAGGGTGGCCTTTACCAGCACCTGTTCCGTGTACCAATTGTCCAGGAGCATTAACATAACCAATATGCTCATAGCCTCTTGAATCCGGGTATAATCTAGGACCATAGTCACCAGAGTCATTGGCATCTTTCTTAGTTTTTGCCTGAGCTCTTTTACCAGTAGCTCTTCTGCCATCATCATCAAGGCTGTTATTGGTACGGTTCAATCCTAACAGGTATCCCTCATCTAAATCAGTTAGATAAGAAGGTACACCATAGTTAGCAGGGTTAGGTAGTATACCATTACCAATTTGCCCTTCATACTTAGGGTTGGTCCAGATCACTGGGTTTTGGTTGCCAAGCTGCCAAGCATTGTTTCTACCAAAGTCATAACCCTTAGCACGGGCAAAACTTGTAGCAATATCAGCACAACCTTTAGCTGTACATACAAAGCGGCTGCCTGGATACATCTGATTAAGCATCTCTGCCTTCTCTACCCAGTCTTCATCAATTGTGTTGTCCCCTACTTCAGGGAAGTGCTTAGCAATATTAATGTACCCATTAGCATCTCTAATAGGTGCTTTATTCTCTTTACCCTTTTGAGCCATTGGTAAGGTAGAACGACTGTTGTTGTAAGCAATTGTGTTGTTTAGCTTAATCATATTGTCTGAACCATATTTATTGTACATCCGCTTGAAGATAAAGTCATTGGATATGTCCTTATCTTGCAATGCCTTATTTAAAAGCTGCTGGTCTATGTTATCACCAAAACTCTTAGTGTATCCTTTTTGATGAAGTAGCTGACGTAGACCCATTAAATCACCATAGCTTTCATCTGCAAACATGATAGGATTTGAAGTCTTATCTTCATGCGGATCGCCGCTACCATACGTAGCACCCGGAGCTAAAGGTTTAGCTAGGTTAACAAACTGAGAAACCTCCTGCTGGTTTAATCCAGGACTAAAGGCAGGTCTTTTAGTTTTATCAGTAATGCTATCCCAGTATCTACCATTTACATAATCGGACTCTGGACTAAAGTTTTTAATACCATTAAAGTTTGTCATCATGGAGTTATTCGCCACGTGACCATACTCATGACCTATTCCCTGAAGACTAAAAGACGGGTTGAGCTCAACTGAATTAGTTCTATGGTTAAACTGGTTACCATCTACCTGGTTAGTTCTAGCAATATGGTAAGGAGTTTTCTGTATATTGCTAATACGCTGCTGAGCCTTTTGTGCAGCTATGGTAGTCTCAAATTTCTTTTTCTGGTAAGCACCCTTATCGCCTAAATAGTTCTCCGGAAAGTTAGCTTGTCTCTGAGCGTACAACGGAGAACCGATGTACTTAATCATGTTGTTGCGTACAGCGTTCACATCACCTGGTGTAATAGCTTTGTAGTTATCCATAGATGCAAGGAAAGCCTTGTCTGTAGAATCGACATCATTATACACAGACTCACCACCCGGCTGGTACTTATCTAACCAGCTAGCTTCACCACCATTCTCAAATGGACTGAAAGAACCTATACCTTCATTAGGAGCAAACTGTGGTTGTTTCCAACCATACATTTTAGAAGGTTTAAACATACCAGGTCTGAGATCACCAAAATCAAATGTGTAAGGCATCTGCTGTCCTGTTACAGCATTTAGTTGATCTTCTATATACTTATAAGCAGGTGAACTATATTGTGTATCATGATAACTAAGTATACCTTTTCCTGGTTGATACAAAGTAAACGGCTCTCCATATATGTTAGTTGCTGTAGCTGCTTTTACATTCTCTGGAACCGCTTTAATAAGGTTAGTTCTTCTAGGATATAAAAACTTATTGTTAGGAATAATAAACTCACTAGGATCAGGAACATCACCTTGTAATTCTTTAAGTGCTATAACATCAGGATCATAAGCAACGCTCTTCTTCCAGAATGGAACTTTGTATTCGGTAAACAGCATGTCATTACCAGTCAACAAACCACGTCTTCCTCCTTCCATTTCATTACCAGATAAATACTGAGCAGCATCTCTTAAATCACGGGTTGTCCAATCACCTTTACTAAATACTTTATCAGCTAACTCACTTGATTCATAAGAAAGTTTATTACCTCCAGGTACAACTGATCTATATGTTCTAGTAGGAAAGATAGCTTTATCTAACTTACCAGGAAGTTTCATAGCTCCTCCTAGTGGATCAAAACCTAATGCTCCAGCACCTAATGCCATTCCTGCTTGTGTAGCTAATTCTGCAGCATCTCTATCAATCATAGCATTACCTAATGCTGATGCTGTATTACCAGTAAACACAAATGGATTAATAAAATTATCAAACACTTCACCTACACCACTTACATCATTAGGAAACAATCTAAACTTATCTCCTATTGCAAATCTCTTACCGTTAGGATTAACAATACTAGCATCACTTGATTCAGCTATTGCTTTCTTTCTTTCAGCTAACTTCTTAGCATTAGCCTTATTAGTAATCTCTGTTACCTGTCTAGCTTTAGCTCTGCTTTCTTCCAACTGTTTCTTTGTAAGCATTACTACTGGAGCAGCAATACGTGTAGCATCTCCTTCTGCAACAGCACCAGCATACTGGTATTGATCTAACTGACCTCCTACAGCTTTCTTACCGGTTACTACACCAGTACCTGTCTTATAACCATTGCGACCATACCAAATAGCTTGTTCATCATTTGGAAACTGGATGTATTGTCCAGTCCTATGAGCATACTCAGCAGCTGCATCAGGGTTACTCTGGTTCAACCATTCAAGGAATTTATTACCAGGGCGTTGCACAACTGTTGGATATACTCTACCATCACCAGACTCCATGAAATGTGTACTAGGCTTCTTTGAACCTGGTAGATACATTTGAGGGGCCTTAGGATCATACATACGTTGCACAAAATTCTTGTCCATATTTGCAGCATTCACACTATCCACCCAAGCTGTTCTATTAGTGTCCCAAAGTCCACCTCCTTGCATTTGGTCAAACTCTCCACCTTCAGCCCAAGTAGCTCTGGCAAAAGCCCGGAAGTACGGGTTACGCTCTAGGTTCTTCTTATGACGGGCATAGAATGCTTTCTTACGCTCAGGGTCATTAGGGTGTTGTCCCATCTTGGAATCACCAAAGTACTTTACTGTACCATCCGGACCGGTTACCTTATGTGTCTTTCCTTTACGCTCACGGCTTCTGGTTACTACATAACCACCTTTTCCCATCATAGGGTACTCAGTGACATTGTCAGCACCAGGAAAATTGTAGTCCTGCCCAGGCATCATCATCTGAGGTGCCCCTGCATTAGGAACTCCCAATACTGGAAAGCCTACACCCTGCATGGTAATGTTGTTAGACGGGATGTTAGTGATCTCCCCAGGATGTTGCCACTGGTTACGAGCAATCTTAGGCTTAGAGGGCTTCTTCATCTTCTCAGTAATCTGAGAAAGCAGGGACTTGTTGAGGCTCATTATCTGTAACTAGGTTGGATCTTGGTGTTAATCAATTTGAATAGGAACTTGCTGCTACCAGACACATTCTTTCTGAGGAATACCCTATTAGAATAGTGACGGAATTTCTTTCTTTGCATCATTCCCTTGGTGTAGTCCACATACTTAGGGTTGACCTTGCGGACATACCCATTGCTGGACAGGTTGAACATAGGTTCAGTATTATCAGTGAACTCACCACGGTCCTTGGTAATGTCGTAGAACTGGTTGAAGCGGTACTTATTCTCCTCCTTGGCAAACAGAATATCTATACCATTAGGTTGCACTTTAGGATAACTTAACAACCCTACCGGATTGTTCTTTGGCTTAACCATCAACTGCAGGTTACCTGAGATCTGCTCTGAGTTATGCACAATGGCATTGTCGAAGTTCTCATCCAACAGATGGAAGCGGTCATGCCCATCATTAAAATACTTGTAGCACTCTAGCAGGTACTCTACATTTCTTACTGTAGTTACTGTCTGGCCAGTAGATGACACGTACTCTACTTCAAAAGGATAATCTTTTCCGTAGAAGTTACAGAATAGGTCTGTGCGTACATTGTGTCTCCACACTCCCTTATCCTTTACAGTAATAAAGTGGCTGCGACCTGGAAGCATAAAGTTTGGATGCCAGTCATGGAAGCTTAAGAAAACCCCTGCACCACCATTGGCTTTGGGGTCAAAGGAAATAGTCCAGGAAGCATCTTCAAAGTAAAGTGGGTTACCCAACAATATCTTGTTCTTAGCTCTTCTTTTAGTTACCTTACCATCAGCACCAGTAACCAAGAACTCTTCACCCTCTGTATAGAACCCATCAATGCTGTTCCACTTAAGGTCCTTGCTGATAGGCTTAAAGTCACGCTTAGTGATGTACAATATCTCATTGGTATTGTCATAACTCATGTTGCAACCAATACCTGCCAGTGGATTATCAGCCAGGTTGTAATCTGGGAATGCCTTTAGAAGATAAGATGGCAGGTGTTTAGCAAACCACCACTTGTTCCCATTACGGGAAATCTCATCCATCTGCCCACCATAGCGGAATATCTTTCCTTGCTCCTGGCTTACCCAGTAGATACCACCAGGAATAGCAGCAATAGCAAACTTGCTTTGACAAGAACCATATTGGTACTCATCATCCGTATTCATAATATTACGGAGTGGCTGGTTAAATAAACCTCCATCACCTACAGTAATTTTAACACCACCTTCGGTCTGTAAAGTGTCAACACCCTGGATAGTTATCGGAGCTTCATTCTCAAGCATGATAAGAGCTCCTGTATCACCCACGGCTTTTAGGGCAGTAACCCTTGAGGACATGTCAATGTAGTTGGCAGGCAGGAACCGTACCCAGTTATCTTGCTTCTGCTCAGTATTCTGAGGAAGCGAATACATTATTCTATTAGGAGAATACCCGTAGCATGTCTCTGAGATAAACGGATCATAGTCTCTGGACTGTAAAGAACCCCAGCTTACCATATTGTTGTACAAGCGAGCCACACTCAAAGAGTAGTCATACTTGTAAAAGTTAGAGCTCTTGATGTTATCAGAGCGGAACATCATCTGCAAGTCTGTGTACCGGTCAACATCATAGTGACGTTTAACAGGAACATCCTCCCAGTCACGGTATGCCAGGTTAACCTCAGACTCTACCCAGAAGTCTCTTACACCGTTACAAGAGATGTAGAAGAAACCTTTGTCTACGAATGTACCAATATCTCTACGCTCATCCAGGTGTCTGAAAGCACTAGGTCCGTCAGCTACCACCTTACGAATTCTCACATTGTCAAGCCAGTATCTTGGATAAGCTACTGACACAAAGTTCCGGTAGTTGTAGTCTATGTTATCAGGCTGGTCAAATAACCAATCTGTAAAGAACATGAATGGGTTCTTCTCTGTATAACGGCCAATGTACACATCTCCACCAAACATTATACCTGTACTGTAACGCACAGAAGTGTCAGTACCAGTTTGGAACAAACAGTTATAAATAGGTATTTGCTTGATAGAATCTAGTTGTCCATACTGGCTAGGGAAGTTTATTTTAAGGGCTGTATAGTAAGCAGAGATATTACTATCCACATTGAACAGCAAGTCAACATTCTTATCACTCTTAAGGAAACGTGAATTGTCTGTATTACCAGGATTTTGTATCTCCTTGGTAGTCTGGATCATTACATAACCAGAGCGGTCAATGTTATTGATACGGTAAGTGCCATACCCTTGTACACTGTTTCCTACATAGAAAGCATCTACAAGTTTTCTTCTAGTGTTATCACTATTAGCATTGATGCTGTATGAATTGTAGTAACCATGTGAATTGTATTGTGCAGCATACTGACGCTCCGGAATAAGGGAAGCCACAATGCTTACAATCTTTTCTGCGTACTGGTCAGCAATAAGTTTTGATGCTGCTACTAAAGCAACAACATTGGCAGTCCATGTAGCCAACTGTATAGCATAAGCCGTCCATGAAATACCAGCCTGTACACCACCGCTAATACCTAGGGCATCACTACCACCTGGTGAAGGAGGTGTTGGGAATGACGGAGGTGCTCCACCAATCAAGAATTCAAGTGGTTGCTCTTCAGTACCACCAAATCTGATTCCTTTAGATGCCCCTGTAATAATATCTACAGTGGTAAGAATACCAATTAGCTTAGATATAATAGACAACTCATCCCCAATTTGCTTGAAACGTGGGTGCTTGTAAACATACTCAAAGTTTCCAGTAGCTGTACCACGTACCTCAGAGTATAACTTTACCTCTGAGGTGCTCAGGAATGGTTTAGAGAAAGTAGTATCCGGACTATGGAAAGAGAACATGTCCTTTCTGTAGCCGGTAAGCGGGTCAGCCTTACGGTTGTTTCTGGCACCTTTCTCAATGAAGTTTCTGTTACTGGTTAAATAGTAGTCAGAACGCAGGTCATTGTAAGGGTAGTTTTGGTACAAGCCCTTGGTAGTTGTAGTACCAGGGATGTCAAATTCCCGCATGTTATTTATGATACCCTTTGCCACCACAGTCTTGTTACCCTCACGGGATCCTCTAAGGATTTCATAGCCCACAATAGATGGGATAGGATTACCTTGGTTGTCCAGTGGTGCCTGGATATTCTCAAACTTCACACCCATAATGCGGATCTTGTCTCCACCCTGGCTGTGATGATATACTTTGTCTGAAATAGCGTTGTCCGGAAACTTGTGGTGACGGATTGGCTTGCCACATAAATTACCCCAAACCTGTGGTTTATTGTCAGGGTAGATTTCTGTAGACTCCCAGTAACCCATCTCACCTTCAGCAATCACAGTACCACCGTCAGGAAGAACCTGAGCATTTGGATATGCTGTAATGGTTGCTGTGTTTTTTACCTGCCACATTTGTGGAGCAAAACCATCTTCCAGCTCAATAGAATCTGTGCTGGCAATAGGTGCTTTTTCCTGAGGGAAGTAATCCCGGCCAGGAATATGGTAAGAGCTTGACTTATCCCCTGTGTTATATACCCAGCGGATAAAGAAAGCATATTGTTCATCCCGCATGTAACCGGTATTGTTACCGCCTTTTGCATAGTAATTTGCAGGATACTCTACCGCCACCCACTTAGCTTTAATGTTATTAGCCAAGGGCTGATAGTTAAAGTCAAACCGGTTGTAGATACCAGTACGTACCAGGTAGTTGTTCAGACGGAACATGCCATCTGACTTTTCAACTGCCGGGGTAATTAAAGGAATCTGTTCGAGTGGGATAGTAATAAGGTCTGGCTCTACGGAGTCAACAAATATCTTGTTCTGGTTAGTAGAGTAAATGCCCAGTCTTTTGGCTACTGTGCTTTGATTTACCACCGAGATGAGTACTACTTCCATCTCAGTAAAATCAGTGTCTGTATTGGTCACTGTGACATCCAGGGATCCACCTGAGCCATCATGGTCAAACAAAGGCTGAACCTCTGATACTACCAGGTAGTCTGTAACCCGGATACCATTAACTGCATAAGCAATAGCAACCTGGTAAGAACCATTACGGAGTGTACCAGAGGCAACTCCTTTAGAAATATTTACACAAGGAATATTAAGGATTGGAGCCAGGCGTAGTTGTTCGCAGTCAAGCTGTCCTGTAGATTGGTCAATAAAGCAATCTCCCTGCTTGGTCTTAGTAGTAATGTAAGGCGGGTTATCAATAGCCATTACCCGTGAAGGGTTTCTGCCATCATCCCAATATAGCTTGTGACCACAGTCAAAAGACCTACGAGCAGCACCAATGATTAAGTTGGTCTTACGGAAGTTTAGACACTTTGCATTAACTACCATTTTATAGGTAGCCAGGTTAGCATCAAAGACACCTATCTCACAGTTATTATCATCTGTGGTAAACAAAGCCCATCTACCATCATTAATAGGAATAGCTCCAATTAATGTGTAAGGAAGGTCAATCAAATGAAGGTTGGCAGGCTCATTACCCAATACACCCATATCCCCTACATGCGAGTTGTTCACTGCATTACGGGCATGGGTCCACATACCTTCGCCAACAAAGGTGTCATTGTAGTCCTTCAACATACCTTTACTAAAGGTATTGGTCATAGAACCTGGATTTCCTTGACTCTCAGCCATTATTTATAGGTAGTGTAAGTAGCAGATTTGAACGGAGTGTAGAACTTATGGTACTGAGCTTTACGGTTCAGCATCCACAAGTCTTTCATTTCTTGGAAGTTTGGAGTATTGACAATTGTCAGGGCATTGTTTCTGGCAGCTCTATACTGTGGTTCTATCAGCTGAATACGCTGAGCCACATCCTCACCATTCATATACAGGTTCTCCAGGATACGCTTCTTTAAAGCATACTCGTAGTACTCATTAATCATAGGATGGTCAAGCACCAATAAGTTACCTTCATCATCCTCTAATGAACCCTCATAGTTGATATATACCTTACCGGTTTCGAGGTTGGTATAAATGAAACCATTCTTGATTTCCCCATTATTTACAGTACCACTACCGGCAAGCCCCTGACTCTTTGCATATTCACTTAGGAATTTGCTGGTTGAAAAGTGCAATTTGTCAAAATGCTCATAGATACGAGTTTGGGTACGGATCTTTTCCACCACCACAAAAGTGTCCCCGCATTCATTAGTTGTGCTGTATGTGTTACTGCAATTGCAGACATTGGCCTGTGAGCCACATACATGACAAACCTGAGGGTCTACTACAAACTTGACATCTTCTGTCTGCCGTCCTGCCATCACGGGCTCTTGGACCTTATATGAGTCCATAAGCAGGGCATAGTTCAGTACATAGAAGTCCTCTGGTAGACGGGCCTTTCCTTTGATGATTTCCAGTACCTTATCCTTGGTACCATGAATACGTAGACCCAGGTCATAGTTTACCCGTTGAGCAACCTTAATTAACTGGGCAGGCTCAATCATACCCTCCATATTGTAGACGGTAAAGTCACTATTGACCTCGTACATCAACTCATCAAAAGTCCGGTATTTAAGCTCTGTCTTCATAGGTATTAGGATATCACAATAGCAGCTGTACCAAGTACAAGCTTAATAGGTACAGGCTGACCTGTTCTAAGATCTAATAGTACCAGGTTGGTAGGTACCCCGGTATTACCGGTAGTAGGAATGGTTGTCATGTTCACACCCAGTGAGGTGAACCATGCAGGAAGTTCTGTAGTGCTGTTAATAAAGTGATGTCTATTATTAGCATGGTCTATCAGAAGGTATTTCTTATATACAGTAGTTGCCATTAGCGTAAGATGTTTTGTTTGTCAGGAGCAAGGTCTACAGGAATAGACATGGTCAATTGGAAGTCTTTAAGTACACTGCTTTCTATCTCTCCGTGTAAGTAGTCAGGAACATTGAAAGGCTCAAGTTGTCTGAGCATACAATCATCTGAAGGGTCACAGTTCCAGCGACCAATAGAGTCCTCAAAAATACCTTCCACCCGTACAGCATCCCAGTCAAGATTAGGGAAGTACAGGTAGTCATCAAGGAACCAATAGTATAATGTCTTATTGTACTTAAAGTTTTTGCTACGGGCAATATTTAGATAAGCCACTGAAGTAGTTGGCTGTAAATCTTGTGAACTATCTATAGATGTAACGTGTCTGATTAGTGGGCCAAAATACCCTTGCATAAATGAAGGCAATTTATGCTTAGTACGTCTGATGGTAATACCACTCTTAATACCTGTGCATTGTGCTTCCACAGCATCTACTTCAACCAGCTCCACAAAATCCAATGTCTGCATTACAGAACCGAAGCTCATAAGCTTACTCTTACCATCCTCACGTTTCATTAACCACTTGGCGTGTTTAGACACCAGGCTATAAATGAACCTGTCAGTCAGGAATGAATCCTGGGTAACTGCCTTAAGTTGGTTACGGACACGGGAGAGAACTTCTCCAATAGTGGTTCTGGCCATAGGGTAATTAGTCTAGGTCAAACTCATCATAGTCTAGTAGCTGTTCTGCTGTATCTGCAGCAATGGTGTCAAGCTTATGTACTTTTCTGAGTAGACGGGATATCTTTTGAAAGTTGTCTATTACCGGGTACTTCTTCCAGTTCTCTGGATATGTAGTAGCAACTGTTCGCTTAAAGTCTCTTAATGCTGAGAAGCCCCACATCTGGTGGAACCTGAACCGGTACTTCACCTCAAAATTCGTGTAGAATATTTTGGCTACATACTGGTCACTTTCCCAGTTCTGGTTCTGCACCTTGACCCCATAGATCTTACTCTTCTGGTAGTCAGGGTTGTCAGACACCTTTCTAGGACAGGTCCCTATAAAGACATATCCTAACTGTTCAGGTAGCTCTACACCATCTCGGTTGTTGATTACTTCCTCCCAGATCTTCCCATTGAACTTGGTAATAATATCCTTGTATACCTCATAGGGTATACTTCTGTACTTTGGGTACCGGATAACAAACTCTTTGTAAGTATCCTTAGTAAGGATGTTGAGTTTCTTAGGCCGGAATCTAGGAGCAGATAAGTCAGGTTGTTTAAATGCCTTCATGCAAGGTCTGCTACATTATAATTTACAAAAAATCAAGCTCTTTTCCAATCTAAACTTCAAAGGTGTACTTGGTCTCCATAATATCCTGGCTCTGTCCATCTACAATGTCAAAGCAAACACCAGGTTTGTTGGGTCCAAAGTTGGTTCCTATCCACTTACTGCCACCAAATAAGCTTAGCACATTGCGGTACCGGAAGCCATAAGCCTCCTGAGAATTAGCCATGTGCAGGTCTCCTTTTACAATGGAGATGTAGGCTGTCTGTGGGTTGATGTTATGGTACATCAAATACTTTCTGAAGTAGTTCTCTACTTTATCATTGAGGTGCAGCGGTAAGCCATGCTTCATGTCCTCATCATCTTTACCATGGGTAAACAGGAACACATGCTCTCCGTACACTTCATGCTCAATGAACTTGGTCAGCATACGGGTCTTCACCCACGGATACACTGAGTTAAGGTAAATCTCCAAGGCTCGGTTGACCATATAATCAAAGTCACCACCATGATTACTGTTACAGTTCTGGAACACGTGATAGTTCTCTGCAATGTTGTCCTCAATGATCCGGTCAAGAAAATACTTCTCTACTGCTATTGCTGTTTCAAATGCTTGCTTGTTGCTCATGTTCTGAGGTAGCTTATGTCCTCCACGGGTAGTCATACCATTCTGCCCATCCATCTTGTCACCAAGGTCTATGATGTACAGGTCCTCAAATGTACCAAAGGTCTTATGCAGCTTAAGGATCTGGTAGTACACATCTTTCATGCGTTCATCATATTCAGCAGAACTATAGCTGTTAGCATATAAAGCAGTATCACCCACAAAGGCACCAATGTGTCTGTCAGAGAGGTAAACAAATAAAGCTTTCTTATTAAGGGAAACAACCGGTGGTTTTTCCTGGGCGGTCAGAGTGACCTGGCTAAATACTTTTTGCAGAATGGCCTCTGCATCATCTAGTGTTACTTCTTGCTCTTTCTTAGGGGCAAACAGTGCTGATATCTCCCATCTGTCCTTCTTTTGTTTATTCCAGTATGTTACCAGCTTCCACTTTTCAGGGTCCACTTTACACTTCTGAATAATTTCCTCTGGGCTCATGGGCTCTGTAACTAACAGTGCCTTTACTTCCAGTTTGCCATTGTCAATGAAATGGTTCTTCTCTAATATCTGGTCTACCTCCTCTGTCTCTTCCAGCTCTTCTCTTCTTTGAAGCTTGAGCCTGGTCATCTCATCAATGTTTTCACCAGCATGTTCAATAATATCTTGCTTCATGCCAATGACCTCTTGCTTTAATTCAAGGTACTCCTCTGTAGAAATACCTAACTTGTCTGCACAGTACTGAGCGTTTTTCTTCCACTTCAGACTGTCAAACACTTTGGTTAATAGTGTCATAGGATACGGATGCCTTACGGCTACAGTTATGGAATGTAAATCTATGGGTCTTAACTATGGTAATCAACTCTTTATAAACAGTTTATACACAGTCATACAAAAATGAACCCCCGCTATTTCTAGCAAGGGGTTCGGTCTGTCAGAAGAAAACCAACAAAACTTCAGACAATATTTTTAGTCTTAACATACTTGGGTACCTGCTTTCCAGTTAAAACCGGCTGAGTTAGATACCACACAGCTATATTGTTCAGACTCTAATTGGCAACCATACTGACCACAATCTACTGTTGTAGTCTCATACCAGAAGGTTGATGTTGCTGATGACTGACCAGCAGGGATCACTACAGTTCTGGTGTTCTGGCTTCCTACACCACCATAACAAGGAGTGTAACTGGTTTTAAATGTTACTGTGATATTTGATGTTGCATTAACTGCCGCTCCTGTATTGTCATATAAGGTAGCAGTTAAAGTCATTTTAGAAGCTTGGTAATCTGTACCTAGACATGTTACAGTCTCAGATCCAGCAGAGTTCTCTGCTACACCAATATTGTAAGTTGTCACAGGAGTAGTAGATGTATCATTGATAGTGATAGTGCTACTTGTTGCTACCGTAGTTCCGCTTACGCTACCTGTCTTAAGCTGTAGGGCAAATGTCTCAGAACCTTCAGTAGTTGCATCACTTGACAATGTTCTGGTAATAGTACCGGTATTGTTATTGATAGTTACCTGGCCTTGCAATGCGTTATCTGCAAAGTCTCCAGTAGCAAGTCCTGTACCACCAGTAGTATTCCAGTATAATGTGGTACCGTTAGATACGTTAGTAGTTGTAACAGTAAAGACTACTGTACCACCCTCATTAACTGTTGTTACGTTAGGAGCAATTGCATAGGTAGGTGTAGTACTTACATTTAAACATTCGTTACATGTAGAATGCTCAGCAGAAACAATACCTGAAGATGCAGATGTTTGGTTACTTACAGTACCAATAGTGTAGCAGTTACCGTTGCTGCTCTTAACAATCACACCCGCAGTAAGGTTATTACCACCATTGTATTGGATAATACCTGTATCAGATGTATCACAGCGGGTTACGTTATAGAATGTAACTGTAGAAGGAGTAGCAGATGTGTCGTTGATAGTAATTGTACTTGTTGTAGCAACTACAGGACCAGCTGTGTTGAGTGTACGGATTGACAAGGTAAAGGTCTCAGCTCCCTCAGTGGTAGTATCAGCAGCAATAACCTTGGTAATTGTACCTGTGTTATTGGTAATCTGTACTGTACCAGAAGTTGTATTGTCGCTGAAGTCACCATCAACTACGCTACCTGCCATTGTGTAATACAATGTACCACTACCAAAGTTGGTTGTAGTAACGGTAAACGTAAGTGTAGCACCTTCATTTACAGAAGTAGCAGATGGTGTTACTGCATAAGTGATTGAACCGCCACCAGAACCTCCACTTCCACCTGAGCCTCCGCTTCCACCAGATCCGCATGAGATGGTTGCCTGCCAGTTATCTGTCAATGTAGCATGACCAGCATGTTCTGCATTGACTGTAAAGAAGCGACCATCACCAGCTGTGCGATCAAATGTTAATGTACCAGAAGTTGCGGTATTTAGTGTAGAACCCCAAGGACCAGAGTAATTAGCCACTCCTTTCCATCCTGTTGTTACCAAAAGAGTGTTGTTAGAGTCATAAACATTAATCCGGTTAGGTACTTCATTAGCAACCCAGTTCACATCTACTGTAGCGGCTGTTACACCTACCATATCAATTAACTCTTTTGGATAGGTGTAAAAAGATGTTGCACTGGATGTGCGGGTAACTGAGCTACCACAAACTAAAGATGTGATCTTAGTTGCAGAAAAATTAGCTGGGGCACTGAAAGATGTTAAAGAGCAAGAGCTCTCAATAGTACCTTCAATGTTCTCACAAGCAGGAATGTTTGTAAGAGTAATAGGAGAAGATGTGAACGTCCCTGAAGCAGTAGTATAGTTTGTAGTACCTACTACACGCCATTTTACCCGGTAACCACTTGCTGGTGCCGGAGTTGGCGGGGTAAAGTTAAGCACAAGATTTCGGGTGATTGGACAAGCCATGCTATTATGCTGTTATAAAGGGTTGGGGATTGGTATAACTGGTTACGCCACTAACTATGCAGACGCCTTCAATTGTACCTTCATATTGCACTCCTGCCTCTACATTTGGTACTATAATGTTACTACCTGTTAGTGTTGCCGCCAGGTAGGTGTAAGGCACCGTACCTATTTTCCGGTATTTTACACGATAGCCACCAGTAAAAGCTGTAGCATTGGACAAACTAAGGGTCAAAGTCGCCATTGATTAGGAAGCTTTGGTTGTAATAGATATAGTAACGGATGTACAGTTAGTATTACCAGATGCAGTACTAGCAACTTTGAAATAATATTTTGTAGCAGCAGAAAGCCCTGTAATCTCTTTGGTACTTAATGTATTAACTGCAACACTGGTCCATGTAGAAGCTGATTCTGTCTTATACATCAATGTCAAACTAGCGTTATCAGCAGGCACACTCCAGGCTACAGTGATAGCATTTGCACTTACTACCGTACTGCGTAAGTTAGTTACGCATTTTAGTGTAGGTGAAATACATGCCAACCCGCTTACCTGACCAATAATCAATTTCTCAATTACTGTACGCAGTCTGTCACCAGCTTGGATATTCCCTTCTACAATAGGATCACCTGTCAACTGGATACATTGTAAAGGCATAAGCTCTTCACATGGCTCACTGTCTACACAGGGCGTTAACACCGCTGGAATAGGAGGACAATTGGTGCAAGGGTTGCAGTTAGCTAAAGGAAGTCCGGTTGACATAACGTATCAGGGATTAGGACAAGGTTGCACTAACAACTGTTGGTGGCGTACCGCAAGTGTTTGAACCTGTGTTAATAGTTGTATAAGTAGCAAATGAGCACTCCTGAGCTGGTAGGGTTCCCACGGTAACAACCGCACGAATCTTGTACACATTACCTTCCACAAGGTTGATAAAGCTGTCAGATACCAAACCAGACGGGTTAGTAAATGTCTTAGCACCCACTTGAACACCTGCAGCGTTCTGAAGCTCAATCCGGTAAGTAACATTGTTATTAATTGGAGGAGCAAAGCTGTAGGCAAGTGTAGTTGTAGAAGGAGTAACCACCAGGTTAGGACAAGCATTGGTAGTTGTACCAGTTGACTTAACCACAGTTTTGTTACAAGTTGTACCGCTGTTAGAAAGACAAGCTTCCAGGGTAAATGTAAGTGCAGTCGCCAGGTTAAGAGGTGTACCTTCTAATTGAATCACTAATGGAGTATTGCTGTTAGCAGCACTAATCACATCCACATTTACAATATGGATATTATTCAAGGCATCCTTAATAGTCAGTTTAGAACCATTAGCTGAGCAGTTAGCCCATCCTGAAGGAATTGAGCTGTAACCAGAGAAGAACAAGTTAGCTGCAGTACCATTGTTGATAGTTACAACCGCAAAGTCAACTACCACAGTTGAGCAGTCAGCTTTGATAAGTCCTTTAATAGCATTAAAAGCATCTCTTAGGTCACACACAGTTAGCCATAAGTTAGTCAGTGAATCTGCAGCTGTAGAAACAGTAGTCTTCCATCCTGGAATAGCCGCCATCGTACCTGCCTTAGACAAAGCAGTAGATGTTGCCAGTGATGCGCACTGTGTTGCAGCAGCCTGGGTAATAGCAGTAGATGTACCAGTTGCATTACGCAAAGTACAAATCTGAGTTTCCAGGTTAAGAATAGCATTGGCAAAAGATAGAGGACCATTGGTTCCCGAACATGTCAGGGTAACAGCTCCGGTATTGTTTGCTGGATTAGCAATAGCAGACTCTAAGACTGTAATACGGTTACCATAGCTGGTAAGTGTAGATGTATGAGAAGTTACTGCGGTATTGATCTCACATACTTTTAAGCCAATGGCTGAAGTATACGCAGTGTGCTGTAATTTAGTAGTTACATCACCATAACTGTCAGTAGTTCTGAAACACTGAGCAATAGTCAAAAGCGGATCTGGCACAGTGTCCCCCGACCCAAGGTCATTGACAAGATCCTGTAATGTACAAACTTTGTTAATCAGAAGAGTAAGGATATTGTCAACAGACATGTCTGTAACAATAGCTGTAGTAATACAAGAAAGGTCAATATCTAGTTGGGCATTGCCTGATTGAACTATGTATTGTGCCAGTTTGTACACGACATCTGAAACAGTGTCCCCTGTACATAAATTGATGCTAGGAAGGTTAGGACCTTGCCAAATGACGCAATTTGATGAAACTGGAGAACACCCCTGTTCTGAAGTATTGGATAGGGTCGGTATCATAGGGGTATAGAGTTGGTGACTGGACTATTTCAGTCTACATTATAATATACCAAAACTTGAGGGTATTTACAAATAATATTGTGCAAACAAAGAAGCCCCGGTTGAAACATCCAGGGCTTACTTACAGGTCATGAGGAATATCTTATTGGGCGGGTTCTTCTGATTCCTCTGTGACATTAGACTTCTTCAAGAGTTTGAAGAGTACAGGATAAGACTCATCCGTGTCTATGTCAAAGTCCTCAATGGAGAACGGGAAGTGACGGAACTCTTTTTCTTCAGCTGTCAGCTTGTTCATTTCCTCATTGAACTCAATGAACTTAGGGTTAAGCTCCATGATAGCATTTCCTTCAGCGTCCAGTACTTCTGTACCATCTTCAGCTTTCTTTGAAACTACTGTTGGAAGCGTTACCCTGCCATCTTCAGAAGGCTCACCAAGTTTGATAATCAACTCATCTTTCAAGGTGTCAATCTTCTTCTTTTCAGCAGCTGCCATTTCAGCAAGCTCTCCCACATAGTAGCGGATCTTCATGTTGATCCCTTTGTGAGCAAGTAACCCTTTGGTTACCACCTCTCCGGTCTGTGGATTCCGGGAGCCATTCAATTCACTTTCAAGAGCGTAAAGCTCACCAAGACTAAGCTTGGACTTTAGTAATGTTGTCATACGGTATGGTTGGTTTGGTATGTATACACTATAATATACTAAATTTCTTAGTATTGTACAAGTGTTTATGTGCTGCAGGTGCTACCTGTCTGAACCTGACCATTACCACTATTGACACTTACTGTCCCCTGTTGAGCACAAACAGACCCTACAAAACCAGTTGTGCCTTCAGCCCTGGTAAAATTAAAGGTTGACGAGCCCCCACTACATGTTGTATAGGTACCAGTCACATTACCTGTAGTTGTAAAACGGATGATGTTGTAAGTATAACATGATGGGGGAGGTGTGTAACAACCATTTGACTGCGAGTTATACTCAATAACCCGGACACCGCAAGAAGCCGTTGAACAAGAGTTACCTTGCGTCTGGTTAATCACCCAGTTGGGACCAGAGCAATAAGCATTACCCGTATCCACACAGCTAGAATTGGTGTTACATGGGGTACCTGAAGGCTGTGTACCTACAAGAACCTTGTTACCAGCTTGGTTTTCTATATAGTACTGACCATTTGTTGGTGAACATACACCCCTGGTATCTCTAAATACAGGTGCATTATAACAGTCGTAGCAAGTTGTATAATTTTGTGCTGTATAAAGAGGTGCTGTTGATGCTCCACAGTTAGTCTGGTCACAAGTGGCATATACTTCTGTAGTACCGGCATAAGCACCATTACAGTTATATCGCAGCTCTCTCATTCTTGTAGTATCCGAGCAATAGTATGACCAGTAAGTACCAGCACAAGACTGATCACAGTTGCAAGAGTTGCTTGCCACCAGAGTATCATTACGGGTTGAGCTATCACAGCTATTACGTTCTCTTGACCGGTAGTCACAGCCAGAGCAATAGTACTCCAGGTTCCAGCAACAACATCCTGCATTGTTATTGGCATTGGTCTGACCATTGGCTTGCACCTCAGCCACTGCCGCATTGTAAGCAGCTGTATTAGCAGCATTAATCGCTGCCTGGCAGGATACGGTAGATGAAGCAGAATAGTTGGACTTTGTAGAAGAAGTAGTCCAGGTTAACCCGTAGCAGTTACCTGCACAGTTATTACGGGTATATGTTTGAGAATAGGATCCAGACCCACTGTTGTATGTCCAGGTACAGAATCCAAGCTGGTTTACTCTTGCTTGTTTTCCAGACTCAAATAGACTTATAGCAATAGCCAAAGCCTGGGCATCAGCGTCAGCTTGGGAAATATATGAGGTGTAAGACCCGGAAGTACTGTAGGCATTTACCGGATTACCATCATTCAAGTTGACCGTACTGCCAGAAACAGAACATGACCCACCCACACAGTCATTCTTTGTACCTGTAAATACTGGAGCATAGGTCTGTGTAGATGACCAGGTACAATCTGTTATACTGGTAATAGCCCCAGAAGCATTGGTTGCATAGTTTTTGGAAATACCTCCTGAGGTGATCTTGATAAACTTACTGGCAATAACACTAGTCAGTGCATTATCATTATAGAGAATACACCCAACAGCCAGTGTAGAGCAGTTTGAATAAATATATCTTGAGATGGAAGCCATTAGCAGTTGGTTATTAAATCAATGTTTCCTGAAGAATTAGTACGGTAGACTGTATTATTATCAACACGCTTGAAATATAAGTTGACAATGTTGGCAAATGGGTCTGGTCCATTGTTACGAACAGTACTACCTACTTGGATAGGATAACCCACCTGGTATTCACCAAGGGTTGTAGCCGCACAAGCTGCAGAAAGTGTTGCTCCATAATACAAGTTAAGGGTAGTGTAACCATCAGTTTCTGCATTGCTGATATACAACCAGGTACGAATACGTCTACCAGAGCCGTCATTGTACTGAATATCAAACCAGTTGATACCTGAAGGTGTATTAACACCATTGTAAGAACCTTGGTTACCTATCAGGTTCCATGGGGTAAATGTAGATCCAGTACTGCTATAAATCAGGTTACCCGTCCCAATGGTTGAGCCACTATACACATCAATAGTTGCACTAGGAAACTTACTAATATTAGTAATATACCATAGGTCATTTTTTCCATCTCCATTCTTAGATACCCCTTGAGCAGGCTGGATAGTAATATTAGCTGCTGCCTGGGAACTACTGAATGTAGAGTTACAGGTTTCAGCAGAAGTATCATTAATTGTAGCTGCATACTCATTAGGTGAGCATAAAGCATTATGGTCGTAGTTCCTCCACTCTGAAAAAGTTGCAGGATTAGTTGCACTGGGTTTACTGGTACTGCAAGTATTAATTGGTGCATACCCTCCATCCTCAGCAGTATTAATACTTACACTGGTCTGAATAGGTACACCAAGCTCCTTGCGAATTTTGTCTATGGAAACATTAACTAAATCAATTGCCATATTAGGAAAGTCTAGCTTCTAATTGTTCAATACGGAGGTTCTGCTCATTAAGGGCAGCTACCAGCACACCAATAAGTCTTTCATAACGTACTGCCATGTAGCCATTGTCTCGGTGCTGGATCATCTCAGGAAATACTTTTTCAACATCCTGGGCAATGATACCATAGTCTTTCCCGGAATAACCATGGATAGCCTTAGATTGCTCATCCCATACATAGGATACACCACGAAGTTGGCTCAGTAATTTAGAAGCATTCTCAATAACAGAGATGTCTTTCTTCAAACGGATGTCTGAAGTACTAAAACCTACAATGTCATTAGAGGCATCAATACGACCAGCAGTTGTACTAGCTGCCATACCCACACCAAGAGAATTTATCCGGAGGTTATCCGTAGTGGCACCAATGGTAATTGTACCACTAGATGTGATTGGACCACCAGATGTGGTCATTCCATTACCAGAAGTAAAAGCAACAGAAGTCACAGTACCTGCATTAGGTGCAGACACCTCTGTATAAACAGCACCTGTCCAACGGTAGATCTTATTAGTATCAGTTGCTATGTAAATCTTACCCGTCTCACCTGTTCCAGGGAAACCTGCCAGGTTCACATAGTCTAATACATCATCTACGTAAGGAGGAAGCTGTGCAGAAGGAACCTTACCAGTACTGTCTAGAGAAGCATAACCATTGGCATTGCCTCTGTTGGCACTATTTTCTGGGGTAAACCCTAAAGCTGTTGTTACCTGGCTTGAATTAATACCAGTAAGATAAGTTGAGTTATCCAGGGCCCAGGTATTAGCAGCTGTCTTTTTCAAGAAACCGCTGGTGGCAGCCAGGGCAGCAATAGCAGTAAGGTCAGCATCCAAAGGCTGTGCATCCGTGATCCCAAAGCCTGCCAGCGTAGTAGGGTTAGAACCCGCTGTTACCCGACCCTTAGCATCTACAGTTACAATCTTATAGCTTCCAGCTGTAATACCGGTATTAGCTAATGTCAAAGCAATAGATGTACCACCAGAACCAGTAGCATCACCACTGACCGTAATGGTCTGGTTTGCTGTCAGAAAGTTCTGGGCACGGATCCAGGCTGTTGTAGGAACTTTGCCGCTGTTGTCTGCTGTAAGTGGGGCTGACCCCAATGTTAACAATGCAGGAAGTGTCACGTTGTTAGACGCATCAACAACCACAACATTGGTCAACCTGGAGGTACTTCTGTTCTTATCCATAGGGTATTGGGAATGTACACACGGTACATTATAATTTACTTAAATAAATGGCTACTAGCAATACTACTCAGTAGGTAAGTCAATTCTTACCCAGTCTAATAGCTCCTCATTCCATTCATAATAAAAAGAATCATTGGGTTCTACTGCGGGCTGCGGTTTTGGAGGAACGTGCATTGCTGTAGCTTCATCAATATCCACCCAAGATGCAAAAGGGCATTTTGGTATAAACGCATCTAGCTGTGGATCATACCTGTCACCTTTACCAGCATAGTTTTTTCTGAAAGGAGTTCCCCCTAAAACGTGTTGTCCACCACGTGTATTGTAAGATGTCTTTAACCAAGTACCACCTAAACCAAGGTCTTCTGATAAATATTCTTGACCTCTGTGTTCATGCTCATCATCTATAACTACAACTTGTACTACAATATTATTCTCATCTATTTGTGCAAAATGTGCCATATTACATTAATACTTTTAAAGTTCTCCATGCTCCTCCTTGATAAACTTCAAGTAGGTAAGGTGTTGTGTTGGTATTTACTCTAATCATTCCATTTGATCCAGCTGGACGCTGTGCTGTAGAACCTGCAGGTATCTGCAAGAATCCTGTATCATTGATTACTGTGTTCTTTAAAGATGCCATAACATTAAGCTATAAAATTACCTGATCCATTAAATTGATGACATGTGTAACCACCAGACTGTGTAATAATACCACCTCTTCCTCTCGGAGGTCCTGAATATCTAATTAATACTACACCAGATCCACCAGCAAAACCGGTAGAACCATATCCGCCATTATCTCCTTTTTGTGAAGTAGCTCCACCACCACCTTGTCCTCTATTGGCTAATCCAGCAGTTCCTCCAATTTGTTGAGCACCACTACCATTACCACCTCCATCATTATATCCTGCACCACCAACTCCACCACTACCACCTAAAGGAGAAGCCCAAGAGCCACCTCCTCCTCCACAATAATATATATTAGTGCCTGTCCAGTTATAAGCTAAGCCAATACCTCCTGCTGCTTGCAAACCAGAAACATATTGACCTTGTCCATCAGCTCCACCTTGATAACCCGCACCTCCTGCTCCTCCTCCACCAGCTGCAGATGCATAAGCATCAGTATATGCAGTTGCTCCATTATATCCTTGACCAGCTATACCTGTGCCATTACCATAAGTTTTATCACGACCTGCTCCTCCTCCTGATCCACCATTCTGTCCAGTCCAAAAAGGACCCTCTCCATTAAAACTTCCGCCATGTCCACCACCTGTTGATGTGTAACCAAATGCAGACGAATCTCCACCATTTGAACCCCAATAAATTGTACCCTGGCTATTACTTTGAGAACCACATCCTCCAGCACCAATTACAATTGGGTATGATGAATTTACAGTAACAGAGATATTACTAATAACACGAAGACCACCAGCTCCTCCGCCTCCACCACCTCCGTACCAAATAGTACCACCTGCACCACCACCACCACCACCAGCAGCAATTAATACATCTACAGTGTAAGAGTTGGCAACTAATACATTCCATGTAGCTGTTGCACCATTATATATTTCAATAGCTGCTATTGTGGTATTATAACGCATCATACCATTAACACCAGCAGGTCTTTGTGCTGTTGTTCCAGATGGCAGTTGTATAAAACCAGTATCGTTAATTGTTGTATTTTTTAAACTTGCCATAACTATGCTGTAAAAGTTCCAGTACCATCAAACGTATGAACAGTGTAACCACCGTAAGAAGTAACTGTACCTCCAGAACCACGCTGAGGTCCAACATATCTTATTACACATCTACCTGAACCACCTGCACCAGACCAACTACTTTTAGCTCCTCCTCCACCAGCACCTCTATTAGCTGTTCCTGATGTTGGGGCTACTTGGTTTGTAGCACCATTACCTCCACCATCACCAAGTCCTCTTCCTCCAGGAGCAGGACCATTTGGGTTTCCATAGGCATTTTCAAAAGCACCCCCACCACCAGGACCATAATAAAAAGTTGTACCTGTCCAGTTTATTATAGCACCTTCCCCTCCACAAGATATTGGGTTGTATCTACCATTCAAGTCATCTCCTCCTGTATAACCACCGTTACCAGCACCACCACCTCCTCCTGCAGAAGCGTATCCACCTTTGTAAGCACCAGCACCATTATTACCCTGTCCTACAGTTCCATATCCAAATGCAAAGCGATCACCATATACTGTATCACGTCCTCCACCACCACCAGAGCCTCCATCATTTTGTGCTTCACCCCAGTTACCATTAGCATTTCCACCTCCTCCACCAATAGCAGTAAATCCAAATGCTGTACTGTTACCTCCCTGGTTTCCACGAGCACCACCTCCAATAACAGCACCTCCACCTCCACCTATAACTATGGAATATCCAGTTCCAGGTGTGACAAGTGTACCACTATTAATGATGACACCTCCGCCACCTCCACCACCGCCACCATTTGAGCCTCCACCACCGGCTCCACCACCAGCTACTAAAACAAACTCAATGGTATAATCCGTACTAACAGTCTTCCATGTACCACCTACGTAGGCTTCTACTTGTCCACTATCTGTATTATATCGCATCATACCATTTGCAGGGGATGGCCTTTGACCAGTTGTGCCTACAGGTAAAGTCAGATGACCTGTGTCATTAATTGTTGTGTTTTTTAAAGTTGCCATATTATTTTACTAACAAAGCCTTTAGTTCCTCTATTTGTTTTTGCTGCTCTTTGACAGCCTCAATCAACACTGCTGTAAGTCTTCCGTAAGATACTGAGTCAACAGTTCCATCAACTTTTGTACCTATTACTTCTGGTAACACAGAAGCAACTTCTTCAGCAATTACACCAACTTCTTTCTTTGTATCTCCAATCCGGTTGTAAGTAACACCTCGTATTTTATTAATACGCTCTAATGGGTTGGTTAATACACTAATGTTTTCTTTATATCTGCTTGAAGATGTTTCTGTAAGGGAAGTAACTAAAATGCTAGATGCGTAGTAGTTCTCAGCTCCTGCTGCAGAATCCCAAACACCATTTTGTGCAGATGATGTAGGTGACACAGTCTGGCTATTAGATGTATAACTTGTAGACTGTGCTGTTGCAGTCACATTTCGACTAAAATAAAAATAGTACCTACCACCTCCACGTAACCATACAACCTCCTGACTTGAGTTACCCATTTGGGTAATACCTCCACAGATAGTCTGATTGTTGAAACGCTCATGGTACTGAATAACTTTTCTTTTTATATCAGTTGTACCCCAACCAGATCCGCATACCATCCATTTTAAGTTAAGGGTAAAACCACCACCATGTGTTGCCCATGACGGAACATTTGAGTTTAGGTTATTCTGAATAGTAATAGTCATTAGCTCTGTACTAATTGGTATAGTAACAGGATAATAATTTGAAGTACTAAATACTGCAGTATTTGACATATCAACAGTCTGTGCTTTATACAACTCTACGTTACCATCAGAGATAGTAATACCCCCGTTAAAAGTAACAGCTGTGGAAGTAACAGCACCTCTACCAGCTACAGTAGCTAGTGTTTCACTTGCGGCAGTACCAGTTATATTAATACCCCATGTTCCTGAAGCACCGGTACCATCTGTAAAAGCTAACCGTTTACTCCAGTTAACAGTATCAGCATTACCTCCTCCAGCTATGACAACAGCAGTATTGTAATCCATAGCAATAAAACCATGGGTATCACTACCTGCCCATGCTAACATGGTACTATATGGGTTTATAGCATTTAAAAATGTTGGAGTTGTATTCCACCGGGCGGTAGATATCTGGTTTCCTGAAGTACTAGAACCAAATAAAGTGGTTCTAAAATTGGTTGTATTTAATGAATCAATTACCCCAGAAGGTGCAAGTCTGCTTCTTAGCAAACCTGTGGCACTAGTAATATCTAAAGTACCACCAAGAGTAAGGCTACCTGAAGAAGTAACAGTTCCAGTTAATGTTAAACCAGCAACAGTACCTGTACCAGATACAGATGTAACAGAACCTGATCCCCCACCAGCAGCAACAGTAATAATATTACCATTTGCATCAAATCCTAACGTACCAACAGCAGTTCCTGTAAAGGATGTTGTTGCTGTATAAGATGGTAAACGAAGCTGACCATTATCAAGAAGGGTAAATATATTAGCAGTGTAAGCACTATTGATAATTTCAATAGCACCTGTACTGTTCATTCTAAAAAACTTTTTAGGATTTGTAGCAGAGCCAAAAGTATTGTGAACTTCAAAGAACCCATGATATCCGGTTCCACCTCCCTGATTATAACCTGCAAATCTTAAAGATGAGTATGTGGTAGAGTTATCTCCTGCACCAGATAAGGTAATTTGAGTAGATGAACTCGCCCCTCTACCAGTTACGGTAGCTAATGTATCGGTTTCTGTATAAGAAGTAAGGTAAGATACATTTGACCCACTAGTTACTAAACCTTTAGCATTGACAGTTACATTGTTATAAGTACCAGCAGTAACCCCGGAGTTTGCCAAGGTAACTGTAATAGCTGTTGTCCCTGACCCTGTAGCATCACCGGATAGTGTAATACTCTGGTTAGCAGATATCCTGGCATTTACTTGCCCTTGAAGTTTCTCAATGGCCGTTTCTAATGTATCAGTGTTAGTAATAGCTGTATTTGCTCCTACAACAAAACCGGATATTACTTGGCTGTAAAAGTCAGTAATACCATACCCAGAAACCGTAGTAGGATTTGAGCCAGCAGTCACACGACCTTTAGCATCAACAGTCACTGCCTGATAAGTACCAGCGGTAACTCCTGAGTTAGCCAATGTAAGAGTAATAGCGGTTGTACCAGATCCACTTGCGTCTCCTGATACAGTGATAGTCTGATTAGCAGATATTCTAGCATTGACTTGTCCCTGAAGCTTTTCAATTGCAGTCTCTATTGTATCAGAAGCAGTAACAGCTGTGTTTGCTCCTACCGCATACGGGGTAAGAACCGTATTTAAAACAGTGGCCGCAGTCAAATATGTGCTTGAGTCTACAGACCCATCAGCTTTAAGGAACTGAGAAGAGGTGCCTCCTGATCTGATAAATGAGGTGGCTGTAATATTTGCAAAGCTATTAACAGCAGCTTTAAAAACCCTAGCTGCAAAAGTATCTCCAACAGTACCTGTAGTAGCACTAAAAGTAACTTGTATACCGTTTGATAAAGTAACTGCCGATGTACTTAATGCAATTCCAGAAGCAACAGCTGTACCAGCAGGTGAACCATAGCCCCAGGCAAATGTTGTAGTAGTGTCTAACTTAATCCAAAAAAGAGTTCCATCAGTTGTATTGTACCCACTTGTATTAAGAGCAGTTATACTAATAGAAGAACCAGAAGTACGAAGCTTGGTAACATCATTAATAACTAACTGAGTATCTGAGCCGTTAGTACCTCCAAAATTCGAAGTTGTAAAAAAGCCAGTAGTATTCTGTGATATACCACCATAAAATGTATGAGTTTGAGCAACATACCGGTTTAGTCTGCCTGATACCTGAATAGGTACAGTAAGCCCATTAGGACTTTGCCAGTCTGTATACCGCAACTGAATTATGTCACTTGAGCTATCAGGATTATCACTCATGTGAATCTCATACATGATAGTGTCACTAGCTGTTTCTATGACACGAATACCTGCACCATCTGTTCCTCTTTGAAAAGTAAATCCATTAGCATAACCTATACCAGGATTACTAATAGTAAGAAGAACATTCTGGTTAGTAATACCTTGACCCATAGTTAAACCACCAGTTGTCAAGTTTGTCCCAATAAATACACTACCCGCAACACCTATACCTCCAGATACAACTAAAGCACCAGTAGATGCACTTGTAGTAGCTGTTGCATTTGTTATACTAAGAGCTGTACTTGTAGTTGCTCCACGGCCAGTTACTGTAGCAAGGGTATCAGACTCAGCTGATAACCGGGCATTAATCTGACCTTGTAACTTCTCAATAGCTGTTTCAATTGTATCAGAAGATGTTACAGCTGTATTGGCACCTACTACGTATGGAGTAAGTACTGCATTTAATACAGTGGAAGCAGTTAGGTATGTACTGTTATCATACGAGATTGTAGTACCTGATATCTTCACAAAACCAGTACCAGACAAAGAAGCTTGTTTACCATTAAGGGCTGTCTGCAGGTCTGTCTGGTTAGACAATGTTCCTGTGATTCCTCCCCAGGTAGTACCTACTTGGGCAGAAACCTCAATGTACACTGTACCACTCCACCGGTAAATCTTATTGGTGGCCAGGTCAACATAGATCTTGCCGGTAGTTCCTGTTGCAGGAAACCCTGCAAGGTTGGTATACTCCAGGACATCATCCACATAGGATGGTAACTGACTGGAAGGAACTAAACCACTACCATCAAGACTTGCATAACCGTTAGCCACGCCTTTATTAGCAGCATTCTCAGGCGTAAACCCAAGTGCTGTTGTGACATCCCCGGAAGTTAATGTAATGGCCCCTGTACGAGTATTAAAACTTGTTACACCACCTTGATATTGTGGAATGTTTAATACCCCTGTTGAAGAGTTATAAGTAGCTGCACCGGATGTACCAGTAGTTGTTAAACTGATAGCAGCCCTGGCTCTTGCATTTGTAAAATAAAGATTAGTTGTACCTTCTACAAGAGTATCTGTAGTACCAGAAATAAATCCACCATTAATAGGTGAATAAGTAACCACATCTACAATATCCCCTACTTCTGCCGCATCTGTAAGGACAATAGTAGATCCATTGGATGTAGTAACAGAAGAACCAGTTAGCAACACACCATTGACATAAACGTCAATAAGCCCAGCCACATACCCACCAGTTACGGTAAATGTAGTCTGAGCTGCAGTAGCTGTAAATGATTGTTTAGTTCTTAGAGTGTTTCCCTCTGCTCCAGGAATACTTAAAACTCCTTGAGCGTCAATGGCAAGACCTGAACCTACCTTTATTGCACCCAGAACGGATGCGGTAGCTATAGGCAAAGTGCTTAAATAGTTCTGAAGTTTAACCCAGGCTGTGGACGCCATCTTAGTGGAGTTCTCACTTGCCTGCTCAGTAATACCTGTAATGCTCCCGGAGATAATAGCTCCGTTCTTTATTTTAAACTCGTTTGCCATTGCTTACTCTGTTTTCACTGTCCAACAGAAAATCCCTTAGTGGTTGTAATTAGATACCCCTGGTAGAGACAATCACGCTCCAGCCAGTGGCAGTTGTAGTTGCTAGTAATCTTATATTTCCTCCATTGAGGTCCACAGTAAATGTGATTGCGGTAGTTGTTCCAATATCATTTGATAAGGTCTCATAAAACTCTACATTGGTTCCATTAGTAATGGCCACCACAGATCCTACCCGGACATTGGTACCATTCTTTACTACATAGTCAAAGAAAACACCAGTATAGGTAGTTGCTGATAATGTCTTTACCGCAGTTGTTCCTACACTTAGAGTTCCAGAGCTGGTCTTATCTGTATCTACAGCTGTCTGTAACCCTGTAGAAGTAATAGTTTGAGCTCCAAGAACACCATTACTGTCTGTAACAACCATTCTTGTACCTGTACCAGCAAGGTTTGTTATTGTTACAGCACCCGTATTAGCAGCAACTTTTAACCTTTGTGTTAATGATTGTAATGTTGAACCTGTAGTTAATGCACTTGCCGTAGAAATAATCACATCACCAGGAGTCCCTGTACCTGTTCCTCTACCTGCAGCTAAAGTAAAATTAGCTCCTCCAATATCAGTACCTAAACCAGAAGGAGCATAAAAGGCTATATTTACAAATCCACTTCCCGCATCTGCAGTAAATGGCATCTGACCAAAATAGAAATCTTTTACAGCAACACCCGTATTAAATCCACCACCAATAAAAGCATGTGTTGCTGATGGGATGGAGCTTGCGTCATTGTTTCTATATCCATTACCCGCAACAACATGTATGCTATTAGCAAGTGCAGATGGAAGATTGGTAGCATCTGTACCAACAACCATCACGTTACTACCGCCTGTAGTTATACCAGTACCAGCACTCTTACCAACAAACACGTTAGAAGTACCTGATGTTACAGTTGAACCAGCATTCCTACCAACAAATAAATTACTTCCACCAGTAAGGCCAGAATACGCTCCAACAGTAGATATAATTATAGTTCTAGTTGGCAGAGAGTTATTGTTAAAAGGAGATCCTGCAAACACTAAACTACCATCAGCACTAGAGCCTTTTATTACACCAGCATCAGCTTGTCCGCTTCCAATGGTCAGTATATTCTGTATTCTTGCAGTACCGTTGACATCTAGCTTAAAGCCAGCATCAGTAGTTTGGTTTATACCAATGTTACCGTTATTCCTTATTTCAAATAAGTTAGCTGGTGTGCTATTTTGTACAATAAAGGCACTACCCGTAGTAGCACTGTCTCCCCTTACATGTAATTTAGCAAGTGGAGCTGCTCCGCTAAAACCTACACCTACAGAACCGGAGGTGGAACTTAAGAATACAATACCTTTGGTATTTTCAAAAGCTACAAAGTTATTACTGCCAGTAACTCCTGTAAACGTAGGGTCAATTAAAATAGCCCTGGTGTTGTAGGTTAAAGATATATGCCGGTGTCCTCCGGAAAATGCAGGAGCTATTTTTAAAAACTGCATGGCACCAACATCAACTGTTGAGGCCCCTGTTTTTGTAATAGCAGGAGATATATTTAGTAAAGAACTTTGCCCTGCTAAACCAACCGAGTGGTTGATAGTAGGGTTCATCCTGATTAAATCATAGAAGGAGTTATTCCCCGCATTATTATCAGTAATGGTTAAGTTAAAATCAACAACAGGTGAAGTACTTAAAAACTCCGTATAAGTCCTGTTAGAGACAAACTCTAATAAAGTTCTATTCTGAGCAGTAGAAATGTCATTGCTCTGAACAGATAAATTACCCTTAAATAAAGCATTCGAAAGAAACTTCGTCATCTACCCATCTGGGACAAGTGGAACTTTTATTACTTTTTGATAACCACTCTGAACTCGTTGGTTGTCGGTGCAACTGCAAATGCCACAACTACAGTATTTACTGTTGGGCGTGTTACGTCTGCATACACTGTAGCACCTGTAGAAACCTCTACCAGGTCAACTACCACATCTTTTGTATTAAGGTTATGGGTTACTGTAAAGCTTGTGCTTGTACCATCACCAATATTGGCAGCAAATCCACCAGTACGGTTATCCAATAAAGTCTTTAACTTTAAAGGAGTTACAATACGAGTATCATCAGTACCTGTATCTGTCTCAGATTGAGTAGCAATTTCTGCAATACCAGTACGTGTTTCAGTAGCTGTACGAGCAGATAAGCCAGAAGGAGTAACTACTTTTGAAGTATCAGTACCTGTTTGAACTTCAGCAGAAGTTGCAAGAGTTACAAGACCTAATACAGTAGTTGTAGCCTGGTCACGGTTTACCTCTAACTGGATCCAGTCAGAAGCAAGAGTTGTTGACGCAGAGTTTACCTTTGCAACAATAACATCACCTACGTTAAACGCAACAGAGTTAACAGTACCGGCTGTAGTTACATACCAGTAATCACCCGCTTTTGTACCCGCAGTAGGACTTGATCCGACTGGAAATGTACCAGCATTGGCTGCCCAACCGCCTTCCAGGTTACCCAAACCGCCAATGTTTGTATCAATATATGTCTTGATAGCACTTGATGTTGCCAGTGTCGTAGATGAAGCACTAGCCAGGTCTGTTACAATTACTACCGCTGAAGGGTTAGCTGTTGCCCCTGAAGTATTACCAATAACTGTGTTATTAGCAATCTCTTGCATCTTGGCAAAAGTCACTGAGTCATCAGCAATCTTAACAGTAGTTACAGCACCATCATTAATCTTTGCTGTTGTGATACCTAAGTCTTTTACTCTTACGGTATCAGCATTAATTTCAATGGTAGCATTATCTACTTGAATATCAAGTGTTACCGCACCACTAGTACCACCACCAGTCAAACCGGCTCCTGCTACTACTGATGTGATATCCCCTGTCATAGGGATCCAGGCTGTACCATCATAGTAGTACATTCCTTTATCTGCGGTATTAAAATATACCTGTCCTGTTACAGGAGAGGAAGGAGCTGAGGCCAAGTTCTGAATGGCCACATTCAAGATCTGATTTTTGGTCAGGTCTATACTGGTTAAATACTTAAGTGCCATGGGTATAGGGTACGGGGGTTAGTTGAGGTATGCTTTACCACTGAACGGGCTAGAAAAAGTCACTGTCAGTGTGTTTAAATTCGTGTATTGTATTTCACCAATAACCTCTGAATTAGCTGAGTCTACCACGGTAGCTGCAGGGTATTTATTCAGGTTATGGGTAATGGTCCAGATATCAGACGGAGTACCTTGGTCATGTATATATCCATCTTGCCAGGTAGCTGTTAATGTTGAGTTATCCTGGGCAGTAAGGGTAATCACCTTTTGGGTAGCATTCCCTTGTACAGAAACAGCTCTAATTAACTTGTCAAAAGCTTCATCCCAATGGTCATAGTCAGCACTATTGGCATTTATGATTTTCCAGTTGTTGCCATCCCACACATAGAGGTTAAGCTCCGTGGTGTCAAAACAAAGAATACCCTTATCATTACTGTTATAGGACGAGACAAGAGCGGTTCGCTGAGCTGTGGTAAGTGGATATACCTTAGCATTCAGCAGACTGTTCTTGACGAGGTCTACATCATGATAATACTTCTTAGATGCCATTAGGACAAGTATGCTTTTCCAGCTACCGCTGAGCTAAATTGAATTCGTAAATTATTGCTGTCTATTACCTCAATTACACCATTGATGTCATTACCATCAGTGTCTTCAGCAAATACAGAAGGTACACGGCCCATATTGTGGTTAATAACCCACATAAGACTTGGTGTAGTCTGACTGAATACATAGGAGCTGTTATTGTTGATAGTAATAGACGGATTAAGGTTGATGCGGGTAATGGCCCCATTAGCATTAACCTGAATAATGTTTTCCTGTCCTGTAGTGTACTCAAAGAATACACCTAGATTATCAGGGCTGTTTGGATTACCATACGTAAAACCATCTCCCTTGTTCTCATACAATAATTCTGAGTCATAAAGCTGGGTAGGCAACCAGGTCTTGTACTGGATATTCGGATCACTCAATGCACCGGAGTCATCATTAGCCTGCCAATCCACCACACTCTTTTTAATCTGTGCCAAGAGGGCATAGTCATCTGGAAAAGCTTTGCCAAGACCATATCTGGCTTGTCTAAACTTTGCAAAAACGGCAGTAGCATAGCTCTTATAGATCTCTGCTTTCTTGGGCAACAGGTTCTTCATTATTCTGGGTTGCTAGAGTTTAGCTGTTGTAGCTGAATTGCAGCATACAGGTTCTGCTCATACTGAGCATGACAGCTGCTGCATACGTGAGCTCCATTTGAAGCTACTCGCTGTTGGCATCCGCATGTGATTACTGAACCACAATTAGGACAAGTTACTGTTGGTTGGTCTGACATGTTGGTTATTGGTTTGGGTTAAACTTAGCAATACTGCCCGTACTGTTCTGAGTAAGCATTAAGCTTCTTCTGGGCGTATATCAAAAGCTCCATACCCTCTTCAGGCTGGTGGCAATATTCCACTTTTACTTTGGCTGCATCAATGTAACTCTTGATTTCCTGGAGCTCTTTGAACTTCTGGCGTACATCCTGGTCAGGCTCTGTACTGTTGATTTCCAACTTACACAGCTCATTAAAATACTTGTTCAAAGTTTGAGAAGTTCTGAGGTGATTATACTCAACAAGCACCTTGTTATTAGGTGCCACAGAATAACGAATCACATAGATACCATCCGGAATACACATCAAAGCATCTCCACAGCCGGACTTTTGCAAGCCCAGTGAGCAGCCGTTCAGGACAATATTGAAATAAGGAAGCACCTCAATGTTCACTGGTAGGTTAAAACCAGGAGAAGTGATCTGCAGCGTGCCGCATTCTTTGTCCAAACCATCAGCATAGGTGCTGGTATCGAATACCCGAAGCACCTTGCAGTTATTGGTATCAGGTGTCTCTAGGCTTAACTGGTGCTTTAAGGCCATAGTTTTCTGTGTAATAGGGTGGAAATAGTCAAGAGTTGTACTCAATAATAATATACTAAAATTTACGCTGGATTCCAAAAGAAAAGGGTGAGGACATCATCCCCACCCTTTCTATGGTGTCTCAATCAATTACTGACTAGGCAGTCTCCAAAGTCACAGCACCAGATCCTTGTGCAGCATCAGCAGCAGCAATCAAGAAGTTAGTGATAGAAGTTGTAGCTGTTCCAGCTGGCACGTTGATAGTGATCAAGTATTGGTCATTATCAAATGTGCTTGATGGGTTGTTGAAACGAGGTACGTTGTGAAGTACCAATACTTGGTCATAAAGACCAGCACGGTTAACTTCTTGCCATACTGGGTTCGCCTCAATCTCACGCATACGTAGAGAGTCTACATGGCCACCATCTGGGAATGCCTCTTGACGATACTTACCATCAAGGATAAGGTCACGAAGAACAGTTTCACCAACACCTGAAGCTTGGTTAGCAACTTGTACTTCAGATACCAATACTCCATTTACATTGCAAGGATCACCTGACTCGTCAGTTAAAGATGCGTAGATGTAAAGTGGCTCTAGGTCATACTTGTCAGTCTGAGTGAAAGTAGCGTTAGAGAAAGTAGTGTCAGTGTACGCACCAGACAACTCCAAGTGAGCTTTGATAGCATCAATGTTTGAAGTTGCAGCAGTGTAAGTAGCACCGTTAACCAAAGCTGAGAAAGTAACAGCAGCACCGTTAGCAATTGTAGCAGCAGCTGATAAAGTTACAGTTGTACCAGAAACGGCAGCAACAGTAGTTCCAACAGCTACACCAGCAGCCTCAACTTTTTGTCCAACTGCAATACCAGTTCCAGAAGCAACTGTTAAAGTAGTTGAGTTAGATACACCAGCAGCAGCAGTTGTTGCAGCAGCTTGCTTGTATACTTTAGCAAGGATAAAATCTTTAATAGTTGGGTATGTGTTAACCGCATCAGCCCACTTCAAAAGAATTGTTACAGGGTCTACAGAGTTTGTAGTACCAGCAACTGTATCACATCCGCTGTAAGCGTCAAGTGTACGGTATAACTGGTGGTTCAAGAAACGTAGAGCAGGAGAACCTTTTACGTCAACACGTAAGCGGTAAGTGTTGTCAGACTTGAAGATCTCACCATTAGCAGTTACCTTGATGATGTGGTTCTTAGCAGCCTTTGAGCTTACCTTGATAACACGAGAGATGTACTTAGGGTTGATGGTCTTAGTCTTTACAGACTCTTTGTAACCACCGTGAACAGGGCCGATCTTGTCATTAGCAAACCAAGATCCTTGTGCAAAAATGAATGGAGCAATACCTCCAGATGAAAGAGCAGCAAAGCTCTTTGCATTGAAGAAACCAACCTGACCAGCAGTCAAATCAGCAGTGCTTCCTGAAGTCAACAATGTAGTGCTTTTCACTAAATAGGACTTCTTAAACGCATGTGGAAAATACATAGGGTTTAGAATTAAGGGTTATAAATAAACAAACAAAAAATATTATTGTAAGAACATCAGCTTGTACTTAGTAGAGGCAATCAGACTTTTTACTTCGTCCAGTTGGTTTGTCACTTCTGAGAAAGGCATAATCTTCTGTAACTTTGTTGTTTCCTCATAGACTTCCTTCAGGTCAGCAATAAAGTTTTCCTTAGTAGGAGCGGTCTTGTAGGTAATCTCAGGGATGTCTAACAGCTTTTCACGGGCTCCCTGGTACTGTTCTGCTACTTTATCAATCAAGTCAGGCAAAGCCTCGTAGAATGCACCAATAGCACGGTGAGCTGCATCTGAGCCTGGGCCAGTTATTCTCAAGTGTACTTTGTGTGCAAATTGGACAGACCACATAAGGCATCCAAGGTATTCTGCTGTTTCTTTACAAGGTCCCATCATCTGGGGTTGCGGTCTAGGAATCTTCTGCATCATTAGCTATTTCGGGTGCCAGCTTGTACTGAACGCTGGTATTGGGTTATGTTATCTAAATCTCCAGCCAGGATAGCAGCAGCTTCATCACAGATAATCTCAGCTATCTCATCTTTTAGCTCACAGATCTGGTTATACTTGTAGGTATCACCGGTTTCTATATCCATACAGCCTTCAAACTGTACAGGTCTAGGTTTTCTGTAGTACACCAGCTTGGGCTTGATAATCTCAAACTTACCATTGGTGTAGATACGGATACGGTTCTCAGCTATAGTAGCAAAAGTTTCTCCCCACTCAAATGAAGGACCCTTGAAATTATCCTGCAACAGCTCATCAGCATTGGCTTCTTCAGCCAGGTACACACTCATGATACGTTCAGGGCAACAATCAGTCAGTGCTCTTGCACTAACCAGGGTAAACTTCATATAGTCATCAGGGACCTCCGTACTTTCAAAATAAAGCTCTCTTTTCTTGCCACCTATGAATCTTTCCTCCATAAGCATTTGAAGGTCTGAGATGGTAGCTGTGGTCTGTTCAGACTGAGCCTGGCGAGAGTTTAATCCCAACAACTGCCGTCTTACCCACTCTAGCTGTGCCTTGTTAAAAGCTTCAGCTATCTGCCAGCACTCCAGATTGTCATAATCAAAGGAGGCAAGCTTGTTAAGACGTTGCTTAATTTTAATCTGCAGCAGGTTGTTGTTCATATCTTTAAAAAGACCTGGGTGCTGTTCTTATGGTAAGCAACCCAGGTACTGTTATATTTCTTACTGTTGCCAGTACTTCTCTACCTTTTTAGTCAGAGAGATAAGGATCTGCTCATTCAATGGGTTCTTTAAGAACTCCACTACGTCAGCCACATTTCTACCCATCATGGTAGAGCTCTCCAGGTCATAGATAAATCCATCAGACTTGTTGGCAATGAACTTGTAGTAGTTAGCATCCTTTACAATAGAGCGTACTTTCAAGCTTTCCATATCAGCAGCAGCTGCTTCCAGGAACTTCTCTGCGGTTCTACGCTTATCTTTGTCAACACTCTCACCATTGATGAACTTGTCCATGTTATCATAGATAAGGTCATTAGGTGTACTCTTTCTGTATTGAGCACTGTTCGGATCTAGCACTTTTGCTACATAGAACAGCTTGTTCTGATTCTTGTCAAATAACTTCTGAAGCTCTGACAATGCTTTATTACGCAATTTCTTAACCTCAGTCTTGGTAGATGCTGTCTCCTCTAGTCTGTCTAAGTAAAACTTAGGTGGCACCGGGCGGCTCTTTGCATCATCCAATGATTTTGCTACAATAGAAAAGCCTCCATTCTCAATAGCATATAACCTGATAAGGTCATAAGGGTCTTTGTCCGGCTCCAAGAATACTGGCTCATTGCCACAACGTACCTTGATTTTATCCCAGAACTCTGAGTTGTTAGGCTTCAACAGTTGCACCTTGTTCCAGAAATCCGCATCTGTAGGGTCAATGGTATTAGCAGCCAATTCTTTTTCAAGCTGAGCTACAATAGCCCGTATCTGCTTAACCTTTGCCACTTGCTCTTCTCCATCAAGATCTTTAATCTCAGGAGCAAACTCATTTAGGCCAGTCAGGTATCTCTTGATACCATTAATTTCCAGGCAGGCCAATTGCTCTTCATGAAAAGCTCCCTCAAAAAGGGATAACCCGTATTTCTGGAGACCCATGTTTTCTACATTAGGGTCAAAGTATGGCCGGATGGCAATAGTAGACTTCTTGTTCTGTGGGTACTTCTCCACAATAGTGACTGAACTCATGCTGTTGGTTGGTTTGGTTTATATAGAAAGACTTATTAGTCCATCATCAATGAGTACAGGCTACGCTCTGTCAAGTCCTCCGGATTCTTCTCAGCACGCAACTTAGCTTTAGCCAAGTCAGCTTCTGTGAAAAGTAAACACTGTGGATTCTCTCCATTTGCATCCTTCACCCATACGGCAAAGTAGGCATCGTTAACATTAGGGTAATGCACCTTCTTGGTGTTCTTTACCTTAACTAATCTTCCTAGTCTGGTCTTTTTCATGATGTTGGTATTTTTACTTCTATTGCCCCTGTGGAGAGCTGCAAACTCTCATGTTTCAGTGTGCTTACCACAGGGATGGTCCTTTCCTGGGGACATTACATCCCCAGGTCAGACCTTATGACTAGAATGATCCGCCAGTAACTGGGTTTCTCATCACAATCTTCAATACTTTAGTTGGGTCTTTTACCCATACTGCAGGCATTGTCTGCGTCATGAACACACGGTATCCATTGAAGTTTCCAGAAGACTGGAAGCCTTGTGAACGTCCCATGTAGTCCATTGTACCATTTTGGTAGAACCACTTCAATTGATTATCCCATGATAACTTCAATAAGAAGATGTTGTCATTGTTGTTATCTGTGATATCAAAGATGATGAAGTTGTAAGATGACAATGGGAAACCATCAATGATAGGGTTCTCAATATCATTAGTGTGGATGTTGTCAAACGCAGGGTTAAGTACAAACTTCACGTTAGCCAAGAATGGAATAACGTATTGAGTGTAAGCAAAACCAAAGTTCAAGTCCATACCCTTACCAGTGATAGCTCCTACTTCAGAAGCATTGATCACCAAGCCTGAGTTGATAGCCTCTTTCTTGATAGCCTCATTAACAAGCTTCATACCACCTAAACCAGTTTGTACAACAAGCTGACGCTTAGGGTCTGGTCCTTGGAACTCAACCTTTCCATTGAAGAAGTTGAAGATCTCAGACTTGAACAAGTCAAGGTTGAATGAACCTTTGTTGTAGATACGCTTGTAAGAGTTGTCAAGCTGCTTCCAAAGACCCACTGATAAGCGGATATCATCTGGACCATCTTGCTTCACACGACCACCTTGTCCCCACATTAAGTAAGTTTCGATGTCAGTTGCAATCTTAGAAAGGTGTGCAGCCTCAAGAGTTGTTAAGAAAGTACGTGTTAATTGACCATTCTCATAAGCCTTCTTCACATACTCCTTACCCATCTTAGTAGCTAAGCCGTTAAGGTCAGTGATTGAAGGGTCAATAGACTTGTCAAATGAACGCCATAACTCTACTACTGGTACAGTACCATCAGCTTTCATTCCACCCTTCATCATCATGTCAGCACGAGATGAGATAGAGTAGTGTACGTGAGCTTCAGCACCACCTACGTAGTTGTAGAATTCACGGAAACCAGCATTTACTGAACCTAAGTCAGAGAAACGCTCACCGTACTCACCACGAGCAGAACCTTTACGGAATACTTTTGTACCAGACTTCAAGTACTTGTTGTCCAAGAACTTCAAGTTGTCATTGTTCACCAATTGAACTGTGTAGATAAAACCATCACCTGCAGGGATAATATCATCAGCAGTGATGTACATCTCAGCACCATTGTATTTGTCATAAGTGATGATATCACCATGTCCAAACTGACGCTTGTTCAACTTGATTTTAAATGTCTGTCCGTCAATACCTTTAGTAGCATTTGCGGACTCGATGTCTTCAGTGATATAAGGTAGGTCCTGAGCTACAGGGATCTGCCACTTATACTCACCACGTGCGTTATCTACTGAGATAACATTCTTGCCTCCGAATGATGACATCTGGTACAAAGGCATTTCTACCTTTTGTGCCATTGCCCACAAATCCACTGGACCAAGGTCCATTGGCTCTGCACTCTTCAGCAGGTTGGATAAATGGTATGAGTCTACGTGAGAGCTAGCTGCGTAGCTAGTGTCACGCAAGAATATACCATTATTCAATACTGGAGTTGCCATGTTAATTGAAATGTTTAGGGTTAAGGATTATTAATAGTTAGTACTATCTGCGGAAAATGTTGGTCTGGCGTGGGATCTTACGGGCAGATGATCTAGGCTCATTGTCACTATCATCAAATGATGTAGAGACTTTGCGGGATTGCTCTGTCTTTAGCTGTCTAACAGTTTGTTCAACTGCTTTCGTGCTTCCCTGTTTGCGGAGTTGTTCTCTGTAGCTATCCGGGTCTGAAAGAAGCCATAATGCTTCTGCAATCAGTGGGTAGTTTGGTTCTACGAATTGGTACTTCTCCAGTAAATGACCCAGTTGGTTTGTAGGTCTTCCTGATACAGACGGGTAGTTAGGTTGTACCAGTCCGGTATATAAGGCAGCTTGGGTCTTTTTATCCAGTTTCAGGCCATTTAACTCTGCAGCTCGCAATGCTTCAAACACGTTGTCCATATAGGCTTGTGCTGCTTGTTGCTGCTGGGCATTACGCACTTCTTGCTCTTCAATTTGACGCTGTACAATTTCTTCTTGCATCTGGTCCAACTTTGGCTTGAACTGCTTAGCTTTCTTCTCCAGTACACCAAGGTCTTTCCATGTGTTCAACTCCTCTTCGATTTCCTCTGCGGTACCAAAGTTTGTTGCATACAGGTATGACTTAATGATGCTTTCCTGGTCACCTTCAGCAGACGGGTCAAGTTCTCTTACCTGTTCTACCTGTGCCAGTGCCTGGAAAAGACCTTTGAGGTCTTGGCCACCATCCATTACATATTTTGCTGCGTACTGCAGCTCTTCAGGAAGGGATTGAAAGAATTCTTTTGGAGTACTGGAAGCAACCTCTGTCTTTAAGTTGTCAATGTTTGCATTCCATAACTCCTCCATGTCTTTCTCTGAGAGACTTCCTAAGTAGTCATCCAGTGACTGCTTGCTCTCATCGTAGTCATCAAAGGCAAACATTTCCTTTGACTCAATACGCTTCTTGAAGAATTCAACTAAGCCAGACTTTTCTGTCTTAGGTCTTCCACCTTTCTTTGCGGGCTCATTGTCTTGGTCATCACCTGGTTCATCCAGGTCACCAAATACATCATCCACATTTACGGGAGTAGTGTTGTTGTCACCACCTTCATTAGTATCTGCATCATCAGTAGGTAGTGTATCTTTTTTGTCTACGAATCCTAGGTCAACATCTTTGTCCTGGGAAAACATATTAGGCTTAGGGTCTTCTGCTGGAGTAACAATACTCTCTGCTCCGGGTGCCCCTAACCAACTGTCAATATCAAGGTCTACTGTCTTAACAGTAGTGTTATCAGCTGCGGTTTGCATAGGGTTTGTTGGTTTGGTTTTCTGTGTATCTCTACATTAATAATATACACAATTAAACCTCAAAAATTTGCAACTGAAACCCTTGCTAGACCTGAGCTACGGACTATATAGCTATAGATTATTTTTCTTTTTTCTGCACATCATACTTGTTCTTGTTTACACGTGCAATCTCAAGCTGTTTCTGTGCAATTGACTCCTGAGAACGTAGCTTTTCACGCTCTATAGCCAGCTTATCCTGGTTAGCTCTTGCCTTGTTAACCTCTTGCTCTCTCTTGAAGTTCATCTGCTCTGTATACTGACCTTGCTGACGGATATCTTTCATGGCATCCTGGTAGTCACTCATCTGGTTTTGGTTGAGGTCAACAGCAGCTCCGTAACCTGCAGAACGAATTTCAGCTACAGTAATGTCCTTCTGGATCATCTTGTCATCACGCATAGCTTCAGCCTGGATTTGCTCTTGACGGGCTTTCTCCTGAGCTGCAAGCATCTCTTGCTGCATTTGCTGTTGCTGCTGCATCTCTGCCTGCTTCTGTGCATTTACTTTATCTTCAGCAGCTTTGAGTACGTGAGTAATCTCAGCAATTGACTCTGCCTTGATAATGTTACCCAGGTCATAAATAGAAGCCCCAGTAGTATTGTTGTTCAAGGCAAGAGAGCGTAGCTGCTCCATTACTTGTCTTTGGTTGGTACGGGTTGTACAGAATACATTTAGCTGACGAAGCAATAGGTCAGTTCCGTTCATCTGAAAGTTTATCTTCTCATCTGTAGAAGTAACATACTGTAAGCGTACACTTGGCTTGGTAGAATGATAGTACTGAGCAAGGTCAGTTCTCATCTCGTGTACCCGTGGCATCAGGTAATCTGAGTGCTGAGTAAAGTAAATCTCTGTCTGAGCATAAGAAGCGTTTACTGCCTGCTCAATACCGGTAGCACTTTCCCCACCTATCTGCTGACCCAAACGCTGTGGTGTCAGACCAATTACTTCAAATGCTTGTTGCTTGAAATAGTTAGCCAACTGAATACGGGACATCAGACGGTTAGTCTGCTCCAGGTTCAATACCTGGTAGTGCTGGAATGATAATGGGTTTTCTGTGTTGGTAATGGTTGTATCCAATGGCAACATCTGGAAGTTCTTCATGGCTACGTAAGCCTTTGCCAGATTGTTCTTACCCCAGTCTTCACCCATTGAGTGTCTTGGTAGGGCATTCTGGTCAAATAGAAGTACTGTACCCAGCTCATCTACCAGGATGTCTGCAATCTGATTGTTTACCACATTGTAGCCAATCTGAAATGGCTTCATCATATCAACCATAGCCACAGAGCGTGTGTTACGGTCAGAGAATACGGATCCTTCTACAGGAAGCTTGCAACCATACAAGGTGCTGTCACCTTTAAATTGGAAAGGAAGCTTACCTGGTTTACCACCATTCATACCCAGGTACATCGGGTTTAGTCCACCAGGGTTTTTCATACCCCAGAATGCTGGCCGGTTAGGACCAATCTTTACACCACCCCAGGTTTCATTAATCCAGATCCACTCAATGTGTTCCCCAAAGATGAGGTTGTCTTTGCTCTTTTGCTTGTAGACTACGGTGTTGTACAAAGGCTTTTCAGTCACTTTGTAGTTCTCATCCACAATGGCCTGTATCATTTCACCCTCTTCGGTAATCTTTGTAAGGTGACCTACTTTACGCTGGCTCTTCCAGTAGATAGTAGATACACGCAATAAGTGTGTTTTACCAAAGTCTACAGTGTCCTCTGAGTCTGACAGGATCCATTCTACAATATCACCGGTACCAAACTGAGTATCATACAGGGAAGTAAATTGTCTGTAAGCAAGAGATGGCATCTGCGTGTTCCACTCATGTGAACGGGTTCCGTCATAGAAAGAACCATCATTTTGCTTGCCACCTACTGTGTAACCAGCAGCTCGTACAGGATACAGAGTCTCCAGGGATTCCATCTGCTCCTGGCTCATCATCCAGCCGTATTGGTCAATCACATCAGACACACTCATTAGGTCAATTTTACCTACCCAGTTACCCTGAGAAATGTAGCGTACATCTGGTGATTTATGGTAGAACGTAAGCAGTGGATTCCACAGCTCCAAGTCATAGTCATCTTCATTCATCTTGAAGTGCCAGAACTCACGGTCCGTAATCAACATATCACGGAAAGCACGCTCTTCCAGCTCTTGCATTCTGAAGCGTTCCTCATCCACACGCTGTTGGTGAGCTGCCCACTCTTCAACCATGCTGCGGTAGTCCTTTTTAAAGAACTGCTCTATGCCTGGCAGTGTCATCAGGTTCTCTCTGCTCAACTGTTGTTGTGCTTCCTCTGATTCCATGTCCATACCCATAGCCAGTAATTGCTGACCAATCTTTTGTTCAGCCTGTGCCATTAAGACTTGCTCAATCATGGCACGCTTCTCCTCCATCATCTCATTGTATGAGAGGTCATCTACGGCACGGAATGTTATCTTGCTGGCTCTCTTAGAGAACTCCCCACACAGTACGTTAATGACATTGGGGATAATAGGGTAAAACTTTAGTTCAAAGGCACTCTGATCTTCCTGTGTAAGCGTTTCAATGAGGTCACTCATCTCATTGTTCTCATCAGGTAAATAATCAGACTTATCAATAATGCCTTTAGCCAGGTTATAGTTCTTCATCAGTCTGCGTGCATTTCTACGCAGCTGCTTCATACCTTGGAATTCAAGCCAGTCCAGACAGTGAGCTCTCCACTCATCATCTTTCTCTTTCTCAGGTAAGAACTGAATGGGCTGGGTGAGTGTACCCATTTTATTCAGCTCGGTCTTTTTACCTGACTTGGCTTCAAGTGCATTAAAAACTTGCATCTGTTATTATAGTTTAGCGGTGGTGTCAGTAGCTGACCCAGCCGTATTTGTGTACGTAATATTGGTTCCCGGAGGATACGTGGTGAGCGTAGTTGTGCCTAATCCAGTGATGGATGCACTGCTCGCCCCCATTATGGTCCCGCTTCCTGTCAGTGGTTGACTGTATGGTACCAGATTGGGATGTATGGTCGGGTAATATGTGCTTGGTTGCCATGTAGTAGAATCTGAAGGAGCAATAGGTGTTACAGGCTGGTCTGCATCCAGCAGAAACAATGCATCTTGTAAAGTCAGCACATTTGCCTCAATACATTTAGACAACAGCTCAATCTTTCTAGTGTGTCTTTCTTGTTGGTTTTCCATTGTTTGTATGTTCTAGTAGCTCATCATACTTCTCCAACATGGACTCCACAACAGGGTGTCTATGGTTAGTTTGTAGAACTACAGTTTCACAATCCTTGACCTTATTGGCAATACTTAAAAGGGCTTTGAAACCACTTTCTCCCCTGGCTTTTAAATCCACCTGGGCAGTATCACCGCAGATAATCATCTTGCTTCTGATACCCAGCCGGGAGATAATCATAATCATATTCTCATTGGTACAGTTCTGTGCTTCATCTACAATGACCACACTGTCCAAGAAAGTTCTTCCTCTCATAAAGGCTAGTGGCACAATCTCCACCAGTTCATCCTTAATGATTTTATCTATCTTCTCTTTGTTGTAGAGCTGATAGAAGTTAGAGTAGATGGGCTGCATCCATGGCTCCATCTTCTGGTTAAGGTCACCAGGCAAAAAACCTATTTCTTCTTTCGAGACAGTAGGTCTTGTAATAATGATTTTCTTAACACTCTTTTTAAATAGAAGATCAAGAGCAACCTGGCAAGCAAGGAGTGTCTTCCCAGAACCAGCTTGTCCTGACAATACAGTAATCGTGTTCCCAAAAATGACCTCTTTGGCCTTTTTCTGTTCTTCATTGAGCTGGAGCTGAAAGTTAATTGGCCCTCTTTTAGCAGCCTTTTCATCACCAATTTGCTGAGCAATCTCAGCGTGTTTGGCACTTCTGTTTTCACCCATAGGGGACCTCTATCTTATGTTTCTAAAAGGATTACGTGGGGGTCTAGCAGTTGGAGAATTGCCATTACTACCACCCATGTGTCTAAAAGGAGACCTCATAGATAATTTACTCATTTTTTGCGAGTTCTCCAATTTATCATTGACTACTTCCACTCTTTTTGCCATACCTCTGTTGCTTTTTTGTACAGCAACAAATGCTACTAAAGCACAGAATGTTACAAGCCGGTCCACGTTAAGTCCAGGCTGGTACACTTGCATCTCTTTTAGCAACATTGGATCAGGTATTCTCTCCACTCCAAATATGGTTTTGGTGATATCACCATCATCATTGGTCTCCACATCAAGCTCTTCTTTTAAGAACTCAATACCATAACTCAGCAAGTGAGCTTTGAAGAGTGTGCCGGTGTTTCTCCAGCCGTATTCCTGATACACAGAACGGTTGGCTCCAAGGTCTTTTAGGAATAATATCTGGTCTTTAGGCACCAGGTACTTTTGTTTCCTGCGGGAAATCATGTACTGAATAAACAGGGACACGTTATTCTCTACCACAGTCCAGGCATTGTAGGTCTCAATGATAAGCTCCAGCCTTTCATGGGTTTTCTTTAGGTCATCAAAGCGACCAGTCCAGGTACAAACAATGCCGTCTTTCTCAATAAAAGTGCTGACCTTACCATTACCCTCATCCTTGGTCACCTGTATCTCATTCTTGTAAACTATGATTGAACACAAGGAGTCTGAAGTAGTAGTCTTACCCTCACCCACGGGGTCAATGCTGGCATAATATGTTCCCCATGGAACATTTGGGATTGGTCTCTCCCACATACAAATCACCCCTTCCTTGTTATCAGTCTTCATGCTGATAGGAAATTCGGTGATAGGTAGTTTGTTGGAGTGCTTGATGACAATCTTCTCACTGGCATCCCGGTGCATCTCTACATACTCGCAAGGGTATTCCTTGTCTGCAATACGCTGTAGCTGTTTAGATACCAGGTGACTAGGGAACTTTGCCTCTTTTCTGGTAGCAAATGCTTCCTCAATATTGCGTGGATGCTGTGAAATCTCTAACTGATATGCCTCTGGTTCAAGCTCTTTCTTCTTCTTGTCAAAGTATTCCTCCAAAGCCTTTAGAGCCTCAGTTACCAGGGAGTTACCATATTCGTCAATGTACGGTGGCATGGACCATTGCTCTGGAATAAACAAGCCTGTTTTACCCAGGGTACCATCCTTGTCTATCAGGTCAGTATCTACGGCATAGAAGCTGTTTGCTTCAGGAGAAAGAATGTATTGCTTAAGGGGTTCACACTGGTCCAGGTCACCGACTGACCCGGCTGCAATGAACATACCGGTTGTCAAGAAACCAGACTGCAAGGCAGGCTTGATAAAACCATAAGTATCGTCCATTTTAGGGGCAATACCGGCCTCTTCATGGAAGAAATAGGTTACGGGTCCACCGACACCATTTGTAGGGTCCTTCTCAAAGGAATAGGCGTTCATGGTACTCTTGAGACCCTTGTAGGTATCTCTGCCATTAACACGCACTTTGATTTGCTGTTGCCATGCTCCTACCTTGTCTGGTTCCAATGGACGGTACCAGGCAGTGTGCTCATTGAGGAAGTTCTTGTATTCGTTAAGGAACTTCCAGGTACCTTTCTCATTGATGTAGTCTTTAAGGGACGCACCGATCTTGAGCACAGCTCCTGACTCAAACCAGAAAGTATTGATAAGCTTTCCTGCATGAAAGTATGAGGAGGCAATCTGCCGTTTCTTTAGTATAACAGCATGTTGGTAATGTAGCTCGGCCAGGCACTCGTATAGAGCCATGTGATACTGAGCGTCACGGACCTTCGCAAAGTCAAATCTTTTCTCTTCTTTGTCATAAATGGGTAGGAAATTGAGCCACATGTAGTAGTCTCTTGTCAGGTACCAGGTGTTACCACCTGATTTGTAGATTGCTCCTACACGGCATTTGTTCTTCTGGTCATCCCAGTAGTTAATAAAGTCTTTACTCTTGAAAGGATGGTTGCAATAAAAGCCTTGCTTCTGAAATAAAATAGACTGCTCCTTGAACTTGACAGTAGTAGCATCAAACTCATACTTACCAGGTTCTTTGAAGCAGTCTTTGACAAAGGCTACATATTCTTCACGGGTGTGAAAAATAGTTGTACCCCATTGTCCGTTCTCATAGGTAGGGATTTCTTTAAATATCTGTAAGTCCATCTAGTATCTGCTTCTGTACTTCACCCACTGTGTCTCCAACAATACCAATTGTATGGTCTCCCCAATATTCTATGTACCGGCTACGGTGTATCCCATACCACTTGCGGGTGTAAGGATTGTAATGGTATACCCAGTTTTGTAATACTTGGGATCTACCAACATTAATCTCCTCACAAAGCAGGGCTTTCTCAGGGGTACGCTCCAGGTCAGTATAAACTTGGTTCTTCATAAGGGTATTTAGTTTACTAGTACTCTCGGTCAGACTCGAACTGACACATCTTGCGACACCAGATCCTAAGTCTGGCGTGTCTACCAATTCCACCACGAGAGCAGTTGTGGAGATGGGTGGAATCGAACCACCGTATTGTGCTAAAGGATTCTACTCCCCTGCACCTAACCGATCATCCCCAAATAAGTCATCCCCTGTATAATCAGGGTGGTTTTTGTGCATGTGGTCTATCCCTGATACCCAGAGATAAACTATCAAGCCCAACACCAGTAAAAACACAAAGGCAACTAGTAATAGTTCCATAGGTTATTTAGTTTGCTGTAGCGGGTGGAGTCGAACCACCAAGTGGACTTTAGGAACAGAACATTGCTAGCTTGTGGTCAATCCATTATTCTGTCTTTATCAGTAGCCCCACACCTCCGAGACAGGAAGGCACGTCTGCCAGTTTCGTCACACTACAGTATGGCTATGTATCATAGCTTAAGCTCTGGCCACCTCGTACCTGTGAGGACTGCTCCTCTTCCAGGTCACGGAGTGTTCCCTTGAAACTTTGCCGGATAGCCTCAAACTTAGAAGCTGCATTAACAATGGCAGTAATGTTTCCATCACGTCCGTGCTCAATAGGGGTTTTCTCCATGTAGGTTGCCAAACGGTCCAACATACTCTTCATACCTATGTAGGCTCTGTAGGTTGGTGTCTCGTACAATTGTCTGCACCTCTTTAGGGCATACACAATCATTTCATCTTCTGCAGAAAAATCTGCATCAATATCTTTTAAAATAAGTTCTTCCTTGTCCTGCTCTGGGGTGTCAAAGTATGGATTGAGGTCCGGGTTAGGACAGCTCATATAGAACAGGTAAGTAAATATCTTGGTAGCCTCATCTTTTTCATAGGTATCCAGGATAGTACTCAGAAAGGCCAAAGTGTAGCAGTGCTCCGAAGGAACTACTTGCCCACCTTGAATGTCAAACAATCTTATCATTTTGGATCCCAGTGCTTGTTATAAGTCTCGAAGTAAAGAGTCAGGTCCTGGGTCTGGTCATCATAATAGTGACCTACCACATCTGACTTAAAGTTGCTGCCTTTGTTTTCACACATGGCAACGGTAATAATCTTGCTCTCTTCTGGAATATATTTCTGTAAAGTATTGGTCAGCCAGGTGTAGTTACCACCCCGAATTACCCCTGCCTCACAGAGAATGTAGTTTTCAAAAATGGTTGGGTAGTTCTTAATCTCCCGTTCAAACTGGAACTTGTAAGGCTGTACATCCTGGTCCGGATATGGTACGTCCACGTGCATCATATTGCACATCTCCCCTTCATGAGAAAGCTGGTGAGCCAGATACATGGATACCATGGAGCTGTAATCAGGTGATACGTTCAGGATAATGCTGTTAGAAGCATTGGCTCCTGGAAAATTCTTGTGTAGCTCACTTGCTAATTTTTTTAGCAATTGGTACTCAAAGTCTCTGTCAATTAGGTAGGGCTTTCTCATTTCTTGTTCTTGATGATCTTCTCCCGGAAATCATGCAGGTAGCTAATCATAGCTATCACTTCACTCTTGAGATAAGGGACATCATAAGGTATAACATCAGCAACTATCGGGTCTCCTTCACAGTCTCTGGCTGCTATTGGATTCCCGTATTTATCTTTACCAGCCTCCTCAAACTTGATATGATGAATAGTCATCTTTCCTGGGTCAAGCTTGTGGTTGTGCTTTAAGATCATGTACATGTAGGTAGACAGCTGCATTGCATAGTGCATAAAGTTGCAGTCATCCAGGTGAGACAAAGGACCCTTCATTTTCTGAGAGATACCTTCCCAGTTCTTAAAGCTCTCGGTCTTTATCTCTTTATTGGTCTTGTAGTCCATGATGTTGACCTTCTTGTTGACAACATCTACGTAGTCAGACTGACCACAGATACCGGCAGACTTCAGGTACACAAAATGCTCAGGGTAAATACCGTCTGCCAGCTTTTGTTCCGGGGCATACTTAATCCCGTCAATCTCTACTGGTTTAAACACCGGTACTTCTACCCCTTCCTTGGTCATTGTATCAAGCTGACACAGGTCAGCCTCTCGTTGATTGTGGTACCAGGTACCCAAAGTAGTTGCCCTGTTTGCTTCTGCTTTCCAGGCATCCCGAATATCCTCAGGGGTCATTCCGTACCACTTGGACTTTTTATTCTTGGCAGACTTCTCTGACATGCTCATGGCATCAAAAGGCTGCTTGAAATACCCTACCAGCGTAGTCACACTTAGCCATTCAATCGGGTCCTCCTGAATGCTTTTGTACTCATGTTTATCTGGTATGAAAATGATTGCCATTACTAAATCCTATTGGTTGTTTTGGTTTTTGCAGCATCTGTAGAATCTCACCTGCCGGATGCCAGGTTACATAAAACCTGGAGCTGTACTTATCAAAGATCATGCAGCGTGATTTTACCACTCTGTTGTTCTTACCTACGTACTCCTCAATGGAGGTAATGGCTTCTACATGAAACCACTTCTTTATTTTAATCTCTTTTACCAGGACCTGCTTTTCCTCTGGAAACTCATCACCCCCGTGCTTCTCATATACAGTCTTAGTCTTGTAGATTGCGTGAGCAATGACTAATTCTATAAGCATCAGATACCCAGTTTTGCATTTAAGGCATCTTCTTCCTGCTGAGTCATCACTGCCATCCACTTTCCTTTTGGACAATCTGAGGACAGGCTTCTGGTCTTAAACCCTAATGAACATCCACATCCCCCTTTATCCTTGTTACAGCATGGTTGGGTTCCTGGTGCCATACATCCTGTACCAACAGAATCATATAGCTCACAGGCATTGCAGACATTCATTCTTTCCTGGGCAATAGCTTCAACATCTTCTTTCTTGAAAACACTGTTAGCAATCCCTTCCAGGATCTGCCCCTTATTTTTCCAAATGGTTATTAGATTCTCCTTGAGGCTCATGACGGTTTTTCTTATGGGTCTTGATAAACTCTTTTCGTTGATGCTCGTCCTCAGCTATCTTCTTGAGTTGCTTGAGGTCGTATATCTTTTCAGCATTCTTGTACCTGGCTGATATCTTCTGGAAACCCAGCTGTTGGTTCTTTTCTTCAAAGTTCTCCAGCCGTTCAATCTCCTTGTCAATCAACCAGTGTTTGCAGGTGAAGTCTCCCAGATTGGCCACGTGGACCCTGATATGTTTCATCCTGCTCATGGACTCCCTTACAACACCCCAGTAGTGACTTGTTACATCTTCTATGAGTGTTTGGGATACCTGCAGCTCTTCGGCTAGTTTAGGTATAAGCTCTTTGGACTTTTTAGGACGTAGCAAGGGCAACGAATTTATAGTCCAATAGAATGTTCCCCTCTACAATCACCTTGACATCCGGATGTAGCATGATCTTTTTCTTGGTCTTGCCATCCTTGATAACTAGGTTCTTACGTTCTGCCTTGTTTACAGCATTGCGTACAGTCTGTGGAGAAGAAAATATCCTTGCATCAGCCACCTGGTTACAGAACTCAGTGAGCTCCTGTTCTCCCTGGCGGGCCAGGAATGTCAGGCACTCCAGGTCTGAGTCACTGACCGCTATTTTCTGCAGGTAACAGTGGGTCAGCAACTGGAACTTGATACAGTCCCAGTGCTCTATTCTGACCTTCTTTTCTACCTGATTGAACGTAGCCATTATCCTCGCTTCAATTTCTTGCCTTCAGCTGCTGGTTCATCCTCTGTAAGAGTTGTATCCTCCTGAGGAGCCTGAGTCAATTGTGACATAAAGGCAATGGCTTTCAATTCCTCAGCTCTTGCCATGGCATTTGCTGCATGTAGTTCCTGAAGCTTCACACGTAGCTCCATAATCTCAATCTGCTCATTCATGTGAGCAATAATCTCCTCCTTTGTAGGAGCAGCATTCTCTTGTTGGGTTTGGTTTTCTGTTGACATTGGATTATTGGTTTATAAGTCTATTTCTTCCTTAGGTTCTACAACACTCATACCCTTGGCTTGTACCCATAGCTCTTTTACCTTGTCATAAGGGACATCAATAGTATAAGAGTCTCCTGCGGCAAAGTAAATGGTCGTACAATAGTAGAGAGGGTCTGTAATGTCGTCTGTGGCCTGTTTGATAGCTTTGATACCAGTCACATCAAAGGCCGCCTTTACCCAGAGCCCTGGGTCGGTAATGTTGAGATCTTCTGCTGCTTCCTCATTCATGGCCCAGCAGTGGACATGGCACTGTAGTATCATAGGGTTATTGGTTTATCCTCAATTATAATATACCAAAAAAGTTTAAACTCTACAAATTTACGCATAAGTATTGTAGAGGTGCAAGCATTAAATTTGCACAGGTGTGTATATTAACACCAGAGGAGCAGCTAATAGTGTACTAGCTGTGAGGATAAAAATGTGGAGGTAACGCAGTAACTAAGAAGACACTATGTGGTCATTTGGATTCTTTCTTACCATTATGATTTGCTGCAATTATCTCGTAGACATCTTCAGGAAGATTGTAGAGGTCATTGTTGAGGTACAAGTGAAAGTTAATAAACTCCAGGTACGCTATTACCAGGTGTGTATAAGGCACAACACTCCCTGCCAGTTCATAGGTTACTTTAACCGGAATGGTGTTATACTGTTTGCGTATAACTATGCGGTGGTATTCAAGGTCCTGCAAGGATTCGGAGAGTACTTTAACTGAACAGCCGGGTAATTGAGCCTTAACTTGAGAAAACCTCTTGGCACCGTCCCTTAAACTATATACTATTGCTATCCTCCATTTCCTGCCGAAGATCTTGTTACCAATTTCGGCAACGTGCTGATCTATCTGCATACTTCTTTAGTTGGGTGTGCAAATTAACTGCATCCTTGTTGTACAGGTTATTATACACCCTTAGTTTAATTTGACTACAATATCTACTTACTATCTCGTAACATGGTTACCTAACTGAAAGTTGCAAAGATGTCACATGAGAAGTTTTCTTACTAACTAATTATTTTTTAGCAGTTACTTAGGTACCGTAAGGTAACCTAATTACCCCATAGTACCCCCGGTTGTTTTAGAGACCCCCCGGTATGTGAGTGCATATAGCATCCCCCCTGGTGTGGGGAGAGAGAATGTTGTACGGTGTAATGGATGCCACCACCAACAGCCCCTCCCTAAAATTGATGCGGACATACCCCCGGCGGTCGGGCGTACTAACAACTGCATCACCAACTACCATGGCGTTAAAATTCACACGCTCGAATGTAAAGCAAGTCACTGAACTTGCGGAGGTACAAGGCTCTGACCTTGTCGGCATTGCTATCTTCTCTGATGGTACGGAGGCATTCTTCTCGGTGCAAAAACACCTGGATTCTGATGGTGCTACTCCCCGCTTCTGCGATGCGGACGGCAACCTGAAAGCCGGCTGGAAGGTCGAGGGCGAATGGCTTCGCGACCCTAATGTTGCACGCGGTGGCTTGTCCCTTGCAACGGCTAAACGCAAGCTGTCAGCAGAGTAACCCTAACGGGTTACCTGCTTTTTAGCTTCAAGCAATGCCTAACACCACCACGTAATGCTGGACACTGCATGTGCCAGGTATGATTCACGGAATAATACAACAACATTTTGTATCAACCCGGAATAATGCCTGGCACTTTCTTAGAATAGTGCAAGGTTTAGTGCGTGCATGTGTGTGTTATGATGGGTGGGACTCGCCAATAGTACACCTTTTCTCCAATCCTTCACATAGCTCACAATACCCCCAAAAAAGCGGATTAAATAGCTATACACCATATATCCCTCTGACTGCTAGGTAAGTAGTCTCACAACGGTATGTATACAAATACTACTGCTCCTAACTTCATACTATGTACTCCTGAGGACTGTATGGAGATGCTTGTTGAAGGCTATGACTATATGCTTGCTTT